>Ga0209829_10001651_pt1 | contig 17819 bp, 22 predicted proteins | sample C_140205_EF_Meta_FD_187311 | JGI IMG/M metagenome (GOLD analysis project Ga0209829, IMG submission 187311) | Freshwater microbial communities from Lake Croche, Canada to study carbon cycling - C_140205_EF_MetaG (SPAdes) (version 2) | ecosystem: Environmental > Aquatic > Freshwater > Lake...
CAGTAAATGACTCAGCGGATGACGTAGTGAAAGAATAAGTGAAATCTTAGGATTTCCAAAAGCAGGAAAGCTTGCGATCCATGCCAGCGGCGTAATCATGGTAGACCCATTTATTGCAGATCCCTTGATCAATCAATAGTCCTAAGCTTATAAAGATCAACAATATGACGGCGCCGCGCATTAGGTTTTTATACATTGACTACGTTCTCAATGAATGATCAAAACAGATTGAGATGAACTTTGGGACAAGTGTTGAGTGCCCATTTTAAGAAGGTGCTAAGGACGATTACCAGTATTTTGAGGGTGGGGCGTAGACCAAAATCTTGGCTGGATTAAGGTAAGTGCTATTTTGGTGAATCTCATAGTGAAGATGCGGGCCAGTCGATCTGCCGGTCGAGCCTGATTGTGCAATCACTTGACCACGCTTGACGACTTGCCCCGCTTTTACCAAAAGTTTGCTGTTGTGAGCATACTTAGAAATAAAGCCTTCGTTATGGGCAATTTCAATAAAGTTACCGTACGCTGGATCGAAAGCTGACTTAATCACCGTGCCATCACCTGACGCTACGATAGGGGTGCCCGTTGGAGTAATAAAGTCAATACCAGAATGCTGTGCCAATTGTTGAGTAATGGGATCTATGCGGACACCAAAGTTGCTGGTCATACCCAGCCTAGCATCAATCGGTGGCCCAATCGGCAGGGCTCTGAGCCAGTTATATTGCTTTTGCCATTCAGGTTCTAGCTTAGTGGCAATCTCAAGAATTTCATTGGACTTGTTGGCCAGATCCTCAAGATTATCGACCAATGCTTTGGTGGGATCTAGCTGAAAATTAACTGGTTTTAGAGGGCCACCAAGGTGCGCAGGATCTAAGAGTTTGTCCTTAATAGTGCTCGGGGTAGAGATGGCAAGATAGCGGTCTTTACTGGCCTTGAGTTCATTAAAGGTGGTGCTAACCTCCTTAAGACGCGCTTGATAGGAAGCTAGCTCTCGTCGGTACATCCCATCTAGTCTTGAGCGCTCTTCGGGTGTCACTACCCCAGTTACTTCTTTAGCCAGTTCGGGGTTTACTTCAAATGCAATCGTGATGCCGGTATAAAAAATCAAAATTCCAAAGGCGCAAAACGCGCAGCTGACAATAGCCACTAAGCGTAAAACACTCTTTTTGGTGATATTGATTTGTTTGATCGAGCCAGTCGATCCCGAAACCCAAAATAGTTGCATTGATATTCTATAAGTACTTGATTTTTTTAAATAAAATTTGGCAGCTAAGCTACAAGGTACCCTATAATACCAACAAGTTTACTTTACAGCGACCCTATCATTCGCTCCCTATGAATTTATTACGTCCCACTTTTAAAATACTGTTAGTCGGCCTCATTCTGCAGGGCAATCCAATAGCTCAAGGGGCGATCATTGGCCAAATGCCAGCCCACGGCGACATTTTGTACATTACCGCCGAGCCTTGTACCTCTGAAACAGGCAGGATTGAACCCAATTGGTTCTTTTCCTACAGCGTCAGTGCCACAGGTAGCGTGAGCCGCAGTTGCTATGTGAGATATAACGATCAAATCTGGATTCGGGGGCCATTTGGAGCGGAAACTACTTATCCAATGAGTTACTTCTCCAAACCTGCTAGCGCGGCTGAAAACAAGCCAGACGCCGCTCCAGAAGTGAAGCCGTAATTAGTCATTAGTTCCAGCGCCTACTTGCCGCTCGGGTCCTTGCTGGACTGACCTGGTTTACAAAAAAACTGAAATAAGACATCACTCATCGTCTCTGGAATGACGCGTTCCCAGGGCGAGTTCGGGGTATTTTCAGCGCCCAAACTGGTGCCAGAGCCCTCCGGACCTGCGTAATAACCGATATAAAACTGCTTATAGCTCTCGTAGCCAGTTCGGCAAAAGTAGGATAAATCCTGAATGACTGAAAGGGTGGGCTCTCCATTGGGGCCGGAAAGAGCCTGAGAATAGCTAGTTAAAAGCCAAGTGCTCACTTGCTCTGATTGGGTTTCCCTGACAGTTTTACTGTCATCGTAGTAATAGTTGTTTCCCAGAGCATCAGAGGAGATAAAGCTCCACCCAGCATGGCTGGCATTAAGTGGGTTTAGTAAAAAAGCCGTTAAGGCCATAAGCGTCAATTTTTTTGTCATAAAAAGAGTGTAAATTTTAGAGCGTGAAATATTTAAATTGTTCATATATAGTGCGTTTAAGCCCTAGAAGGGTGTTTCAACTGATAAAATCACTGTAATTAATGTCAATAATAGAAGTACTGCGCCCAAGGAGTGTTAAGCATGGCTGAAGCAAATCAACAAGGTTGCCTATTTGTAGGTGAAGGTGTGGTTCTCAAAGGGAATTTTGAAGTTCCTGATATTGCCTCCATTTCAGGAGTCGTTGAAGGTGAGATTACTGCAAAACAAGTCATCATAGAGGCAACAGGTGTCGTGCGTGGCAAATTATCTGGTGAGTCTGTAGATATTCGTGGTGAAGTCAATGAGTATATTTCTTCAACCCGCAGTTTGATTATTCGGTCTACTGGCAAGGTTAGTGGTTCTATTAATTATTCTGAAATTGAGATTGAAAAAGGTGGCCATTTGCATGGTGAATTACATAATCTCAATCCCCATTCCTAATTTTCTTAAGCAGAACATACGACGATGTCTATCTTTTCAAAAAATTCCAATTCACAAAACAACCCAGAGCAAGATATGCAAGAGCAGCCTGATAACTTTTCTCAGTCAAATGTGCCTGAAGAAGTTGACTTTGAACCAGCCGAACAAAATTTTCGAAGTGAAGCACCAGTTCGCTCTTCCATCAACAGTAAACCGTCGATTCTGAGCGAGGGCTTTGTCTTTGAAGGTACGATAGTTTCTGATGGGGTATTGAACATTTCAGGGACTGTGCGCGGAACAGTTACTGCTAAATCTGTGTTGATTGATTCCACTGGCCAAGTTGATGGTGAGCTTAATACCGAAAACTTGGTGATTAAGGGCAACCTGAAGGGAGACGTCAACTGCGATGACTTAAATGTTGGCCCTCTCGCCCATGTGAGTGGAAATATCAATTACAAATATATTCATATTCAACGTGGTGGCAAGATTAGCGGCAAATTTAATAAAAACTAACCTGCAACTAAGCTTGCTTTGAAACAAAATACCGTAATACGCTTACTTGATCCGTCTAAAGAAACCTTCGGCTCAATTATCGGATCCGATTTAGAAATCACTGGTAGCTTATTAGCAACAAAGTCCCTCAGAATCGATGGCACGGTGGTTGGTGATATTAAAACCAAAGCAGGCGCAGACGTTTGTATTGCGCTTGGTAAAACTGGTTTAGTGCAGGGTAATATTTCTGGGGTACGAGTGTTGGTTGCTGGTCGAGTAGAAGGTAATGTGCTGGCAACTGAAAGAGTGGAATTGCATAGTGGCGCAGATGTCCATGGAGATATTATTTACGCACAAATTGGCATCGAACAGGGTGCACGTTTGAGTGGACTACTTTCCAAAATTATCAACGATGATGATCTTGATGACAAATAGAAACCAGGCATTATTGGCAGAAAAGAGTAATTAATATGTATACCAACGGCACAATCAAAATTCTAGTGACCAACCAAAAGGGTGGTGTTGGTAAGAGCACGATTGCCGTAAACCTAGCAGCTTATCTTGCGATACAAGAAAACATCAAAGTATCCTTGATTGACATGGATCCTCAAGCATCTTCTTCTCGCTGGGCTAAGAAAGCACCGGATATCGGTGTCCAAGTCCATTGCCTTGACGTTAATTATGAAAGTAGTGGGGCGGCTCTTCTCAGTGCTCGCTCGGGTGTTCGTAAGTATTCATCTGGAGTTGAGGTTTGTATTTGTGATCTCACTTGGACGCCGGCTATGTCCGAACAATTTATCTTAGATTTTGATATGGTTTTAGTGCCCAGTTCGAACTCTAAATTTGAAATGGCAAGTACTGAAATTTTCATTCTGAAATATGCGCAACAGTGCATGTCTCGTCTGGCAGTCAACAAGCAGTTTATTTTGGTGGTTCCTAGTAAAGTGGAAGAGGGCTACTCTTCCCACGCAACATTTACCAACTTAGACTTTCTTATGAACTGCCACATTACTCCACCTGTCTATCGAACACCAGCAATTGACAGTTATGTGTATGAGGATTTTTTATGTGTCTGTCCCGATCAAAAAATTGCAGAGAATTTTTCTATTTTTGGGAAATATATTTCTAAAAAAATCGTTGAACGGAACATTGTTAGAAAATCAATTTCGATTAGTGGCAATTCTTTAAATCGTGCGATCGTGAAAAAAGTGAGCGTCCTAGATGATTATCGTGAAAGAGCACGTGGCCTCAATTTTTACGGTGGCATTGCAAACACCTTACCTGTGCCGGAGCTAAAAAATGAAGGCTCAACAGAACAGCGCTTGAAAAAGGGAGGCTTGGTACCCTCTTTCTTGAGAAGGGGTGACAATTAACTCATGACAAGCATGAAAGATCCGTACAGAAACGACGTATTTGAAGATGAGCATGGACATCGAGTTGCCGTGAAGCGACTCTATACTCCCAATGAGTTAGGCGTAAGCTATGTTGAGTATAAGAATTATGATGACTCCGCTTTGCGTTTTATGCCCAAAGAGCAGTTTATGGAAGTCTTCCACTGGGTTGATAACTTTGGCACAACCGATACTTTTGTAAGACTGGAAGAGGTTGTAGAGGCTCCAAAAGAGGCCGCTAAAGATAAAGAGCCAGATCCTTCTGCCAGCCCAAAAGAAGAATCTGACCAACAGCAAGCAGCGGATACCACTCCTCCTAAACGTATATCCTAGCTCACCGTTAGATCTCTCGGTATGGAAATAATGGCACTGGTTTGATCATGCGGCGAGGCGCCAAATAGATTAATTGGTAGCAACATATTTGGAGTTCTTGAGTTCAATATGTACTCTCTCTACATTTATTAAGGAATTTAAGTGCCCGACAATCCGATTTATTCTCGCTACTTGCAAATTGCATTGAAGGTGATTGCAGTTTTGTGCGGTCTTACTTTGTTGTTTGCTGCAGTCCAAAGTCAAGTTATTGGACTGAATAGTGAGGGATTGCAGCAATTTATTCTGAGTCAAATACAAAATCCAGTGCAATTCAAATTACTGGTAGGTCTAGCTTTTTTAGTTGCGGGGATTTTTTTTCCGATGCCGCAAAAAAGTGGTGCGAGATACTCTGGCCCCAAAGACTTGCAACTGGATACCTATAAGTTGTATTTGGTTACTAAATACAATCTAGAGAGAAATGCGGTTTTAAATCAATTGGTATGCCGCAATACAGTCTTTGCAAGTTTGGAGGAGGCTTTATCTTATGCACATTCGCTAGAGTGTCCATCACAGCATCCTAGTCATAAAGCTCCTTCCCTGGATTCCTTGAAGGATAGTTTCTCTGAAGTCACTGCTGAATCAGCAAAAGTCGCTCACACCCAATCACCCGGGAATGCTTCACGCAGAGTTGGGCAAGAATCTAGAAATTCATTACCTATCAGCATGATCATCGGCTCCATGCTGTATTTAATTGTTCTGGGGGGTATGTTTTACGCACTTTCTCAAAATATAGTTGGCCCTGAGATTGTCGAGGCTCCTAAAGCCATAGAAATTCAGAGCCCTGCAGAGGTTAATTCTAGTAATCCAAACGCTAGTACAGAACCATCTGCTAGTGATGCAGCTCCTGCTGACCTTAATGTTCAAACTGTAGCGATCAATGAGCGCTGGCTGGGGGTATGGGTGGCAGAAGGCAGCGGTCAAAAGCTGTTGATTACTCCTACCACAATAAAGTATGGTAACGATGAGTTTGTGTGGCTTGGAGCTCGCCCCAAGGGCGTTGTAAAGTGCTGCCCAGCCTTTTACGAGGGGTCGACCAACAAGGCTGAATTATTGGCAAGAATGCAGGCTCAGCAAGCATTACTTGAAACCCCTACAATCGATACCTTCCTGAATAAAGCATTGGTGAATAACCTTGGCCAAGGTAATTTTAAAAAGATTGTATTGGCCGATCCATTCCTGCGAAAATATTTCTTTATCTACGATCAAAATTATGTCTATCGTATTAGTAGAGACGTAGGTGATAAGTCAGCATTCATCTTTGAGCAATTTAAGAGGCAAGAGTGAGTGATATTGATAATCCAGCATCAAAAAAAGAAGGCAAGCTTCATCCTATAGAGCACTTACGATTACTTCGCGAGACTACTCCTCTTCAAAAAGTCATTAATGAAATAGCTGGTCGCCAATGTATCTTTTTTTATAATACTTCTTGGGTATTTGATTTTTCTTTAAGTAACTCAGATCAACCATGGTCGGTTACCAAACAAGTTTATTTCCGCAACTCTCGCAGACATAAATGTTTGGCCTTTGCCTTACCCTATTTAGTTATACAAATGAAGTTTTTAGATGAGCCTAAATATTTACGTGCAGTCGTGACCTATGGCGAAGATGTTGCCACGATGATTGGTTTTATGAGTCAGTTTGTTAAGCAGGAAAAGGGTACAAAGGTATGGGCAGAAAAACCAGCCTTTGATTGGGAGCCTTGGAATATCTCCGCTTTGTTTAATCATCTTTTGGATGCTGATGGACGCTTTAATGAAATTGAGTTTTATCGCTACACCGATGCCTTTCATGTGAAATTAAAAGGTAGCTGGGAAATGATTAATGTCTAAGAGATAGACCCGTAATGTTGATTTCAGTCTACATACAGACAATTTGGGTATAAGTAAGCCTCCTCGCACTACTTTTATTTATATTGAAATATCCAGAACGATAAAATTCTATATTTATCAACAAGTTCTAATGTTGACCTTACCTATTTTTTAAAATCTTTCGATAGGTTAATGAAGTTACTCATTTATCTACCTAAAGAGTATTCCAAGGATGGCAATTATCTTCATTGCCATTAATAAAATAGATATAAATCAATTACTTATGAAGAGATTTCATTAGGCGAGAAAACAGCTTTTACTTGCGCAAATAGCTTTATCTTGCTTGCGAGAGCGTCTAGGATGGTACTTATACATTGACGCTTTTATTAGGAGATGAGGTCATGAACCAGTTCCAAGCGAAGAGTGATTTATCAGCAGTCTCAGCAACATTTATTCAATTAGAAATTGATGATTTGGTTAGGGATCGACTGCTTTGGCAGGAGCGGCTTGCAAGATCATTCAATCCAACAGAAATATTGCCAAATGTGATTCATCCTCTCCAGGCTGATATTGTCAAGATATCCTAAGCTGGGAAAAGCCCATGAGGACATACATTGGCCCGATTAGCTTTGCCCTATTAGTGACGATAGCGGGGCTCTACTTTTATATATATGAGGCTAGACCAACATCAGGGCCTCATAAAGCTGAAGATGTTGCGATAGACTCGGAAGTCAAAAAACATTTTTCTTTTATTGCTGAAAAATATGCTTCTGAAGCATCTAGAGCCTCTGAAACATCTGGAGCTGCAAAGAACTAAGTCCATATCAAATCCCTACCTTAAGGTTTTGATAAGCCTCAAGGCTTTATTTACCTAATACAGAGCCTACGCAGATACAAGTGAGTTAGGTTATCAGGGGTCTATCTGACTCAGTCTTCACCACTTCTCAATATTTAGCATCTAAGGCGTAGTAAGCTATGCTCTTATTGATATGAAATGAAGCGAAATTTATGACTGAATTGGATTGGGATCATTGGATTTCTAAGCAATATGTTTATACATGGCAAGCAGCTGCTTTAGTGCTCGGAATAAACCCTCGTCAAATTAAATTTCCAAGAAGGGATTCTGCGGGAGAGCTGCATTTCGACCGGGATAATTTTGAAGACCTCTATTCTGATTTTAAGCTTAAGCTGGATCTGCTGATCGAGCATGCCTGGATGCAAAATTTTTCCGCTCAGAATATGCGCGTCGACTTTAAACGTTTTTTGTATTGGGCTCACAATGTTGTCAAGTGGGACATGCCGCAAAAGCTATTGTCCTTTGCTAAAGAAATTAATCTTCAAGAGCTAGATGAGAGTGCGGAAGATAAGGCGAGCATTTTGTTAGATGAGCGCGCCTCTCTGCAATTAATTTGGGCTTTAAGAACGATGCTGAAGGATCATCAGTTTGGCAAAACTGATCGGGAGCTTATTTACTATTTGGCAAAACAATATCCAGATCAATCGGCTTTTAAGCGCCTCGCGTTAGAGATGAGGCTTGCTGAGGCACAGGTAGCTGCTGAGAGCTAGATAACTGGTGCTCAGAATCACTCAGGCCTGATTTAGACCTGAGCGAGCCCGATGTTTCCTGATGTTTATGAGCGAATTAAGTAATCAAATGCAGAAAGGGATGCCTTCGCCCCTTCGCCCATGGCGATGATAATTTGCTTGTAAGGTACGGTAGTACAGTCCCCTGCAGCAAACACACCAGGCATGGAAGTTTCACCTTTTTGATCGATGATCACTTCTCCCCGAGGGGATAGGTCAATCACTCCTTTGAGCCAATCCGTATTCGGTAACAAGCCGATCTGCACAAAGATTCCTTCAAGTGCAATGTCATGCATTTGATTGTTGGCGCGATCTTCATATCTCAAAGTAGTTACTTTGCCATCGGCACCCAACACTTCCTTACTTAAGGCATTAGTAATTACCGTAACATTGGGCATGCTGTGCATTTTTTTCTGTAGTACGGCATCGGCACGCAATTTAGTATCAAACTCAACTAAAGTGACATGACTCACAATGCCTGCCAAATCAATTGCGGCTTCAACACCCGAGTTTCCGCCACCAATCACTGCTACGCGCTTGCCTTTATATAAAGGGCCGTCACAATGCGGGCAATAAGCGACGCCTTTGCCACGGTACTCTTGTTCACCAGGTACATTCATTTCGCGCCAGCGTGCACCGGTACTCAGAATGACTGTCTTACTTTTTAGTACAGCGCCATTTTCTAGGGTGATTGCAATTTCATCACCAGTCTTATTCAAGCTCTTAGCGGTTTGTAGATTCATGACATCGACTTCGTACTCTTTGACGTGTTGCTCAAGAGCCATGACTAATTTAGGACCTTCAGTTTCTTTAACGGAGATGAAGTTTTCAATACCTACAGTATCGGCAACTTGACCGCCAAATTTCTGAGCTACCACACCAGTTCTAATACCCTTACGAGCGGAGTAGATCGCTGCTGAGGCGCCTGCTGGACCACCGCCAATAATTAAAGAATCATAGGCATCTTTGGAGTTCAATTTCTCTGCATCACGTGCTGAAGTATTGGTATCCAATTTAGCGGCAATTTCTTCAACGCTCATACGGCCTTGACCAAAGACTTCACCATTCAGAATCACTGTAGGCACGGCCATGATTTGGTATTCGTCCACCAAGCCTTGGAAGAGGGCGCCATCAATCATTTCATGTTCGATATCGGGATTAAGGGCGGCCATCAAGTTTAGGGCCTGCACTACATCTGGGCAGTTATGGCAGGACAAAGAAATGAATGTCTGAAAGCGCTTCTTGCCTTCTAAGCCTTTGATGCTCTCGATCACGTCTTGCTCCACCTTTGGTGGATAACCGCTAGCTTGCAAAATAGCCAAAATGAAAGAGGTCATCTCATGACCCATTGGAAGGCCAGAGAATGCGATACGAGCAACTTCATCTGCCTTGCCTACGGTAAAGCTAGGAATATTTTTACTGCTACCCGAAGTCTTTACAGTAATCTTGGTAGATTGCTCTGCAACTTCATTCAATAGCTCGAGCATCTGCGCTGATTGAGTGCCGTCATCTAAGGTAGCCTCTAAAACAATCGGGCTTTCTATTCTTTCAAAATAGGCTTTGAGTTGGGTTTTGATATTAGTGTCTAACATGCTGTATTCCTTAGTATTAAATCTTGATGAGTCTATTGGGCAGGACTACTCTTTCTTATCCTGTCCAATAGACTCTCCGAAGAGAGTCTATTGATTACTAATTGCTACTAAATGGATCCTTAGATCTTGCCTACGAGGTCCAAAGATGGAGTCAATGTTGCTGCGCCTTCTTTCCACTTGGCTGGGCATACTTCACCTGGGTGAGCGGCTGTGTACTGAGCAGCCTTGAGCTTGCGCAATGTCTCTGAGATATCGCGAGCGATTTCATTTGAGTGAATTTCAGCTGTTTTGATAACGCCTTCTGGATTGATGATGAATGAGCCGCGCAATGCGAGACCTTCTTCTTCAATGTGTACGCCAAAACCACGTGTCAATGTATGAGTTGGATCGCCAACCAATGGGAACTTCGCTTTACCTACGGCAGGTGAAGTCTCATGCCATACTTTGTGTGAGAAATGGGTATCAGTAGTAATGATGTATACCTCAGCACCCATCTTCTGAAATTGGGCATAGTTATCAGCTGCATCTTCAATTTCTGTTGGGCAGTTGAATGTGAATGCTGCTGGCATAAAAATCAAAACTGACCATTTGCCTTTGAGGGACTCATCGGAAACGGTGACAAACTTGCCGTTATGGAAGGCTTGGGTTTTGAATGAAATTACTGGTGTGTTGATCAATGACATGGGGTTTTCCTGTTAAAAATAAATGGGTTAATGCACAACAGGAGTCATTCTGAAGCGGAATGATATATTTGTATAACAAATAATAATGATATAAATGATCGTTTTTTTAGATCAATAAATTCATCGCTGGCTTGATAATGCTGTGATGAGACCAATTTTGTATTCTTACCGTAGATGCCCTTATGCCATGCGGGCTCGTATGGCCTTGAAATACGCCGGTATTGAATATGAGCACCGAGAGATTGTTTTGCGAAATAAGCCGCAATCCATGTTGCAAGTCTCCCCCAAAGGAACTGTTCCCGTTTTGTGTGTTGGAGAGCTGATTCTGGATCAGAGCTTCGATATCATGCGCTGGGCCTTAGATCGGTCTGATCCAGATGGTTGGCTGGAGCCTGATCAATATATCGCGATAGAGTGGCTTGAGAAAAATGATGGCCCATTTAAAACGCTCTTGGATCAATATAAATACCCCGAGAGATATCCTCATCTCAATCGAGAAGAGATTTTGAATGCAGCAATAGAGTTGATGCTAAGGCCAATGGAAGCTTCGCTGGAATTGAATGCTTATCTAATGGGTAATACGCTATCCTGGGTAGACGTAGCTACCTTTCCCTTTATTCGACAATTTTCAATGTCTGATCAAAAAAGCTTTGAGGCATTGCCGTTTCCTCACCTTCAGAGTTGGCTTGGTCAATTGATTGAGTCTGAATTGTTTAATTCAGTGATGCACAAGCATCCAGCCTGGATTGATTAGGCCCGAAAAAAAGCCCCCGAATTTTCATCCGAGGGCCTTAAGTTTAATTAGCTTGGCTAATTAAACGTTTGCCAAATGTGCTTCTAAAGTCTTAGTGAACTTATTAGCATGGCTACGCTCAGCCTTCGCTAATGTTTCAAACCAGTCAGCGATTTCGTCAAAGCCTTCGTCGCGTGCTGTCTTAGCCATACCTGGGTACATATCTGTGTACTCATGTGTTTCGCCGGCGATAGCTGCTTGCAATGCTTCAGCAACTGTCTTAGCTGGCATACCAGTACCTGGCTCGCCTGCACCGCCTTCGATCAAGTATTCCATGTGACCATGGGCATGACCTGTTTCGCCTTCAGCTGTTGAGCGGAAAACTGCTGCAACATCGTTTGCACCAGCGATATCAGCTTGGTTCGCGAAATACAAATAACGACGGTTCGCTTGTGATTCTCCAGCAAATGCTTCTTTCAAAGACTGCTCAGTCTTTGTACCTTTTACGGTTTTAGCCATGATTGACTCCTCAAAACGGTTAGTTGAAATTGGGTGATTCGCTAAGTTACTAGCTTTATAAAGTTCACCTGCCGATGATTATGAACAAATCTGCGGATTTGAATAATCATATTTTTGTATTGACTTGATAGCTAAAAACAACTGATAAGTAAATATCAATTAATAAAATATAACGCTAAATAGAGCCATTTTTTGAGGTTTTTCGCCATTAAATACGTCAAATAGAGGATTTATTAGGCTATATGTTAGTAATTACTATTGATTATTGATCAATTAAGAGGGTGTTTAAAGGGGATTTAATCAATCTAATTAGGTATTTTCTATGAAGATCGTTAATTAATACAATTTCACTATCGACTGGTGGAGCTCTAAACTTAGCCCTACAAAAATTAATGCATTGCATACGTTCAAATAGTAGAGGACATACATGACAACTCGCGAAGGTAGTTTAGAGGCCCCAACCAGACACCCCTTGGATTGGCAAAACCCCAAGTTCTACGATAAAGCTGATCTAGAGTCCGAGATGGAGCGTGTCTTCGATCTTTGTCACGGCTGCCGTCGATGTGTCAGTCTTTGCGGATCATTCCCAGCCCTTTTTGATCTAGTAGATGCTACTGAAGATTTGGAGATGGAGCAGGTTGATAAGGCCGATTACCAAAAGGTAGTTGACCAATGCTACCTGTGCGATGTTTGCTATATGACCAAGTGCCCATATGTTCCTCCACACCCTTGGAATATCGATTTTCCTCATCTGATGCTGCGTGCAAAGGCGGTGAATTTCAAGGATGACAAAGCGACCTTTCGCGACAAACTACTTTCTTCTACAGATAAGCTGGGCCACTTTGCTGGTATTCCGATTGTTACTCAGGCAGTCAATGCAGTAAATAGCACTGGGCTTGCACGTTTAGTGATGGAGGGCGCCTTAGGGGTTGATAAGAATGCTTGGATTCCTGAATACGCACCTAAGACATTCCCGCAGCTAGCTGAGAAATCTGAAAATCTGCCAGTAGTGGATGGCGTCAAGACGCCTGGAAAAGTCGCTATCTATGCCACCTGCTATATCAATTACAACGAGCCAGGAATCGGGCAAGATCTCATCAAGATTCTAAAACACAATGCTATTCCGTATGAACTTGTGGATAAAGAAGCTTGTTGCGGCATGCCTAAGCTGGAGCTGGGTGATTTAGAGTCTGTTGCGCAGAATAAAGAAAAAAATATTCCGAAGTTGGCTAAGCTGGCACGCGAAGGTTATGCCATCTTGACTCCAATCCCATCATGCACTTTGATGTTCAAACAAGAGTTACCACTCATGTTCCCAGATTGTGCTGATACCCAATTGGTCAAAGAGGCAATGTGGGATCCTTTCGAATACTTTATGGCACGAAATTCCGACGCTCTCTTGAAAAAAGATTTTAGTAAAGAGCTCGGGCATGTGAGTTATCACATGGCTTGCCATTCTCGGGTTCAAAACGTAGGTCAAAAAACTGCGGAAACTCTGAAGCTAGTGCCCGGTACTGAGGTGAATGTGGTGGAGCGTTGCTCAGGACATTCTGGTACTTGGGGTGTTAAAAAAGAGTTCCATGAAATGGCAATGAAAATTGGAAAGCCTGTGTTCAGAAGAATGGCTGAGGAAGAGCCAAACTATATTAGCTCTGACTGTCAGCTAGCGGGTCACCATATTGAGCAGGGCATGGAAGAGTTGGGTTTACCTAAGTCCGAAATGGCTCACCCATTGACCTTGCTTGCAAAAGCATACGGTCTTTAATTCATATAAATAGAGGAAGATAGTGGTATGGGAATCATTACACGCAATAGTCTTTTAAGCCTTGAGACTTACCATAAAGAGCGTCCCGTTTTTCGTGAAAAGGCGATTAAAGAGCGTCGTCTGCGAACTGTTCATCTTGGAGATCATGTCACCCTGATTTTTGAGAATGAGTTTTTAATGCGCTATCAAATTCAAGAGATGTTGCGTGTAGAAAAAACATTTGAAGAGGACGGTATCGAAGATGAGTTAAATGCTTACAACCCCTTGGTGCCGAGCGGTTCAGATTTCAAAGCCACCATGATGATTGAGTACCCCAATGAAGCGGATCGTAAAGTTGCGCTTGCGAAGTTAGTGGGTATAGAGCACCAGATTTTTATTGAGATCGAAGGTCAGCCACGTGTCTATGCCATTGCTGATGAAGACTTGGAGCGCTCTACAGCTGAGAAAACATCTGCAGTGCATTTCATGCGCTTTGATCTCACAAGCAATATGAAGATAGCGCTAAAGGCTGGCGCTCAGATGATGGTTGGCTGTGATCACAAGGGCTATCCGATGCATGTGCAAACTCTCCCTTCAGAGACATTAGCGTCGCTCGTTTCTGATCTGAGCTAAACAAACAATAGATCTTAAAGGTAGTGAACGCCTGGTAAGGCGCATTGACGAATGACTTCAGCTAATTCATTCATAGCAGCAACGCGTGGGAAATTTTTCCGCCAGACGAGACAAACCCGTCTGGTGGGAATAGGGTCCTCAAATGGAATATAGCGAATGAGCTGATCAGAAAATGCATTATCAGAAGCGGATGTTCTCGGCAGTACTGAAATGCCAATGCCACTAGCTACCATCTGCCGAATAGTTTCTAGGGATGAGCCCTCAAAGCTACGCTGCTCCCCAATCGTGGTTCCAGAGCCTAGGCGATTTAATTCTGGGCAGACGCCAAGCACATGGTCTCGAAAACAGTGTCCAGTACCTAGTAACAAAGTATTTTGCTCTTTCAGCTCTCGGTGCGGGATGGATTGCCTATTTTCCCAAGGGTGACCTTTAGGTACTGCCACTAAAAATGGCTCGTCATACAAATCAATTTGATTGAGTCCCGAGCTGGCAAAGGGCTCCGCTATCACAATGCAATCTAAGGCTCCTTGACGCAAGACTTCCAGTAGTCGAACGGTAAAGTTTTCTTCTAAAAATAAAGGGGCATGAGGCAGGCGCTCTCGTGCAACTCGCACTAAGCTGGGTAATAAGTAGGGTGCAATGGTGTAGATCGCACCAAGCCTGAGTGGTCCAGACAGAGGATCTTGGCCATGCTTTGCTAAATGTTTTAAGGAGTTGGCCTCTTCAAGTACTCTTTGAGCCTGGTCCACAATCAGCGCCCCTAAGCTGGTCATGGCAACCTCGGTATTAGTGCGCTCAAAGATTTGCGTATTGAGCTCTTCCTCAAGTTTTCTGATGGCTACCGATAGGGTGGGCTGAGACACAAAGCAGGCATCTGCAGCTCTTCCAAAGTGGCGTTCACGAGCAACTGCGACGATATAGCGAAGTTCAGTAAGAGTCATTTACGTCCTAGTGCTAGTTAGAGATGTAGCGGAACATGCTTAACTATAGTGTATTTGTAGGTAGTTGAATCACTAGGGATTACCGCGGGGTGTTTTCACTGGCATAGTCAATCTCCATTACCATTAGATATACAAAAAAGCACCTCAATAGGCCCAACATCAAATCCCATATTGAAATCGTCACGCCGGCACCGCAAGGTAGCCTGCACGGAAATCGAATCACCGCATTACGCTGGCAGGATTTCTTGGAGAAACTCGGCTATGTGGTTGTAGTTAGTGAATCCTGGTCAGGTGACTACGCCGCTATGCTGATAGCGCTGCATGCTTATCGAAGCCATTCATCCATCATGGCGTTTCATGAGCAGCTCCCTGATCGGCCAATTATCTTGGTTTTGACAGGTACTGATTTGTATCGAGACATAGCGGTGCATGGTGAGGTACTGGACTCAATGGAGGTGGCAGATCAATTGGTTGTTTTACAGTCCTCAGCCTTGGATTCCATTCCAGTGCATCTACGACCTAAGGCTAGAGTGATTTATCAATCGGTTCAGGTTGATACCCCCGAGAGAGTCCTGAGTGAGAATTTTCAAGTCGTAGTGATTGGCCATCTAAGGGAGGAGAAGGATCCTTTTTGTATTGCCCGCAGCCTGCCCTTGATGCCATTCAATTCTAAGATTAAGGTTTTGCATTTAGGTATGGCCATGAATGAGCAAATGGAGCGTACTGCTAAGGCGTATAGCGATACTCTAGGGCGTTACCAATGGATTGGCGAGATCAGTCATGCTGATACATTAAAGACTCTCTCTCAGAGTTGTCTGATGGTGATTTCCAGTCGGATGGAGGGCGGTGCTCATGTAGTTTCCGAGGCAATAGCACTGGGGGTTCCAGTGATCGCTTCGGATATTCTAGGTAATCGTGGTCTGCTGGGAGATGACTATCTGGGTTACTATCCGGTGGGTGATGAGGTTGAACTCGCTAGTCTGCTTTCTCGCGCAGAAACTATGCCCGATTTTTACTCTGCACTAAAAAAACAGATTGATATTCGTAAAGATCTCGTCAGCCCTGAGCGAGAGATGCAATCCATTCAAGAGCTGATGAGTCAGCTACTTAAGAATTAAGCAAAACGTCAATTAGACGTTTGCAAAGCAAACTAAGAAGTGCTTATTAGGATCAGTCCAGCATTGGATCTCAGTGAACCCGGCATGACGAAGTTTTTCTGCAAAATTGTCCTGAGTGTACTTATAGCTATTTTCCGTATGAATTAAATCTCCCGCTTTAAAAGAGATAAGGTGATCTTGACTTCCATTGTCCGGCAGAGTTACTTGCACATCAGAGCGTGCTCGCAGATGCATCTCAATACGGGACTGGGAGGTGTTATAAAAAGCGTGGTGCTCCCAATCCTCAAGCTCAAAGTTGCTGCCAATGAGTCGATTAACGTTTAGTAGAGCATTCAAATTAAATGCAGCAGTGACTCCCAGTGGATCGTTGTAAGCGTGGTGCAGGGTTTCAATATCCTTGACAAGATCGACGCCTATTAGGAGTCCGCCATTCCCATAGCACTCATGGGCAAGATTCATAAAAAACTGATCCGCTTTTTCGGGATCAAAGTTACCGATTGAGGAGCCTGGGTAGAAAAATACTTTCCGAAGTGCTTTAAGTTCAGGAAAGGCTAGCGGTAAGCTCAGATCGATAGTATGGGCTGACATCTCAATTTGAGGGAACTGCTTTTGAAGGTCAGTAACAGCGGCCTCTAAATATTCTTTTGAAATATCGAGTGCTCTATATTGCTTTGGCTTAATGCTATTAAAAAGTTGGCTACCTTTAGCGCAATTACCTGCGCCCAGATCCACTAAAACATCACAATGCGCTACCGCGTCGGCAATCTCATCCCGATAGGTGTCCATAATCCATTTCTCTGTGCGAGTTGGATAGTATTCATCGAGAAGCGTAATGACATCAAAAAGGTGTGAGCCGATATCATCATAAAAAAACTTTGGCGATATTGACGGCTTATCAGCGCTAAGGCTGACCAGCAACTCTTCAGTCAAACTATTTTTCATTAGATCAATTCTTTAGGCGACAGATAGACCTGCACCCGCTACAAACCGACCGATTTTTTGAGCGCTAGCAAAGCCGCCTAAATCGAGGATTGAAAGGACTTCAGACTCTTGCTCTGGTGCGCAAGAAATCAGCAGGCCGCCGCTGGTTTGTGGATCGGTAAGCACATTTTGTTGCCAAAGCTCTAAATTGCTTGCAAGCTGAATTTCTTTACCGTAACCAGCCCAATTGCGAGTAGATGCGCCAGTGAAGATATCTGCTTTGACATGCTCAATTGCTTCCTGCACAACTGGAATAGCATCCCAATGGATCTGTGCCATTAAGTTAGAGCCTCTTGCCATCTCTAGTAAGTGACCAGCCAAGCCAAAGCCAGTGACATCGGTTAAGGCATGTACGCCATCTAACTGGGAGAGTGCAACACCAGGCTTGTTTAGCTTAGTAGTGAGGGCAATCATCTCTTTATAGCCTGCATCAGAGAGGACTTCTTTTTTCAGTGCCGCAGACAGAATGCCTACACCCAAAGGTTTACTGAGGATGATGCTGTCGCCTGCTTGAGCACCACTGTTACGTTTCAATTTTTTTGGATCAACTATCCCAATAGCGACGAGGCCATAAATTGGCTCTACCGTATCAATCGAGTGACCACCAGCAATCATGATG
>Ga0209829_10001653_pt1 | contig 17766 bp, 12 predicted proteins | sample C_140205_EF_Meta_FD_187311 | JGI IMG/M metagenome (GOLD analysis project Ga0209829, IMG submission 187311) | Freshwater microbial communities from Lake Croche, Canada to study carbon cycling - C_140205_EF_MetaG (SPAdes) (version 2) | ecosystem: Environmental > Aquatic > Freshwater > Lake...
CTCCCGACATAGCCGTCGAAGAGAATCTCGCTCAAGCGGCTCTCACTGCGCTCCCACGCAAGGTAGGTGCCAAAGCCAAGAAAAAGGAACCACAGCGGGCCGCCGAGGTAGGCCATGATGCCCATGAACAGGTGGATTCGGGACGGCAGCGGAAACTTCCGCGCGAAGATCAGCCACATGTGCTGGAGGTTGCCCTGGCACCAGCGGCGGTCGCGCTTGAGGTGATCGACGAGCGTTGGCGGAGCCTCCTCGTAAGTGCCGACGATGTCCCAAGCAAGCCAGACCTCCCAGCCCTCGCGGACCATGAGCGCGGCCTCGACAAAGTCATGGCTGAGAATGCGGCCACCGAAGGGCTCACGCCCCGGAAGCGCCGGAAGCTCGCAGAACTCGGAAAACGGACGGATCCTGATGATGGCGTTGTGGCCCCAGTAACTGCCGGAACCAAGCTGCCAGAAATTCAAACCACGGATGAAAAGAGGGCCATAGAGCCGCATCGCGAACTGCTGCATGCGGGTGAACACCGAGCCGCCGCGGATGAGTTTCGGTGGAGTCTGTAGAATGCCTAGACGCGGGTAGAGCTCCATCGTGCGGGCCATTTTCACAATGTCTCGGCCGTCCATCAGGCTGTCGGCATCGAGCACGACCATCGAGTCGTAGTGACCGCCCCAAGTGCGTACGAAGTCGCCGATGTTGCCGGCCTTGCGGTTCTCGTTTTTCCTACGACGGCGATAGTAGATGTGTCCGAAGCCTTCGAGCCGGCGGCAGAGATTCGTCCATGCGACCTCCTCCTCGATCCAGCAGTTCAGATCGGTGGTGTCGCTCAGGATGTAGAAATCGAAGGCCGGAAGTTGGCCGGCCGCCTCGATCGAGCGGTGGATCGCCTCGACGCGGGCGCAGACCTTGACAATGTCCTCGTTGTAAACCGGCATCACCACCACGTGACGGGCAGTCAGCGGGCCTTCCCGGCCCTTGGCGAGATCGGTGATGCAGACCGAGCGCTTGCGGCCCTTCATCCAGTCCCAGACGCCCATCATCGCGTGCATGGTGCCGAGTGCGAGCAGGCCGTTAAGCAGAAGAAAGAGAGCGAGGATGAGGAAGTGGGCATTGTTGAAGCCGAGCCGCCAGAATAAATCCGCCAGCCAGAGCCCGCAGGCGACGTCGATCAAGATGACGATGAAGAGGAAGCCCGCACGACGAATTCCTGCCCTGAAGCGACCGGTGTAGGGCTTGATGCCGGGCGGCGGGCCGTTTTCGGCAAGTGTGGGGTCTGGGAGATCCATCATCCGAGAAGGGTACGGGGACCGAAGAAAAACCACAGCACCGCCAGCAACAGCAGCACGAAGACACCAAACGCCATCTTCCTGAAAATCGGGCGGCGGTCCATCGTGTCCCAGAGCTGCGCGGCACCCGAGCCAAGTGCATTCAACTCCAGCGGGCGCGGCGTCATCGTCATCGCGTTGAACTGCGGACCGGCGGATAGATACGAATTCCGCATCGCCTCGACAAAGGCCGGAGGCCAGGGCTCGGGCGTCAGGAACACCGATTGATACTTGCCAGGCATATCGGTAAGCAGGAGGGCCAACCGACCGCGCGCCGCCAATCGTCCATGTTCAAGAGGCTCCGCCAGAATCTGATTGGTCCACGCAGCGATTTCCTTGAGCGCCTCCTCCATCGCCAGGCTCCGCGCAGGCAGGGACGGGTGCTCCGCACGCCGCTCAGACGCTCGCCACAGGATGCCGCGCACCAGCTCCGCCACCAACAGCCGGTTGCGAATACGCAACGCACCGAGGTAGGCCTCGACGGCAACGTAGGCCTCTTCCCACTCGGCGAGCTCCACCTCGCTGAGCGGGCGCAAGGCGGCTAAGGAATGACCCGGTTGGCCCATGTTTCAGTGAGGTAATCGTCGCCGTGCTTCAAACACACCCGAAGCTCGATCGGCCCGACGTCGGAAAGTTTCCCGCCATCCTTCATCGGAGCAATCTGGAAACCGGCTCGCCAGCGGCCATCACCCAGAGGCTGGACCGCCACGCCCTGGGTCTTGGCGCGCTCCTTGCCATCACCGACGATCTCGACGACCGCGTCCGGCACTTCCCCTTCCTTCAAGCGATCCGCCTCAATGCCGGAGAACTCGACGGCGAAGGTCCGCTGTTCCGGCTGCCAGTCATGCAACCCGCTGCGCGTGGCCACCACGTGGCCGCCTGCGTGGGAAGGATCTTCGGAAGTCGTCCAGTGCTGGCGATAGAGGAACTCCAGCCGCTGCCCGGCCTGCGGGGCCTGCGCGGGCTGCCACATGGCCACCACATTGTCCGCCAACTCGTTGGTGGTCGGAATCTCCATCAGCATGACGCTGCCGGAGCCCCACTCATTGAGGGGCTCGATCCACAGCGATGGCCGGAGGTGATAAACCGCCTCGCCATCCTCATAGGCGGAAAAGCGACGGTCACGCTGCAGCAGACCGAAGCCGGCGAGTTTCTCGACTGCGAAAAAACTAAACTCCAATCGGCCGGTGTCATTCGAAAGTGGTCGCCAGATCCGCTCGCCATTGGCGGTCTGCAACGCGAGACCGTCGGAATCGTGAACCTCCGGACGAAAATCATCAAACCGACGCCGTGAGTTCTCTCCGAACCAGAACATGCTCGACATCGGCGCAATGCCGAATCGCTTCACCTCCTTGCGGGGAAAGAGCACTGCGCGGACGGTCATCACCGTGTCCTCTCCCGGCTGGATCACAAACGCATACGCTCCGGTCACCGAGGGACCATCGAGCAACGCCAGCACCTGCACCATGCGGTCGTCCTGCTCCGGTTTCCTCAACCAAAACTCGCGGAAACAGGGAAACTCCTCAGCCAATCCCTCCGCGCCGGTGTCGATCGCCACGCCACGTGAGGAAATCCCATACCGCTGGCCTTTTCCAAGCGCCCGCCAGTAGCTGGCTCCCTGGAACACTGCGAGTTCGTCGAATTTCCCCGGCGTGTTCAGCGGCGCATGCAGCCTCACTCCGGCGAAACCTGCGTCCGGCGGCACATCGCCACGTTCACCCACCAGCGGACCGTAGTCGAAAAATCCCGGAGTGAACCGCACCCCCTGCATGTGCGTCGAGGTGAATTCATTCAACTTCACCGGCTCCCGAAACAGGTAACCCGGATGGAAAAACATCGCGCGAAACGGCGAATTCGCCTGACCCCACAGCGCCTGATCCTCACGGAAACGGATGTCGCGATACTGGTCGTACGAAAGCGCTTTCATCCAGCCCGGCAAGGCTTCACGGTCCGGTGTCTGGTAGGGCTGACCGGCCAGTTCCTTGGCGCGATTCTCGATCTTCTGAAAATCGACGTCCTCGCGTAACCAGGTCTGGGCGCAGGCGAATCCGCTCGTCGCGACGAAACCAATCGCCGCAACGAAGGTCCGGAAGGGGTGGGGTGACATAGGCTCGCCGTGATCGGACGACGAAGAGGCCACTGCTGTCAATGCGGGACCGCTGTTTCAATAGTCCCTGCGACAGAATATCGACGCCGCCCAGGCAAGCATCAGGGCCTCGAACAGCAGCGATGTACCGACCACGTAGGCCGCGGAGTTCCGCGTGCTGGCCTTCTTGAGGCGGCCGGAGACCTCGTCATCGCCCTCGGTCGCGGCTGCCACCAGGCTCTTGTCCGCCTCGCCTTCCGCGCCTTTCACCTGGATCAGGCGATCCATCAACCGCGTCGTCTCGCCGGTCTTCGGCATCGCGAAGATCGCCATCGAGCTGATCTTGTGCCACTTCATCATCTCCTCGGGGGAGCCGAACGAGCCGATCATCGACGGCATGCCCGCCACATTCGGGACCGATTCCGGATGACTGGCCACGTAGAGGAAGTCATCGGATTTCTGCATCCCCCACGCCAGGAACCACACCAGGACTCCCGCCAGGATCGCCGCCAGCACGGATCTCGTCTTGACCGACACCAGCACCACCACCGAGTAGATGTAGCTGAACATCAGCGTCACGATCGGCACCGCCCAAAACACACTCGGATTCCAGGAGCCGACCCTGCAGCGGATCGCAACGAAGACGATCAGACAGAAGATCGCCACCTGTAGCACCACGAACATCAGGCTGCCGATGTACTTGTAGAAAAACAGCGTCAGCCTCGACACCGGCTTCGACAGGGGAATCCCGATCGAACCTTCGGACATGAAATCCGGGAAAATCGGCGCGCAGGAAATGATCGCCAGGATCACCGCCACCCAAGAAAGCCAGAAGCCCACCAGGATGTCGCTGAAGATTCCGAGATACATCATCTCCGCCATCGGGCTCTGGGAATTGAACATCTCGCTCTTGAAATCGAACGCGCCGAACAGGATCGACATGCCGTCCGGCGTGAAACCAATCGACAAGTAAATCAGCGCCACCAGCGCCGAGATCCCCAGCGTGATCCAAAACAACACCCGTGCCCGCAGCAAGCGCAGCGAGTCCAGCAGCAAAGTCAAAAACACATTCATCGTGATGCTTCCTTTCCATCCGGGTTCACCGCGCTGAGGAACAAATCCTCCAGCGAAATCCTCGCCTCCTTCACCTCTCGAATCGAAATTTTCGCCGCCCGCAGCGCATCGATCACCGGTTGCACCGGCCCGGCATCGTGAGCCTGGATCGAGACCCGATCCCCGGCGACCTCCCAACCCTGCGTGGCGAATTTTTCACGAATCCCCGGTGGCACCGGCCCCTCAGTGCGGATTTCATAGTGGCGTCCACGACTCGTGAGCTCGGATACCTTCCCGCTCTCCACGATCCGGCCCTTCGTCAGGATCGCGACATGGTCCGCCACCTGCTCCACCTCCGCCAACAAGTGGCTGTTCACGAAAACCGTTTTCCCCTCCGCGCGCATCGTCTCGATCAGCTTGCGGATCTCGATGCGTCCGCCTGGGTCCACGCCATCGGTCGGCTCATCGAGGAAAACCAACTCGGGATCATTCACCAGCGACTGCGCCAGGCCGATGCGCTGTTTCATGCCCTTCGAATAAGTACTCACCGGCTTGTTGCCCCAATCGGCCATGCCCACGCGCTCAAGCAGCTCTCCAGTACGACGCTTCGCCATCGCCGCGGGCACTTTCCCGAGTCCGGCGGAAAACTCGATCACCTGCCGTCCGGTCAGATACTCGGGAAACTTCGCGTGCTCCGGCAGGTAGCCCACGCGGGAAAGCGTCGAGCGATGCCCGATCGGCTGGCCGAGGAGCGTCCCCCGGCACTCGGTCGGACGCAGGATCGTCAGCAGGGATTTCACCAGCGTGCTCTTCCCCGCCCCGTTCGGCCCCAGCAGCCCGAAGACCGATCCCACTGGCACCTCCAGCGAAACCCCGGCCAGCGCCTCAAAGCCGCCCCGATAGATTTTCCGCAGACACTCGATCGACACCGCCATGCTCATGACGGAGGTTTTGAAGTTCCAAGTGCCAAATGCCAAGGGTCAAGTTCAGACGAAGCCGTCAAAGGTCTTCATGTCGAAGGTCCAAGGTCTAACACTTTCAGACTTTCGACTTTCAGACTTTAAGACCTATTCGATCTCTTCATCTTCATCAGTCGGAAATTTCTCATTTGTCATTCGTCATTCGTCATTCTCTTGAAACTCCTCATCATCCCCCTCCTCACTTCCCTCGCCTTCGCGGACTCGCCCGCTGAGCCACCGGTGAGCCTCCGCGTCGTCGCTTCGAACCTGACCTCCGGCAACCACCAGTCCTACTCCCCCGACAACGGCAACCACTCCAACCCCGAGGGAGCCGGCGCCCGCATCCTCAAGGGCCTCAAGCCGGACATCGTCCTCATCCAGGAGTTCAACACCACCACGCCGGTCCGCCAGTGGGTGAACGACACTTTCGGGCAATCCTTCGCCTTCACCCAAGAGGAGGGCGTCGGCATCCCGAACGGCATCATCAGCCGTTTCCCAATCGTCGAGTCCGGCGAGTGGGACGACTCCGGCCAGACCAACCGCGATTTCGTCTGGGCCAAGATCCGCCTGCCCAATGAAAAGATCCTCTGGGCGATCAGCGTCCACCTTAGCGCGAAAAAATCCTCCAATCGCGAAGAGGAAGCCCGCCAGCTTCTCGCTTATTTCCGCGAGAAAATCCCCGCCGCCGATCCTGTCGTTCTCGGTGGCGACTTCAATGCCGCCTCGGAAGACGACGCGGTCTTTCCTCCGCTGCACGAAGCCTTTCCACTCCCCGAGCACGTCCCGACCGATTCCAACGGCATCGCCAACACCAACGCCCCACGCAACAAGCCCTTCGACTGGGTCCTCGCCGACGCCCAGCTCCAGCCCCTCGCCATTCCGGTCGTGATCGTCGGAAAAACCTTCCCGAACGGCCTCGTCTTCGACTCCCGCACCTTCACCCCGCTCGACGATCTGAAACCAATCCAAGCTACCGACAGCGCCGCCCCGAACATGCAGCACATGGCGGTGGTGAGGGATTTCAAAATCCCCTAGAGTGGCGACATTCCTGTCGCAACAGATCCGGAATTGCCTAGCGACAGGAATGTCGCGGCTCCAGCACGCCTTCCACCGGAAACCGGTAAAAAATTTTCGGGAACAAATTCCAATTCCAGCTATCCTACAGCCATGAAGCGACGTTCCATGCTTTCACTCTTGCTGCTCCTGCCAACCCTGGCTTCCTGCGAACCTGAGAAACCGATGATCAAAGACGAGACCCCTGCCGCCATGCCGAAAGTCCCCGAAGGTGCCGAGGTGGTGACGCTCGGGGCCGGTTGCTTCTGGTGCGTGGAGGCGGCCTTCAAACAAATCCCAGGCGTCCTCTCCGCCACCTCCGGGTACATGGGTGGTTCGGTGAAAAAGCCGACTTATCAGCAGGTTTGCGAGGAGGACACCGGCCATGCGGAAGTCGTGCAGGTGGTGTTCGATCCGAAGAAAACCAGCCTCGATGCCGTGCTCGGCTGGTTCTGGAAACTGCATGACCCCACCACCTTGAACCGCCAGGGCGCGGATTCCGGCACTCAGTATCGCTCCGCCATTTTCTACACGACCGACGCGCAGAAGGTCGTGGCCGAGGCAGCGAAGAAGAAAGCCCAGGCGGATTTCAGCGATCCGATCGTGACCGAAATCACCAAGGCCACCGACTTCTGGCCGGCGGAAAATTACCACCAGGACTACTACTTTCAGAATAAGAACAGCGGCTACTGCCGGATGGTGATCGAACCGAAGCTCAAGAAGCTGAAGTTGGATCACTGAAGAGAGCGGCCGGTGGTCGAGTGGCCAGGTGTCAGGATTCAGGGGTCAGGAAGAAATCGTCTTCACTGGCCCCTCACTTTTTCTGGCCACTGGCCCCTTCCTCAAGCGCGGCGGCGGCTGAAGAGCAGCAGCGATCCGAGCGCGCCAAGCAGCAGGCTGGAACGCTCCGGGACGGCAGGTCCGCCGGCGCTGATAGGACTGGTGGTGAAGCGGCCGACGAGTTCGGCGCCGCCCTAGCCACCTTCGAAGACCCGGAATTCACTCGGCGTCGAAAGCGTTCCATCCAGAGTGGCCTGGTCCGAGCGGAACGTGAGTTCAAGGTAATCGCGGGTGCCGGAGGCGTCGGTGAACTGGATCGGGTCGGCGACGTTTCCAAGGCGGACAATGTCAGCGCTGGCGACCGGATCGCTGCCGTCGACGGTGATTTTGCCAGTCGCACGCTGTCTTCGCTTGGCGTCCGCCTTCCGGCTCCTATGCTGTCGCCGATGTCGAAATACGCAGGTGAGGAAGTGCTGGTGGTGCCACGGGCCCTATTAGAGGAAATCGGGATGTTTCACGGCATCCGAATCGAGGGAATCACGGCGGCGATGGCCCGACTGTTAGACCCCGCCAACCACTTCTTCATGGATCGCGGCCCGGCGGAGGACGACCCAAGCCACAAGCAACTGATCCCCTACTGCCTCTTCCGCTGCGGCGACCGCATCCTCCACTACACCCGTGGCAAGTCCGGCGGGGAAAGCCGTCTGCACGCAAAGCTCTCCGTCGGGGTCGGCGGCCACATCAACCCGGTGGACACCGGCGACGGCCGCACGGGTCCCGAGGCCTACCACGCAGCAGTCGCCCGCGAGATCGAGGAGGAGCTGGTGATGTCCGGTTCCTACAAGGAAACGATCATCGCCCTTTTGAACGACGAATCGAACCCGGTCGGCCAGGTCCACCTCGGTGTGGTGCATTTGATCGAACTGGAAAACGACGCGGTGACCTCGAACGAGGATGCGCTGTCGGATCTAACATTTTCTACCCTCGCGGATCTGCGCGGTCCGCTTTTCGAGCGCTTGGAAACCTGGTCGCAGCACTGCATCAGTCACCTGGCGGACCAGTGAGACTTGGAGTGCGGTGGGAAGTGAAACGCCACACCGCAATCCAAGATCCTCAGCCGTTGCCAGCTTTCACCGCTCCGCCAGCCACGTTCTTCTGCCAGAGTGAGGACGGCGTGAGGTCGCGCGGACGGCAGACGATGATGCCGGCGTGCTTCGACTGCTGATTCAGGTAATCGGTGATCGGCCGGTCGATGATGGTCATGCGGCCCTTGTCCTTGTCAGACGTGGCGTGGGTGAAATAGGCGCGACCATTCAGCCGGACAATCAATCCGACGTGCGAGGTGTAGCCATAGGTTTCGTTGGTCGTGATCGCGCAGATGTCGCCATCGACCAGGTAGTTTTCAATCGCCCGCACCTTGGCCTTCGGAATCTGATGGACTGGCAGCTTGGAAACCTGGGCCTCGATCTGGCCCATCGCCGGGAGCAACGAGGGATCAGCCTTGAGGTAGCGGTAGCTTTTCCACTGCGTGGTCATTTCTCGGATGTCCCGGCTCATGCGCTCCGCCCCGGGAATGCGCGGCGTGATGTTTTCCGCGATTCCGCGACGCTGGTTGTTGTAGAAGACCTCCTCGAGGTGGTGCATCCGGCTGAGGTAGCCACCGGTGCACTGACCGTTTCGATAACGCTCGAGCTCGACCATCTGCAACAGATCCACCGGGCGATACGGGCCGGGCTTATAGCGGAGCAGCCGGGCGATCGCGAGGGAGTTCTCGTAGTAGGTCCAGCAGTCCATCGCGGTTAGATTGACGACGGGCGACTCGATGTGGTCGTCCACTTCGAGGGTGAAATTCGTGTACGGCGTGCCGACAAGTTCACGGGCGACCCGGATCGTGCGGGCTCCCAGCGGCAGCGAGCGCCAGTTTTCCCGCTCGGCCTTGGCGACGATCGCCTGGAACTTGGTCTCGCCCTTGAAGACCGTCGAAAGCGGCAGTCGCGGCGCGGAAGGCGGTGGCAGGTCCGCCGCATGAAGCGCCGCCGAGTTCAGCCCGAACGCAAGGAAGAGGACCGCTTTTCCATTCATGTCGGCAGGATACGGGATCGCCTGGAAAAGGAAAGCCGCGTTTGATCCGAGACGGCCCAACAGGAAGGAAACCACGAATTTCACCAATGATCACGAATCCAGATGAAGCAGTCATTCGTGTGAATTCGTGTCCATTCGTGGTTCATCTGATCACGCGGTGTTTTCCGGCAGCGCTGCCAGTCGTTCCAGCACCGGCTCGAAGACAAACCACTGCGACCAATGTGGCCGGATCACATTCAAGATCGCTCCCGCCCAGATTTTCGCCGCGTCATCGTCCTCACCCCGGCGACGTTCCGGCAGTTCCAGCGGTGGAAACATCATCACCCGGTAGCGTCGCCAGCCATCGCGCACGATGAACAGCGGAAAACACGTCACTCCAGTGGCACGGGCGAGGTAGAGCGGACCTTTCGGCAGCCGCATCATCAGGCCCGGCTCCACCTCCACGTCCATCGGCGAAACCTCGAACACCACGCGATCGCCCTGCACCGCCACGATGTTCCCCTCCGCCAGCAGACGTGCCAGCACGAGGCCGAGGTGGTTGTCGCTGGTGTTGTATAGCGCCCGGAAGTGCGGATTCTCCGCTTCCTTTTTCCGCAACTCCTCCTCGCGGATCGCCTGCATCTCCGGCTGACGCTCGGGAGCCCGCACCGCGTAAATCGTCCGGCCGAAGCGCGAGGAAAACAAGGGCGCGGCGAGATCGTAGTTGCCCATGTGGGCGGTGAGGATCAGGCAGCCTTCGTTGCGCCGCGCCAGATCATCGAACGCCTGTAGGCCATCGATCGCCCAATCGACCTCGCCCGTGCCGGTGTCGCAGCGCAGGGCATCGACATAGGTGTAGGCGAAATTCCAGAACACCCACCAGGCCCCGCCGAACGCCCGCAGAGGACCCCAGGTGGGATGCAGCGCCCGCAGGTTCGACTGCACAGCTCGACGCTGGGATTTCGCGATCGCGAAAAACACCGACGACCACACCGCGATCGGCACCGGTTCCATGAACCACGGCGCGACCTTCAATCCGAACCTCAGGAAGCGCGTCGGCAGATCGCCGAACAGGCTCAGCCGCTTTCCGAGTTTGGTGGGGGTGGGGTCGGACACGTCGCAGCGAGGAAAGCGACCGAAGGGGGTGGAGGCAAGCGGAGTCGGTCGGCGAGTCCTGCCAAGCTCGGACAATGACAGCCAGAATTGGATCCCCAGCGAGTATGACCGGACGTCCGCCTGCGGAGGGAAGACCTCCATGCAAATAAAGGCGAACCCTCTGGAAATGATTTCACCGCTGGAAGAACTGAATCGTTGATTTCCCCTTGGCGGACGCCTGCCGGGGGCTTACAACGCCGCCGTCATGACCCGCACCTCCATCGAAGCCTGCGCCAAGATTTTCATCGTCGCCCTCGCCTGCGTTTTCATCTGGGCGGTGAAGAACGTGCTGGCGACCATGGGAGTCCTTTGATTTCCGGGCCTTCCGGTCAGGTCCAGTCAACCGCGACCTGCTGAAGCTGGCCTCCACGGTCCTCGTATTTGAGGTGACCGTGCTCCAGGGCGTATTCGTGGATGCACTTGGTGACCTTCACGTCGTAGGCGCAGTATTCGGCGATCTTGCGCATCACCGCGAAGTCGCCGGTTTTCTTGTATTCCTGCCACCAGCGGAGTGCGTCGAGCCCGTCGGCGGTTTTTCCCGTCCCGAGCGTGGCGGCGGCGGCGGAATCGAGCTTGAGCCGGAAACCGAGCTTCGACTCCAGATCGACCATCATGTCGAGGTTGATCGTTTGCTCCGCGAGGGTGGGAAAAATGTGTGGTTGCAAAACCGGATAGTCGAAATGGAGATGATTCCAACCGACGACCAGGTCAGCCTTGCAGAGTTCCTCCCCGAGTTTATCCAACTCGTTCTCAAGATACATCTCATAAGTCCCGCGGGCCGTGCTGTAGGTGACCGCGATGGAAATACCCATTTTCCCCTTATTGGAAAAGCCGCCGACGTCGCCGCCGCTGCGCTGGGTTTCGAGGTCGAAGTAGACGATGTTTCTTACGGACACGGGGTGTTCCTAACGCAGGTCGGGGCGCGGCGGCAAGCCCGGGTGACAACCGATTTAGACACTTACAAAAGTATTTTAGCAAAAATTGAAGACAGTGCATGATTCATGTCGCGGATTCGTATAGGCATCTCATCAGGACCTTCCTGACCCCAATGAAAACGTTCCATTCCGCCGTTCTGGCCTTTAGCGTGGGAACCACCAGCCTTCTGGCTGCCCCGCGCCTGTTTATCTCGACTCCCACACTTGCTCCCGAGAGTGGAATCGAATTGATCCTCGACCGCGCTGTTGTGGCGGATGAGTTAGTTGGTAAAACCGTTGCCAACGACTGGCTGCTCGTCGAACCGGCACTTCCCGGAAAGCTGCAATGGAAATCGCCGAACGTGGCGACCTTCCTGCCGGACAAGGTGCCTGCGCTCGGAACCAGCTACAAATTCACGGTCCGAGGCGGCCACAAGCACCTCGACCAGTCGCTGGTGCCCGAGGGGCTGATCGCCACCGTGGCGACGACGCCCTTCCAGCTCGATAATTACCGACGCCTGAGCGGATATGACGAGACAGTTTCGCCGCGCACGCTTTCGTGGGTGATTCGTTTCAACGATTCTGTCGATCCAGCCACCGCCTCCAAGTTCCTCTCGTTCGTTGACGAGGCGGGCAGGAGCGTGCCCGCCCGAGCGGAAACGGTGAGTCTTGGCACCACCAACTCCCTGGGCATCACCGCGCCATCGTGGAGCGAGCGATTCGAAACCGCCCGCAATCCAAAGCCCGAAGGAGCTGTGGTGGCAAAGGCTGACACCGACCGTTTCCCTCAAGGGATGATTGTTTCACCCGTCAACCCGCTGCCGGTCGGAAAGGACTGGCAACTCACGGTCAACGCCGGTTTGCCCAACCTCTCGAAAACCGCCAAGCTCACTGAGCAAGTCCAGCGCTCGGTCGGCACCATCGAGCCCTTCAAGGCAAACGGCCTCGAAGCGGTCACGATTCCGGACGAACCGCGCCGACTGGTCGCCAGCTTCAACCTGCCGCTGCGCAAGCTGAGTTCGGACAAGGTGCTGCCGGAGGGAGTTTACCTGAATCCGATGCCGGAGCATCTGCGGATCGAGACCGAGGGCACGCAGCTACGGATTTTCGGAGACTTCAGAGAGCAGGACAACTGGACGCTGGAGTTCAAGTCGCCCTTCGCGTCGTTCGACGATCGCCCGCTGGTCGAACGCATCACCAAGTCGCTCGTGTTCGAGCACCTTGATCCCAGCCTCGGCCTGCCAAGCACGGAGGAGGCCCAGCTCGCCGCCGGCACGCGGCAGTATCGGATGGAGACCGTCAACCTGAGGGATGTCCATGTCCGCGCCAAACAACTGAGCGGACTCAACCTCGTTCGCGCACTCCAAGGCTACCGCCACTACACCGGCAACGGACCGAACGGCACCGCCGTGCGACCCACCGCCCCGCTGCCCTACGAGCTGATCGCCGGTGACCCGGTGATCGACAAGACCCTGCCGCTCAGCGACAAAATCGACACCTCGAAAACGGTCACGCTCGCGTGGGACGAACTGCTGCCGGACGCACCGAAGCACACCGCCTTCTTCCTGGAGGCCACCGGCACGCCGTTCAGCGAAAAACCCGACTCGGATGAACCTCCGAATCCCTCTGCGCAGGCCTTCATCCAGCTCACCGACATCGGCCTCGCCTGGAAGCTCACGAAAACAGAGGCCAAGGTCTACGCCTTTTCCTGCACCACCGGCGAACCGCTTTCGGGCGCGAAGCTGGAGGTCTACGGCGAGGATGCCAAGCTGCTGCAAACCGTCAGCACCGATGCCAACGGCCTCGCCTCCGTCCCGCGAAATGACACCACGCGCCACCTCCGCGCCGCGCTCGGAGATGACCAGTATGTGGCGAAGTTCGACAATCAAATGCCAACCGTCAGCCTGTGGCGTTTCCCCGTTCGGTATTCCTGGGACGCCCAGCCGGACGATAAGCGTAAAGTCATGGTCTTCACCGACCGCTCGCTTTACCGGCCCGGTGAAATAGTCCGTCTCAAGGGCATCATCCGCACCCAGCGCGGCAATGCCATCGAGGCTCCGGACGCCGCTTCGCCGCGCTTGGTGATCGTCGATCCAACGGACAAGGAAGTGTTCACCCGCGACCTCAAGCTTTCCGCGAACGGATCGTTTGATCTCGAGTTCCCGGCTTCGAAGGAGACGACCGGCTCCTATGTCATCCGCGTTCTATACGCGGACGAAATCGCCAAGGCGGCGGCCCTTTCCGATAACAATTGGGAGCAAAAGCAGAAAATCACGGCCAACGCGAGCTTCGACTTTTCTTTCCGCGTCGAAGAGTTCCGTCGCAATGCCTTCGAGCTCGAACAGAAGTTCGCCGACACCGCGCCTGGCAGCACGAAGGTCGGACTCGACCTCTCCGCCCGCTACTATCAGGGCCAGCCGGTCGCCGCCGGTTCCGCGCATTGGTATTCACGGGTTGAGGATGTGAACCTCTATCCGGAAAACTACCGCGACTACCTCTTTGGAAACCACCGCACCGAAGACTGGCATTACTGGTATCATTACTTCAGCTACCGCTATGAAGAGGAGAGCAATCGCGAGACCACCACCGTCAATGGCGAGACCACGCTTGACGACACCGGCAAGACCACCTTCTCGGTCGACCTGCCGCAGGGCGATTTCCCAACTGCCCGTGAAGTCACGATCAGCACCGAAGTCACCGATGCCAACAACCAGACGCTCACCGCCTCCACCACCGCGACCGTCCATCCGTCGTCGGTCTATGTCGGTATTTCACGCATCGACAAGCTGGTGCGCGTCGGAGACCACATTCCACTTAAGATCGTCACCGTCGATCCTGACGGAAAGCCCGCCGCCGCCGTTCAGGTGGAGGCCGTGCTGACCCGCCAGATCAACGAGCAGTCGAAGACCCGCAACGAGGACGGTGCCACCATCGTCCGCAACGACGAGCACGAGGAAACCGTTTCGACCTCAACGATGACCTTGCAGGAGGAAAGCACCTTCGACCTCGCGCCGACCGGAACCGGCCTGCATTTCCTGACCCTCAAGGGCAAGGATGCTGCCGGTCATCCTTTCGCCACTACGACTTCCTACTACGTTTACGGTAGCAACGAGTATCCCTGGGCCTACGAGGACGGCATGAAGATCAAGCTCGTCGCCGAAAAGAAAAGCTACAAGCCCGGCGAAACCGCGCGGATCCTGGTGCTTTCCCCCATCGAGGGGACAGCGTTGGTCACCGTCGAGCGAGAGTCCGTGCTGCGCTCGTTCGTCATCCCGCTGAAGGCCGATCATCCGGTGATCGAAATTCCCGTGACGGATGCCGATGCGCCGAACGCGTTTGTCTCGGTGTTGGTCGTGAAGGGCTCGAAGGACTCCGGTCGCAAGTTCAAGGAACCGCAGCTCCGTCTTGGTTATTGCGAGCTGACGGTCGAGGACCGCCTGAACCGCCTGGCCGTGGAAGTGAAGGCCGAGAATTCCGCTGACACCATCCCGGTCTCGACCAATGGCACCGCGATGCTCGCAGCCTACCGTCCCGGCGATGAAGTGGTGCTCTCCGGCACCGTGACCCGGGCTGACGGAACTCCGGTCAAAGGTTCGGAAGTCACGCTCTATGCCGAGGACGAAGGCACGCTGGCGGTCATGGGTTATGAAAATCCGGACCCCTTGGGCTTCTTCCAGGATCCGCGTTTGCTGACCGTGAACTCCGGAACCTCCCTCGATCAATTCATCGCCGAAGACCCCGAGAACCAGAGCTTTTTCAACAAAGGCTTCTTCGTCGGCGGCGGAGATGACCTTGGCGCAAACCTTGCCGATTTGCTGCGCAAGAACTTCGATCCCTGCGCGACCTGGGCACCTTCGCTGGTGACCGATGACCAAGGGCATTTCCGACACAGCTTCAAGGTGCCGGACACGCTGACCCGCTATCGCGTGCTCGCCGTGGCCTCGGAAGGAACCTCGCGCTTCGGCAGCGTTCGCACCGACTTCGTGGTGAACAAGCCGCTGATGCTGGAACCGAAGGCGACGCGCTTTGCCAATGTCTCGGACCAACTGAAGCCACAAGTGCTTGTCCAAAACACCTCGACCTACACCGGGACCTGGAAGGTCACACTCGTTCCCGCGACCGCCACCAACGCGCCCGTCTATCGCTTGATCTCGGAAAATGATGCGACGGTCACACTGGCTCCGGGAGCGTCGCAGACCATTCCATTCGAGATCGCCATCGAGTCGGAGGGCGAGGCGGTGCTCACGTTCCGCGCCGTGCCGATCACGGTCGATGGGAAACCTCCGACAACGATCTTCGCCAAGAAGATGTCCGACCTCGTGGAGACCCGTTTCCCGGTGAGTTACCCGATGCCGCTGATCCGTCAGTCGAAGCTCGTGAAGTTGGAGAAGTCCGGCACTGGCCATGAGTTGCAGGGTTTGCTTGATCCGGCGCTGTTGGAAGGCAAGGGCGACATCGATCTCGAATTCTCGCGCTCGCTGCTGCTCGAATCCGGGGCCTCGATCGACTACCTGCTGTCCTATCCGCACGGCTGCGTTGAACAGACCACCTCGTCGCTGATGCCGTGGTTCGCGGTCGAAGCCCTGCGCCCGGTGGTGCCGCGTTTCGCCGACATGCCGGAGGCCAAGGTCAAGGCCGCCATCCAGGCGGGCGTGGACCGCTTGCTGTCAATGCAGCTTCCGACCGGTGGCTTCGCCTACTGGCCGGGTGGTCGTGATCGCGTCGACTGGGCCAGCTCCTATGCCGGACTTGGTCTGGTGATGGCGAAGGAATCCGGTGCATCCGTTCCGGACAGCACGCTCGAAATGCTCGGCAACGACCTCATCGGTTCGCTACGTGGGCTTTCCAACATCAAGTCTCCCTACGAAATGGAGATCGCCACACGAGGACTGTGGGTGCTCGCGCGCTTGGGAAAACCACAGGTCGCCTATCATAACTACCTGCGCGACCGCATCGAAACCGTGCCTCCTCGTGGCCGCTGTTTCCTGGCCCTTGCCATGGCCGCCAACGGGGAGGACAAGGCCGCCGCGCTGGCGGTGCTTGGGTCCAACAAGCCGTTCAAGGCGAAGGATGATTCGTGGATGCAGTGGAATCCTGACGATGCCCTTAACCTGCTCGCCACCGCGATCCTCTCCCCACGGGATCCCGAGCTGGGCAAATCCGTCGACAAGCTGATGCGTGACCGCAATCCCTACGGGGAATGGCGTACCACGTGGATGAACGGCTGGAGCCTGCTTGCGCTTTCCGCGTATGCGAAAACGGAAACCGGTCGTGACGACACCGTCGCGATCAGTCTGGGCACCGGTGAGGAATCCGCCGCGATCCAGTTGTCCCCGGAAACGCCCGTCGCCAAACGCTCCTACAAGACCGGAGCGGGATTGAAGCTGTTAGTAAAGTCCGACGGCAATGCGATGGTTCGCGCCACGATCGCCTCAAAGCCCGCCGTCGTGCCGATGCAACCCATCGCCCGCAATGGCCTGGAGATCACGCGTTTCCATGAACGGGTCAAACCGGACGGAAGCACCGAACCGCTCGACAAGCCCGCCGTCGGCGACCTGATCAAGGTTTCCCTGCGCGTGACCTTGCCGAACGACAACAGCCGCTACCTCGTGATCGAAGATCCGCTGCCCGCGATTTTCGAAACCGTGAACAGCGACTTCGACAGCCAGAAAGCCGCCAACGGGCCCGCCACCAGCGAAAACAATTGGGAGGTCTCCCATAGTGAACTCCGCACCGACCGCGCGGTGTTCTACCTCGATCGCGTCTGGCGCAGCGGAACCTACACCTTGACCTACCTCGCACGTTGCACCGTCGCTGGAGAAGCCACCGCTCCACCTGCCAAGGTCGAGTGGATGTATGACCCGGAGAACTTCGCGCTTTCAGCGTCCAGGTTGTTCCACTCCAAGTGACCCATCGCCCTGGCCCTTCGGACCGTCGAGGGGCCAGGGATCGCCTCCCGTCTTCCTGAACACTGACCTGTCCTTCATCGCTTCAGCGACGAAGGAAAACTGAAAACTCGAACCTGAACACTTGAATCTAAGTGTCCATCTCCGCCGCAAGCGCGTGCGCATTCCGCTCGTGCTTGTGGCCCTGTGGGCGATCCTCTGGTTCGCCCTGCCTTTCGCCGTTCCTCTTCCCGAGGATCTGCTCAAACATCCTGATGCCTCGCCTGTGCTGCTCGATCGGCACGGCGAGCCCATCACCCGCCTGACCTTGTCCGACTTCACACGCCGGCAACCGGTGGAACTCGATGAGCTTCCTCCCGATTTCATCGCCTGTACCCTCGCCGCCGAGGACAAGCGCTTCTTCTTCCACGGCGGATTTGATTTCCTCGCAGCGTCCCGCGCCACCCGTGATCTGTTGTCGCGCGGCCGTGTGGTGTCCGG
>Ga0209829_10001654_pt1 | contig 17756 bp, 13 predicted proteins | sample C_140205_EF_Meta_FD_187311 | JGI IMG/M metagenome (GOLD analysis project Ga0209829, IMG submission 187311) | Freshwater microbial communities from Lake Croche, Canada to study carbon cycling - C_140205_EF_MetaG (SPAdes) (version 2) | ecosystem: Environmental > Aquatic > Freshwater > Lake...
ATTATTAAATGTCTTAGCTGTTGTTCCTGCATTAAAAGTTATTTGAGAACCATAATTACAAATTAAAGTTGATGATTCAGCATTTAATGTAATTGCAGATGAAAGAGCAAAAACACTGGCGCCTACTGAAGTTACTAATGAAGAACCCCAGTTGTAAGTTCCTGTTGTAGAATAAAGTCCTTCAAAAGTAAAAGCATAGCCATTGGTGTTTATTGTTGGAGATGCTGTATGAGTTATGTTTGCGCTCACCGTAAATGCTGATGCAAAGTTAAATGTACCAGTATTAAAAGTGGTTGCGTTTCCAGGTATTGATACTCCATTTGTTGAAATAGTCCTTGGAGTTGTTACACTGCCTACAAACGTAAAAGGAAAAGTGGTACCAGAAAATGTTACAACATTTCCTGCACCCCAAGCAACATCACCAGATACGGTCATACTTGGAGTGGTACCTGACACATAGGTAACTGCACCAGCCGATACAGTCCAATTTGTGCATGAAAGCGTGCCCGTTAATGTGACGTTATAAGTTCCTGCTTGGTCAAAAAATACTGAGTCAGCTGAAGTGGGAACAGATGCACCGCCTGCTCCACCTGAGGCGGCAGACCAGTTAGTTGTACTTGTGGTATCCCAAGTACCTGTTCCACCAACCCAGTATCGATTTGCCATGCGTTATCCTGCTGGCTGTTCTTCAGTAGGTGGTGGATTAACAATAGCCCACCAGTTGTCATAACGTTGTTGTTTCATTGATGCAATTTCATCTTCTGTGAATGTATGGTCATCAGCTAAATGTAAAGCATCACGAAATATACCATATGGTGATTCAAATTCAAAATCAATTTTTATCATATTTTTACTCCTATAATTTTATTAGAACCCAAAGTTTTTAGCTAATAAATGCCATCTACCAGTAGTAGAGTTATAAATGAAACCAATATAATCTGTTTTATATGAACCTGTTGATTGTACAGGTAAAGCCATATCTGTTGAACCTGTGTAAATAGTGTTCCATGCAAATGTTTGTATAGCTGTAGAATTGATTCTTATAACTAATTTTTGGCCATCAGCTGGAGTTCCTAAAGGAGCATTAATAGTTAATGTTCCAGCTGCCTGTGTATTTATTTGTGCAACAACATCGTTAGTATCACAATTTGGAGTAATACTATTACCAGTTGGAACTATAACCGTATTTTGAGAAGCACTAAGTGTTCTCCAAACAGCAGTAGTGTTGTTGAGATAAACTCTTTGGCGAACAATATTTGTACTTGGATTGTGCCAGAAGTCACCAGCATTAGAAACTGCTGGCTCACTAATACTTGATGTGAATATTGGATAACTTCTGGTAGACATTTATTAAGCCTGTGCTTCAGTCCAACTTAAACGTGCGTTAATTGAATTTGTACCGCCAAGAGCAGTTGCAGCAATTGTAATAATATCTGGACCATCTGGATATAAACCAGTTGCTGTTGTTGGTACGTTTAGTGTTGTACCACCACCCAAAATACTATTACCAATATCACGAACTTGGTTCAAGTCTTGAGATGTTGCGCCAGTTTGGTTGGTAAAGAATCCGTAAATGCTTTCACCGCCAGAAATTGCTGTGTTTGCAGCATGATAAGCAACTTGTGCCAATGAAGAACCGCCGACAGATGCAAATGTTCCTGATGCTGGTCTACCATTCAATATCAATTCAATTCTAAAAGCATTACCTGTTGTATATGTGTCCATTGAACGCAATGTCAATTGCATACGATTAACAATTTCACGAACACCTAACAAACCAGATTGACCTTGGTCAACTGATGGTGATAAACGAACAGACATTAGAGCATATCTGGTACCTGAAGTTTGATTGCTAAGCACTGTATTCATACCTGTGTTAAACACAAAGCTTTTGTCATCATCAAAACGACCATCCATAATCACAGAAGCACCCCAATGGCCAATAGTACTTGCAATTGTTGGTGCATATAATTCAACTTTAATTGGATTGGTTGCTGAATATGTAAATGTTTGTGCAGATGCGGCGCCACCGGTTTGAGCACGAGCACCAATTGTCAAACTATTAGATGTTTTTGCAGTATAAGAAATATATTCAATAGGTGCAGAAGTAACACCTCCAGCAGTTATTACAGCAGTACCTGAATTTGGCCAACCTGTTGTATCATTTACTGATATTGTTGCACCAGTTGTTGAACCCGATGATAGTGTTGAAGTCAAATATGTATAAAGTGGAATAGTGTTAGTTTCATAACGTGCTGGTAAGTTACCAGAACGCAAGTACGCTTCAGTGTTTACGTTATTGTTTGGAATCCTGTGACAGTAGATAACTTCACCACGATTGTTTTTAAATCCAAAACGAATAGCACCAGCACCATACCATGTAAAGTCCATATAGAACATTTGCATTTTGGTTAAATCAATATTGTAACCACTGGCTCCTGTACCATCACATTTATCAATATTCCATGCACTTTGTGGATAACGAGTATCAACAGTTTTTGTTATAAGGTTATTTAATGTATTGGTTGCACCACGATACTCTGGATAAATTTCCATTGCAGTATCACTTGTTATATTTTGTACAATATATGACATACCACGAATAACAATAGAATCACCTGGTGTTAATTGTGTAGAAAATTTTGTATTTGTTCCTGTGATATTGGAACGGCCAGTTGTTGTTGCAACAGTACCTGATAATAGTTTAACACTTGAACGCTTCACTGCATATAATGTTACACCATCATATTCGTAGAAAAAACCATTTTGTGAATCAAACATACCAACACGATTTGCACCACTATACCATATATTAGGTGCACCAATAATATTTGCGCCGGTTGCTGGTGTTGCTGATGGAGTTGAACCAGCTGTATATGTAAAAGTAGTTGGATTAGCCGCTGATGCTACAGTAAATGTGCCATTGTATGCTGTTTCATTACATCCACTTATTGCCACGTTTGCACCAGTTAATAATCCATGTGGGAATTTTGTTGTTACTGTACAAACGTTTGTTGAAGATGTAATCGTATCAATATAAATTGGTGGTTTCAATAAAGAACCAGTAGAAAATTGAATACCTTTACCTGATTGATAACGGAATTGACGGCGTGTTTGGCGAATAACTTGATAACCATGATAAGGACTCAAATTACTGAATTGAACAGCACCAATTGGCGCACGATGTTCGACATAACCAAGAGCTCTTGGAAAAACAGAATTGTTTGCTGATAATGTTGATGTACCACCAGAAACAGGAGAAATAAATGTGAATGTATTACTTGTTGGTGTTGTCGCAATAACATAACTACTATTACCTGGTTGAGTGGCACTTGTTGCATTAACAATATAGATACCGTCACCAGGTCTCACACCATGAGCATTTGTTGTGGCAACTGTTCCTGTTGTACCAGAATATGTTAAACCATTGGTTGCGGTTTGAAGTGCTGCGCCTGAAAAGAATGTTGAAGCAAAGATATATGTTTTATTTGCATCATATAAAGTTGCTGCAGGTGTATTGGTAGTTGTATATGTAAATTGAGAACCAGTGGTAGTCTCAACCACCCACCAGCCATCCGCATTACCCATGTCTAAAGTACCTTGAACAAAAATTGGTGTACCATTTGCAAGTGCTGCTGATGTGGTAACAGTAACAGTTTTTCCTGATGCTGCAATATTGGTAATTGTTATAGGTGTAGTTGAATCATAAAAAGCAGAAGGTCTATTATTCAATAAGTTAATTTGTTCCCACTTAGTAGGTTGTAAACCATATTCAAAGTCGGTATCAATAAGAGATTGTGGCATAGAAACACGAAGTTTTTCCACAGGATCACGCATCACCTCTGATGGAATCATTTCTTGATACGTTTCTTCTGTAAGTATTGCCAACTTATCTGTAGAACTCATTGCAGCTGTATTAAAGTTTAATACAATCGTGGTTGTTTCTTGGCCAGTTGTGGCAGATATGGTTTGAATAACACTGGTTGTCTGCAAATTTGGATCAGAAAAATTATAAATCACTGTGCCAGTTGTTGTATTTGTAATTAACAACAATTGCTCTTTGCGGATAAATTTACCAGTAACTACAATAGTTTTTGTAGAAGGTGTGAATGTATACGATTCTAATATAACATGTTTTGCCATTTTAATTAATCTCCTAGTGCTATCGTTGTAGCAGAATATGGGTACTTACGAGTTTGTACGTTTGTTGACTTATTTATGATAGTTAATACTGCTTGGTCGCCTGGTGCCGGTGAATTATAAATAATTAAGTTTGATGTATTTGCGTCAGAAACCACACGGAAACCTATAAAAGAATCATAAGGTGTCAACCAAGGATATGTATTCTGTTTAATATATGGTGCCAAACGAAGACCATTTACTATTACTTCCATGTTTTTTGAATCAACAACATCACTACTTGTAATATTTGTTTGGTCTGTAAACAAAGTAAATACAGATTTTAAACCAGTGAATTGATTAGAAACATCATTCAATATTAATGGTAAATTAGTAGATCCACCGCCGCCTGCGGTAGTTTGTACTGTGCCATCACCAAATGTAATTGAATTTGCTGCAGCAAGTACTATGTTACCTGTATACAGATTGCCTGTAATACCAACACCACCAACAACGATTAATGAACCTGTCGTATTTGATACTGATGTATTCGAAAATACGGAACCAACAGTCAGGTTACCCTGTACGTTGGCTGTTCCATAAATGATTGTGTTGCTTTTTAGTAATGCCATTTTTTATAATTGAATTATATGGTGTATTTATGATTCTAAAGTGGCCGCCATTCGTTCAGTTTTTTGTTCTATAAATGAGGCAGAACCAAATTTTAATTTTTCTAGATGTTCTTTTGATGATGTTATACCATTCCAATCAAGACCCACACTATGTGGTTCTACATCATTTAGCCAATGTTGTACTGAAAAGAACATAGCACCTCCTGGTCCTACAACACCTCCATGTGGTGTATCGTGATTTACTCTTACAGTTTCACCTCTATATGGAGATGTTCCGTTTTCTTTTACATCTATCTGATATGTTTCTGGTATCATCCATTTACCATCACGTGAGAATCTAATTTGGCCACCAAGTAATACTTCAAATGAATTCACATTTGGATGTGTATGTTCGGGTATAATACAAGGACCAGAAACTATAAACAGTTCAACTTGAAATGGTTTATTTCTATACCAGATGCCAGACATAACATGACCACCTTGATTATCTTCACCAAAATTATATACTGCTGACAAAACAGGTATTTTACCTAAAACTGGACCTTGTGCCAAAAACCAAGCAAGAAAATCATCTAGTTCATCACGCATTTGGTACTTCACGTTTAAGTATGAAATGTTCTAGCCCATCTCCTAATACAACATTTTCATATTGATAGAATCCAAACAGTTCAGCAAACTTAACCAACTGTAATGTTTTTTCTTCTAATTCAACATTCCCTAATGAATGATAGGCATAAATTTCTGTACCTATTTCTTTATGTAAAGTGTCTATGTCTGAAAGATATTGTTTTTTGACTTCGGCAGTCCATTCAGGCACTTGAGCGTGAACAAATAATATGTGGTTGGCCTTTTCTAATTGCAATACATATTCTGGTTTGTCGATTACTTTCACAAACTTCTTATCTTCTAGACCGTATTTTTCTACAGTAGATGCAATCAAAGAATAATCTTGTGTTAATCCATAATTCTCAAACAACCATTTGTTTGTTGGTATCCATTGAGTCAACAACTCACACCATCTGTATTGATATTCTGTGTCTGGTTTAGGATTTGGTGATTGCCATTGACAAGTATCTTCATCCAATATCCAGCTTACATAAGGTTTTGGTGGTATAAAAGCATCACGTTGTTCATCATAGGTGTATCCAATGCCAGCATAGTTTTTACGAATTCTGGAATTGTAACTTGTTTGTTTCCAACGACCACCAGCAAACTCATGACACCATTGTTCACCGTTGGCTTCATGCTCATCTGATACCACTATTACTTGTAGTACCTTGTTGTTGTCATCTATTTGTGCAAAATGTGCCATATTATGGATATGCGTATCTAATCATTACTACTCCTGAACCGCCATTTGATACTGGAGCTGGTGTGCCTGTAAAATAACCAGAGGCGCCACCACCGCCACTGTTTGGTGATACTGGTACGAAGTTTATACCTCCTCCTGGATAATAACCATATCCACCAGCACCACCTGAAGTATTAATTCTACTTAATATAGTGCTTCCACCGCCCGCAATTGCATAAGAAATATTCCAATGGCTATATGTATTAAGATTACTATTTTGATTTCCGGAAATCAAAATAACAGTTAATGTATTTCCGGAATAAGAAGATACAAGACAAGTCATACTTATATCCCCCGGCGTAGAACCATCAGTGGATATAATGTCTAATGCTGTATTTGTTGTAAAATTTAATCCAGAATTAACTGTAAAAGTTAAGGTATTACCTGTGTTAGGATTCCAAAAATTGTAATCACTTAGATAAGATCCAGTACCTGTTGTATAAAATATTGTACTGGTATTACCACCGGGGCCGCCGATTTGGCCAGTGCTGTTCCCATTATACCCACCTCCAGTACCTGGTCTTTCATCATAACCACCACCAATCTGTTTACTTGAGTATCCATCTGATCCTGAGTTTCCTTGGCCACTTGTTCCAGATGCACCTAAACCTACAAGATGACCGCCAGTATTAAGACCTCCACCACCACCAGAACCTCCTGAACTACCGTTTCCTGGTGCATTAGTACCACCAGCACCACCACCAATAGCTGTAGATGATATTGTACCACCAATTAAAGAAGAATTACCACCGTTTGTTATTGCACTACCGCCAGCACCAACTGTAACTGAATAATTAGTTGCTGCGGCCGCAGTGTTAGCGAATTGAAATATTACACCACCTGCGCCACCGGCACCAACTCCATAGGTAGTGCCACCTGCACCGCCTCCACCTCCAACCACCAAATAATCTATTGTACGACCTGAAGGCCAACTTGATGTTGTTGCAAAAGTATCAGAAGAATTGAATATATGTACTTTGTATCCTGTAATATCAACTACAGTACCACCTGTAGCAAAAGTGGTAACACCGCCACCACCTCCACCACCAAGTGAAGTATTTCCTACGTATCCACCACCAAGATTAACGTTAATCTCATCTAGGTAACCAGAGACAAATAGATTACCATTTCTGTCTATACGTTTTGCTACATTTAAACCATTAAATGTCAATGTCTGTGTTTCATCCAGAATACCAGAAATTTGATATGATGAATTTGATGTTCTTTCGGCTACAGTTAAATTATTGTAGGTTAATGTCTGTGTTTCATCAAATGTGTTGGAATTTGTTGAAATAATTCCATCTTTAGTAATTCTTAATGATGAAGCCATTTACACATTTTCCATTAAGCAAAAATTACATCTAAACTATTGTTAGCTGCATTATACACTTGATATACCACACTTTGATTTGTTGTATTTGAGAATCCTATTACACTATTTGAACCCACATATACATTACCTGTTACACCAAGACCACCAGTTACTTTTAATGCACCAGTTGAATTCGATATTGATGCTAGTGTGTTTGCAACTATCAATTGATTTGAAATTGTACCACCAGAGAATTCACCAGTTGAAGCAAATGTTATCGTGTTGCTTGTACCAACTGTTGTAATTGTCATACCCGTACCAGCAACCAATGTCAATGGTGCTGTAGGTGTATTTGCTATTACGTTTGGTTGACCAGAAACTAAGATAGTAGAGAAACTGTTTGATGAACCGCCACCGCCACCTGTTATAGTTGCTGTACTAATTGACGATATACGACCGTTAGCTTCTAATGTAATAACTGGTACAGAAGAAGATGAACCATATGAACCAGTTGATACCGATACGTTTGTGAAATCAGTATTTGCTTTAGTGAAAGCACCGTTGGCAAACGATGCTGCCGATGTGGCAACATTATAAGCTAAATTGGCTTGTGCATATGCCAACGAAACGTTCGCATCAAGTGAACCATTCAAGAAAATCATTACATCTATCAGTGTACCAGCAACTGGTGTTTCCGATAATGTTAGTGTTGTTCCACCAACTGAATATGATGATTTTAATTGTGGTACACCATTCAAATTAACAATAACGTTATTGCTAGATGGTGGTGTTGCAGATAAAGTAAATGATGCCGAAGAACCTGTAGCAGTAAAACTATCTGTATTAATTGTTACATAACCAGGACCAGATGTACCACCGCCACCACCTGTTACTGCTGTGGTAGTAATTGATGAGATACGACCATTGGCTTCAACTGTAATTACAGGTACATAAGAAGAAGAACCATAACTTCCTGGTGTTACACTTACTGATGTTACATCTGTGTTTGCTTTTGTAAATGCCGAATTAGCAAACGAAGCTGTGATATTTTGTGAATTGTAAGAAGCATTGGCTGTCACAAATGCTGCATTGGCAAATATAGCTGCCGAGTTAGCAACCAAGAAAGCAGAATTAGCAAACGCTGCGGTAATATTCTGTGAATTGTAAGAAGAATTGGCTGTTACAAACGCTGCGTTAGCAAACACACCAGCTGATGTTCCTTTAGGTTCATTATTAGCTTGTGTAAAGGCACCATTAGCAAAACTAGCTGCTGAATTGGCAACCAAAAATGCTGAATTAGAAAATGATGCTGCTGAGTTAGCTGTAACGAAGGCACCATTAGCAAAGCTGGCTGCCGAGTTAGCTTGGCCAAAAGAAGCATTTGTTGTTACAAAGGCACCATTAGCAAAACTAGCTGCTGAATTGGCAACCAAAAATGCTGAGTTAGCAAATGAAGCACCTGAATTGGCAGTTAAGAAAGCACCATTAGCAAAAGATGCTGCTGAATTGGCTTGGCCAAATGATGCATTTGCTGTTATAAATGCGCCGTTAGCAAAACTTGCTGCCGAGTTGGCTGTTAAAAATGCTGAATTGGCAAATATTGCTGCTGAGTTAGCAACTATAAAGGAACTATTAGCAAATGAAGCTGCTGAATTGGCTTGGCCAAATGATGCATTTGCTGTCACGAAGGCACCATTAGCAAATGAAGCTGCTGAATTGGCAGTTGTAAATGCTGCGTTAGCAAATATTGCTGCTGAATTTCCTGTATTGAAAGAGGCATTAGCCGTTACAAAGGCACCGTTAGCAAAAGAAGCTGCCGAATTAGCCGTAATGAAGGCACCGTTAGCAAAGCTGGCTGCTGAGTTGGCTGTTATAAATGCTGCGTTAGCTTGTGAGTATGCTGCAGAGCTACCAGAAAGTGTGTTTGCATAAGCAAAAGCTGCATTAGCAAAACTGGCCGCAGAGTTGGCAGTTACAAAGGCACCATTGGCGAATGATGCCGCTGAACTTGCAGCACTAGAAGCTGAGGTTGCAGAAGATGTTGCTGTGTTTGCTTGTGTAAAGGCACCGTTGGCAAAAGAAGCGGCAGAGTTGGCTTGGTTAAATGCTGCATTAGCAGTTACGAAGGCACCATTTGCAAAACTAGCTGCCGAGTTGGCAGTTATGAAAGCACCATTGGCAAAACTGGCCGCTGAGTTGGCTAAGTTTCTTGCCGCTTGGTCTGTTGCTGCACCAGAAGCTGCCGTAGATTGTGTTGTTCCGTCAGCAAAAGTAATTTGTCCGCCGGCACCTTGAAGCAAAGTCAAGTTAGTGAAACTAAGTGTATTGTTTGAACTATAAAATAATAAAGTACTTGTATTAGTTAGATAACCAGTCGAGTTGGCAAATATAACTGAGTTGGCCAAGTAACCAGAAGCGGATATACCACCTGTACCACCTGTGTTTGCTTTGGCAAATGCTGCATTAGCAAACGCTGCGGCTGAGTTTGCTGTTATAAATGCAGCGTTTGCCTGAGCAAAACCAGCTACAGCTATAGGCTCACCTACAGTATTAGCATTAGCCAATACTGTAACAACGTTTGCGGAATTTAAATAAAATAACTTTCCATCAGGTACGTTGATAGCCAATTCACCAATAACTAAGTTGGCAGATAAAGGAACATTACCTGCTGTATTTGAATAAAATAATTGTATTGGTGTATTGCCGGATGAAGCCATCTTTTACTTTCTGATTATGCGTCTATCGCACCTTCAAATTCTGGTTTTGCTTTGATTGTTGCATAAAGTTGTGCTCTAGTTGCACCAGCAATATATTCATCCCCCGCAATTTGAACTTTACCGGCTGATAAAGGTTGTTTTTCTTCTTCACGTGCTTGTTTGTTTGCATAACCATAGAAAGTCACTTCAGTTCCTTTTCCTTTGAAATCTTCATGCACAGCACCGATATTCCAGTACTCAGCAGAAACTCCAAATTCAGTAGGAATAGATTTAATTAAAGCCATTTTTTTCTCCTTATATAATAAAATAGTTGATATACTATTTAGAATGTTCCACCAGAGATTAATCCAGCAACTACTGTAGATGTGGTAACAACTCTACCTGTACCTTTAGGTGTTAGGGTTAGGTCTATGTTTGGGTCTGTACCAGCAACGCTTAAAGTAGGCGATGCACCCGCAATTGCACTTGTAAATACACCATAGTTAACTGCACTTGTTACTGAAGCAACAGATAAAGACCGAATACCTCTTGGTTGGATACGAACATCAATTGCACCAGCAGTATTTAAATAAAGAGGCAATGTGCCTTTTGCCGTAATTTGTAAACCTATGTCGGCATCACTACCCTGCGCCGAAATAGTTGGCGCATTACCAGTAGCCGCACCCGTTACTTGTACGTAGTTAACAGCAGAGGCTGTGTGGGATACACGTAATTGCTCATATTGATTACCACCACCAGTACGCAAAGTTACGTTACCAGTTCCGTTTGCAAGAATCATTGCAATGGCGTTAACGTTTCCAGATGCTGTTAAAAGTGCCGTTTGTGTTTGGTTAGAAGATTGCCAATAAGAATCGCCATTTGTATCTCGTAATCTAAAGTTTGGTATGCCAGTGCTAATACCTGCTGGCGTATAAAAATCAAGTGATTGCACTCCAGTAGAACCTAATGCACGAATAATCGTGCCGCCACCCACAGTAGCATAAGCAGTAGCACTACCACTTGAGAATGTTACTGTTGGTTGTTCTACATAGCCAGAGCCAGCACCTGTGATGGTAAACGCAGAGTTAACACCAAAACTAAGTGTAAAAGTAGCACCCGTTCCTGATAAGTTACTTGTTGTAGCCGCAGGGTTTGTTGGTGAAGCCGTATATGTTCCAATAGTTGTAATTGTTACTGTGGCAACCGCAGAACCAGATATTGTGGCAACAGTTAAAACAGCCGCAGCAGTTGAAGTACCGCCTACAACAGTTAATATTTCACCAACAACATAGCCAGAACCACCCGCAGATACAGTTGCAGTTACTACGCCTATTGTGCAAGTTGCAGTTGCTTGCGTTCCACCCGCAGTTGTAGGCGCAGATATTGTTGGTGTTGGATTTGTTGTGTATCCAGAACCAGCCGCACTTCTTGTCAGCGCAGTAACCGTACCACCATTACTTAATACAACAGCACCATTAGAAGTTTGAATATCAAACGATCCATTACCCTTCATTATGTGTGCCATTGATACGTTAGCATCAGCACCTTGAGATGAAATGATAATAGCGTTTGCTGTATTTGAACCTTGTACTTGTAAATAGTTTACCGAGTTCTGACCAGCACCAGCATCAGCAACAATAAGTTGTGTACCGTTAGCAGTTTGAAATTTGGTATTACCTGTTCCTTTAGTTAACAGGTTTATATCAATATTGGTGTCAGAACCTTGACTAGATAATGTTGGTGCAACTGTTGTTAATGAACCTGTTGCTTGTAGAAAATTTACTGGTGTTGTTACAGAATAAGAAACTCTGAAGTTATTTCCACCAGCCTGTCTAAAATTATGATTTCCTGCATTTTTTGCATTGTAGTTAATGGAAACAGAAGCATCACTACCTTGGGCTGATATTTCTGGGCCGTTATTAGTAGTCGCCCCAGTGATCTGCATGTAGTTAACGGCTGATGCTGTGTGGGATACGTTAAGTTGATTTAATGAAGAACCAAATGTTCTGATTGATACGGGGTTTGCTCCACCAGAACTTATAACAACAGCCGCTGTACCTGAAAAAATTGTGCTGTTAAAACTGTCGTTAACAATTGATGCAGATGATGTGCTAGTTAATCCTGCTTGACCAAGAGTAAGTTGTTTACCCTGTGCAGTCCAAAATTCAGATGTGCCAAATAAACTTTTAAAAACTGTTGACGCACCCACACTAGCATAAGCCGCCGCACCACTACCACCACCACCACTAAAGGTTACTGTTGGTTGTTCTACGTAACCTGAGCCTGCTGTGCCAATCGTAAATGTTGTTGTTACACCCCACGAACTAACTGTAAAAGTTGCGCCTGTGCCGCCGCCACCCGTAGTGCTTATTGTTCCAGTTGGTATTACAGAATATTGCCCGCCAGTAGCAACAGAAACCGCAGTAATAACGCCCGCAGAAACCGCAGTTACAGTTAATGTTGATGCCGTTACAAATGTTCCACCAACCAAAGTCAAAACATCGTTGACTGCGTAAGTTCCCGCTGTTCCACCACTCACAATAGCTGGAGTTACAACAAGGTTTCCCAAAAGTGCTGTTGCAGTAGCTTGAACGCCGCCAGCCGTAGTAGGTGCTGAAATTGCAACAGTAGGAGGACTTGTGTATAAAGTTCCAACCGCAGTCCTAGTAATAGCAGTAACAGTACCACCATTACTTATGTTCACACCTTTGGAACTGGTAGCTAAATCAATAGCGCCGTTACCTTGTGGTTGTAATACCATACTTACGTTGGCATCACCACCAACAGAAGAGAATATTACGGCATTACCTGTATTTGAACCTGTTGCCTGTAACCAATTTGTATATGATGGATTATAGAAAGCAACAAAAGTATTTGCTACAGTTAAAGTACCTGTAACAGTACCACCAGTATTAGTATTAACTGAATTGTTTGCTCTTGTATATGCTGAGTTAGCAAAAGATGCAGCAGAGTTCGCCTGACCAAAGGCACCATTAGCAAAACTAGCTGCTGAATTGGCAACCAAAAATGCTGCGTTAGCAAATGAAGCACCAGAGTTAGCAGTTACGAAAGCACCATTAGCAAAAGATGCCGCTGAGTTGGCAACTACAAAAGCACCATTGGCAAAACTAGCACCAGAGTTTGCTGTATTGAATGAAGCATTAATATAATTGAGTGTATTATAACCATTCAAATATATCGTACTGGCAATTACATTACCTTTAAATGTATTTGCATATACGTTAGCATAGGCAAAACTAGGGTCGGCAATGTTAATTAAATTGTTTGATGTGACTTCAGGTGTGTAACCTCTAAAGAACATCCATTCTTTTAGGTTCGGATCTCTGAAGATACCTGTATGTGCATTTGCACCATCATTATAGTGGCCAACGATACCAATATCTACTGCATCACTTGAATAATTATTATTCGCCAAGAATAACAACGGGTCATTCAAAATGATAGAAGATGTGTTAATCGTTGTTTGGTTACCAAGTACAGTTAAGTTACCAGTAACAGTCAAATCACTTGCTACGTTTAATGCACCTGTTATTATACCACCAGTTTTTGGTAGAGCATTGTTAGCAGTAGTGAATGCTGCATTAGCAAATGCCGCAGCAGAAATGGCAGTATTTGATGTTGAACTTTCAACCTTTAATACTAATTGAGCATCAGCCGTACCATCTTTCCACCAATATTCAACGACTGAACCTGAACCTGAAATACCAACGACTAAACCTTGATAACGGTTCGCAGCAGTAACGGAACTGATTGCCGTTGCTGTGTCTGTATACGGACCATACCTAGAATCGGCCGATTTCGGTGCCTGTATACTTAAATTGTCGTTTAGAATAATTGCCATGGTTTAACTGAATTGTATTGAACCGCTTGTTGTAGTTGCATAACCAGAAATGTATATGTTATAAGTTACACCAGTCCAATATGAGTTCGGAGAGTTAACCGCTTGTGAAACGGGACTCAATATGAATTGACCTGCACCTATACTACCATTATTTAGAGCTGTATTATACCAAGTTGTTTTGGCTGCATAACCAGTCTGTACTGCCAACCAAATGTATTGTGATGCTGCATTGTATGTAATGGTAAGTGTACCAGAACCTACAGCCAATACTTTATTCTGTGTACCTGCAGCGATTGCCGTTGCAATTGAGGCTGCTGTTGGTGCTGTTGAGGACACACCCCAGAAGTATGGGTAAATGCCTGTGATTACTGCTGTACCTGAAGCAAAGCTAACTGCGTTGGCCGCCTGTGGATTGGTCGTCAACAATACTGCCGCTGTGTTTGAATCAGTTGCACCTTTGTTATTCAGTTTAGATAGACCGGCATTATAGTTTCCATAACCTTGCCATGTTGTTGTACCTGCGGCAATAGTATTTGCCTCAACGTATGTATTGGCATAAGAATAGTTTTGGTTGTTCGGGTCAGCAAATCCATACTGTGCAGCAATGTTAGCAATAGCAGTAATAGTCGGACTGGTATTTAAGTTTATTATATTACCATTACGTGTCACTCTTAATTGTGTGAATGGACCAGCGTCATTCTTATTACCAGTTACAGTTAATGATTGATTGATTGGAGTACCAATTTCAAGTGTACCTGTATTGTTTGCTGAGAGTGAAAGTGTAGGTATTGTATATGATGGACCAAGAGTTGGGAACAATATTGTATCCAAAGCTTGTACCATAGTATATGTTTTCCATATTGATGCTGCCTGAGCAGGAGCACCACCTACAGCAATACTTGTTACTGTATCTGTTATTGCTGTATTATATAATAAAGCAGTATTTGCTGTCAAAAACGCAGCATTAGCAAAAGAAGCACCTGAATTAGCTGTTGTAAATGCTGCGTTAGCAAACACACCAGCAGATGTTCCTTTTGGTTCATTATTAGCTAGAGTAAATGCCGAATTAGCAAAAGAAGCACCAGAATTGGCTGTTGTAAATGCTGCGTTAGCAAACGTTGCCGCTGAGTTGGCAGTTACAAATGCTGCATTGGCAAATATTGCACCAGAGTTGGCTGAAACAAAAGCACCGTTAGCGAAGGAACCTGCTGAATTGGCCTTATCAAAGGCTGCATTGGCAAATATTGCAGTTGAGTTAGCTACAAGGAAAGCAGAATTTGAATAAGAACCTGCTGAATTTGCTTTGGTATATGCTGAGTTAGCAAAAGATGCCGATGAGTTGGCTTGGCCAAAAGAAACATTTGCTTGTGCAAAGGCACCATTTGCAAAGGATGCTGCGGAATTTGCAACCAAGAATGCTGAGTTAGCAAAAGAGGCACCTGAATTGGCTGCAACAAAAGCACCATTTGCAAAGGATGCTGCGGAATTTGCAACTAGAAACGAACTGTTAGCAAAAGAGGCTGCTGAGTTTGCCTGTGCAAATGCTGATACTACGTTAGATGATGAACCGGCAGCATTTGCTGCTGCGAATGCTGAATTAGCAAAAGAAGCTGCTGAATTGGCTTGATTAAATGCTGCGTTGGCCTGTGCATATACACCTGGTATCTGTCCACCAAAGTTTGTTGCGGAAACATATGCAGAATTTGCAATTGTAAAAGCACCATTAGCAAAAGCGGCAGCTGAGTTTGCTTGTCCATAGGCTGCATTTGCTCGAGCGAAGGCCGCATTAGCGGTATTTGCTGCGGATTTGTCTGAACCTGATGCAGGTAATACAGTAAAATTGCCTGTTACCGAATTGTAGGTAATTACATCACCAGTATTGGCGGAACCAATCGTCAGGTCAGTTGCTGACCTTAATGTAGTTGGTAGATAACTAATCGTCTGTACTGCACCACCAGTCTGGGATCCAACCTCTACCTTTATGGTTGATGGGGGATTAACGGTTACATTAGGCATTAGTACCCTTTAGAATACAGTTACTTGTGGTGTTACGTTCACAATTCCTTCTAAAACCCTTGTTACAGTATTGGCAGAATTTTTAATGACAACATCGTATACATAACGACCTGGTGCAATATTGGCTGTATTCGCAGAAGTCAATGACATATTAATTATACCAGTTGCTGGTGAATTAATTAATATTTTGAATTCTGCTGTAGTAGAAGTAGAATAATATGATTTTCTCACTTGACTTTTGGCAGTAAAATTTGTCAAATTGTATGCGTCACCATTTGCATCAGCCAATGTGATGGTTGTGGTAAAATCTGAACCTTTTTCTAGAAATAATTCTTGGTATCCTGCTGCCATGTCTTTATCTTATAAGTTATTCTAGTATTTAGTGTAGGAGTGGATTCACTTTTTGGAATCCTGAAGCTGTCGGAGAAAATTCTTGGGCCGGAACGCAAAAATTCGAAATTTCAGAATTAAGGAGTACCAAAGCCAGTTATATCACCCTTAGCAATCATATTACCTGAGGAATCGATTGAAAATACGGATACACTATTGTATGAAAAAACTAATTTATTAGATGTATTTGCTACCGTCCACAAACCTTGAGCTAATGCGTTTGCAGTGTTTGCAGCATTAACGCTTAAACTTCCAGGATTTGTCCATGTTGGTTTACTTGTTCCATTAGAAGTTAACAAATAATTTGTCGTACCAACATCTGTATTTGATGTGGTATTTGCTGCTGATTGATACAGAATTTGACCAGCAGAACCACCTTGACCACCTGTATAGCTTGGTGATACACTGGTAACCAAAGTGTTTGATACGCCTGTAATTCTACCATATGTATCAATCGTAACAATTGATATTGTATTTCCTGAACCATAAGTACCAGAAGTAACACCAGATGTTGCTAAACCAACTGCAACAACACCAGTTGCTGCATTAGCTGTTAATTGTCCCGTATTAGCATATACTGCGGTTTGAGTTATTGTTACATTTGCTGCAGACGATAATCTACCCTGTGAATCAACTATAATAACAGGAATAGCAGTAGAACCACCATATGTGCCTGCTGTTACTGCCGTATTGGCTAATACTGAACTTGTGACTTTTGTTGTCATTTAATGTTTCCTTTTAAAGCATCAACTTCTTGTTTTAATTCTTTGATGGCTTCAATAACCAACGGTATTAATTTATCGTAATAGATAGTCAAATATTTATCATCAATAGGTGCCGCTGTCACAATTTCTGGAAGTACTTTTTGTACATCTTGAGCAGATACACCAACCTCTTTACGAACACCATAACCAAGTGCTTGTGCTGTTTCATTGGCTTCATAATAGAAACCAGTCAATGAACACAATTTATCTAAAGCATTATCAATCGTACCAAGTCTAGTTTTTAATCTATCATCAGAATAGTAGGCAGTAATATTGTTTGTCGCACGAATTTCACCTGCTGTGGTTGATGCCGCTGTACCAATACCAAGTGAATTAAATTGTGAATTTGAAGATGTACCTAATTGAGTGGCTGTAATTGTACCTGTAATTTGTGTATTAGCAATAACCAAAGATGATTGTGCTGACCATGTTGGTTTGCCTGTGCCAGCACTTGTCAATAGATAACCAGAAGTTCCTACATCTGTGTTTGATGTGGTATTTGCTGCAGATTGATATATAACTTGTCCAGCGGAACCATTGGGTATATTAATTTGTGTATTGGAAATATTAGTAATTCTGCCATATTGGTCAATTGATAATATTGGTGATGTAAT
>Ga0209829_10001657_pt1 | contig 17748 bp, 19 predicted proteins | sample C_140205_EF_Meta_FD_187311 | JGI IMG/M metagenome (GOLD analysis project Ga0209829, IMG submission 187311) | Freshwater microbial communities from Lake Croche, Canada to study carbon cycling - C_140205_EF_MetaG (SPAdes) (version 2) | ecosystem: Environmental > Aquatic > Freshwater > Lake...
GCCGCGTCCGATGATGCAATTTTCTCCAAGGACAACGCCATCTCTGACTTGAGCCAAATGCCAGATGCTAGATCCATCACCGATTACTGCAGTTGAATCTACATCCGCACTATCAACAATCTTCGTTGCCATGCGCAAAGTCTACCTTGGGGCGTTGGTGAGCTTTCCTACTGCAGAAGCGAAATCAGCGTATTGGGCTTCGCTATTTAGCGTATTTTTTGACCAGGAGAGCGCGCTTTCACGCATTTTGAGCAAGGACTCATTATCGGCTACCCAAGAATTGAGAATTCTCGCGACATCACTTGCGGAATCTGCAGTTACACCGCCACCACTTTGATTTAAAAGTTCAACACATCTTGGAAGCGATGTCGAGATTGTCGCAAGGCCGGTTGCTGCATATTCATAAAGTTTGCTGGGTACCGCTTCATTAAAAGCCGGAGTGGGTTCAAGGAGAGTCAATCCAACCCATGCACCATGAGCAAATTGCCACGATTCTTGGGGAGCAAGTCGGCCATGAAAAACAACACGATCTCTTGCTGGACTTGTGCTTGTCCAATTCTTTACAAAGTCACTATCTAGATCAGAAATATTTCCAACAATGTCAAAGCGCCAAAGCGGCGTAAGCTCGGCTGTTTCAAGCATCATATGCAGCCCTCGAGATTTACGGACATCACCGATATAAATTGCTCTTGGCGTTTGCTCCATAGATCCACTATTTGTTAAGAGTGAATGATCTGGCAAATTTTTTAGAACGAAGCGATTTTTTGCATGAAATGGAGGCACCTGCGAATCGGCAACTGTTGTGAGATCTGCTCGCGCGGCAACTGATGTTGCACCTCTGGCCACTAGCTTTGCTAGTAATCCCACAATTCCAGTTGCCCAGCTACGGTCTTTCAGTAATTGCAGGTAATCCTCGTGCACATCGGCAATCATTTTTTGCTTGCGAATTCTGGAAGTTACATAAGTCATCGGCATTAAATCTGGTGCGACTACTAGAACGACGCTTCCAGCGGCCCTGAAAGGGAGAATTAGATCGCGAATGATTCTGGCAACTTTTCCTTTACCGCCAGGCGCTCTATGAAAAGTGGCTCCCTTAGGGGCGTTGGATGAATCTCCTAGTGCCCAGATATCCACTGAAATATTTGCCCGCAATAGTGCGTTTGTTAAGCGGTGCATCCGAGCATCTGCAACATTATCTGCAGAACTTAGGATCGTAACGTGACCCTTCAGAAGCTTCATTACATATCTTCATAGTTGGAAGGCAGCGTTCCAACATTTAAGAACTTTAGGTACTCATCAACGATGTTCTCGGGCTTGCCTTGAGCGAGCATTGTTCCTTTATGCATCCAGATCGCCTCATCACAGAGTTCTGTGACTGTGGCCAGTGCGTGAGAAACAATCAGAATTGTTCTAGCTTCTGCGCAGAGTTGGCGCATTCGATCAAAAGACTTCTCTTTAAATGCAGCATCTCCGGCTGAGAGCGCCTCGTCTAAGAGCAAGATATCAGGAGTCATATTTACAGCAACGCTAAATGACAATCTTCCATACATACCGCTTGAATATGTGCGCACAGGAAGATCAATAAAACCATCGGGCAGATCAGCAAACTTTGCTATGTCATCGGTCTTGCTTTCAATTTCCTCTTTACTTAAACCAGAGGCAAGACCGCCTAAAATAATATTGTCACGGCCCGAAAGAGACTGATTAAAGCCAACACCCAGAGCTAAAAGTGTTGAAATCTTTCCATTCACTGCAACGCGCCCTGCTGTGGGAGTAAGAATTCCTGCGATGCAACGCATCAGCGTTGATTTACCCGCGCCGTTTGAACCCACGATTCCAAGCACGGAGCCATGAGGAATATCTAGAGTCAGATGCTTAACAGCTTCAATGGTGCGCATTCGTGATTCTTGGCGCAGACTTGCTCGCATCAGTGCATTCTTGAGCGTTCGTTTAGATTCAAGGCTTACCTTGTATGTGATGGAGAGGTCCTCAATGCGAACCGCCAGTTCCTCTGGCATCACAAATGCAGATTTAGATGCGGATCGCAAAGTCGCGCTCCCTAGAAATAAAGAAGTAGCCACCGATAGCCATGGAAGCTACAGCCCAGAATAAACAACCCAAAACAATATTTAAGGACAGGGCTGAGTTATCAATCCAGATACGTGAATTGGCGGTAAGTGCAGGACCAAGAGGATTTATGTAAAGTAGTAATTTTGAACTACCGTGAAGCGCGCTTGGAAGCCAGAGAATAGGGGAGAGATACATCCATATTCTGGTGATGTAAGTAAGAATTTTATTTGTATCGCGGAAGTAGACGTTCATAGTTGCAAACAAGAGCGCCAAACCAAATGCCGTGAAGGCGATACAAGCGATTATGAATGGTATCCATAGAAAGTTCCAAGAGATTCCTGCAAATTTTGTAGCTGGACTTATCCAGTTTCCGACGATCAATACCAATATATAAACAGGAATGGTAGGAAGAAATTGCCTAAAAGCCTGAATAGCACAGGAGAACGGTAAGAGTGTGCGAGGAAATGCTTGATTGAGAATTAAGCGGCCACCCAGGGTGATTGATTGGGCTCCAGACATTACGGTTGTTTGTGCAAAATAAAATGTAAATAACCCAATGAGCAAATGGTTGAGTCGGGTAAGCCCGTCGTTATCACTACCACCACGAATAATGACAATAACGACGTAGTACACGATTCCCAGTAATAGAGGGTTAAGAATTAACCAAGCTTTTCCAATTCTGGATCCAAGGTATTCAGCTTTGTCATTAAAGCGCGCTAGCTCAGTTGCAAATACCCGACGGTTCCAAAATTCCTTGAAATAAGGAATGAGCGGTGGCAACGAAGCCTTATGAGGCTCAAAAACCTGCACTTTGGAAACAAAGTCTTGGTTCGCGGGCATGGGGGTAAGTCTGCCATCCCAAGAGCAAATCTGTGCACAGGTACCGCCAGCTGGCCACCCGCGCCCGCCTATAGGTGAGAAGAATCGCTTTATTCGAGCAGGTGAATGCCTGCTGAAATTACGAAAGGTAAACATCAGAATGGTTAGAAGTTTGAATAGTTCTAAGTGGATCAAGAGCGCAGCTGGAGTTGCTCTAATCTCAGCACTTTTGCTTCCTGCAATTTTTGAATCAAGTAGCGCAATTGCTGCGCCAAAAGCTGCAGCAAAGGCAACAACAAAGAAGGCACCAGTAGCTAAGAAGGCTGTGGCGAAGAAGGCTGTAGCTAAGAAAGCTGCTGTTAAGAAAGCCCCTGTTAAGAAAGCAGTAGTGAAAAAGGCTCCAGTGAAGAAGGTTGCCGGTACAAAGAAGGTTGCAGTTAAGAAATTAAGGACAGTTTCAACAGTAGATGCTCCAACAGTTGCACCAGCAGTTGCTCCAATCAACCCAACAACCACAGAAGGTGTGGTTGCAGGCGTCAAGGCTGCAAAGGTTGCAAAGGTTACGAAAGCAGCCAAGACTTCAAAGGTAAAAGATGCATCAGAGGCAAAGCCTCGTGGGCTACGCCGTTTGAAGATGCTCCTACCGTAGGAATAAGCAAGTAAACAAGAAATAAGCGCTCGTAGCCTTTATTAGTGATCTCACTCAATAGGTCCGTAAGGCTCGGGCGCACCTTGTATGTGACAACTAATCAGAGTAACTTCAATATATGGAAATCATTTTTCATCCTCGCGGGGCAGTCCTTGCAGAAGATTTCAAAGATATAGCAACCGACAAACTCAAATCACTTGATCGCTTCAGTATTTTGGTTCAAGGCATCAAAGTTGAGATTAAGCACGAAGCAAATCCTCGCTTTGGGAAGTCTTCCCATATTGTCACGCTCACCACTCATGGCAGTGGCCCATTTGTCAGGGGCGAAGCCCAAGGATTTAATGATCTAGCTGCATTTGATCTTGCAGTGAAAAATCTTGAACTTCAGTTTAGAAAGATGCACGAGCGGGCAAAAGATTACGACCATGAAAGTGTCCGCGATAAAAAATAAGCATCAAAAAAGCCCGCCAAGATGATTGGCGGGCTTTTTTAAAAGAGAAGTTACATCTTCTTTTTCTTAATGACAGACTTTGTAGCCTTCTTCACTGGCATTGATCCCTCGCCCTTTTGGGTTTCAGAAGACTCTGACATCTCGTGCTTTGCTGTTCCTTCCTTTGCCCCAGCAGCACCTGTTACATGTGGCTTTGGCGTAGCTGCAAATGCTGGTGATGCGGAAACTGTAAGTGATGCTGCGATCAAAAGTGCTAGTGATACTTTTTTCATGGTTACCTTTCGAGGTAAGGATGTGCTTGAGATTAGTCCCAATGCTTAAGCACTATTTTATGGGAGATCCCTCAATATCTCTGTATGAGAGCGGATGGGTGTGGGCAGCTCTGAACGTGTGAACCTGAGAATACGGACAGAATTTTTGAAAAGTCCTATGATCTACCCGTGGAGATCAAAACTAAACTTTTTATTAACGGTCAATGGGTTGATGGAGATGGACGCATCCCGGTTCTGGACCCATCTGATGAATCAGTTATTGCTGAGGTCTCAACAGCAGGTGATAAAGAGTGTGATGCTGCAGTTGCAGCTGCTCATACGGCATTTCCTTCATGGTCAAAGACTGCGCCTCGAGTGCGCGCTGAAATTCTGCGTAAAGCTTTTGAAATTATGGTGGAAGAGGCAGATGACATTGCAAGGCTAATTAGTCGTGAAAATGGGAAAGTTTTCACAGATGCTAAAGGCGAAGTTCTATATGCTGCTGAATTCTTTAGATGGTTCTCAGAAGAGGCATCCCGCGTAGCTGGCGATTTTAGACACTCTCCAAGTGGCGATAAAAGAATATTGGTCACACATCAACCTATTGGTGTTTCATTACTTATTACACCGTGGAATTTCCCTGCAGCAATGGCAACACGCAAGCTTGCACCTGCACTTGCAGCTGGATGTACAGCGGTCCTAAAACCTGCGACCGAAACGCCTCTGACAGCGATTTATGTTGTGGACATTTTGCACCGAGCAGGTGTACCGGCAGGTGTGGTCAATTACATTTTGCCTTCAAAAACAGGCCCAATGATGACGAAGATTTTGCATGATAAGCGAGTACGGAACCTTTCCTTCACAGGATCTACCGAAGTGGGCCGAGTACTTCTACGAGAATCATCAGATTTAGTTCTTCGCACCTCAATGGAGTTAGGTGGAAATGCACCTGTACTTGTATTAGACGATGCAAATATTGATGAAGCAGTAAAAGGAGCAATGATCGCTAAAATGCGCAATGGCGGCGCAGCCTGTACGGCAGCTAATAGATTTATTGTTGCAAGAAGTGTTGCTGATGAATTTACACAAAAATTTAGTAAGGCAATGTCTGAACTTAAATTAGCGCCAGGGTTGAGTGAAGGCGCTCAACTCGGGGCGAGTGTCTCTATTAAAGAGCGCAATAAGATTGCCGATCTAGTTGATGCTGCCAAGGCAGAGGGTGGCAAAATAAACCTCGGAGGAGCAAAGCCTGAGGGTAAGGGTGCTTTTTATCCCGCCACAGTGCTCACTGTTACAAAAGAGAATTCCATTTTAAATACCGAAATTTTCGGACCAGTTGCTCCCATTGTCATTTTTGATACCGACGAAGAAGCTATTGCCCTAGCTAATGACACCGAATACGGACTCATCAGTTACGTATTTTCTGCCGACCTCAAGAGAGCGATTCGTACTGCCGAAGCACTTGAATCTGGAATGGTGGCAATTAACCGGGGAGTCGTATCTGATCCTGCTGCGCCATTTGGCGGAGTAAAGCAATCTGGATTAGGTCGAGAGGGTGGCTTTGCTGGAATTCATGAATTTCTTGAGACTAAATATATTGGTGTTGAGATTTAAGAAGTTTATTTAATCCACTCTGCAATTGCAGAAGCCGTTGTTCTATCGCGCAAAATTCTTCGATGACCTAGTCCATTTGTTTTAAGGATAGTGGCATTTGGTATTGCCTTTTCAAGGGCGAGAGCATCTGAAAACGGGATCTCTTTATCTTGCTCGTCATGCACAATCAGTGTTGGCTGCTTTACCTTAGGCGCTACAACATCCCCGCGGGTTTCATCCCAACTGCGCCCCGTAAATGCCTCCACTCGATCAATAAAACTTTTACGAGCTCGAGGAGGAAGATCCATATATTTTGCAAAACGCTCCAGGACATCGGAAAACAAAAATGGAGAACCTATAGTTACAACCTTATTGATTGATAGTCCATCAGATAGAGCGATAAACAAAGCGCCACCACCCATGGAGTGGCCAATCACGGTATCAAAAGGTCCAAGATCATCTGAAATCTTTAGAAGCGCGGCAGCAAATTGAATCGCGTTCGTAGCTTTGCCCTGAGCATCACCATGAGCGGGGGCATCCATTGCAACAACGTTAAAACCTGCGCTATTGAGTGCTTCTGCAAGTATGTTCATATGACCAGCGTGTGATTCCCAGCCGTGAATGATTAAAACAGTCTTCTTTGCATCTGGAACACTTTTGCCCCAAGCCACGTAGTCACCAGCTGAGTGAAGCAGTGTCCAGCTACTCATATTTCTAGATTTAACTTGGCGCGGTTTAACGAATATTTTTGAGGCGACAAGCCCAACTAGACCGGGCAAAATCCACCCGATTGTTCGGTCAAGGAAGCGGATAGTTTTCATTTCATACACCTAGGGTTGATTTTAGTCCCAATAGGGGCAAAATTCACATGCTTATATTGGAATAGCGAGGCCACTTTTATGGTTCTATACTATGGATTATTGAATTTTCAATCTTAAAACTAAGCAGAACTTGCGAGGACGACCCATGCCAGCAGTAACAGTTAATGACATCACGGTATTACCTCGCGTTACTGCAAATCCGACCGCAAAAGCGCGTCGTGTTAAGAGCATTACAACTGCTCCGCAAGGCTTTGAAGGCGAAGGCTTTCCCGTTCGTAGAGCATTTGCTGGTGTTGATCTTGCTGACCTTGATCCTTTTATTCACTTAGATCAAATGGGCGAAGTGGAATACGCGCCGGGTGAACCAAAGGGCACTCCATGGCACCCTCACCGCGGCTTTGAAACTGTTACTTACATTATTGATGGAATCTTTGACCATAAAGATAACCACGGTGGTGGTGGAACTATTACAAATGGTGACACCCAATGGATGACTGCAGGAGCTGGAATTCTTCACATTGAAACTCCGCCCGAGCACCTTGTTGTGAGTGGCGGTCTTTTTCATGGCTTCCAACTCTGGGTAAATCTTCCAGCAGCAAAGAAATGGTCCAAGCCTGCATATCAAGATATCCGCGCAAACGATGTAGCTCTTCTTTCATCTCCAGATGGCGGCGTACTCATGCGCGTAATTGCTGGTGAAGTTGATGGCCATAAAGGTCCTGGATCAACACAGACTCCAATCACTATTGTCCACGCAACACTTTCACCTGGGGCTGAGCTTCGTCTTCCTTGGCGTCCTGATTACAACTCTTTGATCTACACACTCAATGGGCACGGAACTGTAGGGGACAGTGAAAGCAAAGTTCATATGGGCCAACTTGCTGTTCTCACTGACGGAGATGTGCTTGTTATTAAGGCAGATCAATCACAAGAATCGCGCTCACCAACAATGGATGTATTAATTCTTGGCGGAGAGCCAATTCGTGAAACTGTTGCATGGATGGGCCCCTTTGTGATGAACACAAAAGCAGAAGTTCTTAAGGCCTTTGATGATTTCCAAAAGGGTTTGCTCGGAACAGTTCCAGCAGAACACACTGCCGGCACACTCAATCGCAGCGGCGATGGTTCAAAGCTCAGCGGTGATATTAAAGGTGTGCACAACACGCCCACTGAAATAGAAGAGAGCGGTAGTAACTAAACAAGGAACTCATGCACAGAGTGCATGAGTAGTGGAGGTGCCGGGAATCGAACCCGGGTCCTCTAGTACTGACACAGAGCTTCTACGGGCGTAGTTCGCTAAACGTTTTCTCAGTCCTGACTCTCACACGAACATGTAGTCAACGAACTCATTTGCAGTTAATTTCCCCGGTTACACCCGCAACATTGCAACAAGGTAAGCCCTCTAACGACGTTAGGCTCCGAGTCGAAGGCGCACTCGGTCTAACGGATTTCTATCGCTTAAGCAGCGAGTGAGAAATCAGCGGCAGTTGTACTGGCGCTTATAGTTTTGCCAGGGTTATTGGTTAACGAGATCATCCCGGCTTCCTCGGCCCGCTTCCTCTGCCCCAACATCTAAAGTCGAGACCGTTCACCCCCATGGGTTAGGTTGCGTGATAATTGTAATTTAAATTACATGAAAGCGTTAATTGCTCCTGAAACTAGCCTGCTTTTCCAGATGTTCTGCGGGAAAGTTCGCGAGTCATCTCGCGGTTAGCTTCCTTCTCTTTCAAACTTTGTCGCTTATCGTGAGCCTTTTTACCCTTGGCCAGTGCCAATTCAATCTTTGCCTTTCCGTCTTTGAAGTAAAGAGAGAGAGGAACAAGGGTTAAGCCGCCCTGTTTAATAATTCCAGCGATCTTATTGATCTCTTTTTTATGCATTAAAAGTTTTCGATCACGCCTTGGGGTGTGGTTATTCCATGTGCCCTCAGTGTATTCGGGGATATGTACGTTACTCAGCCAGAGCTCGCCATGATTCATCATGGCAAAGCCATCTATGAGTGAGGCGCGCCCCGCGCGAAGTGATTTCACTTCTGTGCCGGTGAGAACAATTCCACATTCCCATACATCTTCAATGAAATAGTCGTGGCGGGCAGACTTGTTCTGCGCAATGAGCTTTCGCCCAATCTCCTTCACCATTTCATCACCCCCAGATGTTGATCCTTAATTGCTTAAGGGTACAGGGGCGCTACTTAGTTCCTGCCGTTAATCCACCAAGAATTGATACAGCTTTAGCGATTTCGCCCGGGCCACTGGCTTCTAAATCTGGCGTAATTCCTTTTCGATCGATTGTGCGACCAGAGGGAAGTTTGTAATTAGCAACGGTGATTTCAAGTTGTGAACCATCGCTGAGGGTCGTGATCTCTTGAACCGTTCCTTTGCCATAGCTTCGCGTGCCGATGATGACAGCTCTATTTCGATCTTGGAGGGCACCGGCAATAATTTCAGCAGAACTTGCTGTTCCCTTATTGATCAATACAACTAAGGGAGCTGGATCAGGTGAGATATTTGTTGATCGTAAGATCTGTTCTGGCCCATCCTTTGGATCATAAGAAACGACTGTTCCCTTGAGCAGGAACTGGGATGCAATCGAAACTGCCTGGCTCAGTAGTCCACCGGGATTGTCACGCAGGTCTAGCACTACACCTTTGCTATGGGGAAACTTTGCTAACGCAGCAGCAACATCATCTGCGGTGTGCATAGATATAGCTGACACCTGGATATCCACAATGTTTTTACTCAAGGCAACAGCGGTCACATCTCCGGTAAGAACATTTGAACGAACTACTTGAACTCTGTAGCGAATCTTGTTCCTAACAAAATCTAAAGTAACAGTGGAACCAGGGACTCCTCGTAGGGCTGCAATTGCAGTGGAGACAGATGCTCCACTGACTTCAACTCCATCTACGTTCGTCAATCGATCAAGTACTTGCACCTTGGCCGTTGCAGCAGGAGATTTTGGCTGCACGCTGGATACTTCAAGTAATCCTGACTCTGACTTTCGAAGCCAAATTCCAACTCCGCTATATTGACCTTCAAGTGATTGATCAAATGCTGATGCGGTTGTTGCTGGGAAATAGTTTGACCACTGATCTCCTGTGGCTTTTAAAATTGCTTCAATTGCGGCTTGATTCAAGACTCCTGCTTGTGGAGAGCGGGGATCACCTGATGTAACTCGTGTGATTGCTTGATCAACGAGAGATCGTGGATGTTTGTGTTGTTCATAGACCTGGCCAACTTGAAAAGCGGCAAGTACGGCAAGAATTGAAACTCCTGCTATTAAGGCTCGCTCTTGTAACTCACTTAACAAACGCGGTCGCTTCTCCGGCATTTCAGAACCCTATCTAATGGCGTAGAAAACGCCACTTAAAGATTTTTAAGTGCGCTTACAACCTTTGTGAGTGATTCCTTAGCATCACCAAAGAGCAAGGTTGTCTTTGCATCGTAGAGAAGTTCATTCTCAATACCTGCAAAGCCAGGGCGCATTGAACGCTTAAGGAAGATGACATTTCCAGCTTGGGCAACATCCAAAATAGGCATTCCGTAGATCGGACATCCTGGTGTTGTTTTCGCTGCTGGGTTTACAACGTCATTTGCTCCAACAACTAAAACGACATCAGTTTGTGGAAATGTTGGATTGACCTCTTCCATTTCAACAAGTTGCTCATAAGGAACATTTGCCTCAGCAAGAAGCACGTTCATATGTCCTGGCATACGTCCTGCGACAGGGTGAATGCCGTAGGCAACATCAATACCTTTAGATGTGAGCAAATCTGCCATCTCGCGCACAGTGTGTTGTGCTTGAGCAACTGCCAAACCAAAACCAGGAACGATAACAACACGCTGGGCATAGTTAAGAAGAATTGCGACATCTTCAGCAGAACCAGATTTCACTGGGCGCGCTTCTCCGACTTCACTTGCAGCCTGAGGTTTTGCCGTGAAAGCTCCAAAGAGAGTTCCAAAGAGTGAGCGACCCATTGCAGCTGCCATCAAGCGAGTCAAGATTGTTCCTGAAGCACCAACAAGTGTTCCTGCAACAATCAGCAAGGTTGCTTGCAATACATAACCACTTGCAGCAACGGTCAAACCGGTGAATGCATTCAGTAGCGAGATAACAATAGGAACGTCTGCTCCACCTACTGGCAGAACAAAGAGCACACCAAATAGGAGTGCTAGTGCGCCCATAATAAGAAGCGGCGCTGTGCCAAGAGAATTAATTACCCATCCAGCAGTTCCAAGTACACCAACTAATGTTCCAGCGATTACAAAACGTCCACCAGGAAAGACCACTGGTCGTGTAGTCATCAGCTCTTGAAGCTTTAAGAATGTAATAATCGAGCCAGAGAATGAAACGCAACCGACAATTACTGTAAAGACAGTTGCTACAACATCTGGAGTACTCGCAGTTGATCCAAGCTTGAGATATTCAACGATTGCAACCAGCGCCGCAGCGCCGCCGCCCACTCCATTAAAGAGCGCAACGAGTTGCGGCATCTGAGTCATTTGAATCTTTCGTGCAGCAGGAACTCCTACGACAACACCAAAGAGAACTGCGCCAAGAATCAGGGCAATGTGGTGATGTGATGAGCCTGGTTCAAAGAAGACAAGAACAGTTGCAACAGTTGCACCAAATGCACCTATCAGATTGCCTCGGCGCGCAGACTTAGGAGATGAAAGTCCCTTAAGAGCCATGATGAAACAGACTGAAACAAAAAGACCAAGAAGATCATAAAGATTGCGGCTCACTTGGAGTCACCTGCCTCTGACTTTGCAGCACGGGGCTTTCCTTTAAACATCTCCAACATGCGATCGGTAACCACAAAGCCGCCGACCATATTAATTGTTGCTAGGACTACAGCGATGATTGCCAAGATAAGTTGCAGGTTATTTGCCGCGCGGTCGGCAACAGTAATCGCTCCGACCAAGATGATTCCGTGAATAGCGTTCGCACCTGACATTAGGGGAGTGTGAAGAGTTGTTGAGACCTTTGAAACAACCTCAAAACCAATAAAAACTGAAAGTACGAAGATTGAAAGAAGTGCTAAACCGTTGCTCATGATCTATTCCTTACTTCTTCGCTAGTTCTGGAGTGCGCTTTGATCCGCCGTGGGTCACAGCAGCGGCATCAATAATTTCATCTGAGAAGTCAGGTGTGACAACACCTTCTTTTGTCATCAGCATGAGGAGATTTACTACGTTGCGTGAAAAAAGCATTGAAGCGTGGAATGCCAACTGACTTGGGACATCTTTTCCACCCCACATACGAACACCATTAGATGTTGTAACAATTTCACCAGGCTTAGTTCCCTCAACGTTTCCTCCTGTTTCAGAGGCAAGATCAACAACAACGGAACCAGGCGCCATAGTAGAAATCATTTGGGCAGTAACAAGACGTGGAGCAGGTCTTCCTGGAACAGCAGCAGTAGTAATCAATACATTGGCAGCTGCAATATAAGGAGTAAGAAGTTCGCGCTGCTTTGCCGCGCGGTCCTCTGTCATTTCACGAGCATAGCCGCCACTTCCTTCAAGTGCTTCAAGCTCTAAAGTAATGAACTTTGCTCCCATAGATTTCACTTCATCAGCAGATGCCGGGCGCACGTCATAAGCGCTCACCACAGCTCCTAAGCGCTTTGCCGTGGCAATTGCTTGTAGACCTGCAACACCTGCGCCAAGAACAACAACATTGGCAGGTGTAACGGTTCCTGCAGCTGTCATAAGCAGTGGGAAGAAACGAGGAGAAAGTTCTGCTGCAACGAGCGCTGCTTTATACCCAGCGCAGAGTGCTTGAGAGGTGAGCGCATCCATGGACTGCGCACGTGAAATTCTTGGTACCAATTCAAGTGAAATTGCTGTTACTCCTGCGCTAGCAGCAGCATCAATTGAATCTACTGCGGTAGTAGGAGATAAAAATGAGATTGTTATTGCGCCCTTTTTAAGGCTCTTCATTGCATCAGGCGTGAGAGGCTGAACACTTGCGATGATGTCAGCATCCTTGATGACATCACCAGTTTGAACTTTCGCTCCCGCTTGGGTGAATTGATCATCAGAAAATTCAGCTGATACGCCAGCTCCTGATTCAATGACAACTTCTAAACCTGCTTTAACAAGTTTTGCGATGATGTCTGGGACTAAAGCGACTCGCTTTTCCCCTGGCCTGACTTCCTTCGGGACGGCTAATTTCATGGTGGCAATCTATAGGTATTTGTGCCCTACGTCATATGGAAAGCAAGACAAGTACTGAGGGCTACTAGATGTATTAGTTCCCGCTGAGATCTCCGCGCACTAAATGATAGAGCGCAGCTTGGATGGTTGTACGGCGGTGGTATGCCTGGCGCCAGATATGAGAACGTGGCCCGTCGATGACATCTGTGGATACTTCTTCCTCGCGGTGCGCTGGAAGGCAATGCATGAAAATTCCATCTGATGCGGCCAACCCCATAAGTTTTGGCGTTACCGCAAATGGTGAGAGCGCTTTGAGTTTACTTGCACGTTCATTCTCAGGATCTCCCATAGACATCCACACATCTGTGTAAAGAACGCTGGCATCTTTAGCAGCCGCTTCTGGATCGGTAAGAATTTCAATCTTTGCGCCAGAACTTTGCGCGATCTTCTCAACCTTAGTAACTGCATCTTTAGAGGGCGCGTAATCACCGCCTGGTGTTGCAACAACTATGTGCGCGCCCATGATTGCTCCCATGGTGAGCCATGCATGCGCCATATTGTTTCCATCACCAAGGTATGTGAACTTTCTTCCTGCAATATTTTTTCCAAAGACTTCACGGATCGTTGCCCAGTCTGCAAGTACTTGTGTTGGGTGATCTTCATCTGTCAGTCCATTAATCACGGGGATGGTTGAGTTCATCCCAAGCTCATCAACATCTAATTGAGCGAATGTGCGAACTAGCAGCGCTGAAGCAAACCCACTAATAACGCGGGCAGTATCTGCAATTGTTTCTCCCCGGCCAATTTGAAGTTCATCACCGCGAAGGAATATAGGAGTTCCACCTAAGTGAGCAACAGCCGTCTCTGATGCCAAGCGAGTACGAGTTGAAGGCTTAGTCATATAAATCGCAACTGTGCGATTCGCGAGAGCGGTATTTGCGCTAAAAGGTTTTGCTGCGAAATCTGCTGCTGTATCTAAAAGTAGCTCGACATCAGCGCGACTTAAGTCGGCGGTGCGCAGTAGATCCTTCATTACGCAATCGTACGCGATAAGATTGTGAACGTGAAAAATCCGTTCAGTAACCCCTTTGGTGGTAACGGTGGGGTAGATGTGCTGGAAGAAGAGCGCCTGTCTCCAACCGATGAGGGTGATCACGAACGCTTCTCGCACTATGTGAAGAAAGAAAAGATCACCGAGGCTATGGTCACGGGAAAGCCAGTTACCGCCCTTTGCGGAAAGAAATGGGTCCCCACACGTGATCCTGAAAAATTTCCTATCTGCCCAACATGCAAAGAGATATACAGCGGGTTAAAGAAAGCGTGATGAAAAAGCGGCAGATTTATCTCACAGTATTTGCCACAGTATTTTCATTATTTGTTTCAAGTTTCACCGCCCAAGCAGCAAACCCGCCAAGAAAGATTCTTTCTGGATGGATTCCTTATTATTCGATGAAGACATCGCTGCCTTCTGCAATGGGTAATGCAGATCTCATCAGCCAAGTCTCACCTTTTTGGTACACACTGAAGAACAAAAACACCATTACTGATCTCTACACCCCAGCTAATCCAAGTTTCCCGATGGCTGGGCCTCTCTCGCAACTGCAGAGTGCTGGTTATAAAATCATTCCAACAATTACTGACGGAACAAATACCAATCCGACAACTGGCAAGCCGACTCCACTAATACTCTCAAACTTGCTCGCGGACCCAGCGTCTCGGGCGAGCATCGTGAGCACTATTACAAATTTAGTCATGAGCAATAAATTTGATGGGATCGATTTAGATTTTGAAGATTTTGCCTACGTTGATCCAATTTCAAGTTGGCCCACAACCCAAGTACGGTGGGTTCAATTTATTCAAGATCTTTCTGCTGCACTCCACACTCAAGGAAAATTACTTTCTATTACAACCCCTCCTTCTTTTGATCCCGCAACAGGTAAAAAAGGTTATTACCAATATGCATGGCCACAAGTGGCATCCATGATTGATCAGCTTCACATCATGGCCTATGACTTTTCAACAACATCTCCAGGACCAATTGGTCCTCTCGATTGGGCGACGCGAGCAATTACATATGCAGTCTCGGTAATACCTGCGTCAAAAGTTTATGTCGGAATCCCTGGATATGGCCGCGATTGGGTAACAAGTGTGAGCGGAGTATGCCCAACACTTCCTGTTAACTATGCAAAGACCGTTGCAAAAGGAGTTTCAGCTGTTTTTGCTATGCACGATGCAACAGCTCTTGCAGCTGCTTATGGAGCGACACCAACGTTTAACCCGCAGTACGCAGAATCAACTTTTACTTATCAGAAGACTTATAACGGAACCGCGGCAAATGGTTCGCTCACATCGTGCACAGCATCACGCACTGTTTGGTATCAAGATCAGCAGTCATTTACTTTGCGCGCAAATCTCATTAATACTTACAGGCTTGCAGGTATCTCAGAGTGGACCTTTGGAATGGAAGATCCTCTAGCGTTCACTGCAATTCGCAACGTTGCAGTATCAATTGCTCCGGATCAAGTGGTTGCTAGCCTCAACAACGATGCGACTTTGAGCACGACTGGAATCACACTTGGTACGCCAACTTCGATCACCGGCACATTTACCTTGCCAGACAAGACACCAATCGCAGGCGCTCCTGCCCACTTACAAGTTCTTGGTGTGAATGGGGCGTGGACCAATATTTTTGATGGGACAACTGCTGCTGATGGAACATTTACAGTTCCAGTTCTCTGGGGAAGTAATGTCACAGCGCGCATGATTATTGATGGAACGTGGACAAGACTTGAGGGGGATACAACACCACTGGTTGTGAAAGTTGCCCGAGTGATTGCATGGTCACCTCCTGCATCCATAAAAGCAGGATTGACATATACGGTAGCCGGACAAGTTCAACCAAAGGTTGCTGGTGTAACTGTAAACCTTGGAATAGTTTCTTCGACAAAAGCAAGTATTGCGCCCATGACTACCACTACAGATTCAAACGGTAATTTTTCATTTACGCTCAATAACGCCGCCCCTGGTTTCTACACATACCAAGCCAGCACACCGGAGGATGCAAGCTATATCTTAAGTAAATCACCTTTTGTTACAGTAGTAACACGATGAGTACCGACACGCTTAGCGATGTTGAAAGTGATACAGATTTTTATATCTCCCAACTTGTCGATAAACCATGGGTAACAATTGTTTGGGATGACCCGGTCAACCTCATGTCATACGTGGTTCATGTCTTCATAAAACTCTTTGGATTTTCCAAAGAAAAAGCACATGAAATTATGATGCAAGTCCATAATGAAGGCCGCGCAGTAGTTTCATCTGGCAGTAGAGAAGAGATGGAATGGGATGTGCAACGGCTGCATGAACACGGACTCTGGGCAACGCTTCAACGCGATGACAAGGTATAAAGACTTCTCATGTCTGAATTCACTCGCGAAGAAGATAACTATCTATTAGATCTCACAGTTGATGAAGCGCACATATTAATTAACCTTGTTGAGCAGCTTCTGGAGTTACTTGGAGTTGAAGATATCCCTCATCACTATGATGAAAGTGATCCCTTTGCCCAGCTCATGCATCAACTCAAGCCTGCACCGGATGAAGTAGCAACGCCAGAAGATCCAGTGCTACTTCGCTTACTTCCTAATGCATATGCTGATCCTGAATCTGCAGCAGACTTTAGAAGGTTCACGGAGCCCGCAATGCGAAGTAAGAAGAATGCCACACTTCGCAAAGCACGAGAGGCGCTAGCGGTAATTGTGGATACCAACAGTCCTGGCGTCATAGAGGAGCTTGATAGCGCTACATGGCTTGCAGTCATAAATGATTTACGTATTGCACTTTCTGTTCGCCTTGAAATAAGTGAATCTAGCTTTGAGAAATTTGAGGCACTACCTGAAGAAGACCCCCAGAAACCTTTGTACGCTGTCTACTTTTGGCTTGGATGGCTACAGAGCAATCTGCTTGATTTAATGCTCGCGTAGTGGAGATTCAGAGTTATAAATAATGCCCGATAGACTTCGCAGGTGAGCCCAGCTAAGCCGAGTCCTAACGCACCTATTGGAATCTTTGATTCTGGTGTTGGTGGTCTAACGGTTGCCAGAGCAATCATTGATCAGCTACCTGGTGAATCGATTCTTTATGTTGGAGATACAGCTCGAGGCCCTTATGGACCACGTCCATTAGCAGAAGTTCGCGCATTCGCTTTAGAAATTATGGATCAACTCATCGCTTCTGGCGTTAAAGCCATTGTGATTGCTTGTAACACAGCAAGTAGCGCGATGCTGCGAGATGCTCGTGAGCGTTATGAGATCCCGGTTATTGAAGTGATCCAACCTGCTGTTCGAAGAGCTGTTGCAGCAACACGAAGTGGCAAAGTTGGAGTAATTGGAACCAACGCGACGATTGAGTCAGGTGCATACCTAGATACATTTGCAGCTGCTCCTCAGTTAGAAATTACATCTGCTGCATGTCCAAAATTTGTGGAGTTTGTTGAACGTGGAGAAACTTCAGGGGCTGCAATCACCTCACTTGCCCGTGAATATTTAAAGCCGTTGCAAGACGCAGGCGTTGATACCTTGGTTCTCGGTTGCACGCACTATCCACTTCTCACAGGTGTTATCTCCTATGTCATGGGAGATGGCGTTACTTTGGTCTCCAGCGCTGAAGAGACTGCGAAAGATCTTTATAGGGCGCTTGTTGAAAATGACATGCTCAATACCAGCGGAGCGCCCAACCATAAGTTTGTTGCCACGGGAGATACTGCAAGCTTTAGTAAGTTAGCCTCAAGGTTTCTTGGTCCAGAAGTAAGCAACGTTTCATCTTCAATATAAATCACTTAGGGAGAAGTTAATGAGTTCACGTGTAGATGGTCGCAAAGCAGATCAACTTCGTCCTATTACCTTCACTCGCAATTGGCTCAAGAACGCCG
>Ga0209829_10001658_pt1 | contig 17742 bp, 17 predicted proteins | sample C_140205_EF_Meta_FD_187311 | JGI IMG/M metagenome (GOLD analysis project Ga0209829, IMG submission 187311) | Freshwater microbial communities from Lake Croche, Canada to study carbon cycling - C_140205_EF_MetaG (SPAdes) (version 2) | ecosystem: Environmental > Aquatic > Freshwater > Lake...
GAGCAATTGTATGGCCGAAAATCGTTCGATATTTTCTTAAACGGATATTTCAAAAAACACGCTTTTGGCACGTCTACAACGATTGACTTTATCGCAGATATCAAAAAGTTCCATCAAGAATTCCTCGATGAATATTTGGAAAACGCGAAATTAACGCCTTCAAATTGGTGCGGTACATCAGCGAATCTGGAGCAGAAGAACATCGATGAGGATCAATTATGGAATTGGGACAGCCTTGAAATGCGCATGTCGGCTTGGATCGATGGTCAAGGTTTACCCCCTGTTGGTCGCGGCGGATTTCCCTACGTAGAGAGTTCAGAGTTAAAACAGGTTGAACAGCAGGTGTTGAATTATTTGGCTAGCGGAGAGCCCTTGCATCCCGGTTACTCTGTCCCTTGCAATGCATCGGTCATTGATACCGCCGGATTTACCACCCATCATTGGTTGCATTTGCTAAGAACTTTGTATACGAGGGGTGACGGAACGCCAAATCGATTGTCGACCAGAGAAATGGCGGAACTAGATAAACGCTTCGGATTTACCCGTACCGGAAATGCTGAAATTGCCTGTGATTGGTTCATTCTTTCCATTCATAGCGATTACCGTCCTGCCTACCAAGCCATGCACGATTTCTTGCTCAAAGTAGGAAGGCGCAAATTTCTACTACCGATTTATGAGGCCCTGTTGGGGCAGTATGTTGTTAAAGACAATTTTTATGTGGAGGATTTTGCAAGAGGAAAGGAAATGGCGACAGAGATTTTCTTACAGGCGGAGCCGGGCTATCATTCGGTTGCGGCCAGAAGCCTTAGAGAAATGTTAGGATTGCCATTAACAGGTGGATCAGGTAGATGAGTGATTTTTTGGTCCCGCCAATGAAATCGCTACCGCTCAATTTGCATCCCGGTATACAGGTGCTTCATTTGCCGGCGGGCGATGTTTGGATTCAGCGCGATGACTTGATTCACCCTATTGTTTCAGGCAATAAATGGCGGAAGTTAACAGGACATTTGGAACAGATGTCAAGCGAAGGCAAACGTATTTTGGTGACATTTGGCGGAGCATACAGCAATCATTTGGTGGCTACCGCTGTAGCGGCTGAGTCGGCGGGTTTTAGATGCATTGGCATTTTACGCGGCGAGGAGGAGATGCAAAATCATTATTTGGATATTGCCAAGGCTGCGGGGATGGAGTTGCACGGTGTTTCTAGGGCTTTGTACAGAGATAAATCGGCGGCGATGGACAATCTGTTGCAAAGGTTAGCATTAACGCCGGAGGATGTATTTGTGGTGGCTGAAGGGGGTAGTGGATCTTTGGGTTTGATAGGATTCAAGGATTTGATAGACGATTGGCAAAAATCAGGAAATCGGATCGATCATATTTTTCATGCCAGTGCCACGGGAACCACGGCGGTGGGTTTGAGGAAAGCTTTGGATGATTCTACGATGAATGAAAATGCATTAAATGAGGTCGCGGTTCATTCTATTCTGGTCCTGAAAAATTTGACAGAGCAAATGGAATTCGCCCAGCGACATAATGCTGAATTGTCTTTGGTAGAAGGCTACGAATTTGGGGGTTATGCCAAGTCGACCATTGCGCTAAACGATTTTGTACAATTGGTGAGTATTCGTAACGGTATCGCTTTAGAACCCATTTATACGGGTAAGGCTTTGTTTGCGTTAAACGATTGGTTAATCGCTCAGAAAGAATCTGATACTTTGGAATTGGATAAAGAATCGGGCGTGTTTCCTGTCGTTTTTTTACATACAGGCGGCACTTTGAATTACTCGGGCGTTACGTTGCCGGTAATCGAAAGTTGATACGTGCGTCCGTCGTTCAAATCAACGCGAATGAACTTCTTGAAATAGCCAAAGGCACCTTTCGTAGTAAATGCAGCGGTAACTTCACCAAATTCACCGGGAAGAATTTCACCCTTTGTAAATTCGGAAATCGTGCAGCTACAACCGGGTTCAACCAGAATGATTTCTATGGGTTTAGGCCCTAGATTCTCGATTCTAAACTTTGTTCTAGCGGGTTCTGGCGCGTTGACATAACCAAAATCATGGTTGGTCTTAATCCACTGAACTGTGGCAAGCGGGCCTTCGCTGTTGTTCAATCGAATATGAACGGGTTTGTAAATGACGGGCTTTGTGCCAGGCTTAACGATGGGTCGAACCACTTTGATATTGCCTTGAATTATTAACTCAACTACTTTATCATCGGGAGTTTCCAAATAGGCCTTTTTGGTAAATGTACCCGGGGGAATATTGTTGGTGTTGAGCACTACAACGATAGAATCGATAGTGTTTCGGGGCACCAATTTTGGGAAGACTGCTTCCACGCAATGGCAATCGGTTTGAACTTGGGCAATATAAAAATCGTCGAGGGAATTGTTGCGAATCAAATACACCACTTCAACCATGTCGCCTAGATTGGCGTTGACCTCAACCACCGTTTTACCCAATACTTCAACGGGCTTGTAATTCTTTTCTTGACCTAGTAATGTGCTACTCGAGAACACGAATGCTAGCAGAAAATTCAACAATAAAAAGCGATTGAAGGGTTGTTTGGTTTTCATGACTTCAAGAATTGTAGTTGGATATTGGGGTGATTGGTTTCCTAAAGGGAGGGAGTAATAATTTCTGAAAAAAAAGACTGGCCGAGGCCAGTCTTAAAGATTATCTAATAATAATTGGAGAGCGTGGCTTTTCGGGTTCTTTCACAACATTACCAGAGATGGTAAGTGTTAGATCGCCGCCATTGCTTTTCACAAAGATGCTTTTAGTAAAGGTTCCGGGACGACCTTGGCTGTTGTATTCAGCGGTAATGATTGCTGATTTTCCAGGTTCAAGGGCTTCGCGTGGCCATTTGGGTGTTGTGCAACCGCAGCTGGCAGAGACATTCGATAATATCAAAGGTTCTGTTCCAGTATTTACGAATTTGAAATCGTAGCGTGCAATCTGTCCTTCGATGATGTTTCCAAAGCTATGCGATGTAGTTTCAAATTTGATACTAGCGTTGCTGCTTTTAACTTTTACATCGTTAGGACTAGTGATTACTTGAGCATTTGCGCTGCCGATGAGCAGTGTGCAAAGACCCAATATCCAACCCAATGACAATCTCATTATTTCAATTCGTTACTTTTTCCAGCAGGAGCAGTATCTGTATTTACAGTACCACTGATGATCAAATCGGTAGTAGTTCCGTTATCGAACGTTACTTTTACTGATTTTTGGAAGAAACCTGGGCGACCGTCTGTACCGTAGCTCGCAGTTACCTCACCTGTTTTACCGGGCATGATAGGAGTTTTGGTGTAATCAGAAGCAGTACAACCGCACGAAGGGTTTGCTGAAGTAATTACCAAAGGGGCTTTGGTAGTGTTAGTGAACTTGAAAGTAACATCAGCTTTTGGACCCATTTTAATAGTTCCGAAGTCGTGTGATTTCTTTTCCCATTTGATACCACCATCTTCAGTTTGTGCAAAGCTGGTAGTCACGAAAGCCAAAACGGCGGCCAAAAGAGTAAGTGTTTTTTTCATGATTGTTTATTTTTTGTTTACAAAGCAATGTCCGTGCCAAAAATCATCAAAGTTTACGTTTCACTTCTTCAGTTTTGAAGATTTCTAGGTAATCGCCCACTTCGATATCGTTGAATCGATCCAATTGCAAACCACACTCGTAGCCTTTAGACACGTCTTTCACATCGTCTTTGAAACGTTTCAATGAAGACAATTCTCCAGTATGGATAACAACACCGTCTCTGATTACGCGCAATTTCGCTTTGCGTTCGATGATACCTGAGGTAACATAACAACCGGCAATTGTACCCACCTTAGAGATTTTGAACACCTCACGGATTTCCACGTTACCAATAATTTTCTCAACCACTTCAGGACTCAACATGCCTTCCATCGCCAATTTGATTTCGTCGATGGCTTGGTAAATTACAGAATAGGTTCTGATATCGATTTCTTCGTTTTCGGCAATTTGCTTTGCTTTTGCAGAAGGACGTACTTGGAAACCAACGATAATCGCATCAGATGCAGAAGCGAGTAATACATCGCTTTCGGTAATCTGACCCACACCGCTGAAAATTACAGTAACGGCAATTTCTTCCGTTGTCAACTTCATCAATGAATCTGCCAAAGCTTCCACTGAACCATCCACATCACCTTTCACGATCAACTTCAATTCCTTAAAGTTTCCAACCGCCAAACGTCTGCCGATTTCATCCAATGTAATATGTCGTTTCGTCCTGATTCCTTGTTCACGAACCAACTGTAATCGCTTGTTAGCCAATGTTTTCGCTTCGCTTTCGTCGGCAAATACCACATAAGCATCACCGGCTGTAGGCGCATCGGAGAATCCTAGCATCTTCACTGGAGTACTTGGTGGCGCATTGTCGATTTTCCCGCCTCTTTCGTTATAAAGTGCACGAACTTTGGCATAATAAGGTCCAACAACTACGTGGTCTCCCACGCGAAGTGTTCCTGTTTGCACCAACATACTACAAACAATACCTCTTCCTTTTTCCTGTGTTGCTTCGATTACTGTGCCTTTGGCCCTTCTGTTTGGATTGGCTTTTAGGTCCATCATTTCGGCTTCCAAAAGAACTTTTTCGAGCAGTTTATCTACGTTAAGACCTTTTTTCGCTGAGATTTCTTGGCACTGGAATTTACCGCCCCAATCTTCAACGAGGATATTCATTGCGGAGAGTTGTTCGCGGATTTTATCTGCGTTAGCACCTTCCTTATCAATTTTATTAAAGGCAAACACCATAGGGATGTTCGCGGCTTGAGCGTGTGCGATGGCTTCACGTGTTTGCGGCATCACAGAATCGTCTGCAGCAATTACGATAATGGCCATATCTGTAACCTTGGCACCCCTTGCACGCATCGCGGTAAAGGCTTCGTGACCTGGAGTATCGAGGAAGGTAATCTTTTTACCGTCTGTAATTGAAACTTCGTAAGCTCCGATGTGCTGGGTAATTCCCCCTGCTTCACCAGCGATTACGTTTGCCTTACGGATATAATCCAGAAGAGATGTTTTACCGTGGTCAACGTGTCCCATTACGGTAACAATTGGAGCGCGCGGCAACAAATCTTCTTCGTTGTCCATTTCGTTATCGGCCGCCTCAATTTGAGACTCAGCATCTACGAATTCTACTTCAAATCCAAAATTGTCTGATACAATTTGAATGGTTTCGGCATCCAAACGCTGGTTGATAGAAACCACAACACCCAACATAAAACAAGTAGAGATTACTTGTGTTACGTTGATATTCATCATGGTTGCCAATTCATTGGCGGTAAGGAATTCGGTTACTTTAAGGATCTTACTTTCCTTTTCTTTACGAAGGTTGGTTTCGCGGCGATCGTTGGCACGTACTTCTTTGTTACGGGCTTTGATCTTTTGCTTCATTCCACGCGTTTTACCAGCATTTCCCATCTGACCCATGGTATTCCGCACCTTTTGTTGCACGGCTTCCTTGGTGATTTCTGCTTTTGGGGCAGGTCTGTTGGGATCTGCAGGTGTTGTACGCGCTGCAATTTGCACTCGCTCTTGCACGGCCACTTTTTCAGTGCCAGCTTGTTTGCGTTTACGTTTGCGTTTTTCGCGTAGTTCATCGCGGGCGTCACCGGCCAGGGACTTAACACCTGTTGGCGAAACCGTTGGGAGGTTTATTTTTCCTAATACTTTTGGACCCGAGAGGGTTTCAAATTTGGTATCGATTTTCTGTACCTCGTCGTCTTCAGCTGTTTCGGCAATGGGGGCAGAAATGGGAGCAGCAACGACCACAGGGGCAGGCGCTGGAGCCTCAACCACAGGGGCTACCGGAGCTTTCGCCTTAGGTGCCACCGGAGTTTCAACAACTGGCGCAACTTCTATGGGTTTTTCAACAGCCACAGGTTCGGCAACGACGTCTTTAACAGGTGTCTCTACTTTTACTGGAGGTGCTTCGGCGGTCTTTTTCTTACCGATATCAATTTTACCTAAAATTTTTGGACCTGCCAATTCCTCCAATTTCGAAGCCATTTTCTCTTGAGGAATGGGTTCTAGTGTTGGCGCTTTGGGTTCTACTTTGGCCAATACCTCGACTTCAGCGGCGGGCTTTGTAGCAACAGGGGCAACTGCCGCGGGTTTTGGATCGCGATTGCTTTTCAACAACTTGGCTTCATCCTTTGCAGCTTTGTCTGCAGAGAATTCCCGAAGCAATGCTTGATACATGTCCTCGGTGATTTTGGTTGTTGGCTTGGGCATGACATCGAAGCCTTGCTGATTTAACAAATCGGCAAGTGCTTGAAAACTTCGATTCAATTCTGTGGCTACTTTCGCTAAACGGTATTCCGCCATATTTTCTTTCAAAATTAGTTCTATTGACAATAATTCCCAAGGTTTGTGTTTTGAACAATGTGTTCGCCACTATTTTTTATTCAAAGCCCCGTGTTCTTGGGGTTCACGGGGCTTTGCTGATGGTTAATTAGTCTTCAAATTCTACGCGAAGTATCTTCTGTACTTCGATAATGGTTTCTTCTTCCAACTCCGTTCGTCTCATCAAATCTTCCACTGTGGCATTGATGACAGATTTCGCGGAATCCAAACCAATTTTCTTGAATTCTTCGATGATCCAAGTATCGATTTCGTCCAAAAATTCGTCCAAATCCACATCATCTTCATCGGAAATTGTGGCGGCCATTCTGTACACTTCGATTTGGTAGCCACACAATTTGCCGGCCAATTTGATGTTATGTCCACCCTTACCAATGGCTAAAGAAACTTGGTCGGCTTCTAAGAATACATCGGCAGTGCCTTTCTCTTCGTTCAATTCGATGCGAGAAATCGCAGCTGGCTGAAGAGATCTTTGGATATAAAGATTTGTGTTGGTTGTGAAGTTAATCACGTCGATGTTTTCATTGCGCAATTCACGGACGATACCGTGAATACGAGCTCCTTTTACACCCACGCACGCACCCACTGGATCGATGCGATCATCGTAGCTTTCAACGGCTACTTTGGCACGCTCACCTGGTTCGCGAACAACCTTTTTGATTGTAATCAAACCGTCTAAGATTTCTGGGACTTCCAATTCAAACAAACGCTCCAAGAATTCTGGAGATGTTCTAGAAAGTACAATTTTTGGAGACCCTTTGTCCATATCCACTTCATGGATTACAGCGCGGAGAGTATCGCCTTTTTTGTACATGTCGCGAGGAATCATGTGGTCTTTCGGAAGCGACAATTCATTGCCTTCATCGTCCAGTACCATGATTTCACGTTTCCAAACATTGTATACTTCGCCAGTGATGATTTCACCGCGTTTGTCTTTGTATTTTTTGAAAAGTTCGTCTTTTTCAAGTTCGATGATCCGACTCATGAGGGCTTGACGAGCATTTAGGATGCTACGACGTCCAAAATCGTCCAAGAAAACTTGCTGAATACAATCTTCACCCACTGCGTAGTCGGGTTCCAATTTTTGGGCATCTTCCAACGCGATTTGAAGGTTTTCATCTTCTACTTCACCAGCCTCAACAATCAGGCGTAGGTGATACATCTCGATGTCACCTGTTTCTGTGTTGATGATGATGTCGAAATTGGCATCATTGCCATATTTCTTTTTCAGAATGTTGCGAAAAACGTCTTCTAATACGCGCATCATTGTGGCGCGGTCGATGTTTTTAAACTCCTTAAATTCGGAGAAACTCTCCACAAGGTTGATACCTAGATCTTTTGCCTTGACTTTCATATTATTTGAAACTGATTATGATGGTTGCAGATTGAATATTTTCAAAAGGGACTTCGATGATTTGGGTAATGGCTTTCTTGCCTTTTTCTTTGGTTGTTTGTTCGATGAGGAACAAGTTATTTTCGTTGATTTCGACCAATTTGCCACTCACAAGTCCATCTGAGGTAACAAAATCGAACGATCGGCCGGTATGTTTTCCATATTGTTTGCGATTGGTAAGCGGTCTTTCGGCACCAGGAGAAGAAATTTCGAAGGTGAAGGCTTCATCGCTGAGATCAGAGTCATCAATTTTCTCAGAGATATGTCTGGTAAAATCGGTGATTGATTTCATTGATAATACTTCTTCACTGTCCATGTAAAATTGGAAAAGCTTGGCGGGACTGATAGTGTGCGCTACCAAGAACAATCCAAACAGGGGAGCTTCCTGTTCTACAAGGTCGGTTAGTTTCTTTGCGAGGTTTGCCATAGTCAACAAAAAAGGGGACTGCTTTTGGCTTGTCCCCTTCCTAAAGTTTATCGGAAAGTGCTGCAAATATACTACAATTCAGAAAAATCTCAAAATCAAATTAAACTGCGCAATAATCGATGGATTTTGAACCAACGGATTGAATTAATAGTTTAGATGAATCGTTTGGAATTGGATTATTCTGGAATGAATGCTTCAATTATTTTGACATCCTTTTTTGGACGGTCGCCACTGCCTGTAGGTTCCTTTTCGATGGCGCTCAACACATTATACCCGGAAACTAATTTGCCAAAAACGGTATAGTTGTTATCCAAACTCGGTGAACCACCCCAATGCGCGTATCGCTGTTTTACTTCCGACGGTATTTTGCCAAATAATTCTTCGATTACGGGTTGCATTTTCTTTTGAACTTCTTGTTCCAATTCTTGCAATGCGGCCATATTTCCTGATTGACTTAATGCTTGTCCTTTTCGAACATAGTCTTGGTTGGCTGGGTCATTACGGAACCTTTCAAACGCTTGCGCTTCGAGAGATTGTTTCAAATGTAGGTCATCCAATAGGGTGCCTGTTACAATGAAAAATTGTGAACCGCTGCTGTTTTTCATCGGGTTGACGTCATCGCTCTGTCTCGCCGCGGCCAAAGCACCTCTAAAATGGTAAAGATTTGGTTTGATTTCACTCGGAACAGTATAGTTTGGGCCACCGTCGCCAATCATTGCTGTGGGGCTGGCATTTACTGATTTAGGGTCGCCCGATTGAATCATAAAATCTTTGATAACGCGGTGAAAAAGCTGACCGTTATAGTATTTTGACTTCACCAATTTCAAGAAATTCTCGGTATGTTGTTTTTGTTCTGGGTTCAGCGCCAGGGTTAAATTTCCGGCAGTAGTTTTAAGCATTACTCTTGGCCATTCGGCAGGTGCCGTTGAATCACTGTAATCTACGGAATCTGTCTCAACCAGATTTCTTGCACTGTCTACAACATTTGTTTCTGTCGTGTTGCTGCAACTAGCAATTGCTAGTATAATGGGAAGCATCAAAGCATATTTCATCATCGTAATTCAAAGAAACTAAGTTTTTTGCTGGAAATTACCAATTTGCTTAATGAAACTGAATTATTTCTTCATTTTCAAAATACTCCACAATGTGTTGGCGTATTAAATTCTCTTGTTCTAGGTAACCCAAGTTTGGCAGTGGAATGATGTTTTGCCATGCTGGCCATCCGTTTTGATCCGATCCAACATGTTCGTAATAGCCTGAATAGCTCAGGATTTTACAGGTGGCAATGTGCATTAAGTGCACTTTTTCCTCTTTCGAAAATGGCGTATCTCTCAATTCGCCCAATTCTCTGACACCAATTAGGAACAAAATCGCATTGAGGTCGGGCTTTTTGTCAAAATTCTCCTCCACAAAGGCAATAATTTGTAACCATTTGTCACGTATTTCCTGAATAAGTCCGTCTGCCATAATATTATTGGCAAAGTTCGTCAATTATCGTCGGTATTGATTAGGATGGCTTGGTTTTTGTAATATGACCACAAAATTATTTTACTATGTCGGCTACTAAAGACTTTTTAACACATTTGTTTGATCGGGCAAAGAACGTTACAGATATCTTGGTAATGAAGAGGGCGCGCGCTCAGAAATGGCAAGATGCAACGTTAAAGAAATTGCTTTACAAAGCAAAAAATACTGCCTACGGTCAGGAATATGATTTTGATGGTATTTTGATGCATGCGGATAGTAGAGAACAGTTTAAATTAAAGGTTCCTATTGCGAGTTACGATGTAATGCACCCATGGTGGCAACGTGAATACAACGGGGAATCGGATATCACATGGCCAGGATCTCCCAAATATTTTGCTTTGAGTTCAGGAACTACACAAGGGGCGAGCAAGTTTATACCAGTTACGGATGCACAATTAAAGGCTATCATGCGTGCTAGTCGCCGTCAATTGTTTGCAGTCGCTAAAACGGATGTCCCTAAAGATTTCTTTACCAAACATTATTTGATGATTGGCGGAAGTACCGACCTAAACTTCGATGGAAAGAAATACAGCGGAGATTTGAGTGGTATTTCAGTAGCAAATTTGCCTTTTTGGTTTGATCATTTTGCGGTCCCCACGGCAGAAATTAAGCGCGAGCGTGATTGGCATCATAAGTTAGAAACCATGGTTAACGAAGCACCCAATTGGGATGTGGCCATGATTGCAGGTGCTCCGGCTTGGGTAAAAATGCTGTTAGAGAAAATCATAGAGCGTTATGAATTAAAGAACATTCATGAAATTTGGCCTCACTTAAGTGTATACAGTTGGGGTGCTATTTCAATTACTCCCTATAAGAGTCAGATTGAGGCAATGATGGGCCGTCCAATCCACTATTTTGAATCATATTTGTGTAGTGAAGGCTTTATTGCAGCCCAGACCAAAGTAAATGCTTCAGGTATGGGTTTGGTGTTCAGGAACAATACCTATTTTGAATTTATTCCTTTCGATGAAGAGAATTTTGATGAGACAGGCGAAGTAAGGCCTGGTGCAAAGGCTTTGGATTTGGATGAAGTAGTGGAGGGAATAAATTATGCTATTTTAATTAGTACTTGTGCAGGGGCTTGGCGCTATTTGATTGGTGATATCATTCAGTTTACCAATGTGGATGCTTGTGAGATTAAGGTTACTGGTAGAACCAAACAATATCTGAGTTTATGTGGGGAGCATTTGAGCGTGGATAATATGAATCAGGGTACCGAATTAACAGCAAGGGAATTGGAATCTCCGATTTCCGAATATTGTGTTCGTGGTTTGAAATTGCCCAATGGCGAAATGGGACATCGTTGGTATGTTTCCTACCCTACAGGTCACGCGAAACCGGATCCTGAAAAGTTAAGGTCGATTTTAGATCAGCACTTATGCGTCCTGAATGATGATTATGCCACGGAACGACAGCATATATTAAAGACGATGGAAATGCATGTTCTTCCAGAGGCGGATTTTTTAGATTTCTTGGATACAAAAGGAAAGTTGGGCGGACAAAGCAAATTTCCACGCGTGATGCCGGAGTTGATTTATCAAGACTGGATCCATTTTTTGTGTGATCGCTATCAAACCGATACTTTTGTATAAATGCATACAGAATCCAGTTCCAATCATTCCCATTTAGAGCAGCAAGATTTTTTGAGTTTAGTGACGGGTATTAACCGGGAGGATGCATTATGTCATTCCCGCATTGCCAATGAGTTGCCGGTAATTTCAGCACTTTGTGAATTGATTTTTGAACGATTGAGCAAAGGGGGCAGGTTGTTTTATTTGGGTGCGGGTACTTCGGGTCGATTGGGTATTGTAGATGCCAGTGAATGTCCGCCTACCTACGGTGTTCCCTTTGATAAAGTCATTGGATTGATTGCCGGCGGTGATTCTGCCATTCGAAAGGCGGTTGAATTTGCAGAAGACGATTTTGTGCAGGGATATCGCGATTTAGAAGAATATCAGGTGGATAAGGGTGATGTTGTGGTGGGTATTGCGGCCTCCGGCCGCACTCCCTATGTCATTGGCGCTCTGCGCCAATGCCGAATCAATGGCATCGCAACCGGTGCCGTAGTTTGTAATAAAAATAGTGTGATGGCTGCCGACTGCGATATCTGCGTGGAAATTGAGACGGGTCCCGAGTTCGTAACAGGTAGCACAAGGATGAAAGCGGGTACGGCGACAAAAATGGTCCTTAATATGCTCACTACCAGTGTGATGATTCGGTTGGGGCATGTGAAAGATAATAAAATGATCGACATGCAGCTTACCAATCTCAAGTTGATTGAAAGAGGAACGAGAATGGTGATGGAAGAAACAGGTCTAAATGAGCTCGATGCCAAAGAGCTACTGCTTTCAACGGGTTCTGTCCGCAAAGCGGTTGATGCCCATCGCGGTTAATATCGTAAAATCGTTAGAGCGTTGTTCGGGGGTCCTAGAGTTAAAATACCCTTAAGCCAAAATTTCCCAAGTGCGATCCGCTAGCATTCGAACGGTATGCAAATAGGTGTGAAAAGCTGCTGATTTTCCCCATTCATAAGGTGCAATCATGCTCAAAACTTGGGTGCCATCATCTTTTTGGTACAAGTGATAAATCCCATGAATGATGGGCTCAAAGTTGAGGTCGGCTTTGTAAATGGCATGCGACATTTCAACTCTCGCTTCAATTTCTTTGGCTTGATTAATTAAAAGCTGGGCTTGTTTGCGGAGCATCGTAATTTGTTGCTCGGCTTGGTGCTGCATGCTTTCGTGGGCATTGGCCACCATTAATCGCTTGTCGATGGGTTCGATTTTGGGCGAACTGACACTGATTGCGTAGGGTGCATTGTGCATTTCACCTTGATAAACAGCATCCTTGAGGACCAAAGGGCGGTTGTCAGGAGCGTTTAATTCTTCATTTTCTTGCACTAGCATGATTAGATTAACAAAGTGGCATGAAAAAAGTTGGAATCAATCAGAAATTCTCTTCAATTAGGCATCGAACCAGCCTTTTTGTATCAATAATTCAGCAATTTGAATGGCATTTGTGGCGGCACCTTTTCTCAGATTATCAGCAACTACCCACATGTTAATGGTGTTGACCTCACTCTCGTCCATCCGGATTCTACCCACAAAAACATCGTCTTTGTCGTGGCTGTTTATTGGCATTGGATATTCAAATTTTTCGGGATTATCTTGCAAAGTAACGCCTGGGGCAGCGCTCAAAATTCCCTTGATTTCGCTCACTGATAGGGCATTTTCAAAACTCGCATTAATGCTCTCCGAATGTCCGCCTACGGTGGGAATTCTCACGGTAGTGGCAGTGATTTTCAGTTCCGGCAAACCCATAATTTTGCTGGTTTCTACCATCATTTTCCATTCTTCTTTGGTGTAACCATCGGCCATAAAAACATCAATATGTGGCAGTGCATTTAGGTCGATTGGATGCGGATATACCCGTTCTGCTGTGTTTCCCGCCCGCTCATCGAACATCTGTTGAACCGCTTTCTGGCCTGTACCGGTTACACTTTGATAGGTGCTAACGACAACTCTTTTTAGTTGAAATTTTTGATGTAAAGGTTGCAGTGCGACCACCATTTGAATTGTAGAGCAATTGGGGTTAGCAATGATTTTGTGCGAAGGTAAAATGGCATCTGGGTTTACCTCGGGAACCACCAAGGGAACGTTTGGATCCATACGCCAAGCACTGGAGTTATCAATTACGATGGTCCCGTTCGCGGCAAATTTTGGTGCCCATTCAAAGCTAACACTACCGCCTGCGCTGAACAAGGCGATGTGGGGTTTGGCTTCAACGGCCTGTTCCAAAGTGATTACGGAAATTGACTCTCCCCTGAAAGTGATGTTTTTTCCGAGGCTATTGGCCGATGCAACAGGCAATAATTCTGTTACTGGGAAATTTCTTTCCTCCAGAATTTGTAACATTTTTGTTCCCACCAATCCGGTGGCACCCACTACAGCGATTTTCATGGTTGATGCATTTCAACTGGGGTATTTTCGATGGGTGTGTTAGGCTTTGTTTCCGTAGTTACATCGCCAGGTTTCCCTTTTGCGGTATCTCGGTTTAAAGTATCTTTATACAAGTCATCGAACATAGCCGATTGGTCTAAGCTATCAATAGAATCTTGAGTGCTTTTTTCACTGGCGTCGAAAGCACCTTCGGGATTGTTTGAACACGCAGCGATGGATAGGGTGGCAACAAGGCCTAGGGCAAAGGGAAGTGTATATTTCATGATTACCAAATTTCTAACGTTTCTAATAGGTCATTCCAAAGGTCGTAATTTTTCATTCCAACCACCATTTCTTTTTCACAATCCAAGGAAATCGCATCGAGGTTTAAGGCTTTAATGTCCGATGCGCTTTGTTCGGTGGGGTTTACTTTGTTGATTGTAACATTGGGGTCGCCCAAGGCAATGGATTGGGTGTCTGATGTCTTAAAGATATACTGATAGTCGGCCGATAAATTTTGTTTCCAGAAGTTCACGTCGCTTTCAGCACATTCAATGGCTTCCACCGGCAGCAAGGTGCACCAACTTTGAACTGTTTCTAGCGTTTCAGGAGAGCCTAATTCTAGGGTAATTTTTGGGCCAGAGCACCAACCGATAATTTCTTGAACTTGTTGTATGGGCAATTCTCCTACGGAGAAACCAATCCACTCAGCCATCGCAGCCGCAGCATAACGGGCATCGGAGAGGTCTTTTATATTGTTGAATTTTATTAGCATAGCGCATAAAAAAGGGCTGCTAAAGCAACCCTTTTCGTTTATATCAGTAAGCGATAGGGTTCTTCTAAATATTCTTTCAGCGTTTTGAGGAATTGAGCGCCCATGGTTCCATCCACAACGCGGTGGTCGCAACTCAAAGTGACTTTCATCGTTTTCACCGGCTTGATTTCACCGTTTACCACACCCACCGTGTCTTTTACTGTTCCTACAGCGAGGATACAAGCATCGGGAGGATTGATGATGGCAGTGAATTCGTCGATGCCAAACATGCCCAAATTACTGATAGTGAACGTATTTCCGCTCCAATCTTGGGGTTGCAATTTCTTTTCTTTGGCCTTTTTACCGTATTCTTTAACCTCAGAGCTGATCTGACTCAAAGATTTATTGTCGGCAAAGCGCACAACAGGTACCAACAAACCATCTTCAACTGCCATAGCAACGCCGATGTGAATGTGGTGATTGTATCTAATTTTGGTTCCCAACCAGCTAGAGTTGATGTTCGGATTTTTGCGCAAGGCAGCGGCGGAGGCTTTGATTACCAGATCGTTCATCGAAATCTTGACATCGCTGATGGTATTCATTTGCTCGCGGGCAACAGTGGCTTTGTCCATGTTGATTTCCAAGGTAAGATAGAAGTGGGGTGCTGAGAATTTGCTTTCTCCCAATCTCGCGGCAATGGTTTTGCGCATTTGCGAAACATTCACCTCATGGAAGCCTTCGGTACCCGAAACAACAACAGCGGTATTGGTAACGGCGGCTGATGCAGGGGCTGGTTTGGCAGCGGAGGGTGTGAAATTCTCAATATCTTTCTTTACGATTCTACCGTTTTCGCCGGAACCGTTCACTTGATGTATGTCGATGCCTTTATCCTGTGCCAATTTCTTAGCCAGCGGACTTGCCTTCAAGCGTTCATCGCTATCAGTGCTTTCTTCTGTTGCTGATTCAGCAACCGGCGTAGAAACAGGCTGGGCGATGGGCTCAGCTGCGATGACAGTTGCAGCAGCGGGTATTGGTGCAGCAGTTGCGGGAGCAGCGGGAGCAGCTGACACGGGAGCTGCGGAGAGCAAAGAAGAAAAATCTTCACCAGGGGCACCTACAACAGCAATGATACTATCAACCGGTGCGGCCTCGCCTTCTTGCAACGCCAAGTGAAGCAGGGTTCCTTTGGCATACACTTCCATGTCCATGGTGGCCTTATCGGTCTCCACTTCTGCCAAAATATCACCGCTTTTCACGGAGTCACCTACTTTGTAGTTCCACTTAACGATGACACCTTCTGTCATGGTGTCGCTCATCTTGGGTAATCTAACAACTTCTGCCATAATCTTATTGGACTGCAAACTTACACGATTTTTCCCTTTTAATGAGGAGTTTGGCTGTAAAAATGTTTATCATTGTGGAGTTAAATGAATACACAATCGGGCTTTGTTTATGAGGACTTTTTGCGACATGTGTTGGCACATGGCGACCATAAAACAGATCGCACCGGCACCGGTACAGTGAGTGTTTTTGGTGGTCAGTTGCGCTTTGATTTACAAAAGGGCTTCCCATTGATTACGACCAAGAAGGTTCACTTAAAGAGTATTATCTACGAATTATTGTGGTTTTTGAAGGGTGAAACAAATACGGCTTACCTCAAAGAACATGGCGTAAGCATTTGGGATGAGTGGGCAGACGAGAACGGCGAATTGGGTCCAGTTTATGGCAAACAATGGCGTTCTTGGGAGGCAAAAGATGGCAAAGTCATCGACCAGATTTCAGAAGCGATAGAACTCATCAAACATTCTCCGGATAGTCGACGAATCATTGTCAACGCATGGAATGTGGGCGAAATCAAGCAGATGGCTCTGATGCCATGTCATACAATGTTCCAGTTTTATGTCGCCAACGGCAAACTCAGCTGTCAGCTTTACCAACGCAGCGCGGATTTGTTTTTGGGCGTGCCTTTCAACATCGCGAGTTATGCATTGTTAACGATGATGATGGCTCAGGTTTGCGGTTTACAAGCTGGCGATTTTGTGCATACGTTTGGCGATGCTCATATTTATAATAATCACATGGATCAGGTGAATCTGCAGCTTTCTCGTGAGGCGAGGCCTTATCCCATCATGAAAATCAATCCCGACGTTAAGAGCATTTTTGATTTCACATTTGAGGATTTCACCGTGGAAGGCTACGAGCCACACCCCGGTATTAAAGCGCCCGTTGCTATTTAAACGTTTATCTATGTCAGTTCCAAGTAAGTACTTAGGTATTTGATATGCCAAGTGTTATTTTTGTATTTTTATGAAAATACATTTCGAAAGAATATTCAATGGCCTACTATTGATTATGTCCATTTCACTGACAACCCTTGATGTTACGGCGCAAAACGCATCATCGCCAAAAAGCACATTGAGTGGTTATCTGCGCGATAAAAGCAGCGGGGAAATGATGGGAAATGTAGTTGTCAATGCTCCCATTTCAGGAGTAAGAACCACTACCAATAATTACGGTTTCTTTTCTATTACCCTAAACAAAGGGCAGTCCCAATGGATGCATTTCAGGTATCCGGGTTTGGTGTCTGACAGTTTTTATTGGTCGGCTAAAAAGGATACAACCATTACAATAGAATTGGCTGCGGTGGAGCAAATTGCGGCGGTGGAAATTCGGTCAAGGAAGACAACGATTGCGGATCGGGCCGACATGAGTAGGATTGATATTCCGGTGCAACAAATCAAGGATATTCCGGCGTTGTTGGGCGAAAAGGATGTGATGAAGGTTATTCAATTGCTGCCTGGGGTGCAAAAAGGCGGTGAAGGACAGGCAGGAATTTATGTTCGCGGTGGCGGACCTGATCAGAACTTGATTGTATTGGATGAGGCGATAGTATATAATGCAAACCACTTGTTTGGTTTTTTCTCTTTGTTCAATGGCGATGCGTTGCGGAGTGTTGAATTGGTAAAGGGTGGATTTCCATCGCGTTATGGCGGACGTTTATCGAGCGTAATCGACCTAAATATGAAGGAGGGGAACAATAAGAAATTTGCGGGGGAAGTGGGAATTGGGTTGATCAGTTCGAGAGCTGTTTTTGAAGGTCCGATTGTAAAGGGAAAAAGTTCATTTATGATTTCAGGTCGAAGAACCTATCTCGACGCCTTGGCTCAGCCCTTGATTATGGCGCACACGGAAGGTGCCAATGCGGGTTATTTTTTCTATGATTTCAATGCCAAAGCCAACTATATATTGTCGGAAAAAGACAAGTTATACGTTTCGGGATATTTTGGTCGTGATAAGTTTTATTTTAACGAAAGCAC
>Ga0209829_10001661_pt1 | contig 17714 bp, 29 predicted proteins | sample C_140205_EF_Meta_FD_187311 | JGI IMG/M metagenome (GOLD analysis project Ga0209829, IMG submission 187311) | Freshwater microbial communities from Lake Croche, Canada to study carbon cycling - C_140205_EF_MetaG (SPAdes) (version 2) | ecosystem: Environmental > Aquatic > Freshwater > Lake...
GACCTTGAGTATGGTAAAGAAGATATAGCGTGGGCATGGATATATACAATACAAGCAAACAAGGGAGAAACAAATGACACAAACAATTAAAGTTCCACATACAGTCGAACTAGTAACAGAGTTTGATGCAGCACATCCAATGACACAACGACTTATGTCATTGCCTGATGGTGTACTATCTAACATGTTAGTAGAAACATTCATTAGTCTTGTACAAGAAGAAGGTTTCTTAGATAAACTTAATGAAGGCAATCAATATGCAACACTCAAACTAGCAAGGGATGTAACAAATGACTAGAGGAATCACGGTTAAACTACCAACACATAAGGTAGTAACTGCATTAGAAGCCAAGTTAGTAATAGTCAAAAAAAACTATAGTAATCAAGAAGCATATGAAACCAAATATCAAAAAGCATATGCTGCATATCAAAAAGAACTAACAGATTTTGCTATTGCTAATGTTAAAAAAGCATTTAATTTTAGAACAAACTACCGTGCATGGAATAATCAACTCAATATTGACTATGATATTACAGTTGATGAAAAAGATTTACCTGTATGTCCCGAACGGGAATGGGAAAATATATCATTACATACATACAAAGAAACAGTAGAAGAGATTAGCAATGCTCTATCAATTCTACGTATGACAGATGAACTAACAGTTAATGCTTCAACCATGAAGCAAATAGCAAAGTATCTCTAACAAGGAGGAACAATGACAACAGCAACTAAAAACAAATCAGCATGGGTACGCGGTGGTACTGCAGTAGAGGCTACCTCTGCTGCTAGTGCAGCCACACAAGCAGGACTTAACTGGACTGTACGCACAGCACCATTACTAGCAGAGGCAACGCCTTTAACTATGGACACTGATGGTGTAACACCAGCCACATACATAGATGTACCTAAGAAGCAAGCCATTATCCGTGAGGATAACAACACAGTTATCGGTGTAGTAGGTGGCAAGTACAAGATGGTGCAGAACATGGAAGTATTTAATGCATTAGATACACTAGTAGACTCAGGTGATGCACGATACACTGCAGCAGGTGAGTTCAATGGTGGCTCTAATATCTGGATGATGCTTGAACTACCGCAAGGTATCAACGTAGCCAATGACCCACATGCTGCATTCTTATTAGTTAAGACATCACATGATGGCTCATCATCAGTAGTAATCAAGCCAGTCATTGAACGTTTGTTCTGTCAGAACCAAGTCAACGGCTTGATTAGTAAAGGTTATAGTAGAGGAACTAAAGGCTACAATAATTATACTTATCGTATGTCACACACAACTAACCAAGAGTTGTCTATCAATGACATCCGCAACATTACTAACCTAACTTATACTGCTATCCAAGACTATGAGTTAACAGCGGACGTACTGTTACAGCGTAAGATGACACGTGAACAGACAGTCAACTTCTTCAAGGCAGTATGGCCTCTACCTACTACAGTAGAAGACAAGCCATATGACTTACTCACCAGAGGTGAACGTAAGCAACAGACTATAGCGTTAGATGCACGTGCTAAAGCATGGGCTATCTACTCAGAGTCAGAGACTCAAGAGAACATCAGAGGTACTGCCTTTGGTGCATGGCATGCAGTAGTAGAACATGCTGACCACTATGCAACGGGTGGCGCGAGCCGCCTTGCCGCCGCCACCCTAAGTGGACGCAACGATAGAGTAAAGACTAAGGCTTTGTCTTTACTTACTGTATAGATTTCCTATACGCTCTTACAGCCTAGGTAATTGGTATTACCTTGCAACCTAGAGTATACGGGAATTCCGTATGCATACTGCTTAGGCAGCGATAGCGCGGATGCACCTGGACATGTGGTTAAACTGTCCACTTAACTACAAACAAGGAGAAACAAATGGATACAATCACAATCATGTCAGCAGTAGAGGGTACACCTAATGTAACCTATACTGAAGGCGAAGTATTACGCTACATTGAGAAAGCAAAGGCAGTAGATGACCTCAACGACATGCTCGGCAAACAAACCTACGCAATCCGTGACATTAAAAATAAAGTACGTGACTTCTTCAGTGAAGGTGAATGGAGTGACGGTGAGCAAACAATCAATAAAGATGACGTCAATGAGTTACTTGAATCCATTGGTTGTTACAAACTTACATCAACATATGAAGGTACATTCACCATCACTGGTACCTTTAACGTAGAAGCAGAAGATGCTGACGATGCACAAAATAAGTTTGAAGATAGTGTTGACGTTAACTTCCATGATGGCGATATCACTGTTGACCAAGTTGAAGTAGATGATGTAAGAGAAGATAACTGATGGCAGAGTACGTACCTTATAGACCATACAAAGGTACGGCTGGATGGTCAGGTACTGATACATCTAAGGCTCGTGCTATAGACAACATTGAATCTGGTCGGGAATTAAATCATCAGGTTACAGCGTTAGCATATTTAAAACTAACAGCAAACAATGGACTAACTTGGAAAGAGTTAGCCGAAAAGACAGGCTGGCATCACGGCACTACAAGTGGCGTGCTATCAGTACTGCATCAGTCGGGTGCTATAGTGCGTGCGCTCAAGGCACGCAACAGATGCAAGATATATGTGCATCAAGATTACAAAGACCAAGTAGTACATGAAGTGTACAAGAAACGAGAAAAACTTTGTCCGCATTGCGGCAATGACATCAACGCATAGTCCGTCACACTATGCTACGATGAGTGGGTTAGGAGTGGTGGGGTTTTGGTTCTCTCCTTGTTCCCACCCTCTTAACCTATTTAACAAGGGAGAGTTATGTCAGAAGTAGAAATCACAAGAGACCGTTACGGTAGACCTATGGTTGTACCGCCTAAAGGTGGTAAGGCTATACCATATACACGTACAACTACAGTTGCAGGTTCATTAGATGATGGCACTGCATTAGTAGCATGGAAGTTACGCATGGCAGCAGCAGGATTAACGCTGCGTCCTGACCTACTGTTGGCTGCAAGTGCAGCGAGAGACAACAAGTTAGAAATGGATAAGTTAGTTGAAGATGCAATGGAAGCAGCAGGTGCAACAGCACAGGCTACTATAGGTACAGCCATACATACATTAACAGAGAAGCACGACAGGGGCGAAGACCTTGGCGTGATACCAGAAGATTATGTTGCAGACATACAAGCATATGACTCAGCAACTAAACAGTTCGAAAATGTATTCATTGAACAGTTCTGCGTGCTAGACAAGTACAAGATTGCAGGTACGCCTGACCGTATAGTTAGATACAAAGGTGAGTTGTTTATCTCTGACCTAAAAACTGGTAGTATTTCCTACCCAAATAAAATTGCTATGCAGTTGGCAGTGTATGCACACGGCCTGCCGTATGACCCTGCTACGGCAGTCCGTAGTAGTTGGGGTGATGTTAACCAAGAACGTGGTATCATTGTCCACTTGCCAGCAGGCAGTGGTAAATGTGAACTACACTTTGTTGACATCAAGCAAGGATGGAAAGGCATAGAATTAGCAATGAAAGTTCGTGCCTTTCGAGACACAAAGAAATCCCTAGTAACATCTATTCAAGGAGAATGATGACACACAGCGAAGCACCAATTAGCATCACCGTTAAATCACATGCAGGTTCTCTTGTAACTTTGCGTGCTGATACAGCAGAAGAACTAGACCAAAGAGTTGCATTATCACTTGCATCTCTTGCATCAGCAACACAAGAACTAGAAGCAGCCATCCGTGGTGCAGCACCAGTTAACATAGCAGTACCGCCTAACCCACAGATAGCAGCAATTGCTACATCATTTGGAGCAACTGAGGTTGTAACACAACCCACTGATTCATTCAGTTCACCTACATCAGCATCACGCATGTGCCCACACGGTACAATGACACGCATCCATGGACTAACAGGTAAGTTCGGTCCATACAAAGGTTACTTCTGCCCTGCTAAACAAGGTGACATGACTAAGTGCACCACGCAATACATCAAAGCAAATCAACCTGAATGGAATAGTTTCCAAGCCGACCAAACAAAGGCATAAATGAAAACATTACGCCGTAGTATTGGCAAGCCAGAGGTGGGGGGCGAACCACTTGCCCCTCCCTTCCAGGCATTCCAACGTGAAGGCATGATACTTAGGCGAGCAGAGGTAACTGTAATTGCAGGTACACCTGGCGCAGGTAAGTCATCTATTGCATTACATATCGCAGCAAGACTGAAACAACCGACACTATACTTCTCTGCTGATACTAATGCACACACTATGGCAATGCGCTTGCTTGCAATGAAGGCTAAGATAACGCAAGCACACTCAGAGTATATGCTCAAGACAGAGCCAGCCAAGGCAGAAGAACTCTTACGAGAGTTCTCTAACTTGTATTGGTCCTTTGAACCTAGCCCCACACTTAAAGATTTAGATGATGAAGTATCTGCATTTGAAACTATGTGGGGTAGAAGTCCAACGCTTATCGTAGTAGATAACCTTATGGACATAGCCATTGATGGACACGAAGAGTTTGCAGGTATGCGTGCAGTAATGAAAGAACTTAAGTATCTTGCAAGAGATACAAATGCATGCGTACTTGTATTACATCATACCAAGGAAGGTGCACAAGGCTTTCCTTGTCAGCCACGCTCAGCATTACAGGGCATGGTTAGTCAGATACCAGCAATGGTATTAACAGTAGGACAGATGATGCAAGGGCAGGACATATACTTATGTGTAGCCCCTGTTAAAAATCGTTACGGTAAAGCAGACCATAGTGGTAGCACATACGTGTCGTTATCCTTTGACCCTGCATCTATGTATCTTGAAGATATAGTAAGAGACTACAGACAAACAGAGATGGCAGTGTAATGGGTAGTGCAGCAAAGGCTAAAGGTTCGGGAGCAGAACGAGATGTAGTTAAGTATCTCAAGCAATGGTTTCCCTATGTAGACAGACGTTTGGCTGGCGCTACGCTAGACAAAGGAGATATTTCTGGTATCCCTGGAGTCACAATAGAGATTAAAAACCACGCCAAGATGGACTTGGCGGGATGGATAGAAGAGTTGATAGTCGAGATGACTAACGACAACGCATGGACAGGCGTGGTGTGGCACAAACGTAAGGGTAGGGGAAGCCCTGAAGATTGGTACTGCACCATGCCTGGCTATGTGTATGTAGACTTACTAAGGAGAGCACTTGGAGAAGCCAAGCATTGAAGAGTACCTCCACTACATAGGTGCAGATACACCAGCAGTAGGCAGTGGATGGCGCAAGATGAAGTGTCCATTCCATCATGACAGTCATGCAAGTGCAGCAGTTAACTATGATAAGAACGCCTTTGTCTGCCACGGGTGTGGTGTCAAAGGCGATACTTATTCCCTTATAATGTATAAAGAAGGTGGTGATTACCGTGAGGCTGTCCAGTTCGCAACGTCAGTTCTTACTACAGGCAACACAGAGATACGCGGGAAGGATAGAACTAGCAACAGAGTATCTATCAAGCCGTCATCTCTCGGTAGAAGAGGCAAGCATCTTTCATCTGGGAGTGGTCGAAGACCCTCTGCCAGGGCATGAGCCTTACAAAGGCAGGCTTGCTATCCCATATATTACACCATCAGGTGTAGTTGATTTAAGATTCCGTGGTATGAATGGTGAAGACCCTAAGTACATGGGATTAGTTGGTGCTAAGACTACTATGTTTAATACACAAGCATGCTTTGCTGCAGACAAATACATATGTATCACCGAAGGTGAGTTTGATTGCATCATGATGAGTGTCAAGACAGAGCACCCAACAGTAGGTATACCAGGGGCTAACAACTGGAAGCCACATTATGTTAAGATACTAGATGACTTTGAAACAGTGATTGTCCTAGCAGATGGTGATGCAGCAGGGTTAGAGTTTGGTAAGAAAATCAGTAGAGAACTAGGTAATGTCAACATCATCAGCATGCCTGACGGCGAAGACGTCAACAGTATGATGATTAAACAAGGGAGCGAATGGTTAGATGAGCGAATCAGAGAATGCGTTACCGCTGGATGATAGTTTCTGGGACCACATTGAACATATAGATTTTGCTATAGCAATACCAGTGTCTAGCACTAGGATGCTAGACATTATCAGTGCATTGCATGATGTATATGACACCATATGTGAGGGCAAAACAGATGAAGCAAAGATGTGTGTTACTGCATTGGCTGCCATCTTAGTAGCCAGCAAGTATGATAAGGCAGAAGAAGTATGGGAAGAGTTCTCAGTCAGAGAAGCAATGGTCAACTTTGATAGCAGCATTAAGGAGATATTAGATGAAAAATCCAAGTGATGCATTTGTTATTACGCAAGAACTATATGACATCTTAGTTAAAAAGCACGCTGACTATGGCCCTATGAATATAGCAGGCGCACCTGGTGGTCCAATGAATGGCTTACGCGTGCGTATGTATGACAAACTTGCACGACTTAACAACCTAGTAGATAGCGGCGACACGCCGAACTATGAATCTATAGAGGATACACTGATTGACCTAGCAAACTATGCCATAATTGGATTGCTAGTCCAGCGCGGACAGTGGGAAGGTATCCCGAATGGAGAATAAATGTGAAGAGAGTCGTAGTCTTAAGTGACTTGCAGATTCCTTATCAAGATAACAAGGCTGTTAATGCCACGTTAGATTTTATACGTGATTATAAACCTGACGAACTATGGTGTGTGGGTGATGAACTAGATGCACCCGAACCTAGTCGTTGGAACAAAGGCATGGCAGGTGAATATGCAGATACACTACAAGACAGTATAAATCTAACACATGAACTAATGGCTAGTTACCGCAAGGCTTTGGGTAACAAGCCATTTTACATTCAACGCAGCAACCACACTGACCGCATTGATACTTACATGCGCAAGTATGCGCCAGCATTCATGTCTCTTAAATCATTAGAGATTGAAGAACTACTGGGCTATGGCAAGTTAAAGATTAATTACTTACATAAGATGCATGAGTTGTTACCTGGTTGGGTAATGGCACACGGAGATGAAGGCGCACTTAACCGTGCACCTGGTGCTACTGCACTCAACCTAGCCAAACGATTAGGCAAATCAGTCGTGTGTGGACACACACACCGCATAGGATTACAACATGAGACATCAGGATTCTACGGAAAAACCAGTACTTTATACGGGTTAGAGGTCGGTCACATGATGGACATTAAGCAAGCGTCTTACCTTACATCAGGCTCTGCCAATTGGCAGCAAGGCATTGGTATCTTAGTAGAACACAACCGCAAGGTTGTGCCTTTTGCTGTACCAATTGTTGCGGGTGAGGTAATCATTCCATAATGAATTACATTGATGAATATAATATGTTAGTACAGCAACTCGCATCTGAATATGCAAAACGTTATATTATGATAGAACGTGATGACATAGGTCAGGAGTTGTGGGTATGGTTTGTCGGACATCCCCGTAAGTACAAGGAGTGGTCTACCCTAGAACAAAAAGACCGCGACAAGTTAATTGCTAAGTCGCTGCGTAATGCAGCGCTTAAGTTTTGTGAAAGAGATAAGGCTAAGAAGGTTGGCTACGATACATCAGACCTGTATTACTATGATGCATCCGTAGTTGAAGCCTTCTTGCCCTCTATCATTGGGGATACATATGAAATCCCTACTAAGATTCAAGACTTGAATGCTAAGTTTGGTAGTGGTGTTGCATCAGATGGGAACAACTGGTTATCACTACGTTCAGATATAGCAGCAGCCTTCTATAAATTATCAGAAACCAAGCAAAACATATTACAATTACGTTTTAGCGTAGACTCACCTGACTGGGCAACACTATCTAAAGACATGGATAGCACGCCAGATGGTGCACGTATGAAAGTGCAGCGTGCACTTAACTCTTTAATCAAACACCTAGGAGGGTGGAAACCATACTATGACCAAGACACCGAAGCCTCACAAGAAACACCAACAACAGATGAGTCCACCACAACAGAAACCTTTGATGAACCTGAAGAAGAATGAAAGTATCATCATGTGCTGGTGTGACAACGGCACCACTGATGGTAAGTTTACTGAAGGTATGGTCTACTCCGCTCTTAAATCAGAACTACCATTTCAATCAGCCATGCGTGTGCAAGGCAATCAAATTGGACGACAGCGCCAGAATGCGCTGGAGTTTTGGTATGACCAGACAGACTTTGATTGGATTCTTTGGGTAGATAGCGACATAGTACTTACAGAAGAGGCACTGCAAAAGGTATGGCAGGCTGCTGATAAGAACGAAAGACCAGTAGTTACTGGTACATACTTCATATCAAAGGAAAACGAGAAGAGCCTTATGGCTCCATATCCTGCTGTATTTAACTGGGTTGAGGGAAATGACTACAAGATTGCATACCTTCATCCATTACCTCAAGATGCCCTTGTTAAGGTAGGCACGGCTGGCTTTGGATTTGTACTTATGCATCGTAACGCAGTCAAGAAGATGCGTGAAGTACACGGTAACATTGCATACTTTAACGAAACTGGAGTAGGCGAGCAGTTTGTATCAGAAGATATTAACTTCTTTAGACTCATGCATCATGCAGGAGTCCCACTCTATACACACACGGGTGCATTGGTTAAGCATATGAAACGCTTTGCACTTGACATTGAATACTATAAGTTTTTCTGGGAAAAAAGTGAACGACCTTAGAGGCACACCTACCTTTGCCTGCATATGTGGGTGTAAGATGTTTCAAATTACAGTAATGTGGGATGAAGATACTAGAGCAGTTGGATGGTATGACTTAGCACAACAGTGCTTTGAATGTGGTACCATTACAACTGCACCTACCGAGATAGATGGATGTGAGTGATGCCTAACTATGATTTCAAATGTAACTTTTGTAGCGCAGTGGTGGAAGTACAAGACCCGCTCCCACCAGTATGCAATACCTGCAGTAACACAATGGTTAGAATCTGGACAGCCCCAGCCATTAAGTTTAATGGCACTGGCTTCTACTCAACAGGGGGATGACAATGAAAGCATTTGAAAATGCAACAAACTGTACAGGCACTGACCCTAACGCATACTTTACTGACGACACGGGCACATACCGAGACACGCTTCTTCTTAAGCGTATCTGCGGTGAGTGTCCAGCAAAAACAGAATGCCTTGACTATGCTTTACGGCATGAGGTCATGGGATATTGGGGCAATACAACTGAAAATCAACGCAGTAAATTACGTAGACAACTTAATATAATCGCACGTCCGTTATACTTAGACTACAACTAGGAGCAAACTATGGAACTATACCTTGCTATAGCATTAGGACTCACCTTGGGTGAGTTAGGTAAGAAGATTATCTGGGCTGTTGAGCAGAAAATCTGGGAGTTTAGACACCGTAACCACGACTCCTCATATCTAACCAAGTGGGATGAACTAGAAGACGAAGCATAAACACTAGGGAAATAGAAAAAGACCCCCGTCAGGTAGGTTAATGTACCTGAACGGGGGCTTCTAGTCTCTATGGGGCTGCTATGCCCCTTAAATAGGGTGTTATCCTTTCTTTGGGAAGGCATCCTTTGGGTTAGCCCAACGCATAATGATTGGGATAATGGCTGCTAAGCCAGCAGCAAAAAAGTCTTTAGGGTCTGTCTTACCTAGTGTAAAGGCTGTGACTGCGCCAGTAATAAAAGCACGAAGGTATGTACCACCAACGGTTGTTAGTTGTTCTTGTAGTTTCTTATCCATTACTTACTCCATTTCGGTGTACCAAAACCTACAATGTAGGCTGTTAGTTTACGTTTGTTATCTTTTTTGTAAGCGCGGATGCGCTCTGCTACCTCACCACCATTAGCCTGTGAACCTTTGGCTTTCTTTTCAGGTGATGTGTTGCCCTCAATGGTAGTAACTGTGCCATCAAGATTATCTTTTACTACTATGCCCACATGCTCTACAGGGTTGCCACCTTCTACAAAGTCGAAGAACACAATGTCTCCTGGCTTTGGCTTGGCTGTGGCAGCATTTGACCATGCGCCTATACCCTGGAATCCAGTTACTCCTGCTGGCGTATAGACGCAATTAGGAATCTTGACTTTTACTTCATTGGCACACCACATGACAAAGGAGCCACACCAAGGTTGCCCATCATGCTTAGTGAATTTGCCATACTTTGTAAGATTATTACCTTCTTCTACTGTGCCAATTTCTTTTGTGGCTACTGCAATAAACTCATCAATCTTCGTCATCATCATTCCATTCATCTGGGTCTATGTTTGGTGTTACTGGGTCCCACATTGGCTCAGGAAGTATAGTTGTGTATCCCATTACAGTTCTGCCTTTGCCTTCATAACTTCAACATCAATCTTAATATAATTTTGATTCTCAATTAACTGGTCAACTTTGTTAATTAAACCTGTATGTCCATCGTTATATAATGCGTATTCAATACGCGCTAACTTATCTTCAATTGCTTCAGTATGTTTTTTAATTGTATGTTTGGCAATTATAGAAATACCAGCAAGTAATGCTGCAATAACAAAAAAGTATGAGTAAACAATTGTAGCAATATCGGATGACATGTTATACCGTTCTAATGGTTAGAGAAATAATACCGCCGAAGCCAGTAAGTTTCTTATCGGGAGGAGTAATGTCAGTAAACATTACCTCTTCAATGAGGCACTGGCTAATTTCACCAGTACGGAAGTCTTGAAATGTAACAACATCTCCATTGGCTTCAGCATTTTCTAATGCTGCTAACCGTTGAAATGCTCTACCTTCATATCCAACTGTTGAGTTATACTTGTCTACCTCAGTGTCGTAGTTCAACAGTGGAATCTTAATGATGCGCTCACGTGGTGAGGCTGGTACTGCCTTGAGTTGATAGCCCTTAAATGTAGGACCAGCAGTATCTGTTGTCGTATCACGATATAGATGGAAACGTAAAGCAAGTGCTTCTTGTGCTCCAAGCGGCTGAGTAATAGCAGACTCAGGTTTACCAATTGATACATCATATGCGTTAATATCAAATATGTTGCCGCTTAAATCTACTGCTTGTAAGTTCATAGAACCAAGCGTATAACTACCATTAGCAACTACACGCTTAAAGTTCTTTTGCTCTAGCGTGTTATAGCGTATGTATCCTGTTTGCAGGTAACCATCAGCACGCAACTGCGTTGCATGTTCTGTGTATAGATACCCGACACCACTGGTATCGGCAGTAGTAGCAAATCCCATTTGCCCTGATGTACCAAAAAAAGCACATGCTGTTGTTTCACTATGTCCTGTTGTGTCATAATGTAAGTCCTTAGCATAAGCAAAACGTAATGTATCTATCTCATTACTAAGGTCCATGCGGATTAAACCTGGCTCCGTGTTAACGGTAGGTAATCCAGTAGCACACCAAACATAAGTATCCCGTGCAGCAAAGTCATAACATGGGTGTCCTGTTACGGTAATCAATGGGCCATATGTAAGTGAACCATCATTTGCAACATTAGCAACACGCACACCTTGACTTGTACCTATCATCATGTAGCCAAGATAGTAATATAATTTATGTACTATCTCACCCACTGGTAGTTCTGCTGCTGTAATAGCAGATGATAGTACAGGCATAGCACCTGTAGTAGTATCAAGAACAAACTTAAAGATAGATGATTGAGCGCCATTATAGCCTGATACATAAATAGCAGAACCTGATTCTGCAATACTACTAAATACATATGATGTATTAGGGTGTGTATATACAGAAGTAACTGATGTAGAGGTAGTGGCATTAGTTGGTAATTCATAGATTGAGTTGTTGGCTGCAACAATAAGACGTTGCTTTACATATTCAACTACTGCATTAGTAATTGTTGTACCAGTCTTAGTAAACATAACTGTTGGCGCAGAAGTAGAAGCAGCGCTAATAAGTTTCTTATTCATTTCTAACTTACCAGATGCAGTATCATTGGTAATCCAATAAGCATACTGACCGTCATCACATATAGAATAAACAGGGTCACGTGAGCCTGATGTGTAATCTACCCAGTGGTCTACAGTTCCATCAACATGGATACGGTCAACGTCATAGCCATCATGCATTAAAACAGCATCAACATATGTAGCACCATCAAGGTAGCGCACGGTACGCATAGTCTGACCAGAACGTTTATTAGCAGCAAGCGTTGCAGTCATATTGTGTCCCTGTGATACTGAACGCAATAACGTTACCTGTCCAGGTGTCCATATATTTACACCATAGGCATCTGCAATTCTATAAGAGTTGGATGCAAGTGTAGTTGAGTATGGGTTAGATAGTGGGTCATAGAATATAATACCTTCACCCGCATGGAATGAAGACTGACTTCTTAACCACCATCCAGTGAGTGACTGCTCACCTGGGTCACGTTGTGAATCAAATTGCTGCTTACGGAATGGTGCAGTTGCACGCTCGTATGGGCGTGTGTCATTGATAGCAGTAAGAAAAGGAATACCAGCAACAGCAAAGTCATATTGAATGCCAGTGTTTTGCCAGAAAGTACCAGTGCCAATACCAACAGGGGCATATGCATTAGACAGCACAAGCCCATCGGTTGATGTGTTAGTAAGGAGACCTGAACGACCTTCTGTTATATCTCTAGCCACGTATGCTCCTTAGTATATTTGTTCTTCTGTTTCATCTATTGCATCATCTATATCCCGCGCAAGCGGGAAGATGTCAGTTAGTATTGTATCCATAATAATAGTTGACCAGTTTTAACACATGGTCAGGTGTAATTGTTATTCTGTTACTGGTTCAACAAACTCATCTTTAATTGGGTCATATGTATATTCATTGCATGCAAAACGCCCACGATAGTTATTATTATAAGAAGTCTGCAACCATTCAGTATCTTCTCCAAATGTTTCTTTGCAGAAGGCTATGCCAATTGACTCTGACTCTGGAAACTCTTTATTTTCCAAGACTTCATTGTTTACTACAATGACTTGTTGAACAATGTTGTTTTTAATTCTTGCAAAATGTGCCATTATCCCACCACCACAATCACAATACCTGAGCCACCAGTAGTTGCCGCGCCTGTGTATTTACCACCTGCGCCACTTCCCGTATTAACTGTTCCATCAGTTCCAGTTCCTGCTTGAGTAGCATTGCCAGTCCCGCCACCGCCCGTTCCACCTGCTGCACCAACACCACCAACAGGAGAAAATGCGCCGCCACCACCACCAGCAGCATAGTATGTAGCAGTACCTGTTATGGAGTTTAATGCTCCATCACCGCCAATGCCGCCAGGACCATTATTTAATCCAGTAGAGTTACCCCCTACAGTACCAGCACCACCGCCACCGCCTGCTTTTGAGTATCCAGCCACAGCGTATCCACCAGCATTGCCTTGACCATATTTAGAAGTTCCTTGCCCACCATTGCCTATGCTCCATACACCACCACCAGAACCGCCATATATATCACCGTTACCACCACCACCACCTTGCCATGCAATTATGGAATCAAGGTTTGCTGCAGAATATACATTTGATGATGGAGTAGTGCTAGTAGTACTACCATTAGTTCCAGCGCCAACCTCGACTGTATATGTTCCTGCTTTTACAGACTTATTAGCAAAATAAATATATCCACCTCCGCCACCTCCGCCAGAACTGGCATTAGTATTTGTTCCACCACCGCCACCAACTATTAACATTTCTAATACACCAGCAACTCCTACAGTAAATGTTCCAGAGCCAGTAAACTTATAAATGGTTTTGCCAGCACGTGCCGCTGAATCAATAGTTGGAGAACCTGTAGAAGATGTTATTGTTGCAAGAGCAATGCCAGTAGCAGCAGGAAAAACATTTGACACTCCAGTTCCTGGAAAAGTTTTACTTGCCATTATGCAATTTCCACTCCGCTGATATGAAACTTAACTGTTGTTGCGCTGGCAAAACCAGCAATAATTTGAGTTGTTGCCATTACCTGCTTTAAGTCAAACATTGCTGTTGAGTTAGCGGCAATTGCACTTGTAGTAAATATATCAACGCTGTTAAGCGTAAGAGTAAACGTAGCAGCAGTTGCTGCCGAGTTAGTCACTACGATATTAGTTACTACTGTAGTTGTTGCTGACGGCACCGTGTATAGAGTTGTGCTTGATGTTGCTGCTGCTGCTCTTGCGAGCACCTTAGTTGTTGTAGCCATTAGTTACTACCCTTTCGTTTAGATTGCACCCATTATTGTTAATAGGTCAAAGTCTTGCTCATATCCACTGGCATCCAACTTGGCTACCGTTGCAGATACAATTTTAGTTAATCCGTTAATTGTTGTAACTGTGGCTCCAGAAGCAATAGATGTTGAACCAAGGGTTGGTGCTGTGTATCCAACAGTAGCGGCTATCCATTGTACGCCAGTGCCTGTACTTGAAAGCAAGTACCCACTTGTACCAGCAGATGCTGCTACAGTTAATGTTCCAGTTAGTGTTAAGTTAGAAATTGTAGGTGCAGTTCCAAATACTAACGCGCCTGAACCAGTCTCATCAGAGATAACACCTGCTAGTTGAGCAGAAGTTGTAGCAGCGTGAACTGCCAAAGTATCTGTAGTAACTACTAAAGTCTTAGATGTTGGTATAGTTGTACCATTAACAGATGTTGCCGTAGCCACGCCAAGAACAGGAGTAACTAAAGTTGGTGTGTTAGCAAAGACCAAAGCGCCAGTTCCAGTTTCATCTGAAATAACACCTGCTAATTGAGCAGAAGTTGTTGCTGCAAATTGCGCTAACGTTCCAGTTGTAACTGCTCCATTGGCTGTAGATATAGCACCCCAAGTAGAACCTGACCATACAAACATAGTTGAACTACCAGAGTTCCAATAAGTAGCACCAGTAATTAAGGCACCACCTTGATTGTCAACCGTTGGAGCAGAAGCCTTGGAGCCTAAGTAACGAGCATCGTATGCTGTGTAAGTTGTAGCAGCAGAGGATGCAGAAGTAGCAGCAGATGTTGCACTTGTTGCTGCTGCTGTTTGGCTAGTCAAAGCAGATGAGGCTGAGGTAGCAGCCGAAGACGCAGAAGTTGCAGCAGCAGTCTGACTAGTTAAAGCAGAAGAGGCTGAAGTGGCAGCAGCGGTTTGAGATGCTGCTGCAGATGTTGCTGAGGTAGCGGCTGCAGTTACGCTGGCTGCCGCACTGGTAGCGCTTGTAGCCGCTGCTGTGGCGCTTGCAGCGGCACTTGTAGCCGATGTAGCAGCAGCAGAAACGCTGGCTGTCATAGATGAAGCAGAGGCTGCTGCAGAAGTTGCGCTTGTGGCTGCTGCTGTAGCAGATGCTGCTGCACTAGTAGCAGAAGTAGCCGCCGCGCTGGCTGAGTTGCTAGCAGTAGTTGCGTAACCTGCTATACTGGATACAGAAGCAGCAGCAGATGTAGCAGAAGTAGCAGCGCTTGAAGCGCTGGTAGCAGCAGCAGTTGCAGATGTAGCAGCAGAAGCAGCACTAGTAGCAGCAGCGGTTGCTGACGCAGCCGCTGATGTAGCAGAAGTAGTAGCAGCAGTAGCCTGTGTAGTAGCAGTTGCTGCTGAAGCAGCAGATGCAGTTGCAGATGTTGCTGCAGAGTTTGCTGACGTTAGTGAAGAAGATGCACTAGTAGCAGCACTACTTGCTGATGTTGCAGCAGATGCTGCAGAGGTAGATGCAGCAGTTGCTGAGCCAAGAATAGAATCTACATAATCCTTAGGTGCAGCAGATGATGCTGACATACCAGCAGATGAAAGACCAGTAATAACTGGGCTACCTGAAATAGTAGGACTTGTTAAAGTTTTGTTAGTTAAAGTATCAACTGAGTCTTTAAGTACAACAGTACCTGATGTATTAGGTAATGTAATTGTACGGTCAGCAGTTGGGTCTACAACTGTAAGAGTAGTTTCAAATGCATCAGCAGTAGCACCTTCAAAGGTAATACTTGCATCATTTTCTAAAGTACTAGTAAGAATTGGTGAAATAAGAGTTTTGTTTGTAAGGGTCTGTGTTGCGGTAGTACCAACTACAGAGCCATCAGATGAGCCTAATCCGTGGACAGCATGTGTGCTAGTGCCATCGTTATAAGCAGCCGATGCTTCAATGTGAAGATTAGATTCACGAAGGTCACGACCAATAATCATATGTCGAACAACTGCACCAGATGAGTGGTCTTGCGCTGCAGCACCAGACATATCAACAGCACGAGTGACCGTTAAGTTGTTGGAACTGACAGCGGTGACTTCTACAATTTCTTCAAGCGCCGTGTCTGGGTCAATAACAATTACAAATGTTTGACCACTTGTAACCGATGCTCCACCCATAAGGGTGAGTGCATTGACAACAGGTATAACAACAGCACCAGAGGTGACTGCTGCTGATAAGGATGTTTGCTGGGAGCGGGAACTATATTTACGTGTTGTCATCTATCTACCTATCGGCTGTAGTGGACGCGGGTTGGGTATTGAAGTTTCTGTTTTAGAGATTCTTCTTCAAGGCGTTGCAGGTACAACCCTTGTAAGTTTTTTGTTACGCTTGTTCCCGTTCCATACGGACGCTTTACGTCTAGTTCGTCAGCAGCAGGGGAAGAGATAGTGATACGGGCTGGGTCTACATAAGATGATAGACGCCATGCAGCACCGTAAACAACTACGTCTTTCATGGACGCAGGTAAGCCAGTTGTGTTTTCAAAGTCATCAGCATTGGCTGTCATCAGCCCAGGAATGTGTGCGTAGATAATGTTCATAGTTCTACCAGGTAAAATGTTGTCATAGACTGAGACAGACTTACCTGTAGGGAAGGCAGTTGCATATGCAAGTGGGTCCCAACGCCATTGGCGAATAGGTAGCCATTCTTTAGTTGGTCCAACTGATTGCCATGCCATTGAAAGAATCTGTACTGCATCTGCTGGTACTGCGTACGTTGTACGGCTAGCAAGGAATGATACTGCAGTAGAACCTACTGAGAAAACTTTAGGATATACAGCATTGATAGTGTCATTGATAGCACGCTTAACTGCATAGCGTGGGTAGGTAGGAGTAATAGTTACCTTTACATTTATATCATGTGCTGCTGCAGTTGTACCGTTATACCCGCGACCAAAAGGCGCGATGGTAATAGTATTTGCTTGACGGTCATATGCATCTACCCATAACATTTCATCATCAATTTCAATAATACCTTTACCGATGTTATCAGTTGAGGCTACGTTAAGTACTAAATCACCGCTAGTTGCTGCGGATGTAAGATAGGTTACTCGGTCTTGACGATAGGTAAAACCACTAAGGTCAAGTTGTACATCATCTATTAAGTTATTAAATGTTGTCATTAGGAAGCAACCGTTCTTAGTGCGGTAACAGCCTCAAGGTATTTGGCTGGGTCGGTAATGCCAGCAAGTTCGCTGCATACGGCATTGTGTCCTTTGTAGTTAGGATGTTTGCGTGTAGAACTAGCCTTATAGTTAAGTGAACCTAGTAAGCCTGTTCCTGGTGCAGTTCCTGACCATACGTTGCTTGCGCCTTCTTCATCTTTATACGCTGTCTTAGCAGGGTACTCACCGCCATTAGCAAGGCGATTGAGTTCATCGCATAGTGTAGAACCAGGGCGACCATACAAGGTATAAGTAGCGCCATTGTAAATTGCAGTTCCATATGTTGTCATTACTTACCTTTGTTTCGTGCGCTAATAGCAGCAGCCTTTGATTTAGCATCTGACTTTGATGACGCCCCCCACGCTTGAAGCGATAGCAACAAGCGGGTAGGGTCACCATTA
>Ga0209829_10001662_pt1 | contig 17710 bp, 11 predicted proteins | sample C_140205_EF_Meta_FD_187311 | JGI IMG/M metagenome (GOLD analysis project Ga0209829, IMG submission 187311) | Freshwater microbial communities from Lake Croche, Canada to study carbon cycling - C_140205_EF_MetaG (SPAdes) (version 2) | ecosystem: Environmental > Aquatic > Freshwater > Lake...
CGCGCGGCGCTCCCTGCTGCTGGGATCCACCCTCTCCTCCGCCCTGCTGCGGTGCATGGGAATCCGATGGCTGCCTGGAAGGCAAAGATTCGGAGGGCTGGGAGGTTTGCGGATTCTGGGGCTGCTGTTCGTCGCTCATGGTATGGAAAGGATAAAGGCTGAAGATTGTTAAGCTGGGGACTGAGGGCTGAAGGTTTTCAGACTGTCAGGTCAAAAAATGTAGGGAGGTTGGGAGGGGGCCGGGATAGTTACCGGATGGGATTCCAAGTTGCCTCATGGGGATGCCTGATTAAAAAACCGGCTCTCCGTCGGGGACAACGGTGCAATCCTGATTGGATGGATGCTCTGCGTTGGGGTTTGTGAGGATTTCTAAAACCAAACCGCCGGAGAAAAAATCAACTCTCCGGGAACCGTGTGGGGAGAAATCCTAGAAGACCAAAACGTCCTTTAAAGAAATCATACCCCCGAGCCATGTCAATCGGTTTTTGCAAAACCGGGATAAAACAGTGAACCATGAAAAGTTAAAAAGGAAGGCTCGAACCTAAAATTTTGCCCGGCCCGGAGCACCCTTCAACCCTTCAACCCGTTCCCCTAAAAGTCTTTCTCCTCGCCGACCGACATGAGGTGGAGATTCCTGCCCGATTCGGAGAAGGCTTTCTTGGCCGCCGCATGGTCGATCTCAATCAGAGGGAAGGTGTCGTAGTGGACCCCGACGATCTCGCTGCACCCGAGCCATCCGGCCGCTGTCACCGCGTCGATGACTCCCATGGTGAAGTTATCCCCGATGCAGAGGGCCGCGAACTTGAGTGATCCCGGTTTCAGCGAGGAGGCGACAAGCTCGATATCCCGGGTCAGCGACGTGTCTCCGCTGTAGTAGAAGGCCCCTTCGGGAGTCTCGACGAGGAATCCCCCCGGTTGCCCTCCGTAGGATCCGTCCGGCATGCTGCTGGAGTGAACCGCCGCGGTGAAGGTGACGCGACCGAAATCGAAGGTCCACCCTCCCCCCGAGTTCATCGGATGACCTTTTTCAAGACCCTTGGCGGCGAACCACTGGAGCACCTCGTAGTTGCCGACGAGGGTGGCTCCGCTCTGACGCGCGATCGCCTCGACGTCGGCAACGTGGTCGAAGTGACCGTGGGAGAGAAGAATGTAGTCGGGCTTGAGGGAGGCGATCTCAACGGAAGCAGCCAGGGGATTGGGCGTGATGAAGGGGTCGACGAGGAGTGTCTTCCCTCCGCACTGAACGGAGAAGCAGGAGTGGCCGTAGTAGGTAACCTTCATGGGCTCATCATCCTCCCTTTCGCTTTCTCCGCCAAGGGAAACGCTAATTTAATCCCATGATGGCCGCTGATGAACATTTGCTGACTTTTGAAGGCGCGAGCGCTGGGCAACACGGAGCGGCGGGAGCGGTTTGGGTAGATTTGCCGTGGGCAAACCCGACAGGGCGAGCAGAGCTGGAGCGAGCGAGTCAATACCCGCAGCGGTCTCGCCCGAGCGAGTAACACCACAACACCGAGTGTCGGGAGACACGATGCGGCCTGCTAAGCAGTCCGAAGGACGAGGCCGCTACGGCTTTCCGCAACGGCCTCTATGCGAATAAATCAGCGTTTCCCCAGGGAAGAAGGTGGAAGCATCCCTCTTCTTGTCTAAAGAACTGCTGAATCCTTGCTCTCCAGCGCCACTCGTCTCACTCTGAGAATCACTCAACCAGCCCCTCACCCGATGATGCTCGACCCTGATATTAAAATCGCCGGACTTCTGGTCCCTCTCTTTGCGCTGAGGGGCCGACACGACCTCGGGGTCGGCGACACGGAGGCTCTCTCGGAACTCGTGGAATGGGCTGCAGGGAATCATTTCCGGGCCGTCCAAGTCCTCCCTGTCAATGAAACCGGAGGCGACCACAGCCCCTACAATGTGCTGAGCGCCTTCGCGCTGGACCCATCCACCATCACGACCCATCCCTCGTGGCTACCCGATCTGACTCCTGGAGATTACCGCCGGGTGAAGGAGCTTTCTGATTCGAAGTCACTGCTCACGGGCCCAGTCCACTACGATCAAGTCAAGCGACTCAAGCGGGAGCTTCTCGAAGCGGCATGGAGACGCTTCCGCAAGGGAGATGGGAGAGGAGGGAGAGCCAAGCAGTTCTCCCTCTTCCTGGAGCAGCACGAGTGCTGGCTCCCCGACTACACGCTCTACCGGGCGCTCTTGGAAAGGAACGACTCTAACGAAGACCTCTCGACCTGGCCCTCCACGCAGCGGAGTGCTGCCGTGGCACGCCCGTGGCTCGCCACCCTCTCCGAGAAGGAGCGTGAGACGCTTGAAGAGCGTCGCCTGTTCTTCGCCTACGTCCAGTGGATCGCTTTCTCCCAATGGTCCACAGTGGCCGAACTTGCCGAGACACTGGGTGTTGCCCTGATCGGCGATGTCCCGGTAGGTGTCTCGGCGGGAGGGGCCGACGTCTTTGCACTGCCGGAGGAGTTTGATCTCAGCCGCTCCTGCGGGGCCCCGCCGGAGAAGGTCTTCAAGTCCGATCCTTTCACCGAGCAGTGGGGACAGAACTGGGGATTCCCACTCTACCGCTGGGAGGTCATGACAAGGAATAACTTCGCCTGGTGGCGCCGGCGGCTGCGTGTTCTCCGCTCGGTCTTCCACCTCCTGCGAGTGGATCACGCGCTCGGCTTTTTCCGCATCTACAGTTTCCCCTGGGCGCCGCAGCGCAACTCCGAGTTCACCGGCCTCTCCAACGAGGCAGCCATGGCCAAGACCGGCGGGCCACTTCCGGGATTCGTCGACTGCGATGACGAGACGCCCGAGAACCGCTCCCACAACGAGCGCCACGGAGAGGTCCTTCTCGGCATTCTCGATCAGGAACTCGGCGCCCACCGGCTCATCGCGGAAGATCTCGGGCAGGTCGCCCCGTATGTGCGCCCCGTGATGGCCCGCATGGGACTTCCCGGGTTCAAGATCCCGATGTGGGAGCGCAACCCGGAGGGCGCCATGCAACCGGGCGACTCCTACGACCGCATCTCCGTGGCCACCTATGCCACGCACGACCACGCCCCCCTCATCACCCAGTGGGAGGAGTGGCAGGCCGGTGTCACGCGCGGAGGGGAAGAGGGCGAGGGCTGCAGGAAGATCCTGACCGAGCTTCTGAAGTTCGCGGGCCACCCGGAGACCGACCCGATGGCCCCCTTCCAGGGGGCGGTGCACAGGGAACTGCTCGAGGGACTGCTCGCCTGCAACTCATGGATCGCCATTCCGATGATCACGGACCTCTTCGGCACGGCACAGCGGTTCAATGTCCCGGGAGCCGTTGGCTCCGCCAACTGGACCGCCCGCATCGAGCATCCCGTCTCCGAATGGAATGCCCTGCACAAAGACCTCCTCCCGCTCTGGCGTGAGATGGTGAGGCAGCAAGGCAGGATCTGAGGAAGATGAGCGGGGCGGGGACTAACCCAATTTTTGCACTGGGAATCTGAAGAGTTTGGGGGATGGGTTAAAAGAGTTGGAACGTTGAAACGTTACAACGTGGAAAGAAGACAGCCCTTGACCCTTGAATTGGCGAAGGACGTCAGAGAAAGTGCCATTAAAACATGCCTGCACGAGTCGAATCCGTCCGCTGACTTCTGCCCCTTCTAACCTTTTTACCGCTTTAACTTTTTAACGACCAGCGACCTCACCTTCTTGGTGAACTGGTGCGCTGCTATCGCATCATCCGAGTTTTTGCTTCCTACCCGTGATTTCTCTGATCGGAACTTGCATTTGGAATCCTGCTCCTGTAGGACATTTATTCCCTCTGGCCCCCGACAGACAAAACTCATCTCCTTTCTTAACCATGGCCAATCTAACCAAACGCGATCTTGTCATCGCCATCAGCAACGAAACCGGACTCATCCAGAGCGATGTGTTCAACGTGATCCAGCGCACCCTCGATCATGTGACCGAGGCCCTGGCAAAAGGAGACGGCGTCGAGCTCCGTAATTTCGGTGTCTTTGATGTTCGCCTCACCCGCTCCCGCGTCGGACGCAACCCGAACCAGCCCGAAGTCGATGTCGCCATCCCCTCCCGCGCCACGGTCAAGTTCAAGGCCGGCAAAGTCATGCGCCAGCGCGTTCTGCTCCGTACCGAGGAATTGAAAAGCCTCGCCGGAAACAACGGGAACACACCCGCTTAGTCCCCTCCCCCCCGCAAAATCCCTAACAACCGCCGGTGCCCGACTCCCCCAGGATACGCCTTCAAGGCGTCACGCAGAACAATCTCAAGAGCATTGACCTCGACCTTCCTACAGGGTCGCTCATTGTCGTCACCGGACCGAGCGGATCCGGCAAGTCGAGTCTGGCGTTTGACACCATTTACGCCGAGGGACAGCGGCGCTACGTCGAGACCTTCAGTCCCTACACGCGCCAGTTCCTTGACCGGATGGACAAGCCCCAGGCCCTCTCCATCGAGGGGATCCCTCCGGCGATCGCAATCGAGCAGAGCAACAGCGTCAAGACCACCCGCTCCACGGTCGGTACGATCACCGAGATCAACGACTACCTGAAGCTCCTGATGGCGCGGGCCGCCACGGCCTCCTGCCCGGGCTGCAAGCGCCCGGTGACACCCGAGTCGGCGGAGTCCGTCATCGCCTCCCTGCTGAAGTCCCTCGCTGGACGTCGCCTCCTCATCACCTTTCCCGTCACCACCCGCTCGGAGCCTCTGAATGGCGGCGAGGGGGAAGAGACAGGGGCTGAAGCAGCCCCCCTCGCGCCCCGCACTCCCGCGGATTTCTTCACCTTCCTCCAGGAACAGGGCTATCTCCGGGTCTGGATCGACGGCGTGATTCACCGGACCGATGAGCCTGTCTCGATCAAACGGTTGCCGCCCGTCGTCTCCGTGATCCAGGACCGACTGGAGATCGCCCCCGATGAACGCGGCCGTCTCACCGAGGCCATCGAGACCTCACTCCGCCTTGGCAAGGAGAGGGTCACCCTCATCGATCCCCAGACCGGCGAGTCCTTCCCTCATTCCTCGGGGTGGCATTGCGCCCACTGCGACATCGACATCCGACCCCCCTCCCCCGGCCTCTTCAGCTTCAATAACCCGCTCGGGGCCTGCCCCGACTGCCGCGGCTTCGGTCGCGTGATCGGACTCGACTACGATCGGATCATGCCGGACCGCTCCATGAGCATCGCCGGCGGAGTCGTGAAGCCCTTCCAGAGCGGACAGTCGCGCGACTGCCAGCGTGACCTCCTTCGCGCCTGCGCGACCCATGACGTCGACGTCCACCTTCCTTTCGAGGAGTTGCCGGAAGCCGATCAGAAGTTCGTGATCGAGGGAGAGCAGGGAGTGGATCTCTCCGGCGAGGAGCTCTGGGAGAACAACCGCTGGTACGGCGTGGAAGGGTTCTTCAAGTGGATGGAGAAGCGCACCTACAAGATGCACATCCGCGTCTTCCTCAGCCGCTACCGCGCCCAGAGGCCCTGCAAGACGTGCAACGGGGGACGATTCCAACCCGAAACGCTCAACTTCAGACTCCCCCTCCCCAAGCCCCAGGGCCCGATGACGCTGCCCGAGCTCGCGGCGACACCGCTCGGCAAGCTCTCTTCCCTCCTCCGGGATCTGCCCCTTCCAGCGGGCGACGCGGGAGCCGTCATGCTACAGGACCAGATCGTCTCGCGCCTCGGCTATCTCGAGTCGGTCGGTCTCGGCTACCTGACCCTCGACCGGACCACCAAGACACTCTCAGGCGGTGAAATCGAGCGGGTCAATCTGACCACCTGCCTCGGCGCCTCTCTGGTCAACACGCTCTTCGTCATGGACGAACCGAGCGTCGGCCTCCACCAGCGTGATGTCGGCAAGTTGCTGGAGATCATGAAGGCCCTCCGCGACAAGGGGAACACCCTCATCGTCGTCGAGCACGAAGAGGCCGTGATCCGCTCCGCAGACCACATCGTCGATCTCGGCCCCGGACGCGGTCAGGAAGGTGGAAGCCTGATGTTCTCCGGGCCACTCTCCGAACTTCCCTCCTCCAAGGAATCCCTCACTGCCGCCTACCTGCGCGGGGACAAGACGATCGACGTTCCCAAAAAGCGCAGGAAGTCGAAGCAGTGGATCGAGATCAAGGGGATCCGCCACCACAACATCGAGAAGCTCGACGTGAAGTTCCCGCTCGGCGTCTTCTGCTGCGTCAGCGGAGTCTCCGGCTCGGGAAAGAGCTCCCTCGTCCGCGATGTCCTCTACAGGAATCTCACCTCGGCAGCCTCCGAGGAGGGAGAGGCGGCGGGACGCTGCCGCTCGATCAAGGGAGGGGATGATCTCTCCGATGTGGTGATGGTGGACCAGTCGCCCCTCGCACGCACACCTCGCTCCACGCCTGCCGTCTACCTTGGCGTTTTCGACGCGATCAGGGAACTCTTCGGCATGGAGGACGAGGCGCTGGCGGCCGGGATGAGTCCATCCGCCTTCTCGTTTAACTCCGGACAGGGGCGGTGCGACCGCTGCTCGGGACTCGGCTTCGAGAAGGTCGAGATGCAGTTCCTGAGCGACCTCTTCCTCCGGTGCCCCGAGTGCGAGGGAAAGCGCTACCAGGAGCGGGTGCTCGCCATCCGCCATCGTGGCAAATCCATCCACGATGTCCTCGAGATGACGGCCCGTGACGCGATCACCTTCTTCAAGAAGGGGCCGAAATCAGATGCGATCTGCGGCCCGCTGCAACTCCTCGCCGATGTCGGACTCGACTACCTTAAGCTTGGCCAACCGCTCAACGTGCTGAGCGGAGGTGAGTCCCAGCGCCTCAAGTTGGCTGCACGTCTGGCGGGACACGAGCCTGGCGGGGCGCTTCTCATCTTCGACGAACCGACCACCGGACTCCACATCGATGACATCGCCATCCTGTTGAAGGCCTTCGAGCGACTCGTCAACGAGGGCAACAGCATCGTCGTGATCGAGCATAACCTCGATGTCATCAAGACCGCCGACTGGGTCATCGACATCGGCCCTGAGGCCGGTGACGGAGGTGGTAAGCTTGTCGTCGCCGGAACCCCTGAGGAAGTGTTGGCCACCGAAGGCTCCCACACCGGTCGCTACCTTCGTGAAGTGATCGAGGGGAGATCGCCACTCCTCCTTGAGAAATCCAGCCAGATACCGCAGGTCCAGCCATCAAAGGCGATCCAGGTCCGCGGAGCGCGCGAGCACAACCTCAAGAACGTCTCCATCGACATCCCTCGCGACGAGATGATCGTCATCACCGGACTGAGTGGCAGCGGCAAATCGACCCTCGCCTTCGACATCCTCTTTGCTGAGGGACAGCGCCGCTTCCTCGACAGCATGTCGCCGTACGCCCGGCAGTTCGTCCAGCAACTCGAGAAGCCCGATGTGGATCTCATCGAGGGGCTTCCTCCGAGTGTCGCCATCGAACAGCGGATCACCCGCGGAGGGGGCAAGTCGACCGTGGCCACCGTCACTGAGATCCACCAGTTCCTCCGCCTGCTTTTCTCCAAACTCGGAACCCAGCACTGCCCTGACTGCCACATCGCCGTCCAGAAGAGCTCCATCACCGCGGTGGCCTCTGAGATTGAAGCCATGGCCAAAGACTCGCCGGTTCAGCTCTTTGCCAACCTGATCCGTGGACGCAAGGGATACCACACCGAGGTGGCCCGTTGGGCCGGCGACCACGGCTACTCCACGCTTCTGGTGGATGGAGAACTGGTGGAGGTCGAAGATTTTCAATCCCTTGAACGTTTTAAGGAACACACCATCGACGTCCTGATCGGCACGATCGAACAGGGTGCCTCCAAGGGAGTTCTTGAACTCGCCAAGCAGGCACTGGAGACCGGCAAGGGAACGGCCAAGGCGCGCCCGGCACCCGTTACCGAGAAGCCTTCCTCCAATAAGGCGAAAGCAACAAAGGCCTCCAAAGAAAAGAAGGCCAAGGCCGGTAAAGCCAGCAAGACGAAGGGAATCGAGGCTCCGGAGAGCGACTTAGCTGATGGGGGGTTCCGGATTCTCAGCTCCGAGATGAACTGCCCCGAGTGCGCTCGCTCCTTTGAGGAACTCGACCCGCGACTCTTCTCCTTCAACTCGCCGCACGGATGGTGCGAGCATTGCCGTGGCTTCGGCGAAGTCTGGACAGAGATCCCAAGTGCGAAAGATTTCGACTCCCAGCTCGAAGCCGACTTGGCAGCCGAGAAGTCCTTTGAGAACCGAGAGGAGGGAGAGACCCGACCATGCCCAGTCTGCAAGGGAGACAGACTCAATCCGGTCGCCTGCGCCGTTCAGATCGCCGGGGAGAGCATCGCCAGCTTCTCCGGTCGCTCCGCAAATGACGCCCTCACACTATCGAATGACTGGAAGTTCAAGGGACGCGAAGAGATCATCGCACGCGACATCCTTCCTGAGATCCGCCAACGCCTCGAGTTCCTTGGACGCGTCGGACTCGACTACCTTCAGCTTCACCGATCCGCCAAGACACTCAGCGGCGGTGAGTCGCAGCGCATCCGACTCGCGGCGCAGTTGGGATCGAATCTTCGCGGCGTCCTCTACGTGCTGGATGAGCCGACCATCGGACTCCACCCCCGGGACAACACCCGCCTGCTCGACGCCCTCGAAGAGCTGGCCGCCCAGGGCAACTCCCTCCTTGTCGTCGAGCATGACGAGGAGACCATGCGCCGCGCGGGGAAGATCATCGACCTTGGCCCCAAGGCCGGAACGCACGGCGGTGAGATCATCGCTTTCGGAACCATGGAAGAGGTCATGGCGAATCCCCTCTCCCTCACCGGCAAGTTCTTGCGGGAGCCCCCCATCCACCCTCAGCGCGGGTCACGCCGCTCCATCAAGGATGTCACCGACTGGCTCGAGCTCAAGGGAGCCAAGCGCAACAACTTGGACAACGTCGATGTCAGCTTCCCACTCCAGCGCCTCACCGCGATCAGTGGCATCAGCGGCTCGGGCAAGAGCACCCTCCTGCGCGGAATTCTTCTGCCCGCCGTCGAGGAGTCACTCGTCAGGACCGGACGTCGCAAAAAGAACGGACCCCAGTATTGGAAGTCGCTGACCGGCGCACAGCACCTCTCCCAGGTGATCGAGGTCGATCAGTCACCAATTGGCAAGACCTCCCGATCCACACCCGCCACCTACCTGAAGATTTTTGACGCGATCCGAACACTCTATGCGGGTCTTCCCGAGGCGCGTCTGCGTGGCTACACCGGCAGTCGCTTCTCCTTCAACAACCATGGCGGCCGCTGCGGGACCTGTGAGGGCCAGGGCGTCATCAAACTGGAGATGAACTTCCTCCCGGTCTCCTATATGCCGTGCGAAGACTGCACGGGCACACGCTTCAACAGGCAGACCCTGGAGGTGAAATACGACGGTAAGTCGATCGGTGACGTCCTAGCCATGACCGTTGAGCAGGCGGCTGAGTTCTTTGACGCCCATCCGAAAATCCGCCGCCCACTGCAACTCCTCGTGGAGACAGGCCTCGGTTACCTGAAACTGGGTCAACCAAGCCCCACCCTGAGCGGAGGAGAGGCGCAGCGCATCAAACTCGTCACCCAACTGGCGCGCGGAGGAGGAGGCCCCGACCGCCCACGAGTGCAGAAGAAGAGCGGAACTCTCTACATCCTCGAAGAGCCTACCATCGGCCTCCATGCCGCCGACGTGGAACTTCTCCAGAGCGTGCTCCACCGTCTTGTGGATGAAGGGCACACCGTCATCGTCGTCGAGCATCACCTCGATCTCGTGGCCGAAGCCGACTACATCATCGATGTCGGCCCCGAGGCCGGATACCGCGGCGGCCAGATCGTGGCCACCGGCACTCCCGAGGAAGTGGCCAAGAGCAAGACCAGCCGGACAGCCCCGTTCCTCAAAGAAGTACTTGGCCGCAAAGCGGCCAAGGCACTGTAAAAGGTAGGAAAGTAAAAGGTCCGAAGGTATCCCCTCGACACCTTCTAACCTTCCCACTTTTCACTTTTCACTAAGCCGTGCTCACCTGCTTGCATTGAAAGCAGGCGTGGGCTATGGCTTGCTCGTGACGGTGGACGACCGCTGGGAGCAATCCTGGAGGAAAGTCCGGACACCACACGGCAGCATACCGCGTAGAACACGCGGGAGGCCGGGGCGAAAGTCCCGGTCGACGGACAGTGTCACAGAGAATATACCGCCTCGGTCGCAAGATTGGGGTAAGGGTGAAAAGGCGGGGTAAGAGCCCACCGCCCTGTGAGTGATCACAGGGGCACGAAAAACCCTATGCGGTGCAAGACAGAACAGGGGAAGAGGCCGCCGGCTTCGCGGTTTCACCTCGGTGAAACGGGACCCCGGGTAACGTCGCACCCGTCGCAAGACGGGCGGGAGCCAAGAGTTCGCTTGAGGTTCCTGAGAGAAATGGCCGTCCAAGCCGGGGCAACCCGGCCTGACAGAATCCGGCTTACAGCCGTCATACCTGGCGGGGGTGGTTCTTCAAAGGAATCACCCCCGTTTCTTTTTTAGATGAAGCGACGCGAGATGGAATCCATCGCGGTTTCAGATCTGCTCGCTCTGCAGGAACTCCAGGCTCTCGCCGCTCGGCGTAAGGACAAACGAAATTCGGACATCAACCACGCGGGCCGGATCAGGGAGGGTGACGTTTCTCGGGGAAAGCGTCTCGACGGCACCCGCCGCAAGGGCGAGGGCGTGGGCGGCATCGCAATCGGCGGTGCGGATGCAGAAGTGGGTGATCCGCCCTTCGGTGGGAGACTCCTTCTTTCCCTCGGAAAAGATCTCCAGAATGCTCCCGTCCCCGAGATCCAGCATCAGCATGCGTCTCCCTTCCAGGGTGCAACTGAGCTTCTCCTGAAAACCAAGCCCCTCCTTGTAGAAAGCGACGGCCTGATCGAAATCCGCTACTCCCAGGGAGACGTGATGAAAGCCCGCTCCCTTGATTGACTGCTTGCCTACTGGTTGCATGGTCATTGGTTTTAATTTCCGAAACTCACGTCCCTGACGCGTTTTCCGGCAACGGGAAGATCCGTAATGACCACGGTGGTCCCGGGAACGACGATCTCTTGGAGCTTTTCACGGAATCTGGGGCTGAAGTCGATCCTCTTGCGGAGGGAGTCAAACTTGGTTCCATCTCTCCGCCCCCCCTTGCCGACGGTCATCCAGCGGTTTCTTGAGGTGGTATCACCGGGCGCGGCGATCCGGGTGAAGACATGGTTACCAAACTTACCCATCCCGGAGATGCGGACACCGGCACGTCCAATGCTCACTCCGTTGCGGTAAACATAGAGGGTGCGGTCGGCGGCACTTAGGACAATGCTCACAGGACCGCTAGCACTCCGCTCGGGATGCCAAGTGTAATCACCCGGAGCCAGCTTTCGGCCTGTCGGAGCGGTAGATTTCAGGACAGGAAGGACAAGCCCCGGATCGGCAGCGTAGGAGGTCGAGAGTGCGTGCTGGTCGCCGATGACGACGGTTCCCCCTTTCTGGGTCAGCTCAAAGAGTTTCTTGGAGAACTCATAAGGCAGGCGAATGCAACCGTGGCTGGCCGCCTGACCTGGGAGATATCCCGAGTGGAATGCCACCCCATCCCAAGTGAGCCTCTCCATGTAGGGCATGGGGGCGTTGTCATAGGTCTTCGAGTAGTGGTCTACCGATTTCTCCAGGATGGTGAAGACGCCCGTGGGAGTGGAGTGCCCCTGCATTCCGCTGCTGATAGAGGAGCGCGCGACGATGACGCCGTTGCGGTAGACGTTCATGATCTGCTGGGGAAGGCTGATCAGGACGACAACAGGCCCATCGGGCGAGATATTCGGAGCCCACCAATACTCTCCGGGCTTCAGCGGCCCCGTCGGCTTTCCGGTAGGCGTTCCCTCCGTGTGGAAGGAGGGACGCTCCATGGCGCGGGAGGACGCAGGCATGATGAGACCCACGGCAAGGAAGGCGAGGAGGGGTAGAAGACGTCGGTTCATGGAGATCACTATCCCAGAATTTGCAATTGAATCGGAAAGATCCAGCAAAAGGGGTTAAAAGGTTAGACCGTTAGAAAGTTACAATGTCGACTTAGGACAACACTGAAACTGACTTCGTGAAGGAGTGATCAAGGAGCCTGCTCATGATGGCTCTGTGCGCAGAGTGGTTGCACTCAGAGTTTGAATGCCGAGCGTTGAATGAGCGGATCTACTGACTGCACTTTGTAACGTTTTAACTCTTCAACAGTTTTAACGATCGTAGAAGTAAACACCTTGGAAAAGGATGCCACCCTGGCCCTCCACGCTATCGCAACATCAGGCTTATTTTCAGCAGATACTACCGCTTCACCCGAAGGATATGCGCCACCCTGCGCGACGGATCGAGCGAGATGAAATTCCGCGCCCCTCTCCAGGAGAAGACTTCGCCGGTGAGCAGGTCCTCGACCTGATAGGCCGAATCGGGAGCCAAGCCAAGGTCGCCGGTCGGGACATCGACCCACGCACTCTGGGCATTGCGGAAATCGGTGGTGACGATCAGCAGCACGGTGTTGCTCCCGTCTCCGGCATACTTGCGGTAGCAGACGATGGCGGGGTTGTCGGCCTTGAAGAAGGAGAGGGTATTGGTCTGCTGGAGGGCGGTATTCTCACGGCGGATCCGGTTAAGGCTGGTGATGAGCGGTTTGATATTGCCAGGGGCATTCCAGTCGCGCCCCTTGTACTGGTACTTCTCGGAATCGAGGTACTCCTCACGTCCGGGAAGTGCCGCGTTCTCGCAAAGCTCGAAGCCGCTGTAGATCCCGTACACGCCGCTGAGCGTCGCGGACAGGATGGCCCTGATCATGAAGGCGGGCCGACCTCCCTCCTGCAGGTAAAAGGGGAGGATATCGGGGGTGTTGGGGAAGAGGTTCGGGCGGAAGTATTCCTTCATTCCCGTGGCGGTCAGCTCGGTGAAGTACTCCTCCAGCTCCGCGCGCGTGTTGCGCCAGGTGAAGTAGGTGTAGCTCTGGGTGAAGCCGGCCTTCGCCAGCACCTGCATCATCTTGGGACGCGTGAACGCCTCGCTCAGGAAGATGACGTCGGGGTACTTGGCCTGCACCCCGGCGATGGCATATTCCCAGAAGGCAACCGGCTTGGTGTGCGGATTATCGACACGGAAGATCCGCACGCCACGCTCGGCCCAGAAGAGGAGCACGTCGCGGAGTTCGTCCCAGAGGGCCTTCCAGTTCTCGTTGTGATAATCCAGAGGATAGACATCCTCGTATTTCTTGGGCGGGTTCTCGGCGTACTTGATCGACCCGTCGGGGCGGTGGAAGAACCACTCGGGATGATCCTTCACGTATGGGTGATCGGGCGAGCAGTTCAGCGCAAAGTCGAGGGCCACCTCCATGCCGCGGGACGTGATTTCCCCGAGCAGCCACTCGAAGTCAGCGAGGGTTCCCAGCTCAGGCTCGACGGCGCAGTGACCACCCGCAGGCCCACCGATGGCGTAAGGGACGCCCGGTTCACCCGGCTTGCAGGTGAGGGAGTTGTTGGCCCCTTTGCGGGCGGTGATGCCGATCGGATGGATCGGAGGGAAGTAAATGACATCGAAGCCCATCTCCCGGGCATCCTCCACGCGGCCGAGGCAGTCGCGGAAGGTGGACCCGTGATCGGCTTTCCCCTCCGCGGAACGAGGGAAGAACTCGTACCATGCGGCATAGCCCGCCCCGGGGCGATCGACCCGCACTTTCTGAAGAGGGGCGTAGGTGGCCGAGAGGGAGCGATCGGGCCACTTGCCCATCAGCGCGGCAAGCTCGGGCTGCGAGGCAATGCTCAGCAATGCGGCGGGATCCCCGGCAAACTCAATCTGCGAGGCAAAGTTCTCGAGCTTCTTGGCAGAGGCATCCTTTCCGGCGCGCTTCGCGGCCTGACGGATCAGTGCCCCACCCTCCAGCGTCTCGGAGGGGAGACTTTGTGCGCCTCCCTTCACTTTCTTCCCGATCTCCTCCACCCAGGAGCCGAAAGCATCACCCCACGACTCGATGGTCCATTCGGCCAAGCCAACGGATCCGGTCCGGAAGCTGCCTCTCCAGCAATCCTCACCGAGATGTGTCATCGGCGACTCCTTCCACTTCTTGTCCCCCGCAGAGCGCCACTTGAGCACCGCCAGAACGACATCGTGACCTTCCTTGAAGATGTCCGCATGGACTATCACCTCTTCGCCCGTGATCCGCTTGACCGGATAGCGCCCTCCCTCGATCTGAGGCCGGAGGTTCTCGATGACGACGGTGGAAAACATAAGGGGGCTCATGAGCAGAGAAGGGTGAAACTTGAAACCTAAAACTTGAAAAACTGAGGGATCATCAATTCGTCGGACTTCTGGAGTTTTAGGAACGGCTGTTGCTAAGTCTCTGTTGGATCACGAATACATTAAGCATGAAAGGAAGAAGTAAATATCAGACCCCGGTTTCAAGAATTCTGCTTTTCAGGTTTCAAGTTTCAAGTTTCAGTTTTGACGGCACTTGCCTCCCGGCAAGCGGTGCCGCCCTCCGGGCTACGATTTCATCGTAGTCTACCGCGCTCCTTCCAAGGAGCTTGGTTCAGTTTTTCAGGTTTCAAGTTTCAGGTTTCAAGTTTGCTACCACTTCCTCCACTTCCTCAAGTCGATCGTCCGGGTGGAGATTCGCAAGGGCCTCGCGCAGACGGGCCAGCGCGGGCGTGACATGGGCGCGAAAGGCAGGCTTGCCACGGTGGATGCTTAGGAAGCCGTAGGCACCAAGCGCCTGCATCAGGCGCTGCACCGCGCACTCCCAGAAGAGACGCTCGTAGTTTTCTCCCGCGGGATAACCAGCTTCGGCCTGCAGGTTTTTATAATACTCCAGCAGGTGGGCGCGCTCCCCGGCGGAGATCTCCACGTAGGGATCGCAGAGCAGGGAGGCCAGGTCGTACTGGGCCAACCCGGGGCGCATCCCCTGGAAGTCGATGAAGGAGGCCTCCCCGTTACGGATCAGGATATTCTGCGACTGGAAGTCACGGTGCACGAGCTGGCGAGGCAGCGCCGCGAGCACCTGAGCAAGCCGCTTCATGGAGGCAGACTCCATGAGGGCGTCGCGCCTCTCTTGGGTAACCCCGAAGATGTCCCCCAGGCAATGGTCGGTGAAATACTCCTGCTCCCAGCGGTAGAGCCTCTCGTCAAAGGCGAGCTGCAGGTGCAGACCCTCCACATCGGCATCCCCGCAGGGGATGCGGTGGAGCAGAGCGATCCCGCGCAGAACCGACTCGTAGAGCGGACGACGGACCTCCCAGGGCTCGTTACGCGTGGCCCAGAGATCCTGTTCCCCGAGATCCTCCAGCCAGAGCAGTCCTTCGCCGTCGGATTCGGCCAGCACAGCGGGCACCGGCACCCCGTGCGAGGCAAGAAAACCAGCCAGGGCCGCGTAGTGCTTGTTCTCCTCCTTCTCCCCGAGATCGCGGACGAGGATGGCGGACAGACCCGGGTCGGCATGGATGCGGAAGAAGTACCGGCTCGATCCCCCCTTCTCAATGAGGTGCATCGCGGTGGGGGTGAACCCCAGGAGAACCTCATCGGTGCGCTGAAGCAGAAATTCTGTGGTCATGGTTAAAAAACGGATCCCTTGTGTTCTCCCGCGACGGGAAGCCGCGAGCTGACGATGCAGCCCTGCAGGCTTGCTCCCGGCTCAATGACGGCTCCCGGCCAGAGGATGGAGTCACGCACCGAGGCCCCCTTCCCCACCACGGCACCGACGGCGACGCACACCATCCCCTCGAGGGTGGCCGAGGGATCGATCACCGCATCGGGGTGGATGGAGAGAGGCCAGATAGGATCCGTGATGTAAGCGGGACGGTTCGCCGGATCGGCAAGAAGGTGGTGAGCCTGCAGGTAGGCGGCCGGAGTTCCCAGATCCATCCAGAGCCCCTCCCCGCAGAGCATTCCGGCGACCTTTTGCCCCTGCCTCATCGCATCGAGGAGGGAATCGATGATCGAGTAGGGTCCCTCGGACGGAATCCAGTCAAAGATTTCAGGTTCAAACACGGCGATTCCGGAATAGACCTCCATCGCTCCCTCCTTCACACCCAGCACCCCGCGAAGATCAAGGATGCTACCCGACTCTTCGTCGAAGCGGATATTGGCGGTACCACCACTACCGCCGCCGCCACCTGGGCCATGACCCGGACGGAGCAACAGCGTAGCAAGAGCTCCGCTGGCACGATGCCGCTCCAGCAACTGCCCGAGCGGGAGATCAGCCAGAATGTCACCGTTATAGAGGAAGAAGGTCGACTCACCGAGGGCCGGACGCGCATTCCGGATCCCTCCCCCCGTATCGAGCAGCAGGGGCTCGTGGAAGAGATGCAGCGGACGATCGCAGTAGGTAGGCTGCTCGCCGAAGATCCCCGGGAATGCCTCGGGAAGGTGATGCGTATTGAGCGCCAGCGTTCCGACTCCGACGTCAATAAGACTGTCGAGCGCGAAGGTGACCAGAGGCTTGTGAAAGACCGGCACCAACGGCTTGGGCAGGATATCTGTCAGCGGGGCAAGGCGGGTCCCCAACCCGGCAGCTAGCACGAAAGCGGCTGGGGCATTCATGACTACGAGTCGGAACGTTCGGTGAGGCGAAGGATGGCGTCAGCGGCGCAGGCGGCGCCGAAGCCGTTGTCGATATTCGTGACAGTGACTCCATTGGCGCAGCTGTTGACCATCCCAAGAAGGGCAGTGAGACCGCCGAAGCTGGCCCCGTAGCCGACACTGGTCGGGACGGCGATGACTGGGATCTCGACCAGACCGGCGACGGCGCTGGGAAGAGCACCCTCCATCCCTGCCACAACAATGAGCACGCTGCAGGCCCGCACACGATCAATCTCGGCGAGCAATCGGTGGATTCCCGCCACGCCGACATCGTGAATCCTCTCCACTGTTCGTCCAAAGGCCTGAAGCGTGATCGCCGCCTCCTCCGAGACAGGCAGGTCGGAAGTCCCTGCGCACAGGATACCGACCGGATGAGCGTGCCTGTTCTGAGGGGGGGTGCCGAGGGTCAGGCAGCGCGCGCGCTCATGGTAGAGGGCCTCCGGGAACTGGGCGCGGACAACGTCCGCCTGCGCCGGGGAGAGGCGCGTTGCCAGCACATGGCCTTCACGCTCGTGGATCACGCCGGCGATCCGTGTGACCTCCTCGGCCGATTTTCCCTCGCCGAAAATCACTTCGGGCCGGCCGCATCGCTCCCGCCGGGCCGAGTCGATCCGGGCAAAGCCGAGGTTCACGACCCCTCCGCCGGCCTTCGAGGGGCTACTCATGCGGCGTGAAATAATACCGCATCGGCACCATCCCACTTTGACGGAACCCATGCTGCTCGTAGAAGGAACGCGCACTCGCTTCCAACTTGTCGGTCAGCAGGGTGATACGCAGGAAATCCTTGGCCCTCGCGTAGCCCAAGGCATGCTCCAAGAGGCGGCTGCCGTAGCCCTGCCCGCGATGGTCTCGGTGGACGACGAGATCCTCAAGGATCAGGACGAATCCTCCCTCCGCAGTACTGATGGTGATCAGCAAGTTGATCATCCCGATGATCCGCTCGCCGCTGCGAAGAACGAAAATACGGCCGCGGTTCGGCTGCTCGAGGATCAGGCGCAAGCCCCTCATCTGCTTCTCCTTGTTCGGGATGAAATCTGCCTCCTGAGAAAAGAGATCAAACAGGAGATCCGCAAGCTGGGGCAGATCGTCCAGAGTGGCCGGTTCGATGAGAAGTTGATCAGTCATCGTTAGCTAGAATGAGGGATGATTGCTGAATTATGAA
>Ga0209829_10001663_pt1 | contig 17699 bp, 14 predicted proteins | sample C_140205_EF_Meta_FD_187311 | JGI IMG/M metagenome (GOLD analysis project Ga0209829, IMG submission 187311) | Freshwater microbial communities from Lake Croche, Canada to study carbon cycling - C_140205_EF_MetaG (SPAdes) (version 2) | ecosystem: Environmental > Aquatic > Freshwater > Lake...
AGCTGCCACGCCGTTGGATCGCGTTGGGCGGACCGCGCTTTTCGGAGAGACATCTGCACCACCGGTTGTATGCGGTGTTTCTGAAGGAGCCAGGGTTCTTCACTGGCAGGGCTGAATAGACACCACTACCATAGCCTGTCGACGGTCCTTGTGCCCCGGCTACGGCCCGCTCCCAGCGTGCGAGCCGGTTTGCATCCCGGTTTGCATCCCATCCACGGAACCCCCGGCATGAAGATCCTGCTCGCCAGCCCGCGCGGCTTCTGCGCCGGCGTGAACATGGCGATCGACACGCTCGACACCGCCATCCGGCTCTACGGCACGCCTGTGTACGTCTTTCACGAAATCGTCCACAACAAGCACGTGGTCGATCGCTTCGTGGGGCAGGGGGCGGTATTCGTGAACACGGTGGAGGAGGTGCCGGAAGAGGGTGTGCTGTTATTCTCGGCCCACGGCGTGGCACCGGACGTGCGGCGCGTGGCGGCCCAGCGTCGGCTGCGGGCTATCGACGCCACCTGCCCGCTGGTCACGAAGGTTCATCTCGAGGCGGTCAAGTATGCCAAGGCCGGCTACCGGATCCTGCTCATCGGCCATGAGGGCCATGACGAGGTGATCGGCACGATGGGCCAGGCGCCCGATGCCTTCACCCTGGTGGAGACGGCGGAGGAGGTCGACGCACTCCCCTTCGGCCCCGACGACAGGCTCGCCTACCTGACGCAGACGACGCTCTCCGTCGACGACGCCTCGCGGATCATCAACCGGCTCAAGGAACGGTTTCCCCAGATCGTGGGCCCGCCGAAAGACGACATCTGCTATGCCACGCAGAATCGCCAGGAAGCCGTTCGACTGCTCTCCGAAGGGGCCGATGCCGTGCTGGTGCTCGGGAGTCAGAACAGCTCCAACAGCCAACGTCTCGCCGAACTGGCCAGCGAGCGCGGCATTGCTGCCCATCTCATCGACGGTGCCAACGAAATCGATCCGGCCTGGTTTGTGGGCGACGAAACGGTGGTGATCACCGCCGGCGCAAGCGCCCCGGAAAGCGTCGTGCAGGACTGCGTGGCATGGCTGAGGGATCGCTATAACGCCACGGTGGAGGAGCGGACGATCCGCGAAGAAAACGTTTACTTCCCGCTGCCGAAGGAACTCCGTGCCGCGTCCGCGTCAGTGCAACTGCCCATGGCGTGAGGACGGCCTCAGCGCCAGCAACCGGAGATCGCCAAACTCCCGTCCTCCCGTCCTCCCGCCCGGATGGCGGCCTCAGCGCCCGCTACCCGATGTCGCCGCGCATCCCTCCCGCTGGCCGCCCGGACGGCGGCCTCAGCGCCAGCGACCGGAGGTCGCCAAGCTCCCGCCCTCCCGCCGGCCGCCCGGATGGCGGCCTCAGCGCCAGCGACCGGAGGTCGCCAAGCAAACCGGGGCCATGGATGGCCCGGTTTGCGTAAAGTCAGTGCTGGAGCTTCTTGTGGTGGAAGCGGTGGGGTTGGTCTGCGTCGATGCCGAGGCGCTCGCGGCGGCTCCGCTCGTAGACCTCGAAATTGCCCTCGCACACGTGCACGTAGCCATCCCCCTCGAAGGCGATGATGTGCGTGGCGAGGCGGTCGAGAAACCACCGGTCGTGCGTGATCACCACCACCGAACCGGCAAAATTCATGATCCCCTCCTCCAGCGACCGGAGCGTGTCGACGTCGAGGTCGTTCGTCGGCTCATCGAGCAGGAGGAGATTCGCGCCGCCGCGGAGCAGCTTGGCCAGATGCACGCGATTGCGTTCTCCACCGGAGAGCGTGCCCACCTTCTTCTGCTGATCGGGGCCCAGGAAGTTGAACTTGGCCACGTAGCTCCGCGCGTTGACGATCCGCTTGCCCAGGTCGATCGTGTCGTGGCCGCCGGAGATCTCCTCAAATACCGTTTTTTGCGGATCGAGGGCATCGCGATTCTGGTCGACGTAGCCGATGTCCACGGTGTTGCCACGCTTGATGGTGCCCGTATCGGGCTGCTCTTGGCCCACCAGCATGCGAAACAGCGTGGTCTTGCCCGCACCGTTGGGGCCGATGATGCCCACAATGCCGCCCGGCGGCAGCCGGAAAGAGAGGTTTTCAAACAGCAGCTTGTCGCCGAAGGCCTTGGAGATGCCCTCTGCCTCGATGACCAGATCACCCAGTGACCGGCTGGCTGGAATGAAGATCTCGACTTCCGAGTCGCGAACAGAGGCCTGCTCTGCGGCCAGCTTGTCATACGACGCCACGCGTGCCTTGCTCTTCGCCTGCCGCGCCTTCGGCGACATGCGGATCCATTCCAGTTCCTTGTCGAGCGTTTTCTGCCGGGCCGAGACCGTCTTCTCCTCGAGCTCCAAGCGGGCCTTCTTCTGCTGCAGCCACGAGGAGTAGTTGCCCTCGAAGGGAATGCCACGGCCGTGGTCGACTTCGAGAATCCACTTGGCGACGTTGTCGAGGAAATAGCGGTCATGCGTGACGGCCACCACCGTGCCCGCATACTCAGCGAGGTGCCGCTCCAGCCAGTCAACGCTTTCGGCATCGAGATGATTGGTGGGCTCGTCGAGCAGCAGCAGATCGGGTTTTTCCAGCAGCAGCTTGCAGAGGGCCACCCGCCGCCGCTCTCCGCCGGAAAGAGTCGCAACCGCCCAGTCGCCCGGAGGCAGGTTCATGGCGTCCATGGCAATCTCCACCTGTCGGTCGAGATCCCAGGCGTTCTTCGCCTCGATCCGGTCCTGCACCGTCGCCTGCTCGGCCAGCAGCTTTTCCATTTCATTGGGGTCGGTCACCTCGCCGAGGCGGGCGTTGATCTCCTCGAAGCGGGTCAGGATCGCGCGCGTCTGCGCCACCGCTTCCATCACGTTTTCGAAAACGTTTTTCTGCGGGTCTAGCTGCGGCTCCTGCTGCAGGTAGCCGACGGTATAGCCGTCGGCCAGACGGGTCTCGCCCTCGAACTCCTGATCGAGTCCGGCCATGATTTTCATGAGCGTGCTCTTGCCGGCGCCGTTGCGGCCGAGCAGGCCGATCTTCGCGCCCGGGTAGAACGCGATGTTGATGTTTTTGAGCAGCTCGCGCTGACCGAACTTCTTGGTGAGGCCGGAGACCTGAAAAATGAAAGCTGGGCCCATCGGTAGACGGTTCACTCCTCGAAAAAGACAACGACGGAACTTGGAACTGCGACGCGGCGAAGCCGTTCGCCCCCGGGTGGGGAAGATCGCGGCCTCGTTCACCGTCATCTTACAGCAGCGGCCAGACTTCAACGAGGGTGGGGCCAACGTGTCCTCACGACAGCCGCGGCACCACGCGGTCTCGTTGCAGGCTGGTTCGCGATGGACTACCATTCGGTGCTGTTTTGCACAGGCCCGCCGTGAAGGAGCTGGTTCCATGCCCGATTACGCAAACCCCGACGTTCTCGTTTCCACCGCCTGGGTGGCAGAGCACCTGACCGATCCGCAGGTGCGCATCGTCGAATCGGACGAGGATCGGGCGCTCTACGTTCAAGGCCACATTCCGGGTGCTGTGGAAATCGACTGGCAGGTCGACCTGCAGGACCAGGTCCGCCGCGACTACATCGACCGTGCCGCGTTTGAGAATCTCTGTGCCCAGCGGGGCATCGGCCCCGACACGACGGTCGTCTTCTACGGCGACAAGAGCAACTGGTGGGCCTGCTACGCCTGCTGGGTGTTCAAGCTCTACGGGCACAAGGACTGCCGGGTGATGAACGGCGGTCGCAAGCGATGGGAGCTCGACGGCCGCGCATGGTCGAACGACCGTGTGAACTACCCCCACGTCCACTCCACCGCGCAGGAGCAGGACGGCACCATCCGTGCCCTGCGGGACGAAGTACTCAAGCACCAGCGGGCCGGCCGGCAGCTGCTCGACGTGCGATCGCCTGAGGAATACAGGGGCGAGCGGACCCACATGCCCGAGTATCCCAACGAGGGCGCGGTTCGCGGCGGCCACATCCCCGGCGCTGTCAGCGTGCCATGGCCGATGAACTGCAACGAGGACGGCACGTTTAAGACCGTCAAGGAGCTCGAGAAGCTCTACATCCGCGAACTGAAGATGAAGCGCCGCTCACCCACCATCGCCTACTGTCGGATCGGCGAACGGTCGAGCCTGACGTGGTTCGTGCTCAAGTACCTGCTGGGCTTTGGAAACGTTAAAAACTACGACGGCTCGTGGCTGGAGTGGGGCAATTGCGTGGGCGTGCCGATCGCGAAGGGCGCTTCGCCCGATGGCGGAGCGGTCGCCCACCCCGACACTGTTCCGTCGGCCTCGTCCGCGTCGCACGTATCCTGACGCTCCTCGCTGAGTTCCCATCAAATCGCATGAACGGCGTTCACGAGCGGCTCAGTGCAATCATCGGCGAGTTTGCCGATCTCGACGGCCGGGAAAAGCTGGAATTGCTGCTCGACTTCGCGGCTGGGCTGGCACCGCTCCCGCCGGAGTATCAGGCGAGGAAGGCCATCGAGGACCGCCGCGTACACGAGTGCCAGACGTCTGTGTTTCTCTGGGCGGAGGCTGCCGACGGCAGAGCCAAGCTCATCGCGGAGGTGGCGCCGGAGGCGCCCACCGTGAAGGGCTTCGTGGCAATCCTGGCCAACGCCATCAATGGCCAACCGACGGCCGAGGCCGCCACGCTGCCAGATGATATTCTCGAGCGCATGGGGCTGGCCGACGTGCTGGGCATCCTGCGGGCCCGTGGCCTGCGGGCGATCTTGGCGAGAGTGAAGCGGGAACTGGCCGGAAAGGTCTCGCAAGACTCATGACAATGATGACTCGAACGGCACGCCCCGCGTGCGGCCAATCAGCGGCACGGACGCGGAAATCCCGCTGCCCCTTGGCCTTCATGATCATGGTTGCCAGCGTATTGAAAGGCAGGATGCAGTGACACCAGCAGGAAAATCAGTGAAAGTCGTCGCCGGCGTTGATCTGGGCGGAACAGCGATCAACTACACATTCCTCGACCAACGCGGCCAGTTTCTGATCCAGGGACTCTGCGAGCACCCGGCACGAAGCATCGAAGGCCCCAGCGTGTGCCTCGGCCAGATCGCCAACGGCCTCGCCGCGGCCGCGAGCCAGGCCGGCGTGCAGATGGACGACATCGTTGCCATTGGCCTCGACACGCCAGGCCCCGCCAGCTCCGCCGGCGTGCTCAGCAGACGTGGCTCGACGAACTTCGTCCATCCCGAGTGGGCCGGCTACGACATTCGCGCCGGGCTGGAGACGCGGCTCAAGAGGCCCGTGACCTACCTCAACGACGGCAATGCGGCCGCGCTCTGGGGGCACGTCTCGCTGTTCGGATCGGAGAACTCCGCGACCAGCGTTTCCGCGATCATCGGCACGGGGCTGGGCGGCGGCGTGATCACCGGCGGCAAGGTGATCACCGGCCGCAACGGCTTCGGAGGCGAGCTGGGGCATGTGCTCATTCCCTTTTGTCAGATCCCCGGGATCGAGGGGCTCGTGCCAACCTGCAATTGCGGGCGAGTCGGAGACCTTGAGTCGCTCTGTTCGCTCACGGCGATCCGCCGCACACTCCTGCCGCATTTCCTGCCACGGTATCCCGACCACGAACTCGCCCGCTCCGGTGACATCGCCCAGGCGGCCAAGCGGGTGCGCGGGCTCGCGGAGCAGGGGGACGAACTCTGCCGCGGGATTTTTCGCGTGCAGGCGCAGGCGCTCGGACTGTTTTTCGACGAGATGATCAATGTTTTCGACCCCGACGCGCTGGTGGTGGGCGGCGGGGCAGTGGAGACGAACGAGGAGTTTCGTGCGTGGTTCGTCGCAGAGATCCGCGCCGGCATGCCGACGCAGCGAGACGAACAGGTGAGCATCCCGATCCACGTGATTCCTGACGGCGACACGGCCGGGGCGCGGGGTGCGGCAATCGACGCCGCCCGCGTGGCCCGCGAACGCGGGCTGTAGCTTCAGGCTTCAGGCAACCCGGTCGAGGATCGGCAGCGCAGGCAGGCCGTTCGATTGCAGCCTCAGCCCCGGAGCAGGGCTCGGAACGGCTGGCTCATCGGTCGTCGGCCGCGTGCGGGGCGATCCGAAAAAAATCAACCTCGCCGTGCCCAATAGGCCGCGGAGCGATCCGAAAGTAGCCTCGACAGCTGCCGGCTCGTAGCCGCAGTGCACCATGCAGTCCTGACATTTCGGATTGCCGCTGGCGCGTCCGTAGGCGTCCCAGTCGGTCTGCTCCATCATTTCGCGGTAGGTCTTTGTGTAGCCCTCGTCCAGCAGATAGCAGGGTCTCTGCCATCCAAACAAGTTGTAGGTGGGTGTGCCCCAGGGGCGGCACTCCAGGTCCCACGACCCCTTCAAAAACTCAAGAAAGACGGGCGACTGGTTGAATTTCCAGCGGCGTGGTGCGTCGGCGAGAATCCGGCGAAAGAGCGACTGGCTCTGCTGACGCGGCAGGAAGTGCTCTTGGTCGGGCGCCTTTGCGTACGAATAACCGGGGGAGATCATCATGCCTTCGACCCCCAGCGCCATCACGTCGTCGAAAAACTTCCGATATCGCGACGGATCGGCGGCGGCGAAAAGCGTGGAGTTTGTGGTCACCCGGAAGCCGGCCTTGCGGGCGGCGCGGATCGCAGCGACGGCCATGTCATAGACGCCCTCGCGACAGACCGCCTGGTCGTGCTCCTCCCGCGGCCCGTCCAGGTGCACCGAGAAGGCAAGATAGGGAGAGGGCTGAAAATGAGGCAGCATCTCCTCCAGCTTGATGGCGTTGGTGCAGAGATAGATGTATTTTTTGCGGGCCACGATGCCCGCCACGATCTGCTCGATCTGCGGATGCAGGAGGGGTTCGCCGCCCGGAATCGACACGATCGGGGCGCCACATTCATCCACGGCCGTGAAGCATTGCTCGGGCGTGAGGTGCGATCGCAGCACATCGGTGGGATGCTGGATCTTTCCGCAGCCGCCACAGGCAAGATTGCAGCGAAACAACGGCTCGAGCATGAGCACGAGCGGATAGCGGGCATTGCCCCGCAGGCGTTGCACGGCCACGTGCTTCAGCACGGCCATCATCTGTCCAATGGGTACGCTCATGCAACTCGCTCCCTGCCGCTCCGGCCGGCGGCCGCCATCTGCAAAAACCGCGCCAACGCCATGAGCGGAAAGTAGATGGGATAGTAGTGATAACGAAGGTAAAAGACTTTTGGGAAACCGGTGCCCGTGAATTCGGATTCCTCCCAGGCACCGTCGGCCGCCTGCCGCGCCGTCAGCCACTGCACGCCGCGGCGAACCTCCCGCGTCTCGTGCCGGCCGGCGGCCACGAGGCCGGCTACGGCCCAGGCGGTCTGTGATGCGGTCGGGGTGCCACGCCCAGCCAGCGAGATGTCGGTGTAGCTTTCGGGCGTCTCGCCCCAGCCACCGCACGGTTGCTGGTGCCGAGCCAGCCAGTCGGCACCGGAGCAGACGGCGTCGTCGTCGGCAGCCACGCCGACAGCCCGCAGACCCTCGATCGCCTGCCAGGTGCCATAGATATAATTCACACCCCAGCGGCCAAACCAACTGCCGTCTGCCTGCTGGCTGAGCCGCAGATACCGGATGGCCCGGTCGACGGCACGATGACCTTCTCGCAGGCCGAGCTTCCCAAATGCCTCCAGCACGCGGCCGGCCAGGTCGGGCGAACTCGGATCGATCATGGCGTTGTGGTCGGCAAACGGCACCTTGCAGAGCAGTTCGAGATTGTTGTCGCGGTCGAATGCGCCCCAGCCGCCGTCGGAACTCTGCATCGATTCGAGCCACACGACCGCCCGATGAATCGCTGCCGCCACCCGCTCGAGCCGTCGGCCCCCATTGACGAGAGCAGCGGACTCCCGCCACGTGGCCAGCGCTATCAACACCATCGCCGTGTCGTCGACGTCGGGATAGAAGCGGTTGGAATACTGGAAACACCACCCGGACGGCAGCACGTCGGCCGCGGCGTGCGTCCAATCACCGGAAGACCGGATCTCGCGGTCGAGGAGCCAGTCGACGGCAGCGGTTAACGCATCAGCATCAGCATCAGCATCGGCATTATCCTGAATGGGGGGCACACAGTGATCCGCCGTCTCGGCAGCGACGAGGTCGTAGCGGCTGCCCCGCACACGGCGGCCGGCGGCCACGGCGTCGGACAGTGCCCGCAGCGCAATCGCTGTATCCCACACCGGAGAGCGGCACGGCTCAAGCCGGACCGAACCATCCGGCTGGCGTTCGATCAGCCGATCCAACTGCCGCCAACACTCCTGCACCTCGGGCGACTCATCTTCGCAGCCCATGGCCCGCAGCGCCACGATGCTCCAGACGATCGGGGGAAAGATCGCGCCCAGCCCATCGCTGCCGTCGAATCGATCGAGCATCCAGCGGCGGCACGCCGCCACGGCGCGGCCGCGCAGCGGCCGCAGTCCAAGGCTGTCGCAGGCTTTCACCACCCAGTCGACGCCGAGGAAGAATCGGGCCCAGCCACCCTTGTCGCCGACGGGGACGGGCTCGATCCGTCCTGCCTGCGACGCAAACAACTCCGCGATACCGTCCTCAGGGGCGACCTCGCGGACGGGCTTGAATGCCCAGATCAGCGACAGCGGCACGATCATCGTCCGCGACCATGCCGACACCCGATTGAGGTTCACCGGAAACCAGTCGGGAAGAAGCACCATCTCCGGGGGCACGGCCGGGCAGTCCGCATAGGACATCTGTCCCAGCAGAGCGAGATAGAACTTGGTGAAGCTGTTGACAGCCCACGGCCCGCCGGCTTGTTCGATGGCGCGACGGGCGCGGCAGAGCGGCTCGCTATGCTGGTCGTGGCCGGTGAGCTTGAGCGCCAAATATCCCTTGACGCTCGCGCTGACGTCCACGGGACCGCTCGGATAGATCGCCCAGCCGCCACAGGGAAGCTGTTCCTGGAGCAGACGTTGGGCGGCACCTGCGACCTCCGGCCGGTCGAGCCTGCCGGCCCACGCCAGAATCAGGATGCATTCGCTTTCGAGAATCGTGTCGCCCTCGAGCGGCCCGCGCCAGTGGCCATCCGAGGCCTGCCGCGCCAGCAGCCAGGAAGAGGTGGCGTCGATGGCACTCGCCACCCCCCGCTGATCGATCGATTCAAACGACGAACGATCCGCAGCAGAGCGTTCGGAACTGGTGCGTTGCAGGGCTTTTGAAGGCCCGCCGCGGGTGCTGGCCCCGCGGGATGCGGATCGCATCCGGTCGGCCCCAGGCATGGCATCGTCCACGCCAAGAACGTCGATCGTGGACCCGCCTGTATCCATCCTTGGACCGGTGAAGCTCATGAAACAATTCCTGCTTCGCGCTTGACGCGGCGATCCATCGCCGCACATCCGGCAAGCATGCTGGGAAGGATAGAGAACGGCGAGAACATCGACAAGCGAGAAACCGGCGAGACTTCGAGGACTGGGGTGTTTATCGCAAGGCCACACACGATCGCACCGCAGGCCAGGAAAGATGGGGCGACTTTGCGGACTGTCACCTGATCGCCGTGCCTGCCTCGGCATCCACCGCTCCGGATTCCGGCAATAGAAACGTGACCCGGGTACCCTGGCCAGGCCGGGAATCGAGGAGCACTTTTCCGCCACTGAGCTCGACCAGCCTCCAGGCTTTTGGCAGCCCCAGTCCGGCGCCCCTGCCAGCCTCCCGGCCGCTGTAGAACGGATCGAACGCCCGCTTGACGGCGTCGAGCGGCATGCCGCGGCCATCGTCCACGACGGCGATCTCGCACCAGCCACCATCAGCCGCCGTCCGCCGCGTGACCTCGAGCACAACGCGTCCACCGACAGCCACCGCCTCCAGGGCGTTCACCACCACGACCCTCACGGCCTCTTCTACCTGCACCCGGTCCACGAAGACGGCCAATGGAGCGGGCAGCGGACTGTATTCGAGTCGGATGCCACGCGCCACAGACTGCCCGCGCACCGACTCGATGGCCGCGGCGGCAATGCCCCCCACGTCAACCGACTCCCGCCGAGGCTTCGGCGGCCGGGCCAGAAGCATCAGCCCGCCGATCATGTCGCGAGCCCGAAACGACTGATCCACAATCGTGGAAAGGCGACGGCGGCGCTCAGGATCTGTCTCGTCCAGAAGGAGGGCCTGCGCCCGCGTGGCGATGTTCGCCAGCGGATTGTTGATCTCATGCCCGGCGCCATAGGCCAGCTCCCGCATCGCCTCCAGCCGCGCCTGCGCCACAGCCTGATCAAACCGGTCACGCAACTGGTTCTGCGACTCTGCCACGCGGATCGCCGCGCGCAGCACGCTGGCCTCAGCGGCCGGCGGTGTTCGCCGTGCCACGGCAGCGGTGCGGTCAGCGTCGGGCAGCACCAGTGCCGCAACCAGCCGGGCCAGAAGCGGAGCGTCGTCACGGCCCGCAACCGCCGCGGATGACGGTTCCAACCATGCAGCCAGGGCCGGAATGCGGGCTGACAACGAGACCAGCCGATCCGCGAGCGTGGGCGGCAGGCCTATCGCATCGTCGGCCGGCAGCGCGGACGAAAGCACGGCTTCAGCAATCGACAGGCATTCTTCACAGGTGAGCGGGACGACCCGCGGAGGAACGGCACCAACCCCATCGCCCACCACACCGATCACCAGCCAGGCGGCGGCTTCGGCGCGTTCACTCTGGTCAGCCCGGTTGCTCACTCGCTGCGCTCCGCTCGCTCTTTGCAGCCTGCGATGTCACGCATCGCACTGCCCACTCAAAACAGGACGGCAGCGCCGGCTTTCCGCCGGCGCTGCCGCCATGATACGGTCGCGAGACCGGAACAGTCTTCAAAACGGTCCGGGCTCAAGCCCTGGAACGGGTACTGGTCACGAACCCGCTGCCACCGACTCGATGTCGAGCAGGCTGCAGATCCGGTCGACGAGCACTTCTGCCTCGAAGGGCTTCTGCAGAAACTCATTGGCCCCGGCGGCTTTCAGGTCTTCGATCTTATCGGGCTCGCACATGCCGGAGATGCAGATGATCCGCACTTCGTCCATGGTCGAGTCGCTGCGGACCCGCTGGCAAACTTCCTTGCCGTTGATGTCCGGTAGCATGACGTCGAGCACGAGCAGATCAGGACGGTAGTCCTTCACCATCATGCCGGCGTCAAAGCCGTTGTTCACGCTCCGCGTCTCAAAACGCCCGTCGCGCTCGAGAACGTCGGTGATCAACTCGACGAGATCCTGATCGTCATCGACAACGAGAATCTTCCGCCGGCCGCTCTCGAGAGCATCGGTGGGGATCCCGTTGTCACGCATGAAAAGAAACAGTTGATCGCGTGGAATCCGTCGGAACCGGCTGCCCGGAACACGGAAACCCTTCAACTGTCCGGAGTCGAAGCAGCGAATGATCGTCTGCTGACTTACCTTGCAAATCTTGGCGGCTTCGCCGGTTGTGTAAACGGTTTTCTGCATGTGCTTTACCACCCTCTCCCTAGCCGTGGTGCAGCTAGTCAAAACGGGGATCAGAAGCTTCCTCATCCATCGAGTCAGCCCCAAGCCCCTAGGCTTCCTGGTTGCCGTATCGGTCGCAATCCATCGCTTCTGTCAGCATCTATCATAGGCTCTGCTCACACGCAAAAGCCTCTGAATAGCCACTGTTGCGGCCAAAAAGAAGGAAAGAACAACAGCGAAAGGGACTCCGATTCCCAACTGGCTGCCCGACTTACCATCCTTGCCACGGAACCAACTGTAGCGGCATCTTGCGCATTGAGTCAAGATCGACGTATTTGACGCAAACGCCTTGTGCGCAAGACCTTGGGCATTGCCCCTGAACTGACCTAAGTTTTTTTCCCCCCAATCGCGGTCGCCACCGCACTTGCCGAGCTCATCGGGCTTACCAGAAGCAAAAAGCCTCCGGGAAGGATGCGTGCACGGCTCGCAGCCCGTGGAAAAAGTCCGTTTTGTCTGTGTGCTGCGGACTCGCGACCGCATCGTGCGGCGTGAACACGCTGCGTATCCACAGGCTGCCAGGCGGCTTGCGGGCTATGGATCCAGAGACTGCTAAGCCCTGGAAAAAGGGGCGACAATCTCAAGCAATTCAACCGCCGCGCGGTCGTTCAGGAGGATGTCTGCCACCCGTCCGTACAGGTGCCTGGGCGTAGAAGACGTTTGATTCATGCCAAAGAGCGATTCGAGATGAGGGCCCGGCGTCACTTCCAACAGGCTCACACTGTGGACGTCTCGCAGCACTCCAGCGTCGATGAGAATCCGCCCCAACGGTCGGCGGGCAGCACGGATCGCTTGCGCAGTCGTGTCGTCCAGGGTCGTCAGATCGATTCGCACGATCCCGTACTGAACGACATCGCCAGAGAGTGACTCAAGAAGGATTTCACGGGCGTACCAGCCAGCTGTCGGCCCGGGCGTTTCTGCGAGGCATGCCACCACGCGAAGCCGCACCTCCGTGCCATGAAACCGCTCCATCGTCACGGTCATGTGGCTGCGGTGATCGAGCAGACTCCGCTCCGGCTCAGGCACCTCGCTCGGCATCCGGCTCCGAAATTCTCCAGCCTCGGGCAGGCTGCAGAAAAGTTCCATCAGGGAACGGGCACGGGCCACGGGATCACGGGGATTCGCGTCGGATCGCATGCATGCCCACAGGAATCGTGTTCAGAAATGGGAGGGTCTGTCGGAACGATTTTCGCTCACCATCACCGTCGACCGCAAGCGTCATGCCGAGAACTGTGCCGCCGCCGTTTCCGGAACGGCAAGATCGAGCAGGAATTCCAGTACGTCCCGCAGCCGCCTCCAGCGGCAGGTGGCGGCCGCTCCGGCCGCGAGAGCCCGCTGACTGGTGACAATCTCCGCCGCCCGCTCGAAAACCCCGGCCTTGGCATACAGCAGCCGGGCCTCGGCCACCGCCGCCACGATCTCCGCCTCACCGGCCTCGGCGCGTCCGGCCGACCGGGCGAGTTCCCGCAGGCGGGCGGCGGCGTCGACCGGCAGCCGCTCAATCGCCAGGGCCCACATCACAGTGGGGCGACCTCCCAGCAGATCACCGGCCGCCCGACGGTTGTTTTCAAGATCGCCGCTCCAGTCCTTGAGGTCATTGAGCACCTGAAAGCCGGTGCCGACATGCAGGGCGTAGGAAGCGATCTCGCCAGCCTGGGAAGGCTCGAGGCCCGCCAGACGAATCCCCATCGCCACCGCGGCCTCGAAGGCCGGAGATGTCTTGAGCCCGTAGATCGCCAACGCCTCGTCGGGGCTGAGCCGCTTGTCTCCGCCGTCCCGCCACCACAGCTCCGCTCCCTGCCCCTGCGCGAGCCGCACGTGTGCGTCGGCGAGAATCGCCACCACGTCGCGGAGCGTGGCCGCATCGACCCCGGGCAATCCCGATACGATGCGATAGCCGAGGCCGAGCAGATAATCACCGACATTGATGGCCGCCGGCACGCCACGATCGACGTGCAACGCCGGCCGCCCATAACGCATCAGGTCGCCATCCTCGATGTCGTCGTGCACGAGCGATGCCTTGTGGAAAATTTCGATGGCCACCGATGCCGCCTTGGCCGAGTCACGCGGCGAGCCACGATCATTTGAACGCTGATCCTCCCGGCCTTGCCCATTCCGGCCGCTGGTCTTTTGATCGCTGGTCGCCAGATCGCCGCCGATCCAATCCTGATCGGATCGCACCGCGTCATACGCCGCCAGGCAGATGAACGGACGGAGAAACTTGCCGCCGCGGGCGAGAAACTCGCCCGCCATCGAAGCGGTGGCATCAAGCGGAGCGATGTGGCCGCCCGTGACCGAACCACTGCCGAACACAGGCCCCAGCGAGAGCCTTTTCGACAACGACGCGAGGCTCTCCGTCCAAAACATTTCGGCAGACTCGCGGAGCAGGGGCAGGTAATCGCCGACCGCTGCGGAACCACCGCCCGCAACCCCCAAAAGCCCCAACACCCAACTGACGTCGATCGCACTGGCGGCCAGTGCGGCCGCGCAGTCCTTCGGCCGAGGAGCGTCGCGGCCCGAGGCGTCGGCTGGCTGCAACGTTTCGAACGGCACGGCGGCCACAGGCAATGAAAACGCCGGTAGCATGGCGAACGCCTTCTCCAAATCCGGCAGCCGGGCGAGCCCGAGCACGCCGTCATACTGGCCCGTGAGCAGCGAGCCGATGCCGGCGACTGCCCGAGCCACCGGTTCCACGACCCAGCCACCCTCACGCGCTGCAGACCAGATCGTGGCGATTCCGCAGGCGGGGCCGCAGACGCGTGGGACTGCATTCGCTTCGTCGGCGGCCTCTTGTGGCGGGTCAGCAGCCGGGCAATGCGGTAGCAGAAGGAGCCGCCGACCAGACGGCGCACCAGCCAGACGCTCCCTCCAGAACTCCGACACGATCGTGACCATGGTCCACCCGACATGCTCCGGAGCGGCGCTCGCCCGCTTGACGAGCGCTTCGGCAAAGGATCGCAGGCCGTTCGCTGTTTTCGCTGTTGGTGGGATGCCTTCACAACGCCACACCGATACCAAGTCGGAGGCCATTGCCCGCAGCCGTCCGCGTACCAACTCCGATCCCGGACACCGCATGCTGTCCGGCTTGGCCGTGGCGGAATCGGTCCGGGCATCCACTCCGCCTCCTGAAGCAACGGGATTCAGGGCCGCGGATGATTTCTGCACGGCAAGCCTCGTGTTGCGGAGGGAAGGAGAAGGCGGGGGGAGCGGAGGGAAGGAAACCGAGTGGCATGACGGCTGACCTGTCGGCACAGGCCTCAACCATTCATGGAAACCGCACGGTTCGCCGGAATGTAACCGTCGCGAGGCTGGCCGGGAATGCAACGGGTCTCAGGAATCGAAAAATCTCGGCAGCAAGGCGTCGATTTCCAGCAATCCCCGCCGCGAAAGCACCGGCTCAGGTTCGATCCGCTCAAGATATCCCTCCGAATCCAGAGCCCGCCACTGCGTTGCCCACTCCGCCAGCGGATCGACTCCAAACTTGCGGAAGAGCCTGCCCGCGTCGAGCCGGCCCCGCTTGAGCCCGAGCACCAGTTCGCGGATGAGAAGATCGCGTTTGCTCGCCGCGAGCCCGCGGTGGATCGGCAGCCGGCCCGCTTCGACCGCGGCGAGGTATTCATCCCAATGCGTGGCGTTTTGATAGTGCATCCCGGAAAGATGTCCGAAACTGGCCACTCCCAACGCCACAAGGTCGCTGCCCGCCCAAAGCATATCGCGATAGCGGAAATGAACGCGGGCGGGGTCTCGCACCAGCGTGTAGCCGCTCGAAATCGCATAGCCACGCTCGAGACAGCGGTCGAAGGCCCAGTCGACCCAGGCACGCTTCGTCGGCCAGTCGGCAACCGGAGCCTGGTCGCCCGAGTCCCGCGCATCCCGCACAAACACGGTGTTGAGCGGGAGCTCCATCTGATAGATCGTGATGCTGTCGGGCTCAAGTGCCAGCGTCTTATCGACCGTGCTCTGCCATGCGTCAAACGTGTCGCCAACCATGCCCGCAATCAGGTCGACGTTGGTGTTGGGGAATCCCGCGGCCTTGATCCAGTCCCACGCACGGAGAATCTCGGCGGAAAGATGCGCCCGGCCGTTTGCCTCCAGCACCGCGTCGTCGAAATTTTCCACGCCCAGCGAGATCCGTGTCATGCCCAGCGTCTTGAGAGCCTGGATCTTCGGCTCGGAGAGCGTGCCCGGCTCGCACTCAAACGTGACCTCTTCGGCATCATCCCAGCCCACGCTTTCGTGGAGCCCCGCCACGAGCCGCTCCAACTGCTTCACGCTCAAAAACGAGGGAGTGCCGCCGCCGAAGTAGACGTATCGAAGCGGCCGGCCAGCGATCGCGGGCTTGGCGGCAGCCAACCCCGCCTCCCGGGCGAGGGCCTGCGAATAGCGCTCGACGTCGGCAGCGGCCACGTCGGTGTACACACGGAAATAACAGAACTTGCATCTCTTGCGGCAGAACGGGATGTGCAGATAGAGGCCCAGCGGCTCGGCAGTGGGATTCTGGTCAAAGGCCGCAAGCACCGACGCCGCAGCCGACTCCTGCCAGCGGGAGAATGGCGGATAGTTGGCGACGAAATAGCTGCCGGGTTCGGTGGCGTTGCTCATGGGCATCCATCCAGTGTCAGCAGCCCGGCTGCGGTTGGGCCTTACAGCCCGCGGGCAGCCAGCAGATCCTCGAAGTCGCGGAGGTGGTAGTCGACCTTCGCCTTGTCGAGCACCCGGCACAGGGCCCGCAACGCGATCCCCATGCCATCCGGGCCGCTCGTGCCGCCAAACTGTCCACCGCCGCGGACGTGCGGTTCGAGATCGAGAAACACGCCTGGAATCCCGCGCCGTTGCAGCTTTTTCGTGAGCGCCGGCAGCATCCCGCGCAGGTCGGCGAGGATGCGGTCGTGACCGCCCACGCCCGCATCGGCGGGGACAAAGCTGTCGAGCGAGTGCTCGTTGACATGCTTGCCGCGAACCTGCCCCGACACCTTCCTGTAGTCCTTGATGTGCACCCAGCCGAGGCCGGGCTTCATCGCCTCCCACTGCCGGTAGACCTCAGCGGTGGAGAAGCCCTGCACGATGAGGTTGGCAGCGTCGAACACCAGCACCAGCCCAGGATGATTCACGCGGCGGTGGATCTCGGCCAGCAGTTCGCCGGTCTGGCCGACGAGATTGGCCTCCACTTCCAGCCCGAAGGTGAGATCAGAGCGATGGCAGGCCTCGGCAATCTGCCCGATGCGATCGGCCGCTTCCTCGAGATAGTCCGTCGGCTTGGCAGACTTGGGCGGATAGAAGGAGAACCCGCGGATCAGCTTGGTCTCGAAGGCATGGGCGAGTTCGCAGGCCTTGGCAACGTCCTTGGCGAGATACTGCTTGAAAGGGACGTAGGCGTTCTTCGTGCCATCGGGCTTGTCCACGAGCTTGATCTTGCCGATCGGCGAGGCGATCGAGGCGACGTTGAGGCCGTACTGGTCCTCTAGGTGCCGGAGCTTCTGGATCTCCGAGAGCGACAGCTTCATGACGTTTTTCACGCCCTTGCCGACGTCGATGAATCGCAGGCTGTAGTATTCCAGTCCGATCGCGGCCAATGCCGTGAACTGCTCGGTGGCCGTGAGATTGAAGGCCGACTCGTCGGCGAGTGCCGACAGCAGAACACGGGAGGATGTGGTCACTGCTCGGGCCATGATGGAAGATGCCTCGGGGACTCGGGGACGACTCGGGACTCCGATTGTGCCTTCGACGGAGGGCAAAAGAAAGGGGCCGCGGGCCTAGCAGGCCGTGGATGAACTGCGTGTTCACGCCGCACGATGCGGTCGCGAGTGCGCAGCACTCGGACAAAACGGACGTTTTGCAAGTGGACACTGTCTTCATGGCCCGCTGGACATGGATGACTTTTTCCACGGGCAGCGAGTTCGGCTTTTGCAGTTTTGGTGCCCTTTTCCCAGTGGCTGAAACTGCCCTCTGAAAAAAGCCTCTTCAGGAGAATCTGTGGGATATTTTCGGCTCGTGTAGGGTGTACCCCATCGGTGACACATCGCGAGTTCGATGCCTTGCGGCGTTCTCAATCCATAGGCTTTTCTGCCGGTTCCAACGGGGAGCATCCTAGAGTTGACACTTGCCCCTCACGAGTTGGCCACGGTTCGGGGCTGACCGGACCCCATCGCCGGACGTTCGCTCCGGCCATCCAGGCCTCCACTCACTCGATGCTGACTGCGCTCCGGCATCCTGCCTGCGCTCGTCAGCAACGCCGGCTCTTGGGGCCCGGCCAGCCCCTCACGGATTCTGCATTTTAAA
>Ga0209829_10001669_pt1 | contig 17661 bp, 15 predicted proteins | sample C_140205_EF_Meta_FD_187311 | JGI IMG/M metagenome (GOLD analysis project Ga0209829, IMG submission 187311) | Freshwater microbial communities from Lake Croche, Canada to study carbon cycling - C_140205_EF_MetaG (SPAdes) (version 2) | ecosystem: Environmental > Aquatic > Freshwater > Lake...
GAGCCACCTGGTTCTCCGCTTCTCACCAAAAAAAGCCTCTCAAAACCCTTGTCCCGGCGATCAGATCTCCTTATCATGACCATGAAAAGGAGATAGTTATGGACTACATTGCGGTCAACGAGCTGAAGCGGCCGCGGCTTGTGCGGGAACGGCTGGCTGCTGCCGAGGAGATGATTCTCACCAGCAACGGCCGCCCAATGGCCGTGATCATGTATGTCGATGCCGAGGACGATCCGGAGGATGTGCTCAAGGCAGCGCGAGAGGCGCGCAGCCAAATTGCACTCCGCCGCATTCGGGAGCGGGCGCGGCGCTCGGGTGCGGCCACGATGTCAAGCGAAAAGATCGATGGCGTGATCGCCGCGGCCCGTCATGAACGAAGGCCACAATCATGAGCGACAGCCCGGGTGTTGCGGTCTTCGACACCAATGTTCTGGTGTCTGGGTTTCTGAATCCGCATGGCGCCCCCGGCCGGATTGTGGATTGGTTGAGAAGTGGCGCGGTGCGGGCCGGGCTAGATGACAGGATCATCTCTGAATATGAGGATGTCTTGCTTCGTCCGGAGCTCGAGTTCCCACGGCACGAAGTGGCGATCGTGCTCAAGCGGATTCAATCCCAGGCAGCGTTCGCCGTTGTCTCTCCGGCCCATGTTGTCCGAGGGCTTCCGGATCCCGACGATGCCCCGTTCGCGGAATGCTCGCTCGCGCTGGAATGCCCCCTGGTTTCGGGCAACACCCGGCACTTCCCCGCCGCGGCGATCGGAAAACTGACCGTTCTCACTCCGCGGCAGTTCGTTGACGCCGCTGAAAAAGGCTAGGACGGTCGACGATCGTGATGCGAGCCCTCGCATCGGGGCGTGCCTCCTCTATCAGGTTAGCCCCGCGGTTAGGTCGTCCAGATCCTGGGGGATGATGCCGTGGCTGGCCAGCTTCGCCCTCTGCTCCACGTTCAAGGCGGTTGAGATACCGGCGAGCTCCCTGGTCCAGGCCTGATATTTGGGCATCGCCTGAAGAAACCGTTCGACGTGTCGCTTGAAATGGTTCACATCCGCGACGAGCCTGTTCGGCGAACGCTTGCAGGAGCCGAATCGAATCGTTCGCGTCATCTCATTGACCGCCACCAGATCGATTTCGGTGTCGGCTTTGTCCCAGAAGCCTTGAATACGATGCGTGATGGGAAAATCACCGATGCCCTTGCGGCTCCGCTCTTCGTACAGCTGGCCCGCCAGCTTCTCCAGAGCCGCACCCTCAACATCCGCCAGCCGTTGGTCGGCTTCGTCGATGAGTCCGTCAAGCGGTCGAAAGGCGATCGCTGAAACGGGATTGGCCAGGGCCGCAAGCCAGGAGCGGAGGAAATTGTCGGTGACGTAATAACGGCCCCGCTTCGCCTCGGGCTTGGCGAAGACCGGCAGTTTGCGCTCAATCAGCCCGAATCGCTCGATGAGAACCTTGAGGTATCCACCGACCTGGGTGTCAGGATTGCCACTGGCCTGCCGAATGGCCTCAACGAGCTCGTTGTGCACCCGCCCTGGATTTCGAGCCACGAATTTCAAGACGACGTCATAGCGCCCGCGGAGCTCACGCAGAAACCAATTCTCGGCTTCGGACCGGAGCGGCGATGAGCTCTCGAAGAAAATGCGACGCAGCAGCGTCCTGCGGTCTGCGGCGAGAACATCCTGTTCAAAGCAGTCCCGATAAAACTTGGGCACGCCCTCGAAGAGATTCCAGAGAAACAACAGTCGCTGGGGAGACGGCTCCGCGTGGTCATTGAGGATTGAGAGCACCGAGCCGATGTCGAGATGCGTGAGGTTGATCGTGTCGGTCACGCGGTTGTAGAGGGGGGCCGTTCGATCTTCGAGCAGAGCCACCATCTCCGTATGGATGGAACCGAGGACGATGAGCCCACCCCGTACCTTTTCGGCCTTCGCCTGCAACCGATCCACGCCAGCCTGCAGGGAAGAGCAGAATTGCTCGTGGCCCCTGCGATTGAAGTACTGAAACTCATCCAGAATCAAGATGGTGCCTGCTTCCGCCATCGACTCGAGCAACTTGGCCAGTTGCAGCAGATCATTGGGCCGGGGATGTCGGTCTGCAGGAACGTGAAACGTCTCCAAGGCGTCGTTCACCGCCGACAGAACGCCGGCCGGCTCGGAATCTGGGATCTGGACGTAGAACACCGGCTGCCGGTTGCCGAGCTCCTCCATGGCGTGCTGGATGAGCGTTGTTTTGCCGATCCGGCGTCGCCCGGTGACCTTGGCAAAGAACCACCGCTTGCGGTCGAGCATCTGCTTCAAGGCCGCAAGCTGTTCTTTTCGACCGTAGAACTCCCAGTCAGCCATCCCGCCCTCTTGAGATAAAGCCGCTTTATCAAACTAAGATAAAGCAAACTTATCTCAACCTGCTTTGCGACGCAAGTCTCTTCTGCAAAGGGGCTTGCAACATGGAAAGCGTCGTCCTTTTCCAGCCTTCGAGCCGGAAAGTCACAGCGCCATGCGGGCGATGGACTGGCAGTTGCTCCGAACGCCACCCTGCCCCGGTGAACGCACCCTGGAGCGCCCCCGAAGAACGATTCCCGTGCCCCTCGCGACCGCTCAGCGGATCGAGAGATCATCCGGGGCCAGCGCCCAGACCGTCGGCCGGCCGCTGCTCCCCCCGAGCGTCTCGCGCAGCAAGAGATCGATCACGCCCGTCCGCAGGCCAGCTTGGCCGAGGAGGGCCATCGCCTCTCTCGACACTCCCAGCGCCGCCAGACGGCTGCTGGCATCGGGATCGCCGAACAGGACCGAGAGATCGAGGCCCGCCGAAACATTCGGCCGATGGACGATCTCGTACTTTTCGATCCCTGCCTTCTTTGCCACCGCCGCCAGGCAATCGTCGAGGCCGCCGATCTCGTCGACGAGCCCCGCCGCCTTCGCCTGACTCCCCGACCACACCCGGCCACCGGCCAGATCCTGGAGCTTCTCGACCGGGATCCCCCGCGAATCGCTGACGAGCTTCAAGAATCGGCCGTAGACGTCGTCGATCGTCTTTTGGAGCTTCGCTTGATCGTCTTCGTTCCAGCCCCGGTCGGGGGAGAAGGCACTGGCGGCCTCGTCGAGGGCGATGTTCTCCATGTGGAGCCCCACGCGCTTGAGAAGAGTGCCGTAGCTAATCTTCATCGAAAAGACGCCAATCGAGCCGGTGAGCGTGCCCCGCTCGGCGTAGACCGGCACCCCGAGGCAGGCCACCCAATAGCCCCCCGATGCGGCCACTTCCCCCATCGAGACGACCGTCGCCTTCTTCTTGGCCAGTTCCGCGAGCGCCTGACGGATCGCTTCGCTCGCCGTGGCCGAGCCCCCCGGCGAATTGATGCGGACGACGACTCCCTTGATCTTGTCGTCACGGCCGATCTCCTGGATCGCCTTGACGGTCGGGCCGGAGACGATCGAGCCCGGCGATTCCTTCTTGCCGTCGACGATCGCCCCGGAGAGGTGCATGACCGCGATCGAGGTTTCAGAGACCTTCGTCGCCTTCTCGGGCCCCCCCGACATCACCTTCCCCATCAGCTCGAAAAACGACATCTCCTTCTTCGGCTTCGCCGCCGCCTCCACCCAGCTTGTCTCCCCGCCAACCCAGCGATTGAGGGTTGCCTTCATCGTGCCGAACGGGGCGAGCTCGTCGACGAGCTTGGCGGCGAGGGCCTCGGCCGGGAGAAACAGCCGCTGCTTTTGGAGCTCGCGCACCTTCTCGGTGGTCAGGCCACGGCCGCGGGCGATCATCGACACTTGGGCGTCGTTCATGCTCGTGAGCATGTCGAGATAGTGCTGGCGGAGATGCTCACTCATCGCCGAGTTCACGTAGGGCTCGACGGCACCTTTGAAATTGCCCGCCCGGACGACCGAGGCCTTGAGGCCGAGGAGATCCATCGCATCGCGGTAGAAATACGACTGCATCATCTTCGACGGCATGTCGACGCCGCCCAAATCGGCCATCGCCACGTGATCACAGCCGGCCGCCACCGCGAGGTGCGTCGATTCGGCGCTCTCGAGCCAGGCCCCGACCTTCTTTCCCGACTTCCGCAAGCTTGCGATGCGGCGGAGGAGCTCATCGAGCTGGGCGAGGTTCATGCCGAGATCGGCGTCGGAGAGATCGAAGACGACAGCGTGGATCTTCGGGTTTTTTGCAGTCTCCTCGAGGAGCTCACAGAGCTTGTAAAAATTCCTCCGCCTCCCCGGGCTGCCGCCGATGATCAGGCTCGTCGGATCAAACTCGTTGGCACCGACGATGTCTTCGTAGGTCCCCCCGAGCGTGACCAACTGCACCTGAAGCTTTGCCGCCTCGGCCTTGGCCTTCGCCTCGGCTTCCTTTCGCTTCTCGGCCCGTGCCGCCTCCGCATCCGAGGGCTTGGCTGCGGCAGGCTTTTCCTCGGCCGGCTTCGCATCTGCCGGCTTCGCATCTGCCGGCTTCGCCTCGGCCGCCGGCGGCGCTGGAGGAGCGGGTTCGGTGGCGGGCTTCGCTTCGGCGGCAGGGGGCTCGGCGACGGCGGTGGCACCGTCGTCGGCCTGGGCCAGACCGGCAGCCGCCGTCAGGGCAAGCAGCAGGGCCGCGCTCCGGGCCAGTTCCAATACCAGCCGGCCGGTCAGTCCGCAGCCTCGAGCCTTCATACAATTCTCCCTGCGATGGTTGACTGTCTTGGGGGCAGCGGCCCGCGATCGGGACGTTGACCGCGGCCTGTTGATCCACGCGCGGTGCGGAGGCAGAAGGACCTGCCGAACCCCGTCCCTCGCTCGAAGGATACGCTCGGGGCGGGGTGGTGACCAATGCCTCCGGGGCCAGCCGCCGCCGCCCGCGCCCAAGCGGCGCATTCCGCACCGCCGTGGAACAGAACCGACCGCCCCCGGCCCTACAGCCACAACTCGCCCACTCGATTCAAGGCTTTCCCAGGCCATCGCCGGTTCGGCACGACACCTGCCTCAAAACTCGCTGCTTCGTTCGCGGCAAGCTTCCGAGCCGCTCCCGGCGGGATCGGTTAGAACCGGGGGCGTGGAACAGCGGGTGGCACAGGAGGGCATCAAACATGACCAGTCTGTTTTTCGATCGCTGGTTTCCCCGGCAACGAAGGGTCGCAAGCCGGTTACGTCCCCGGTCAGCCCCCACCGGGCGGCGGCGGATCGGCGCTCTCGGCGTCGAATCGCTCGAAGGGCGGGCGATGCTTTCGGGCTGCCCGCCGCAGGCGACACCGTCGCTGATGCTGAACCATGCCCTCGACGGCACGGTGGCCTTAGCGACGGTCGGCCCCACCGGGAACACCCCGGCGCAGATCCGCGCTGCCTACGGCTTCGATTCCGTGGCCTTCGCTGGAGCCGCCGCCGACGGCAGCGGGACGACCATCGCCATCGTCGATGCCTTCGACAACCCAAATATCACCGCCGACCTCCATCAATTCAACCTCCGCTTTGGCCTCCCCGACCCGGTGTTCACGAAGGTCAACCAGACCGGTGGCACGACGATGCCGGTGGCAAACGCGGGCTGGGCCAGCGAGATCGCCCTCGATGTCGAATGGGCCCACGCCATCGCCCCCGGGGCTTCGATCCTCTTGGTCGAGGCCCGGAGCAATTCGATGGCCGATCTCGTCGCCGCGGTCAATTACGCCCGCAACCAGCCGGGTGTGGTGGCGGTCTCGATGAGCTGGGGCGGTGGGGAGTTTAGCGGCGAGACGACCTACGACGCCACCTTCACCACGCCCGCCGGACACGCCGGCGTGTCGTTCTTCGCGTCGAGCGGCGACACCGGCGCCCCGGTCGGCTATCCGGCCGCGAGCCCGAATGTCGTCTCCGTCGGTGGCACCTCCCTCACCACGTCGCTCGGCAGCTACACAGCGGAGTCGGGCTGGAGCGGCAGTGGCGGCGGCTTGAGCCTCTACGAATCCCAACCCTCCTGGCAGTCGGGCACCGTCACGCAGTCGGCCACGAGGCGCGGCACTCCCGACGTCGCCTACGACGCCGATCCCGCCACCGGGTTTGCCGTCTACGACTCCTTCAACAACGGCAGCGCGACGCCCTGGACCCAAATCGGTGGCACGAGCGCCGGCGCTCCGCAATGGGCCGCCCTGGCGGCAATCGTCGACCAGGGGCGCGCGCTGGCCGGAGGGGCTCCCCTCGACGGTCGATCGCAACTTCTCCCCGCCCTCTACAGCCTCGCGGCGGCCGACTTCCACGACATCACCACCGGTTCGAGCCGCGGCATCCCGGCCTATGCGGCCACCACCGGCTACGACCTCGTCACCGGCCGCGGCACCCCAGTGGCCAATCTTCTCGTGGCCGATCTCGTCGCCTGGGGCACGACGACGACAGTCACCGTGACCGCTCCGGCGGCGCCCACGTTGTTCACCGGCACCGCGGCTTCGAGTTCGCAGGTGACGCTGACGTGGGGGGCCGCCGCGGGCGCCGATGGCTACCGTCTTTACCGTGTCAGTGGCACCACCTCAACGCTCGTCGGCAGCTATGCCCCCACCACCGCCAGCGTCACGGTGACGGGGCTGGCGGCCGCGACGAACTACACTTTCCGCCTCGACGCCTTCAATGCCGCGGGAGTCGCCTCCGCCACCGCCCAGGTGACGACGCTGGCCGCGGCGGCCCTCGCCCCTCCCACGAATCTCGTCGTGACGATCACGTCGAGAACCTCCGTCCAGCTTTCCTGGACCGGTTCGGCAGGCGCCACCGCTTACACGATTCTCCGGTCGGACGGCCTCCAGACGAGCCAACTCGGCAGCGTCTCGGCGCGGACCACGTCGGTCCGGATCAGCGGGCTGAAGCCGGGCACGACCAACGCCTTCGCCGTCCAAGCAGTCAACGCCAGCAGCTCCGCCACGAGCGTCTGGACGACGATCACGATGCCGGCGAGCGTGCCCCCGGCAGCCGTGCAGGGGCTCGGCTTCCAGTTCCTTTCGGCTTCGAACGGCCTCCTCACATGGACTCCTTCCGACACCGCGACACTCTACCGAGTGGAGGTGGTCGACGCGGTCAGCGGCGCCCGTTCGGAGGCGCTCTGCCAAGGGGATGTCACAAGCATCACCGCCCGCGGTCTGCGTTCGGGACGGACCTATCTCTTCCGGGTCGTCGCCACCAACGACAGCGGCGCGGTGGCCTCCGACTGGCTGACGGTCGTGGCCGGGAGCCGGGTCTGACCCGTCACCTCCGGATGGCTGCGGGTCACTCGGCCAGCTTCAGCCCCCCCCAGACGGCCGCGAAGCCGAGCAGGTTCGAGGCCACGACATACGAAAGCGCTAATCCCGGCCGCCCCGACTGCCACAGCTCGACCGCCTGAAAGGCGTAGCTGGAGAAGGTTGTGAAGCCCCCCAGGAGGCCGACCAGGAGGATCGTCTCGATCCCCTGCGGCAACGCGACGCGCGACCTGGTTGCCCCCACGATCGCTCCGAAGCAGAGCGCCCCAAGGGCGTTGACGGCGATCGTTCCCCAGGGAAACCCGGTGCCAAACAGACGCGTGGCCACGACGGTGACCCCGGCCCTCGCCACCGTCCCGAGGGCGCCGGCCAGGGCTAAGGCGATCCAATGGCCAATCGTCGACATCGCCCTCTCCCAATCGTTCCGCTGTTCACTCCGGCCCATCCGACATTTCGAATCCTAACTGCCCGTGGAAAAAGTCATCCGTGACCGAACCTGCTGCGGGCCAGGTTCCCGATGTTGCAACATCCCCCCCATCGCCATATAAAAAGGGCTGGCGGAGACGGTGGGGGAGCATCGGAAGAGACTTCCCGGGTGGAGAATTCTATGAATCGGCATGATGCCTTGTTTCTCGTCGTTATTCTTATTGCTGCCGCAGCGATCCTCGTCGCGGCGCCGATGGTCGTCAGCTTCGCCATCCGCTCCGGCGCCGACGCCCTCGGCCGGATGGCCCTCGACCAGACTCTCTGACGGCACGCCGAATGTCGCGGCTGTTCTTCCGACGCGGCTCGCCCGCTTCACTCCCTTTCTTGGCAGGGGATCGATGCCTCCGCAACGCCTCACCCCGCGGCACGCCGCGCTGACCACTCTCCTCGGCGCGGTGCTGTGGGCCTGCCTTCCGGGCGTCGGCCCGGTCGAGCGGATCGGGGCGGAGGATCTCGAAGCTCCCCTGCTCCGGGCCCCCCACGGCACGCCGTTCACGTTCGAGGTGGTCGAGAGCCTCGACGCGGCCTATCTCGGCGACACGCCGAGCCATGTCGGCCGCCACGGCGGGCTCGAGTTCCGGCCGAACGTCGCCCTCGGCGATCCGGTCTACCGCGCGGCAGCGGATGGAAGCGCGGAGGTGAGGCCAGTGCGGGTCGGCAGCGTCACTCGCGTCGTCTGGGAGCGCGTCAGCGGGAGCCTGACGGTGGAGTTTGATCCGGAGCCGTTTGTCCGCGTCGCCGTCGGCGACGAGATGTCCGTCGACCTCAATCCGGCCCCCCCCACGCCCCGGCCCTGATCCCTCCCGGCGCGGATTCCACGGTGGGAATCGGCGCGGGCTGAACCATCGCGCCCGAGGCCCCGTATCGATCGGCTCGGATCGGCTCGGATGAGCCGCTCGGCCTGCCGTTGGCAGGCCCCGACTACCAGCGCTAGGCCTGCAGCGGCCCAGTGCTAGGCCCGCTGCGGCACCCAGCCCTCCCGGTCGATATACTCCGCCCCACTCCCTCGGTCGTCGCGCGGCGGCCCGGGGGGATATCAGCCCCTCGCGCGCGGTGGACACGCGATGCTCGTCTTCCCAAACCGGATTCTCTTTGTCGGCTTCGGCGCCGTGGCCCGTTGCACCCTGCCGGTGCTCCTCGACCACATCAAGGTGCCGGCCCACAATATTACGATCCTCGACTTCGAGCCCCTCGAATCGGCGATCCGCCCCTGGATGGAACGGGGCGTGCGCTTTGTGCGCGAGCGGATCACTCCCGACAACCTCGGCGAGGTCCTCGGCAAGCACCTCTCCGCAGGCGATCTTCTCATCGACCTTGCCTGGAACATCGACTGCTGCGAGATCGTGCAGTGGTGCCATCACCAGGGCGTACTCTATCTGAACACGTCGGTCGAGATGTGGGATCCGTACGAGCATGCGGTGACGGCGAAGCCGAACGAACTGACGCTCTACTGGCGTCACATGAACCTGCGGCGGATGATCGCCAACTGGAGCACGCCCGGCCCGTCGGCTGTCCTCGAGCACGGCGCCAATCCCGGCCTCATCAGCCATTTCACGAAGCACGCCCTCCTCGACATCGCCACGCGCTGCCTCGAGGAGCGGAAGTTCACCGGCCGGAAGGCGGAGCAGATCCGCGAGCTCGCCCGGACGCGCACCTTCAACCACCTCGCCCACGAGCTCGGCGTGAAGGTGATCCACTGCAGCGAACGCGATACGCAGGTCTCCGAACGTCCGAAGCAGGTCGACGAATTCGTCAACACCTGGAGCGTCGAGGGCTTCCGCGAGGAGGGGACGACCACCGCCGAGATGGGCTGGGGCACCCATGAGAAGCAGCTCCCCGACCGGGCCTTCGAGCACCCAGAGGGCCCCCGCAGCCAGATCGGCCTGGCGCGGATGGGGATGAACACCTTCGTCTCGAGCTGGGTGCCGCACTACGAGATTGTCGGGATGGTGGTCCGCCACGGCGAGGCCTTCAGCATCACCGAAAAGCTCTCGGTGCGCGACGACCACGGGGTGACCATCTACCGCCCCACCGTCCATTACGCCTACTGCCCCTGCGATGCCGCGATCGCCAGCCTCCACGAACTGCGGGGATACGACTACGATCTTCAGCCTCGGGTGCGGATCATGACCGACGAGATCACGTCGGGCTCTGACATCCTCGGGGCTCTCGTCATGGGCCACCCGCTGACGAGTTGGTGGTGCGGCACGGATCTTTCGATCGAGGAATCGAGGCGGCTCGTGCCCCACCAAAACGCCACGACGATGCAGGTGGCGATCTCGGTCGTGGCTGCCTGCATGTGGATGATCGAGAATCCCGACCGGGGAGTCCTCCTCCCCGACGACCTCCCCCACGAGTACGTTCTCGGCATCGCCAAGCCCTATCTCGGGAAGTTCATCTCGACGCAATCCGACTGGACCCCCCTGAAGCGGTCGTACGATCCATTCCGCGGCCAGGTCGCGGCACGGCGCGATTCTGATGATCCCTGGCAATTCAAGAACTTCTTACTCCCCGACGGAGGCTGAAAGAAATCCGCATGACTCCCGCCACGCTGCTCAAGCTCGCCAAGACCCACGGCACGCCGCTGTTCGTCGTCGACCACGCCGAACTGCGCCGCAACTACGCCACTTTCCGCAAGCACTTCCCCCGGGTGCAGGTCTACTACGCCGTGAAGGTCAACAGCGATCCGGCGATCGTCGAGACCTTCTACAAGGCCGGCGGCAGCTTCGATGTGGCGAGCATGCAGGAGTTCCACACCGTCCACCATTTCATCGAGGATCTCCCCAAGAAGGCCCGCCAGGACTTCATCTGGGACAAGATCATCTACGCCAACCCGATCAAGCCGACTGAGACGCTCCACGAGCTCGACCAGTACCGTCCCCTCGTCACCTATGACAACCACGAGGAGGTGAAGAAGATCGCCAAGCACGCGCCGCACGCCGGGCTCGCGTTGCGGATGCGGGTGCCGAACACCGGCTCGATGGTGGAGCTGTCGAGCAAGTTCGGCGCCCTGCCGGGGGAGGCCGTCGGGCTCATTGAGTATGCCCACAAGAACGATCTCGTCGTCGAGGGGCTGTCGTTCCACGTCGGCAGCCAGTGCACGAATCCGCAAAACTACATCCAGGCCCTCCACCTCTGCGCCAGCGTGTTCGCCGAGGCGAAGAGCCGGGGCTTCGACCTCAAGATCCTCGACATCGGCGGCGGATTCCCCGCGGCCTACGACGACAGCGTGCCGGAGTTCTCAACGCTCGCCAAGTCGATCAATCACGAGCTCGACCGGCTCTTCCCCGAGCCCATCGAGATCCTCGCCGAGCCCGGGAGGTTTCTCGTGGCGTCGGCCGGCTGGGCGGTCTCGAAGATCATCGGCAAGGCCTTCCGCAACGACAAAACCTGCTACTACGTCGACGACGGCGTCTATCACACCTATTCCGGCGTGATCTTCGACCACTGCACCTACCACATGAAGAGCTTCAAGAAGGGGACTGAGAAGCTCTGCGCCGTGTTCGGGCCGACGTGCGACGCGCTCGACACGATCAGCCTCGCCGAGCAACTCCCCGATCTCGAGATCGGCGATTATCTCTACAGCGAGAAGATCGGCGCCTACTCCGCCGCGTCGAGCACCCACTTCAACGGCTTTCCGCCGGCGAAGGTGGTGCACATCAACCAGAAGTGAGCGGCCGCCGGGGCAGTGTCGTTCCGTGGCCGAAGGGAATGGCGGCGCCTCACCCCTTCTCTGGCCAGCGGTAGGCGTTGGCCGCGGCACCGGCCCAAAACGCCTTGCCGGCATCCTCTCCGCGGGCGGCGACAGAGCCCCGGACAAGCCCGAGGATGTCGGCATACGAGCCAGCCAGATCGGAAACCGGCCAGTTGCTGCCGAACAGGAGCCGGCCATCACCGAACCGGGCGAAGGCGGTGTCGAGCCAGGGAACCACAGCCTCGGCAGCAGGCACCTCTCCCCGGCCCCCCGCTGCCGATGAGGCGTGCACCGCCGATTCGAGGATCGCCGACACCTTCATCCAGACATTGGCGTGCCCGGCCACGCGTTCCACCCCGGCTGTCCACGTTTCCGCCGGTCCCGGCGGCGCCACGACCGGTCCACCGAGATGATCGACGACGATCCGCAGGGGACGGAATTGCGGCGCGAGCCTGTCGACGGCGGCGAACACGGCGCCGTGATTGACGTCGATGGCCAACCCATGATCCGTCAGGCGGCCGAGGTCGGCCCGATAGGCGCGGTCATCGAGACCGGCCAGGAGCGCGTCGCCGTTGACGCGGATCCCACGGAACCGCCGATCGGCGGCGAAGCGGTCGATGAGCGCTGCGCACCCGGGCGCGCCGAGGGGGAGATTGCCAATGACGGCGACGATCCCCTGCCGGGTGGCCACCAGCGCGTGACGTTCGGCAAGATCGAGGAGCCATTGGGTGTCCTCGACCCACGGGCTCGCCTCGACGACGACCGTCCCGGTGACGCCCAGCGGCTCCACGACCTGCTCCCAGTCCGTCGGGAGTACCGTGCGGTGGAGGATCCTGTCGTCCGGCGTGGGCCAGGGCACCCCCTCGGGTCGCGACGGATCGTAGAAGTGGGTGTGGGAATCGATGACCACCGGCGGTAGCGCTGGCAGTTCGTCGATGGCGGCCCGGACCGGCGTCATCGATCGGTATGCGCCCAGCATCGAACCGATCACCATCCCCTGTCGGAGCAGCTCACGTCGACTCTTCATCATTCCCCGGCTCCCAGGCTCGGTGACCGTCGCCATGGCCCCAGGTGATCTCGGCGGCCCCCTCGCGGCGCACCGCCTCGATGACGTGGTAGTGCTTCACCTCTTCGCGGGTAACCGAATCCCATTCGGCGGGAAGCTGCTCGAGGTACCACGACGGCTGCTTCGTCACCACCAGGAGGGTTCCCCCCGGCGTCAGGCTCCGCCGGGCCGCCTCGACAAACAGCGCCGCGATGCGGAAGTCGGCGTAGTAGGGGGGATTAGCGAGGGCGAGATCGTACGTGCCCGGATCGGGGACATTGCCGTGAGCCTCGAGCGCCACTTCCAGGTTCGGGAGGCCGTTGGTGGTCGCTCCGAAGCGAGCACATTCGACGGCCCGCGCGGCGCTGTCGAAGGCGTGGACGTGGACGGTCGGATCGCGGGCCGCCATTCCCAGCCCGACGCTCCCCGGCCCGCAGCCGATGTCGAGCACGCGCGTGTCGGGGGCGACATCGACGGCATTGAGGAGATGACGGGCACCGGGATCGATGCGCCGGTGGGAGAAGACCCCGGGGCGGGTCAGGCCCTTCAGGAGTCGGCCGCGGTCGCGGAACACGATCTCACAGGAGAAGTCGCGGATCTTCGCCGGCTCGCGCGTCTTCTCGACAAGATACGTGACCGTCTCCGCGCCCGGCCGGACGCGGACGGTCTCCCCGGTGGCGGTGAGCTGCTCGTGGAGCCAGCGGTCGCGGGGGTTGTCGGTGGAGACAACGAGCCAGCCACCGCTGCGGAGCTGGACAAGGGCCTGCTGGAGGAGATCGCGGGTCAATTCCGCCTCGCCGCCGGAGGCGGTGGGGAGAACAACGAGATCGTAGGGACCAGCCGGCATGTCGGCAGCACAGACGAGCCTGGCACTGCCTGCTGCTGGCGTGGCAGACGGCTCCCCTTTGGCGATGTCGTCGCGGGCCAGATCGTGCTGGAAGAGGTCGAGGAACCAGACGGTGACGTCCGCCGTAGGGCGTTCGGCGGCCAGGGTTCGCCCGGCCTGGGCCCGCCCGCGGGTCGTGCAGAGAATCCGCTCGCCGGGCAGGTCGCGGGCGATGGCGAGGGCATGGGCCTCGGCGGGGCGGGGGGGAAGCGGTGCGTGGGGGGCTTGATGATCCATGGGGCCGATTAGAGCAGGACTGCCACAGGATTCATCCGCCGCCTCCGGATCGGCGGCCCGCCCCCTCCACGGCCTCTCCCCGACCGCGCCGCGGAGGAGAAGCCCGGCCGGCCGGCGCCGCAAAACCCGCTTCGATCTCGGCCAACCTCGACCGAAGGAGGGCCGCGACCCCCGGCTCGGCGGCCAGGAGATCGCGGGTCTCACTGGGATCAGAGCCGAGATGAAAAAGCTCGGTTCCCCCGGCGGCGTTGACGACGAGCTTCCAATCGCCGGCAAAGCAGGCCCGGTCGGTCGTGGCGATCACGAACGGGGGCCGATCGTCGACGCGCCCCGCCGACAGGGCCGGCCAGAGGTCGACGCCGTCACATCGGGCGTCGGCTGGAAGCGAGATACCGGTCGCGGCGCAGAGCGTGGGAAAGAGATCCTGGACAGTGATCGGCTGCTCGGAAACCGTGGCGGCCGGAAGATGGCCGGGGAACCGGACGATCGCCGGGACTCGGATCCCCCCTTCGTAGACCGTCGCCTTCCGGGCCCGGAAGGGGGCGTTGCTACCGGAACGGTCGGCACCGTTGTCGGAGAGGAAGAGAAGAATCGTCTCGGCCGCCAGTCCGCGCTCGTCGAGCGCCTCAAGCACCCTTGCCACGCCTGTATCGAGCACATCGATCATGCCGCAGCGCGTCGCCTGGGGCTCGGGAAGCTCTGCATATTTCGCCGTCGACGCGGCCGGCGCGAGGATCGGGAAGTGGGGCACATTGAAGGCCACCTGGAGATAGAAGGGGCGGTCGGCATCCTGCCGCTGGATGATCCGCACCGCCTCGTCGGCCATGAGGATGGCGGCATACCCCTCTTCCTCGACAGGAGTCCCGTCCCGCTGCCAATCGAGGTCTCCGCGCCGGTCGAGATGGGTGAAGGAGTCGATCTCGGGGCCGAGAAAACCATAGAAATGGTCAAACCCGCTCGCCAACGGCGGGCTCGAGGTGCCGAGGTGCCACTTGCCGACGAGGTTCGTGGCATAGCCGGCGGCGGAGAGGGTGCGGGGGAGCGTCGGCAGACCTGCGGGGAGGCCCGGATCACGGCGCCTCAGCGGCCGGTCGATGCCGAAGCGCCGCGGCAGGCAGCCGGTGAGAAGGGCAGCGCGGGTCGGGCTGCAGACAGGATGCGCATAGCAGCGCTGCAGTTCGACCCCTTCCGCGGCAAGCCTGTCGATCGCCGGCGTGCGCGCCGGGCCGCCGTGCCGTTCGAGATCCCCCCAGCCGAGATCGTCGGCGAGGAGCACGACGATGTTCGGCGGTCGAGCCTCCACCGTAGTCGTGACCGTCATCGCCACCAACAATCCGGCGAGCCACGCTACGACGACCCTGCCGATGACACACATGATCGCCACTAAGTGAGTGGGCTACGGTCTGAAGACGACGGCCGCGACGAGGAAGAACTACGGCCCGGCTGGCCCCTCCGCGGCGCGACGGCCGCGCCGCGGAGAAGAGCCTTCAGGATTCACTCGGGGCGGCGCGGACGTTCGGGCCGCGGGGCGCCGTCACCGCCAGGCCCACCTGGCCCACCTGGCGGGCCGCCGGCACCGCCACCTCCCGGACCGCCACCTCCCGGACCGCGACGGCCGCCGCGCCCTTCAGGGCCGCCCGGGGGACCGCCGCCGGGCGGACCGCCAGCTCCGGGCCCGCCACCTCCAGGACCACCTGGCCCACCACGCTGGCGCCCCATCTCCTCGGCAAACTTCATCAATTCGTTGCGGTCGAGCTTGCCGTCGCGGTCGGTGTCGAACGACAAGGCGCGCTCCACAAACCGCTCCGGGCTGGGCGGCCCCATCCCTGCTCCCCGCCCACCGCCTGGCCCACCCTCCGGCGGTCCGCCAGGTGGCGGACCACCAGGTCCACCATAGCCACTGTCCCCTCGACCCGGGCCCCCCGGCCCACGCTCGCCCCCCGGCCCACGCTCACCCGGCGGGCCGCCGCGGGGCGGGCCTTCGCCTCTGGCTTCCCCTCTGGGGGGACCAAACCCTCCCGGGGGCCCTTCGCCCGGTGGCCCATGCTCCCCAGGGGGATGCGGCGGGCGAAACTCCTCTTCGTCGATGACGCCGTCGCCGTTGCCGTCGAGGGCGAGGAGGGCGGTGGCGGCGTTCTTGATTTCTTCGGCATCGAGCCGGTGATCGTGATCGCGATCGAGGGCCTCGCGGAGTGGATCAAAGGGCGGTGGGCCTGGTGGTCCCCCGTCGAACTCCGGAGGTGGCCCGCCCCCCGGACCGCGCGGCGGCTGGGCCATGGCCAGCACGCCGATGCCGATCACCGCGACCGCCGCGGCGATCGCGCCCCAGGATCGTGTTTCGAGTTTCATCGCATTCACCCTGCTTTCTGGTTTGGCCACCGACCCGATCAGGCCGCCGTCGAGCGGCCACCGATCATTCCGTCGATCCGATTGCATACAAGAACTTTCCTGACCGCAGATAGATCCGGCCGTCGACAAGGGCCGGCGTGCCGCTGGCATCGCTGTCGTCACCCTCGAAGACATTGTGCGCCAGCACCTCGTAGCGCGGCGCGGCCGGGAGGACGATCGTGCCGTCGTAACGGGTCACGACATACACCTTCCCATCGGCGACCACCGGTGAGGCGTAGACCGGTCTCCCCCCCGAGGTGATCTCGCGGACGCGTTCCTTGTAGATTTCCGCGCCGGTCTTCGCATCGGAGCAGAAGGCCAGCCCCTTGTCGTCGATCCAGAAAAGGTGCCCGTCGTGGAGCACTGGCGTGGCCACGTAGGAACTCGTGCGGCTGGTCCAGAGAACGTGCGTCTTCGAAACATCCCCCCGGCCGCCGGCCCGGACAGCAAGCGATCCGGAAGAACGAAAGCCACCGAAAACGTAGACCGTCTCGCCATCGACGATCACGCTCGGGCTGACATTCCCGGTCAGCCCCATCTCGGTGTGCCAGCGGAGTTTTCCCGTGCCGGGATCCAAACCCCACAACTCCCCGGGGACGGCGACAACGATCTCCGCGGAGCCGTCGGGGAGCGTGACAACGCCCGGAGTGCCGTAGGCGAGCTCGAGGGCCGCGGCCTCGGCCTTCCAAACTTCCTTCCCGGTTCGTTTGTCGAGCGCCCGGATCGACTGGCTCTCTTCTGATGCGTTGCAGATCAGATGCTCGCCCTGAAGAATCAGACTGGCCCCCGATCCCCAGCGGCGGTTGCTCGACTCGCTGCCGACGCCCGTCCGCCAGATCTCTTGTCCCTCCATGTCGAAGGCAACGACACCAGCCTTGCCGAGGAACGCCCACACCATCTCCCCATCGGTGACCGGCGTGTTGCTCGCGTAGCCATGCTCGGTGAGGTAGCCCGCGTAGGGATCATCGGGGCCGGGCGCGGCGATGTCGCGCTGCCAGGCCACGGCTCCGTCCTTGCGATCGATCTTCACGAGGTGCCTGGTCGGGCCCTGCCCACCGGCTCCTTCCGACCAACAGGTCACAAAAACCGCATCGCCATGAACGATCGGGCTCGACGACCCTCCCCCCGGCAGCGCCGTCTTCCAGAGGAGGTTTTGGGAGTTGCCCCACTCGACGGGCGCCGAAGTGCCGGCTGCCCGGCCCCCTGGCCCTCGGAACTGCGGCCAATCCTCGGCCGTCGCGGCTGCCGCGACCATCAACAGACAGGCCGCGGCGAGACCCGCCGCAATCTGATCACCGATCTTCATCTCACGGATCTTCATCGTGTCACCTTCCTGGCTTGCCCGCGGGGCCGTCATTTCACGACCCGCAGAACGTCGTTGCGCTTGTAGACCCGGTTGCGGCCGCCGCGGGCCGCCCCCTCGAACTCGAGGTGGCAGTCGAGGAGGACGCCGAGGGTGGCATCGGCGGGAATGTCGAGCGTGATCGTGACGAGATTCCCTTCGCGGCGGATCGCGGTCGCCTCATAGGGACCGATCTGGACCCACGACGGCGCGCCTGCGGGCATCGGGAAAGCGCTCCGCCCGGCCCCGCGTGGCGAGATCCCCTCGCGCGGATCGAGCTCGATCGTCACGGTTCGCTGCCCGCCGGGGGCGATCGATCCCGGCAGGACAGCGACGATGGCCGGATCGGTGACCGTCTCTCCTTCGGCGTTGTTCTCGATCGGGCCCGCGCCGGCCCGCCGCATTCCCCGGTTGTTGCTCGGCTC
>Ga0209829_10001671_pt1 | contig 17652 bp, 16 predicted proteins | sample C_140205_EF_Meta_FD_187311 | JGI IMG/M metagenome (GOLD analysis project Ga0209829, IMG submission 187311) | Freshwater microbial communities from Lake Croche, Canada to study carbon cycling - C_140205_EF_MetaG (SPAdes) (version 2) | ecosystem: Environmental > Aquatic > Freshwater > Lake...
AGCCGTTTGAACCCCGGCAGCGCTTTCGGCAACAAAGTACTTAAGTCCGTAGGTATTTCTGATGGGTTTGCCAGAACCATCTGGCTCTATTAAAGATAACTGAGCTAAAGTTTGCCCTAAATCTAAATTATCAGCCCCTTGAAAAACTAATTCTGCTTTATTCACTGCGATATTATTATTTCCTCTCAATTTAGTCAAATAAGGCAAATCAATTTTAGTCGCAATGCCTGTTCCGGCTTGAACATAGGAAGTATTATTTGTTTTGAGTGAAGATAACTTATCTCCTGACTTAACTAAGTTAGCTAACAGACCCACTTTTTTTGACCTAATCTGGTTGAATCGGGCATTGAACTCAGGCGTATACGTATTAGACAAACTGAAGTAATAGTTCAAATAATACTTTAAGGTATCTCCTGGATTATGCCAATGTAAAGTCATTTTGGAATAAGCCGGTGAGAAGTTTAATAATGCTGCTTTTTTTGTTTCAACTGTTTGAATGTAAAAACCTCTGAAAAAATCTCTAAATGAAGAACCTCCTCCAGAAATAGACTTGTCAGTGTATTTAGACATCAATTCTTTACCCAATGCCAGACCCATGTGAAAATTTAACGTATCATATTTAACAGAATCGCCATTGACTGACTTCGCAAAGATTGGATTTGGCTTAAACGTTAAAGTTTTTAATACCTCAGGAAAATAAGAGGCAGTAGAATTGGTGAAATAACTAGCACTTCTACTCAAACTATCCTTTAACCGATAAATCTTTATGCTCTGTGGCTGAGTCAAATCGCCCTGAAAATTGGTATACACCAGCGACATTTTCAATGAATCCAAAATTGAATTCTCTTTAGAATTCAAGGAGTCAGCATTCGCTATTTGTGTATAAACATCCGCAGTTACATACCCTAATTCAGGATGAAAATAAGAACCTAAAAGAAAGGATTTATTGGGCCCAGTATAAATGGAATCGAGCAAAACCGTAGAAGAATTGACGGTTAAAGTATCCGTGTAATTCAATCCCACTTCTACACTAAATAGATCCGAACCTATTTCTTTAGGTGCATCACAGGAAGACAGGAAAAGGGAAATAATTCCCACCCATTTAAGCGCCGGCCATTTCAATGTAAGCTTTTTCAAAGAAATCAAGGTCATTTTCGGCAATATTTTGGTGGGTTTTTTCTTTATATTCATCAATAATTGATTGAATGCGGGTGTTATCCACATTTTCTAAGGATACTACTTTATCGGCAAACTCTGCACCTATTTTAATAAATGCATGATAATCAGAAGTAGCTAAGCTACCTAAATGCGCTTCATCCAAATCTCCAATTTTAACTTTTTCCAATAAATCATCTGTTGAAAACGTAAAATCAAATGCAGAATTGTGTGGAGAAAAAATAGTTTTTGAATCTTTATAAATTGGGTGATTTCGGTAATGCGTTGAAATATACAAGGGAACTAAACTCGACATCCAATCATTGCAATGAATGACATCAGGAGCCCAACCTAACTTAATCACGGTCTCCAAAGCTCCTTTACAGAAAAATATAGCCCGCTCATGATTGTCGGGATAAAATGCCCCCTCCTTATCATTTAGGATATATTTTCTTTGATAATAATCCTCATTATCAATAAAATAAACTTGCAATTTAGCTGCCGGAATACTAGCTACTTTAATCGTCAACGGCTTCTCCTCATCTCCCATCGGAATCGTAATTCCTGAAAGTCTGACCACCTCATGCAATCGATTTTTTCGCTCATTAATCGATCCAAATCTTGGGACCAAAATCCTGATCTCCATTCCTCGCTCCTGCATGGCAGTAGGTAGATTGCGAACAAAATTGGCAATTTGTGATGTGTTTAGAAAGGGATCAACCTCGCTCGAAACGTAAAGAATACGTAATTTGGCCATTCTAAATTTATTTACAGGGAAAAATTATCCCAAAAAAACAATGCAAAAGTACAAAAATATTATTGCAATTCCATACCATTATTAGTCTAAAGGTCTTTATTTTGCTAATTGATTTTATTTCAATCACAAAACTTATGTTTAAATCCGTCTTGAAGTATCTATTCTCAACAGCATTAGCTCTAGGCTTATTGTATTGGGCATTTTCCACAAGTCATATTCAGTGGAAAGATATTTATGATACATTGGCGGTGGCAGATTACCGGTGGATTCTACTCAGTATAATCATTTCCATTTTTTCTCATGTATTGCGGGCATGGCGTTGGGAAGCATTATTGGGCGCAATGAATTTTTATCCTGGAACACTCAGGACATTTTCAGCAGTTATGATTGGCTACTTTGCTAATTTTATCGTTCCTAGAATGGGGGAAGTTTCTAGGTGTGGTTCGCTGACAAAAACGGCTAGCATTCCTTTCACTCAATCATTTGGAACGGTAATTACAGAAAGAATTGTCGATTTACTCGGCTTACTCGTTATTGTTATCTTCGCCTTTTTTATTGCATGGGAGCCGATGCAACAGTATTTATTCCCAAATGCCACGATTCCACCAACCTATTTAATCCTATCGATTCTATTAATTTTTGTCATTTTAGTCATCTTCATGTTAGCTTTCAGAAAAAAATTAGGCCTAATTTGGGAAACCTTTGCCTCCCAAAACAAATTAGGCAAAATTTTAGCAGGCTGGATCGTTGGAATTTTGAGTATAAAAGACGTCAAAAATCCTCAAAAATTCATTTTGCACTCCGTTCTAATTTGGATATGTTATTACTTAAATGCCTACGTGCTTTTGTTGGCCTTTCCTATAAGTCATTCGCTTAGTCTTTCAGCTGGGTTAATGGTTTTAGTGATGGGGACATTTGGCATGGCCACCCCTACTCAAGGGGGAATTGGCGCCTACCATAAACTGGTATCTGCCACACTGGTCTTTTATTTAATTCCATTAAAAGATGCGACTGTTTTAGCTACCTTCTTTCATGGAACTCAAATGGTCACCATTTTGTTATTGGGCGGATTAAGCTTTATTTTAACCTTATTTTTAAAACAGATCGATGCAATACACATTGAGTCAACATAAAATCTTAGATCTTATATCGGCCACAGATCAAAGGAATAAGTGGAAATCTGATGAAAACGAACGCGTTGTATTCACGAATGGATGCTTTGATATTTTGCATCTGGGACATGTGGATTACTTAGAAAAATCAAGTTTAAGTGGCACAAAGCTTATTGTAGGTGTGAATTCAGACCGGTCAGTTAAGGAATTAAAGGGACCTGAAAGGCCTGTAAATTCCGAATATGCCCGAGCAAGATTAATAGCAGCTTTGGGATTTGTTTCTATGGTCATTATCTTTGATGAGGATACGCCATTAGAGCTTATAAAAACCTTACAACCTGATGTGTTAATGAAGGGAAACGACTACAATTTAAATACCATTGTGGGAGCCAAGGAGGTGTTAGAATACGGTGGCGAAGTACTAACTATACCATTAGTACCTAATTATTCAACTACTGGAATTATTCAAAAACTAAAAAAATAAATTTATGTATTTTATTGCTATTTTATTTGGAGTTGCAGGGATGTTGATCTCATGGAGATTAAAATCAAAATTTCAAAAATATGCTCAAGAACCCTTGCAAAGTAATTTTTCGGGCCAAGAAATTGCCGAAAAAATGCTCGCTGATCATGGAATTACCGACGTTCGGGTCATATCTGTGGAAGGTCAATTAACGGATCATTATAACCCTGCTGACAAAACTGTCAACTTGTCAACTGATGTTTTTCACGGTAGAAATGCAGCGGCGGCGGCCGTATCTGCGCACGAATGTGGCCACGCGGTACAACATGCGCGTGCTTATGCTTTTTTAGAATTCAGAAGTGCCATGGTTCCCATGCTTAACGTGGCGAATGGATTTATGCCCATCCTGTTAATGATCGGTATGTTTGTACTCTATTCGACAGGTAGTGTACTTTTATTGACCATTGGCGTGGCGCTTTTTGCCCTTGCTACAATCTTTAGCTTTGTGACTTTACCGGTTGAATTTGATGCTTCTAATCGTGCGTTGGCTTGGATAAAAGAAAAAGGAATTGTCACACCTACTGAGTATGAAATGTCAAAAGATGCGCTTTGGTGGGCAGCTATGACCTATGTAGTCGCTGCGCTAGGCATGCTGGCCCAATTGCTTTATTACCTAAACCTATTAGGTGGTCGCAGAAACGATTAATAATTCATCGGATTAATTACTACTTCCCAACTAAATGCCTTGAAAGTCTCAAGGCATTTTTTATACATTCAATTTACTTTTCCGATAACTATATCCAAAGTAAATGACTAATCCGGCTAAACACCAATACAAAAACCGCTCCCAATTCATGGCTCCCATTTGAGTCATCAAATACATATTCACCAAAAGCCCCAATACAGGGATTAACGAAAGATTGTGAGTCACGCTGAAAAATGCAATTAAGGCCCATATTATAAAAAAGCAAGTCATGATTACATGGTCTGCCTTTTCCACTCCACTCCAAATTCCTGAAAACCAATGTTGCCATGCGGCTTGGGAAGGCAATGAAAAATACAGAGCAAGCATTAAAGACAGGCCTACATAATATTTAGCGTTAATATAGGGAATTTTAAACTTGGATTTTTTTTGATTTTCAGGATCTAAATCTAACACCAAGACCCCTCCACAAACCAGTACAAAAGCAAATAAAGTCCCAATGCTGCTCAAATTTATCACTTCTTCTAAATTAGCAAATAAGGCAGGAATTCCAACCAAAAACCCCGTCATGATCGTTGAGAAGGACGGTGTCCTATATTTGGGATGAATTCGAGAAAATGCTTTGGGCAATAAACCATCCCGTGACATCGTCATCCAAATACGAGGTTGGCCCATTTGATAGACCAAAAGCGCGCTCGTTAACGCAATCACGGCACTCGCAGCTACAACCCCAGCTACCCCAGGTAAATTAACCTTCATAAACATGAAAGCTAATGGATCCTCAATGCCTGACAAATCTCCCGAAGGAACAATTCCTGTCAAAACTAGCGTCACTAACACATATAAAACAGTACAGATGATTAAAGCCCACATCATCGCTTTGGGAATATCTCTTTGCGGATTTTTGCATTCCTCCGCGGTGGTTGAAATAGAATCAAATCCAATATAAGCAAAGCAAACAGCTGCTACACTTTTCAATACTCCACTAATCCCATTTGGAGCAAATGGAGTCCAATTTTCTACCTGGACATAAAATGCTCCCACACCGACAACTATAGCAATAACAGCTAATTTAAGGACCACCAAAACATTGTTCATGTTTTTAGTTTCTTTGATTCCAATATAAACTAAATAGGTTATGGCAGCAGTAATGAGTAAAGCGGGAATATTAGCGACAAAATGCCAACCGAAAAAAACGGGGGCCGAATTAAATGCCATAAATCCTTCGCGTACATTCACAGTCAATTGGTCTAATTTTTGACCGGCCTCCAGTGCTTGAAGTGCTGCCGCATGGGCTCTTTGGGCCGATAAATAATCCATCGTTAAAAATTCAGGAACATGAACACCTAAGCCCTCCAATAAATCCACAAAATATTTAGACCATGATATGGCTACTGCTACGTTAGATATGGCATATTCAAGCAATAAATTCCATCCCAAGATCCAAGCAATCATTTCACCCAAACTCGTGTACGCATAGGTATAAGCGCTTCCAGAAATAGGAACTGTTGCCGCAAACCTGGCATAACAAAATGCGGTAAACATACAGGCCAAAGCTGTAAAAACAAACAACATGGAAACAGCTGGACCGCCATTAGCCGATGCCTGCCCAATCGCAGAAAATATACTTGCGCCAATAATGGCCGCGACACCCATAAATGTCAAATCCCGAACGCCCAAATTTCGAATCATGGAATGACCCGCTAATTTTTCTATTTCTAGCTGATCTGAAATAATTTTATCAATTGTTTTTTTACGGAAAAATGAAGCCCACATAACTGGTTTGTTGGATGAAATTACGCCAACAAAAATACATCTTTCTTCAAGAAATTCTAATTATGTTGATTTGTCTTACCTTTGCATTATGTCTGTCGCAATAGTCATTTTAAATTTTAATGGTGAAGGTTTTCTACAAAAATTCCTTCCTGATGTTATTTTGAATTCACCTGAAGGAAAGATTTATGTGGCGGATAACGGATCGACGGATAATTCAGTCCAATTAGTTAAGGAACATTTTCAAGAGGTTACACTAATCCAATGGCCAAATAACCTAGGGTATGCAGGTGGATACAACTTTGCTTTAAAACAGATAGAAGCAGATTATTTCGTCCTCATGAATTCAGATATAAAACCAGAAAAAAATTGGTTAAGTCCATTATTGAGCTTTTTTGAACTTCATCCAAGCTGTGCAGCGGCACAACCTTATCTTTTAGATTATCAACAGCCTGAATATTTTGAATATGCAGGTGCTGCCGGAGGATATTGGGATCAATTAGGTTATCCGTTTAGCCGAGGTAGGATTTTTAACCATTTGGAGAAAAACGAAAATCAATATCCCACTTCGTTTGTCAATTGGGCCACAGGCGCATGTCTAATAGTTAAATCCGAACTTTATTGGAAAGTCGGTGGCCTAGATGATTACTTTTTTGCTCATATGGAAGAAATTGATCTTTGTTGGCGCCTCCAACGAGCAGGATACCAAATAGCTGCCGTTGCAGAAAGTAAAGTATTACATGTAGGTGGTGGGACATTAGCCCAAGGAAATCCTTTTAAAACCTATTTAAATTTTCGTAATAACCTGATCCTTTTATATAAAAATACAGATCCAACAAAAAAATTCAATACCCTATTTTTACGCATGGTATTGGATGGAATTGCAGGAGTACGATTTTTAATTCAAGGGGAAATAAAACAGTTCATAGCCGTTCTTAGAGCCCATACACACTTCTATAAATATGTTCTCTTTTTCAAAAACAAACAAAACCTACCAGAAAAGCTACAAAAAAAATATGTTACCAGCTACCAAAGGAGTATAGTGATGGATCATTTTTTCAGAAAAATCAAGAAATTCTCAGATTTAAAATTCTAAATATCCCAGACTGAAGGGTTATTTCTCTGGCGAAGGTACCGCCTTATATTCATCCAAAAAGCTAGAATTAAATAAATGATAATGGGAGAACCCATCGTCAAAAAAGAAGTGTAGATAAAATACAATCGAATACTACTCGTTGAAATTTTGAATTTTTCCCCTAGTCGAGTACAAACTCCAAATGCCTGATTTTCAACGAAATATTTAATTTTATCCATATAGATCAAATGATTTAACAAAATTATGAATAAGATCGCAAAATAACGTTGCCCAAAATTTAAAATATCGAAAAATTATATATATTATTAAAATATTTATATTTAAAATTAAAAATTTGTAAAAATATTTTCATTTCTCTTGCATACAATATAATTATTTATACATTTGACCACTTAAAAGATTTAACATATTCTTAATTTCGACATTCTCCTCTAGTTTCTCCTCTGATTTTCCAGGTTTTTGATTCTATTAAAGTTTGTCGGCTTCTAAGTTTTTATCTCTCGAGAGTATTAATATTTTTAACATTTTTTTTATGCAAACTGGTAAAGTAAAATTTTTCAACGAGACGAAAGGTTTCGGATTCATCGTTGATGATCAAACAGGTGAAGACATTTTCGTACACGTAACTGGCCTTACAGGTGTTACTATCCGCGAAAATGATTCAGTATCTTATGAAGTTACTGATGGAAAGCGTGGCGCAAACGCTATCAACGTAAAGAAAATCTAATTTTCTTGCGTTTTTTTGATTAGAGCAAATCAGGATTAAACAATATATGTAGGATTACCTATTGAAGATTGCAAAATTGATCTCTAGTTGAAGAGAAAAAAAAGCCCTCAGAAATGAAGGCTTTTTTTATTTTATATGCGCCCATTTAAATATCAAGTTATTTTAAAACTCCATTAAATCAGCTACGTCTCACATGGACTGAGGTCCGAACGGATACATTTATTTTTTCCTTAAGAAAATTTCGATTAAGAGATCCAAGCCATCACCTCTTCTTTGGTAGGCATGGGAGATTCAATTTTGAGCTTCTTTCTCATTCCACCTAAATCGTTAAAAACTTTATTGGGATTAGAAACTTTCAAATCTTCCAAGGTCAAAATACCCATTTTTTGCAAGGCGGGTATCCAAATAACAGGCACACCAGCGTGAATAAAATCTTGATCTGAAGACACTTCTTTGATTATTTCAGCGCGCATTTGAGGAAAAAACAACACCTCCTGAATCGAGGATTGATTGGTCATCAGCATTGTCAATCGATCAATTCCAATCCCAATACCTGAGGTGGGCGGCATGGCATATTCCAGGGAGCGAATAAAATCAAAATCCATCGCCATCGCCTCATCATCTCCTTTTTCAGCTAATTTAAGTTGGTACTCAAACCGCTCTTTTTGATCAATCGGGTCATTTAATTCAGAATAGGCATTCGCAATTTCTTTGCCATTTACAAATAATTCAAAGCGTTCCACCAAGCCCGCTTTTGATCGATGTTTCTTGGTTAGCGGAGACATTTCCACTGGATAATCAATGATGAAGGTAGGTTGTATTAAATTAGCTTCAACTTTCTCCCCAAAAAGCTCGTCAATTAATTTGCCTTTCCCCATTTGGGCATCTACTTCCATGCCAAAAGAGGTGCATTTTACTCTTAATTCATCTTCAGAAAGCTCGTCTACATTCACCCCAGCATACTTCAAAATTGCCTCCGATATACTTAATCGAGGATAAGGGCCTGCAAATTCTATCAGGCATTCTCCTACCGAAATCTTTGTTTGTCCATGCAAGCTAAAGGCTACTTTTTCAAAAATTTCCTCAGTCAAATTCATCATCCAATGGTAATCTTTGTAGGCCACATAAAATTCTAATGAAGTAAATTCAGGGTTATGTGTCCGATCCATGCCTTCATTCCTAAACATTTTTCCAAACTCATAAACTCCATCAAATCCCCCCACAATCAACCGCTTTAAATAAAGCTCATTGGCAATCCTTAAATACAGAGGCATGTCCAAAGTATTGTGATGCGTTTTAAAAGGTCTTGCAGAGGCTCCCCCATGAACGGATTGCAACACGGGGGTTTCCACTTCTAACCATTCCCTTTGGTCAAACATCATCCGCATCGTGGAAATGATTTTCGCACGTTTAACAAAAATATCTTTAATGGAAGGATTAACGATTAAATCAACATATCGCTGGCGATACCGCATTTCAGGATCAGAAAAGGCATCATAGGTCTGACCTTCTGATTCCTTCACCACTGGCAATGGCTTTAAAGCTTTGGATAGCAACGTAAATTCACGTACATGAACTGATATCTCCCCTACTTGGGTTGTGAATGCATATCCTTTAACTCCGATGATATCCCCAATATCAAGAAGGCGTTTAAACACGGTATTATACAGGGTCTTATCGTCTCCCGGACACAAGTCATCACGCCTAAAATATAATTGAATACGTCCCTTAGCATCTTGTAATTCAGCAAATGAAGCATTTCCCATAATGCGAAATCCCATCAGTCTACCCGCTAAACTAACTTCTTGAAAATTACTTAAATCAGGTTTATACTCGCCCAAAATCTGTGCAGAATGATGGCTAACCAGGAATTCTTCTGCAGGATAGGGATCAATTCCCATGCCAATCAGTTCCTGTCTTTTTTGACGTCTCAATAACTCTTGCTCACTTAATACCATGCTGAATTTATATTTTTAAAGTTCAAAAATAGCCAAATCATTTGGCAAATAAAACTGCTAAGCCAGGAAGCTGAAAACTTAAAACTTGTTAATAAAATGAGAGCCGATAAACAATTGAGTCTATTTTTACGTTAAATTCGCACATTGAAAAACCATTAAAAACAACCATCAAAAAATCCATATAAATGAAAAATCAATTAAAATCCTATGTAGTCATTGCGCTTTTATCCAGTGGAATTACTTTAGGCGCATTTCAATTATTCAATTTGGGTTCAAGAAACACCTTGGGTGAAGTTCCTTCTGCATTTACAAACACATCATCGAGCGTCAATGCCCCCGGAAATCCAGGCGAATTTACGTATGCGGCAGAAAAATCAACTCCTGCCGTTGTTCACATCAAAACTAAAATGGAACAGAAATCACGCCAACAATTTTCAAGTCCTTTTGACGATTTATTTGGTGGCTTTGGTGATCCATTTGGTGGCGGAGGAGGCAGTCGTAGACAAGCACCTCAGCAACAAGAGGCTTCTGGCTCAGGCGTCATCATCAGCGCCGACGGATACATTGTAACCAATAATCACGTAGTAGCTGAAGCCAGTGAGATATCCGTCATCTTAAATGATAAAAGAGAATTTAAAGCAAAAGTTATCTCAACAGATCCTTCATCAGACCTTGCTGTCATCCAAATTAAAGCAAGCGACCTTCCATTCCTAACTTTTGGGGATTCAGATGCGTTGCGAGTAGGAGAATGGGTATTGGCCGTGGGAAATCCATTTAACTTAGAATCAACTGTAACGGCAGGGATTGTTTCTGCCAAAGGTCGTCAAAATATCATTGACCGTGAAGGGGACATCAACCCATTAGAATCATTTATTCAAACAGATGCGGCCGTGAATCCGGGAAATTCAGGCGGTGCGCTTGTCAACTTAAAAGGCGAGTTGATCGGTATTAATACTGCTATTTATTCTCGTACGGGCCAATTTGCAGGATACTCATTTGCCGTGCCAGTGAGTATCGTGAAAAAAGTTTCCGGCGATTTGATTAAGTATGGTAACGTACAACGAGGTTTCCTTGGAGTTAATATCCTTGAGGTAAACTCAAAATTGGTAGATGAAAAAGATCTTAAAGTAAAAGATGGCGTTTATGTAGGCGGATTTGCTGAAAATTCTGCAGCGAAAGATGCCGGAATTAAAATCAATGATGTCATCATGAAAATTGACGGAGTGGATACAAAATCGACGGCTAAACTGATGGAAATTGTCGGAAGAAAAAGACCCGGCGAGTCATTGAACGTTTCTGTCAACCGTGATGGTCAAATCAAAGAATTCAACGTTACCCTCAAGAATAAAGATGGAAATACCTCTATTTTAAAAGGTGATGTGGGCGAAACCTATAAATCAGAATTCTTGGGTGCTAAATTCGGTTCTTTAAGTAGCGCAGATAAAGAAAAATTTAAAGTAAGCTCAGGAGTTAAGGTAGTCGATGTGACCGCCGATGGAAGGTTAGAAATGTATGGATTATCGAAAGGATCCATTATCGTCAAAATAAACGACAAACCCGTTAATAGTCCTAAGGAAGCGACTGAGTTATTAGAAGCCAGAAGAGGTCGAATTAAATTAGAGGGAATTGATGTAGACGGATCTAGATTTATCTACGTACTTTAATCACGTGTCTAGGTAATTATTTTTGCCAAAACCCTGTTAAAAATAAGTTTTGGATCAACAAAAAACCCGAAGCAAATGCTTCGGGTTTTTTTAATGCATTAAAATTAATATTAAGATCTATATAAAACTTGCTTAACAGCTTTAACCGTTCTTTCTACACTAGGCAAAATCTCTTCGATTAGCGTAGGTGCGTAAGGTAATGGCAAGTCGCGTGAATTCACACGAATCACTGGAGCATCTAAGAAATCAAAAGCCCAACGCTGCAAATGATACGTTATTTCGGAAGAAATGGCGGCCAATGGATTCGCCTCTTCAACCACCACACAGCGATTGGTTTTCTTCACGGACTCTACGACGGTCAAATAATCGATGGGACGTACACTGCGCAAATCAATAACTTCAACGGAAATTCCTTGCTTTTCTAACTCTTCTACGGCAGGCATCACTACACGTGATAGCATTTTACCAAAAGTCACTAATGTAACGTCTTTTCCCGCTTTTACTACATTAGCTTTCCCTATTGGAATCAAATATTCCCCATCCGGAACTAATCCCTTGTCTCCATACATAACTTCTGATTCCATAAAAATTACGGGATCATTGTCTCGAATGGAAGCTTTTAACAAACCTTTTGCGTCCGCAGGGTTTGAAGGTACCACTACTTTTAAGCCTGGAGTATTAGCAAACCAATTTTCAAAATTAGAAGAATGTTGGGATGATAATTGACCTGCATTTCCAGTGGGCCCTCTAAAAACAATTGGGCAAGAATATTGCCCGCCTGACATGGACATGATTTTTGAAGCCGAATTGATTACTTGGTCTATGGCAACTAATGAAAAATTGAATGTCATAAACTCTACGATGGGCCTAAGTCCATTCGCAGCAGCACCTACTGCAATCCCCCCAAATCCTAATTCAGCGATCGGCGTATCAATCACACGTTCCGGACCAAACTCATCCAACATCCCTTGGGAAACTTTATAGGCTCCATTATATTCAGCTACCTCTTCTCCTAATAAGAAAACAGTTGAATCAGTTCTCATTTCTTCTTGCATGGCTTCACGCAAGGCTTCTCTAAATTGAATTTCTCTCATATTGATAAATTAAGTATACCACCTAATCGGGAGCAAAATTAGGCAAGAAAACGCATACAACAAAACCAAAATTAGGTTTCTCATGCTCCCAATTTGATAAATTCTAGGTATTTTTGATAATAATTAGAATTTCCAAGCAAATGACCGTTAAAATAGCTCCCATTACTGAATCATTAGCCCATTTTTTTGTCCAAAACGATTATTCACATATCGCTGTTCTGGTTGATGAATTTACAAATAAATATTGTTTGCCTATCATCCAAGATTTGTTGCCTTCAAATTTCACTAAAATCCTAATCAAATCAGGGGAGCACCATAAAAATTTAGCTACATGTGAGCGAGTTTGGGGCCTAATGACGAAGGCCCAAATGGATCGACATAGCTTATTGGTCAATTTAGGCGGCGGGGTCATCGGCGATTTGGGTGGTTTTTGTGCCTCCACCTACAAAAGAGGAATCGATTTTATTCAAATTCCTACCACCTTATTAGCCCAGGTGGATGCCAGTGTAGGGGGGAAATTAGGCATTGACTTCCACGGGCTTAAAAATCATATCGGGGTTTTTCAATTACCTAAAATGGTTTTAATCGACCCAAAATTCATTGATACATTACCTATACAACAAAAAAAATCTGGGTTTGCTGAGATTATCAAGCATTGTCTGATTCGCGATGATAAGGAATGGAACGCCATACGCCAGCAAAGTTTCGAAGAATTAGATTTATCCAAATTAATTGCTCATTCGGTTGCAATCAAAGAAGCGGTGGTTTTAGAGGATCCTAAGGAAGCGGGCTTGCGGAAAATTTTAAATTTTGGCCATACCTTAGGCCACGCCATTGAAACCTATTTGTTAGACCAGGGGAAAAGAAAAATTTTACATGGAGAGGCCATTGCCATCGGTATGATTGTGGAAGCATTTATTTCACATCAACGAGATTTAATTAGCCTTCAGGAACTAGAAGAAATAGAATCTTATTTGTTTGAAAATTATGGTCGTGTCAAATTATTTCCGGAAGAAATAGCAAAAATTATCGCTTTGACCGCTCAAGATAAAAAGAACAAAGGCAAAGAAATCCGTTTTTCTTTGTTGACCGGAATAGGCGATTGTGGATATGACATCCCAGTTAGCGCTTCAGAAATGAAAAAAGCGATTCAATATTACTTAAATTGATTATTCGATTACTTGGGGTACTTTAAAATATTGCTCGTTGGTATCAGGCCCTAAAGCCAACGCTTTCTCCTTCGATAAATCTTGTTTGGCCACATCTTCTCTAAATTGGTTCATGGCGGGAGTCATATGCACTAAGGGTTCCACATTGTCCGTATTCACCGCATTAAGCGCTTCCATCCAATCAAGTACCTTGTTAATCGACTCTTGCATAGGTTGAATTTCATTGGGATGCAATTCCAATCGAGCCAAATGTGCAATTTTTACTACATCTTCCTTAGTTACTTTCATCGTCCTTCTGGATTAACTTTTTATCTTCTGGCATTTCCTTATCTAAAAAGGAATTTAATTGGTCTCGATCCATCGAAGAAATAATTTGACCAAATGAATCAATTTTCATTTCAAAACCTTCCAAATTGGGATGTACTTTGGGTTTTTTATCGACCAACTTACTATTTTTTTTTGCCATTTTATCGTTTACTAAAAATCTCTAGTGCATTTTTGAGCCGGTTCAAAACTTGCTCCTTTCCCCATAATTCCATAGAAATCATCAAGTCAGGCCCTGCCCCGTTTCCACTTAATGCCACCCGCAACATTTGCATCACCTTTCCCATTTTTATACCCGCTTCATCTAATTTCAAATGAATAAATTGCTTGATGGAATCAGCCTCCCATGACTCGAGCATTGGCAAAGTATCATTTAAAACTTGTAAACCCTTCTGAGACTCTTCATTCCATTTATTTTGAACCACTTCCTCCTCATAAATGGCAGGTAATTCGGTAAACTCTTTCACTTTTTCACCTAATTCTTGTGGAAAAGTAATGCGATCCAAAAACAAATGCACAAATGATTCTGCAACTTTCTTTGGCAAATCTGGTAAATATTGTGTGGCTAGACTGGCTACATCTTGCAATTTAAGGTATTGCTCATTAAACCATTTAGCCTTATTTACATCAAATTTAGCGCCTGCCTTATTAATTCTTTCCAAAGAAAAAGCTGAAATCAGCTCCTCCAATGAAAACAATTCCTGTTCTGTCCCTGGATTCCAACCTAAAAATGCTAAAAAATTAATCATGGCGTCAGGAAGGTAACCTTCTTGCTTAAATCCCTTTGAGACTGTGCCCGTTTGTGGGTCTTTCCATTCTAACGGAAAGACAGGAAATCCGCCTAAATCAGCATCCCTTTTTGATAATTTCCCATTTCCTTCTGGTTTTAAAAGTAAAGGTAAGTGGGCAAATTGTGGCGCTTGCCAACCAAAAGCTTGATATAACAATATATGCAAAGGAGCCGAAGGGAGCCATTCTTCGCCACGAATTACGTGGGTGATTTCCATAATATGATCATCCACAACATTAGCTAAGTGGTAGGTTGGCATACCGTCTGACTTCATTAAAACTTTATCATCAATGCTCGACGTATGTACATGTACCCAATCACGAATGCTATCCTGGAACCGTATTTCTGCTTTGGCAGGAACTTTTAAACGAATTACATAGGGCATTCCAGAGTCGATCAAATCGTTAACTTCTTGCGCCGACATAGACAAGGAATTCTTTAATTTGACTCTGGTCAATGCATTATATTGAAAAGCGCTCCCTTTACTTTCGTAAATAGCTCGCATCGCATCTAACTCATCCGAGGTATCAAATGCGTAATATGCTTTTCCTGAATTGATTAACTCATCTGCATAAACTTTATATAATTCCTTACGCTCACTTTGCCGATAAGGCTCATGAGGACCACCGACTCCAATTCCTTCGTCGGGCATAATGCCCAACCATTTTAATGAATCTAAAATATAGTTTTCAGCACCTTCCACGAAGCGGGTTTGATCTGTATCTTCAATACGAAGAATAAAAGTTCCACCTAGTTTATGGGCCAATAAGTAATTATATAATGCGGTTCGAACACCTCCTATGTGCAAGGCGCCTGTGGGGCTAGGGGCAAATCGAACTCTTAAATTTGTAGACATATTTTTTTATTTATAGGCAATGCAAGAAATCTCCACGCGTACATTTTTTGGCAAACGGGCCACTTCGACGGTTTCTCGAGCGGGTGGATTTGCTGTGAAATATTGGCCATACACGCCATTAATTTGACCAAAATGATTCATATCCTGGATAAAAATGGAACACTTTACCACATTTTCAAATGAATATCCCGCCTCATGTAAAATAAACCCCAAATTTTTCATGACTTGATCAGTTTCTTCCTCAATACTTGCGCCTGATTCATAGGCAGGAAAGGCAATTTGACCTGACACATATAAAGTACCCTGAACCTCAACAGCCTGTGAATAAGGGCCGATGGGAGGAGGAGCCTCTGTGGATAAAATTATTTTTTTTGTCATATCTTTGAAATGAAATGCAAGTTACCAAAATCGCCTCATTTATAATAAACAAAAAAGGAATCTTCTTCATGCTGATATCCTCGCTTTGCTTTGCATGTATGTCGGCCATGGCGAAAGATTTAAGCGAAAAATTCCCTTCTGTGCAATTGGTGTTTTTTAGAAGTGCCGTAGGCCTTCCCTTTTTATTGACCAGTTTATGGCTTAAACCTGCTGTCCAGAAAGGCGGAAAATTATATTTCATTATCCTTCGAGGGATATTGGGGGCATTTACCTTATACTGCTTGTTTTATACGCTTGAGCATTTAAGTTTATCATTAACAAACACATATGGCCAAGCATTTCCATTATTTATCGCCATTTTTAGTTTTTTCATATTTCCTTCTGAAAAATTAAGCCGCCAACAAATCATGTATTTGCTGATCGGCTTTTGCGGAATCATTTTAATCTTTAGGCCGGAGACCAACGGCACATTATTGCATCATAGTACGGGAATTATTTATGCAATCGGCACAGCATTAGGCTATATCGCGATTAAAGAAGCGCAAAAATATTACGATTCTAGGTGGGTAGTTGTTTCCTTTATGGGGGCAGGCTTAATAGCCTCAATCCTTTCATTATTATTTGGAACATTTTCCGACTTGCCTAATAGTTTTCTGACAGGAAAATGGATCGAGCCTAATGCACACGAATGGGTAATGGCCTTAGTGATGGGCCTTTTAGCATTAGGGGTACAATATTTTACAACACAGGCCTTGTTAAATGAGAAAACGAGTATTGTGGGGGCTATCGGAAATAGTAGTGTCCTATTTTCCATTTTAATCGAAATACTTTTGGGCCACGGCTTTCCCAGTCTTATTGTCTGCCTTGGCATTAGCCTGGTTGTTTATGGCAGTTATAAAGTAAGTAAGGGAAATTAATTAGCATGCTTTGAAGAGATCTTTCGACCATCAATTCATTTGCTACATTAAAATAGCATCGGCGGAACGCATACAAAATATTCCTACTTTCCCATATTTTAAACATAGGCATAAAATAGCGAATTACCTGAATTGCGATGTGAGCGCATAAAAAAATCCTTCCAGTTAAAGGAAGGATTTTTTAAAAAGATGGAATTTCAAAATTCCAAACAAATAGATTATGCAGTCGCCGAGTTCATTACTTCAGTTTGTTTACGAATAGACTCGGAATGAATCAATTTAAACAACTCCTCAATAAATTCTGGGTATAAAGCTAAGCCTTTTGCTTGATTTGCTCGATCACTATGAAGTTGCTTCCAACGATCTAATTGTAACACAGCTACATTATTATCGCGTTTATATTCACCTAATTTTTCTACCACAGCCATGCGGGCAGCTAAAACTTCTAACACTTCACGGTCAATATTATCAATTTTCTCACGAAGGCTTGCTAATTCATCTGAAAAATCAGCCCCGTAGTTGGCATTACGAACATCCAATTCACGCAACATCTCACCCAATTTCTCCGGGGTAACTTGTTGGCTTGCATCAGACCAAGCCGCATCAGGATCCCTGTGCGTCTCAATAATCATACCGTCATAATTTAAATCAAGTATTCTTTGAGCTAATTCCATTAACAAAGCGCGCTTTCCAGCCATGTGAGATGGATCACCAAT
>Ga0209829_10001673_pt1 | contig 17614 bp, 16 predicted proteins | sample C_140205_EF_Meta_FD_187311 | JGI IMG/M metagenome (GOLD analysis project Ga0209829, IMG submission 187311) | Freshwater microbial communities from Lake Croche, Canada to study carbon cycling - C_140205_EF_MetaG (SPAdes) (version 2) | ecosystem: Environmental > Aquatic > Freshwater > Lake...
GATGACGTTTGATTTAGGCAGGTTGATGGCGCCGCCAAAAAAATTACGCGTGCGCTTTTTAGCGATCGCGAACGCAAAAAATCCAACCAAAATCGCCCCGCCCATGACAAAGGCAAGCGAGGGATCCCACAGCCCAAAGAGATCCAAAAAGCCCAGGACTTTGGCTGGGTCGGTCATGCCCGAAAGTAACAGGCCCACACCAAACACGAGCCCAACAATAAATTCACTTAGACGTTGCATGATGTTGTCCTTAAAGAAGGTGGCGCGCGATAAACACAACGGCAAAGCCTGCCGCCATAAAGGTGAGGGTGGCGATTAAAGAGCGCGGCGATAACCGTGCCAAGCCACAGACGCCGTGCCCGCTGGTACAGCCTGACCCGTAGCGGGTGCCCAGGCCCACGAGCAACCCTGCAATGACCAGCAAAATGACACCTGCATCGATGCGTGGGGCTGAGAGCAGGCTGGACGGCGCCAAGGCCTTGAAGACCCAAGGCGAGGTGAAGATCCCAGCAAGAAAGGCGAGACGCCAAATCGCGTCGCTGCGTTTGGGTGGGATGAGGCCGCCGAGAATGCCGCTAATGCCTAGAATGCGGCCATTGAGCAAAATGAATAGTGCCGAAGCCAGTCCGAGCAAGACGCCACCTGAGAGCGAAGCCCAAGGTGTGAAGTGTGACCAGTCAATTGTCATTGCTGAACCTCTGTGTGATTACAGAACTCTGCGTAAAGAACTTTCATGACGGCCAGGGCCGGTGAACTAGAGAATTGGTAGTAGATGTTTTTGCCTTCGCGGCGGGTACTGACAAGTTGCTCTTCGCGTAGCACCGTCAACTGCTGTGAAAGAGTGGGTTGAACAATACCTAGCAACGTTTCGAGTTCGCCTACTCTGCGCTCGCCTTGTGTCAGTTGGCAAAGAATGAGCAGGCGATCGGGATTCGCCAATACCTTCAAAAACCGACAAGCCTGCGCGGCCGAGGCCTGCATCGTCTGCAGTTCAATAGCCTCTGATGCGGGGTATAACTGTTGAGATGTATCAAGTATTGTCATAATAAAATATCTATATATAATTTATTAAATGATATATTATCACGGTACAAACTAACTTTGCAATGTGTTTAAGGAAAGATCATGAGGCAGCAGGCAGCGACTTCAGTCAAACCAATCGTGCACGGTATTTTTGATGCCAGCACCTGGACAGTGACGTACGTGGTCTACGACAAGCCAGGATCGTCATGCGCGATTATTGACCCAGTGCTTGACTACGATCCTAAATCGGGCCGTACGAGTCACGCTAGCGCAGATAAAGTGATCGCCTTTGTGCGTCAGCAGAACTTGACGGTTCAATGGATTTTAGAAACGCATGCGCATGCTGATCATCTGTCTGCTGGCTCTTACCTCAAGCAGATGTTAGGCGGCAAACTGGCGATCGGCGAGCACATCACGGGTGTGCAAAGTGTCTTTGCAAAGATTTTCAATCTTGAACCGTCGTTCAAGCAAGATGGTTCGCAGTTTGATGTCCTGGTAGCGGATGGTGCTGACATTGCGGTGGGTGAGTTGGTGGGCCACACAGTTTTTGTACCGGGTCACACCCCAGCGTGTGTCGCCTATCAATTTGGTGATGCCGTCTTTGTGGGCGACACGATGTTTATGCCCGATGTGGGTACGGCGCGCTGTGATTTTCCTGGTGGTGATGCGGCTACTCTGTATCACTCAGTGAAAAAAATATTGAGTTTGCCACCCGAAACGCGCTTATTTATGTGCCATGACTATCCACCCACCGAGCGTACGATTCAATATGAAACGACGGTTGCTGAACAGCGTGCACACAATATTCACGTGCATGAGGGCGTCACTGAAGCGCAGTTCGTAGAGATGCGCACCAAGCGTGATGCCACGCTTGAGATGCCGGTTTTGATATTGCCTGCCGTACAGATCAATATTCGGGCTGGTGAGCTGCCGCCCAAAGAGAGTAATGGCGTGGCCTATGTCAAGATTCCTCTCAACGTACTTTGAACGTTTTAAAGATGCCAAGAAGCAGTAAAAACCTCAACGCAGTGACGCATTTAGCTTTTTCAACGCCTCTGCGCCCGGGCAAAGTTGTTTTGAATCAAAGGCTGCCAAGGGTGTATCGCTGGTATTGAGCGATGCATGCAGGTCAGTTGCGTCTGGATCCAAGTACAACAAGCCCGTCACTACCTCGCCGCGCGCCTGATGTTCATTGATGTAGCTCAGTGCACCATAACGGTCTGAGGGATCGTAGTCGTTGTGCAGTTTGCGCAGACGCAGTGTCTTGCCATCGTGCTGTTCGACTTCAACGACCTCACCAGGTTCATATTGCGTGACGATTTCGTCGCGTGAGGTGAAGAAGTCGATGCGACTGACTGCTTCGTTGTGCTCACGCACATAGTCGTAGCTCTTAGTGCTGCCGCTATGGTTATTGAATGCGATGCAAGGGCTGATCACATCGATAAAGGCTGCGCCACCGTGGCCAATTGCACCTTTGATTAAGGGTACGAGTTGGTCTTTATCGCCCGAAAAGCTGCGTCCAACATAAGTGGCACCTAGCTGTAAAGCTAGCCCCACCAAGTCGATCGGGCTGTCATTGTTGACTACGCCCTTTTTGCTTTTTGAACCTTTGTCGGCAGTTGCAGAAAACTGGCCTTTGGTTAAACCATACACGCCGTTGTTTTCGACAATGTAGGCCATGCTTACGCCGCGACGCATCGCGTTAGCAAACTGACCTAAACCGATTGAGGCTGAATCGCCGTCGCCAGAAACGCCTAAGTAAATCAATTCGCGATTGGCAAGATTGGCACCGGTTAAGACCGATGGCATACGACCGTGCACTGTATTAAAGCCATGTGAAGCGCCTAAAAAATAATCAGGGGTCTTCGAGCTGCAACCAATGCCTGATAGTTTGGCCACGCGATGGGGTTCGATGTCGAGCTCCCAACAGGCTTGCACAATGGCCGCTGAGATTGAATCATGACCGCAGCCGGCGCACAGAGTCGAGACACGCCCTTCATAGTCGCGACGGGTGTACCCAACTTTATTCTGTGTCAGGCTGGGGTGGTGCAGGGCGGGCTTGGTGATGAAGGTCATGCCAATTCCTTTTGCTTATTGTTTTTTGACGCAGCCGAGTGATCTGCGGGCAGGTGCGTGCGAATAAAGTCGGTGATGAAGCGCGCTGTAATCGGTGTGCCATCGTAGTGCAGCACTTTGATCATTTTGGCTGGGTCGATGGACAGTTCATTGACTAAGATCGAATGCATTTGTGCATCGCGGTTTTGCTCAACCACGTACACCTGCTCGTGCTCGGCAATAAAAGCTTCGACCGTGGCCGGAAACGGAAACGCGCGAAGACGCATGGCGTCTAGGTGAATCCCTTCGGCGTTCAAAATGTCTAAGCCTTCTTTCATCGCAGGGCTGGTCGAGCCAAAGTAGATCACGCCAAGCTTGGTTGGTTTGGGTGCCTTGTCAAACACTGGCTGTGGCACCATATCTGCGGCGGTTGCAAACTTACGTAGCAGCCTTTCCATGTTGTAAATGTAATCTGGGCCACGCTCAGAGTAGCGAGCGTAGGGGTCGCGCGTGGTGCCGCGGGTAAAGTACGCGCCCTTGGTCGGATGGGTGCCAGGCAGTGTGCGCCAGGCGATACCGTCGCCGTCAACGTCTTTATAGCGACCAAAGTCTTTGCCCGCCTCAAGCTCTTCAGCTGTCATGACCTTGCCGCGATCGTAGGTGCGGGCGTCATCCCAGACAAAGGGTTTTGACAAGCGTTGATTCATACCGATGTCTAGATCAGTCATAAAGAAAATCGGTGTTTGTAGTCGATCCGCTAAATCCAGTGCAATCGCGCCAAATTCAAAACACTCGTAGGGGTCTTCAGGCAAAAGCATTACGTGCTTGGTGTCGCCGTGCGATGCATAGGCGCAAGCTAATAAGTCAGACTGTTGCGTGCGAGTCGGCATGCCGGTTGAGGGGCCACCACGCTGCACATCAATGATCGTGACGGGGATCTCGGCAAAGTAAGCCAAGCCAATAAACTCAGCCATCAACGAAATGCCAGGACCCGAGGTCGCAGTAAAAGCACGGGCGCCATTCCAACCGGCGCCCACCACCATGCCGATTGAGGCAAGCTCATCTTCGGCTTGCACAATCGCAAAGCGATTCAATCCTGTGCTTGGATCTGTACGATATTTGTCGCAGTATTTTTGAAAGGCCTCGGGCACAGAGGACGAAGGCGTAATCGGATACCAGGCTGCCACGGTGGCGCCACCGTAAACGCAACCTAGTGCCGCAGCACTGTTACCATCAGTAAAAATCTGATCTCCCACCTTGTCTGCTTTTTGTACGCGAATACCAAGCGGTGCCTTCAGATTTTGTTTCACATAGTCGCGACCCAAGTGTAGGGCGCGAATATTTGAGTCAAGCAAGGCCTCTTTACCCTTGTACTGCTCAGCAAAAAGTTTTTCAAATACCTCAGCATCGACCGCCAGTAGCATTGATAACGCACCAACGTATATGATGTTTTTAAACAGTTGCCGCTGCCGTGGATCGGTGTAAGTGGCGTTGCTAATCTCTGTCAGTGGGATGCCGATAATATTGATATCTGGACGAAATTTTGATTCTGGGATTGGGCGCGTTGAATCGTAAAACAAATAGCCGCCGGGCTCGATCTCGGCGATGTCAGCGTCCCAGGTTTGAGGGTTCATGGCGACCATTAGGTCTACGCCACCGCGACGCCCCAGATAGCCTTTTTCGCACACCCGAGCCTCGTACCAAGTCGGCAGGCCTTGAATATTGCTTGGAAAAATATTGCGTGGGCTAACCGGTACGCCCATCCGCAAAATCGCTTTGGCAAACAGTTCGTTGGCCGAGGCTGAACCCGAGCCGTTGACGTTGGCAAACTTAATGACGAAATCGTTAATCGCTTCGATCGGCTTCATACAGACTCCAACATTGAACCGTTTGCCTGTTGATCGCGAGCAAGCGGTCCAGCAGTGGTGGTCGTTAATAAAAACTTTTGCATATCCCAGGCACCCGTCGGGCACCGTTCAGCACATAGCCCGCAGTGCAGGCACACATCTTCATCTTTCACCATCACCCGACCCGATTTCAAATCGGTCGACACGTACAGGTCTTGCGTGAGCTCAAGGGCAGGCGCGCGCAGACGCGTTCTGAGTTCTTGCTCTTCGCCGTTTTGTGTAAAGGTAATGCAGTCTGTTGGGCAGATGTCAGTACACGCATCGCACTCGATACAAGTTTTGGCATTAAACACCGTTTGAACGTCGCAGTTCAGGCAACGACTGGCCTCTTTGAAGGCGGTTGCCGCGTCAAAGCCTAATTCAACTTCGACACGAATGTTGGCAAGCGCTGTTTCAGACTCGGCCCATGGCACTTTGAAGCGAGCATCGTTAGAAACATCATTTTGATAGCTCCACTCGTGAATGCCCATTTTCTGTGACATTAAATTCGTGGTGGGGGCGGGGCGCTTTTCGGTATCTTCGTTGTTCAAGAAGCGATCAATCGACACAGCGGCTTCGTGTCCGTGCGCGACCGCGGTGATAATGTTTTTAGGGCCAAAGGCCGCATCGCCACCAAAAAAGACGCTTGGCTGCGAGGTGGATTGAAAGGAGTCGTTACCTAATACCGGTTGGCCCCATTTATTAAAATCAACACCGCTAGCTTCGTCGATCCACGGAAATGCGTTTTCTTGGCCGACCGCTAACAACACCGTGTCGCATTCAAAAAACACATCAGGTTGTCCTGTTGGCACCAAGTTACGGCGACCCTTGTCATCGTACTGTGCCTCGACTACTTCGAAGGTCATGCCAATTAGCTTGCCGTCTGTGTGCTCAAAGCTTTTAGGCACATGGAAGTTGATGATTGGTATACCTTCGTGAATGGCATCTTCTTTTTCCCAGGGGGAAGCTTTCATCTCGTCGAAACCACTGCGCACGATCACTTTGACATCGGTGCCGCCTAAGCGACGCGATGAACGGCAGCAGTCCATGGCCGTGTTACCACCGCCCAAGACGATGACGCGCTTGCCAACGCTGGTGACATGCCCAAACGACACCGAGGCTAACCAGTCGATGCCGATATGAATATTCGCTGCAGCTTCTTTTCGGCCTGGTACGTCAAGATCGCGTCCACGTGGCGCACCACAGCCTACAAAGATTGCGTCGTAGCCTTCGGCCATTAAGCCGCTCAGTGATTCAACGCGCTGGCCCGCTTTAAAGTCAACGCCCATCTCAAGGATGTAATTGGTTTCTTCATCAATGACAGATTCTGGTAAACGAAAGCGCGGAATCTGCGAACGAATAAAACCACCAGCTTTGGCTTCGCCGTCGAACACGGTGACCTGGTAACCAAGCGGCAGCAGATCGCGTGCGACAGTCAGCGAGGCAGGGCCTGCACCGACGCAGGCAATTCTTTTGCCATTGGGGGCCGCGATCGCAGGCATGCGACTTTTGATATCGCTTTTGTTGTCAGCTGCGACGCGTTTAAGACGACAGATCGCAACTGGTTCAGGCTTATCACCATTATTTTCTTCGACGCGACCTCGCCGGCAGGCGGGTTCACAGGGGCGATCACAGGTGCGACCCAGTACACCCGGAAACACATTCGAAACCCAATTCACCATGTAGGCGTCGGTGTAGCGGCCTTGCCCGATTAAGCGGATGTATTCAGGAACGGGGGTGTGAGCAGGGCATGCGTACTGGCAGTCAACGACCTTGTGAAAATAGGTCGGGTCCGTCAAATTTGTTGGTTGCAAAACGAGTCTCCTGTCCGCCGAGGCGTATTTTTTTGTTTGACCTTAAGCCCTGACATAGTCGATTGACGTGAGTCAAGACTCGATCATTAGAATCACTTTAATACACATAGTCTAATGTGGCGCGGCAATTCTTGCACGTTGATATTGAGGGCTTGGTGATCTCATCCACACTCTTTGTCCTCTTGATTGTTTTTACTTAAAGTTGCTGCGCTGCCGCAAAAATGAGTGTGGTAATGCGGGCTCTGTTAATCTGTGCGAAAGAGAGCTTTGACTGCTTGATTCACACAACCCAGATGAAAGGAGACAACACTGTGGCGAAGGACTCGATGACAAGATATCCAGTGACAAGACGTGCGCTGCTGTTGACTTGCGCAGCTGCCTTTGCGGTGTGCAGCCTTGGCGCCCAGGCGCAAATGCCCAATAAACCCATCACGCTAATTGTGCCGTTTGCGGCCGGTGGCAATCTTGATATTGTGGGCCGTTTGATTGCTCCTGGCTTGGCCAAAGAGCTAGGACAATCCGTTGTCGTGCAAAATAAACCCGGTGCAGGGGGCGTACTAGGTGCTACCGAATTATCGCGCTCTGAACCCGATGGGACTGTTTTGCTTGTTAGCACGCCTAACGCCATTACAGTGGCGCCCAAGATGGTGCAGACACAATACACACTCGATAGTTTTGCAGCAGTGGGGTTGATCTCTTCAACGTCATTATTGCTCGTCACTCGCACCGAACAGCCGAAATTTAAGGATTTCGCTAGTTTTGTGGCCTTTGCCAAAGCTAATCCAGGCAAAGTAAGTATTGCGAACGCGGGTATTGGTACGTCTAATCATATTGCCATCATGCAGTTACAAATCATGGCCGGCATCGAGCTGAATGTGATTACCTATAAAGGTTCAGGGCCCTCTAATATCGATTTGTTAGGCGGGCAAGTAGATGTCAGCATCGATCAGTTGTCGAGCGCAATTACGTATCTTAAATCTGGACGTACTCGTGCCATGATGGTGGTCGCTGCAGAGCGCGATCCCTTGGTACCTGACGTGCCAAGCGCGAAAGAACTGGGTTTGCCGCAGCTTGAGGTCAGTACAACGGCGGGGTTGTTAGCACCTGCAAAAACGCCTGCCGCAACGCTCGCGCTCTTGAACGCAGCACTCAACAAAACCTTGGCAGATCCTCAGATCCAAGAGCAATTCACGCGTGCTGCCAGTCGGGCGCGCCCAGGGCCTGCCGCTGTGTTTACGACTCTGATGCAAACCGAAGATAAGACTGCAGCGGCGTTAGCCGCGGCTGGAAAGCTTAAACCCGAGTAAAGGCTGAATCGGTCTGGCTTGCTGGCTGATTTTTGCAGCGGCCTATCGTCTGAACAAGTCAGCCAGTAGTCTGGCCGAGTCGGTCTAGTATGAAGTCAGCCCCCCAGTCTGACCGAGTCGATCTAGTATCCGAGTTGTCGATTGATCTTGTTATCAAGCTGCCCTGTTGTAGTGAGCTTGGCAAAATTGGCAAACCAGCAATCCAGCACACGTTGCACATAATCGGGTGCGTCGCACGAGATATGCGGCGTGACGATCAGGTTAGGCGTCGTCCAAAGAGGTGAGCTCGGCTCGAGGGGCTCTTTATCGAAGACATCCAAGATTGCGCCATCAAGCTGTTTGCTTGCCAGGTACTTGATGACTGCGGCGTAATCCACAATCGGTGAGCGACCGATGTTAATCAACCCCGCTCCTTTGGGTAATGAGGCGATTCTGGCGTCGGTGATCAAGCCGCGGGTATCTGCCGTGAGGGGTGCCGCAACAATCAAATAGTTAGTACGCGGTAAAACGCTGTCGAGCTGGCTCACGCTGATGGTTTCGTCGGCAAGCGGTTGCGCAGCGCCCGAGCGTGTCACAGCAATGACCTTCATGCCAAGTCGTTTGGCACCCAGGCCAGCCGCACGACCCACGTCGCCAAAGCCAATCACCGTTGCAGTCTTGCCTCGAATATTGAACTCATGAATCATGTCCCAAACCTGCTTGGTTTGATTCGCCAGAATTTGAGGCATTTTGTTGTGCAACATCAACAAAGCCATGCTGATGAAGTCTTCGGTTTTGTCGCCGTGAATACCACTGCTGTTGGTGACCGTAATTTGCTCGGGCAACCAGTCAAGCGGCAGCAGGTGATCCACACCCGCACCTGTCGTGTGAAGCCATCTTAGTTTTTTTGCTGCAATGATTTTTGGGCGATCGATCGGGCCCGCCAGCAGGGCATCAGCGTCTTGCAGTGCGTTTTCTAAGATATCGCCATCCCAGCCAACCGAGACATCGATTTGTTTGGCAAGCTCTGGATGCCTTGCGGCGGCCTGCGCCCACTGTTCGTGTGTAAGGTGAAAGAGTTCGTTGCGAAGACGGCCATTTTCTAAGTGAAGTCTGAAGCGAGTGGACATAGGTGTTCTTTTAAGCGGTTGAGTGTCAACAAAAGAATAACAAAGTCAGGATTCTATCGGTATCAGAAAACTAGCGTTGTTAACTGAAAGCGAGGGCAACCAGTATTTTTTTGGGTAGCCGAGTGTCTAAGATGCTTGGCTAAATCATTCCGCTTTGACGTTCGCGGTTCGGGCAACTTTACCCCATTTGTCATATTCGGAGACTAAGTAATCGCTAAACTCTTGCGGCGTCGAGGCACCTAAGACCGCACCAAGATTAGCCAGCCGTTTTTGTAGGTCTGGCGAGCCCATCGCGCTAGCAAAACCTTGTTGAAGACGGCTCACGGTTTCTGCTGCGGTTCCTTTAGGGGCAATGAAGCCGATCCATGGTTCGATCTCGAACCCGGGTACGCCTGATTCGGCAATAGTTGGTGTGTCAGGAATCAAAGCCATTCGTTTGAGTCCGGTCACAGCCATCGGACGAAGGCGCCCCTGCTTGACCTCTTGCTCGACCAAAATCCAGTTGATGAAGGTTAGTTGAACACGACCGGCGATCAAATCTGTCATCGACGGACCTAGGCCTTTGTAGGGGATGTGATTGAGTTTGACGCCAGCCAGCATTTGCAGCAGTTCGCCTGAGAGATGCGCTGTTGAGCCTACTCCGGCTGAGGCATAGTTCACAGCGCCTGGGTTGGCTCGGGCGTAGGCAATTAACTCTTGAACGGTCTTTGGTACAAACTGAGCGTTTGCTGTCATCACCAAATGGTATTTCGCAACAACGGTGATGGGTGCAAAATCTTTAAGTGGGTCGTAGAACAGCTTGGGTTGTATAAACGCATTGATCACAAAATCAGGCGCGGTTAGCAAAATGGTATTGCCATCAGGCGCGGCATTGGCGACCAATTGCGTCGCAATCATTGTGGCGCCACCGGGATGATTTTCAACAATGACCGGTCGGCTTAACGCTTCAGCCAGTTTTTGTGCGATGACACGAGTGGCGACATCGGTCGGGCCACCGGCTGCAAACGGCGCAATAATCCGAAGCGGTTTGCTTTCGACTTGCGCTGAGCTGTTAGCGGAGTAAAAGCCGATCAAACAGGCTACGAAAAATAAGTATCGGGCGAGGTAACGGGGCATGGTGTGTCTCATGGTTTTATGGTCGGTGTAGCGTAACTCGAAATATCTTTGGGCGTAGCGTTGTATATTGTTTTAACCTAGCAGTCCGACTCACCACAGCTCGATCACCGGGACCATGCTCAAGCTTCACTTTATATGCTTTCAAACCTCATCAACAAGCGAGTTTAAGCCATGTTAGGGGTGACTGATTACGGTGCCTTTGTTGTTGCGTTCACGATTTTTTTGCTGATACCGGGACCCGGTAATTTAGTGTTGATTACCTCGACCACTAAAGGGGGCGTGAGGGCGGGGCTTGCCGCAACGCTGGGTATTGTTCTTGGCGACCAAGTCTTGTCTTGGCTCGCGGTGGCCGGGGTTGCGGCGGTGTTGACCACGTACCCAACAGCCTTTCAGGCCGTGCAATGGGTGGGTGCGGCCTATCTTGCTTGGCTCGGGGCAAAAATGCTGTTGGCTAAACCAGGGGCAGCCCCTATTTTGAATATCAAGCCTCATCACTACTTGCGGCAGGCCTTTTTAATTACGCTCTTGAATCCGAAGTCCATTGTTTTTTATATGGCTTTTTTTCCTCTCTTTATTGATCCAGTCAAGCAGCTGGGCTTGCTGACGTTTGGCTTGTTGGCAGCCACTATTGCGGTGCTCGCGTTCGCTTATGGTGTGATCGCAACCTTATTGACTCATTTTTTTGCTGCTCGGATGCGCCGTAATCCCAAGATCGGCTTTTTGCTTGAAAAGCTGGCGGGCTTGTGCCTGGTTGGGTTTGGTGTGAGATTGGTTTTGACCCGTTAAGGCAACGGTTTACCTGGCGGGCTTGCGCGTGGGGCCGCTTGGTGACTAAGCTGTGTTGTAAACCGTTCAGATTAATCATAAAAGCTTAGAGACAGATCATGAAAATAGCAGTCTTGCCAGGCGATGGCGTGGGTCACGAAATCATTCCTGAGGCGGTGAAGGTTCTGCAAGCGACAGCGAAAGGGCATTTTGAACTTGAACTTGAATACGGTCATATTGGGATGACAGGCGTTCACGCGACAGGTAAGCCTCTGCCCGATGAGACCTATGCACTCGCAAAACGTGCTGATGCGATTTTGTTTGGTGCGATCGGCGGACCAGAGTACGAACAGTGGATTCGCACAAACAAAGTCCGCTCAGGTTTGTTGCAGTTGCGCTTGAATTTAGGCTTGAATGCGAATTTGCGCCCGATCAAGTTGTTTCCAGAGTTGGCGAGCGTCTCAACGCTCAAGCCCGAGGTGATTGAGGGCTTGGATTTATTGATTTTGCGCGAGTTATCGAGTGATATCTATTTTGGCGAACCGCGTGGCCCCGTGCAAAATGCTTCAGGTGAGCGGGAGTCGATCAATACGATGCGTTATACCGAATCGCAGATTCGCGCGATTGGTCATGTTGCTTTTAAAACGGCACGGCAGCGCAAAAGCAAAGTTTGTTCGGTTGACAAGGCTAATGTGCTTGAAACGATGCAGCTTTGGCGCGATGTCATGAAAGAGGTCGGTGCAGAGTACCCTGATGTCGAGTTAACGCACTTGTATGTCGATGCGGCTGCGATGATGTTGATCCGCGCGCCAACCCGTTTCGACGTGATTGTGACGGGCAACATGTTTGGCGATATTTTGTCGGATGAGGCCGCGATGCTCGTGGGTTCACTTGGGATGTTGCCTTCAGCCTCGTTGGCACCGGATGGGAAAGGCCTTTACGAGCCGATTCACGGTTCTGCACCAGATATTGCCGGTAAAGATATTGTGAATCCCTGTGCCATGATTTTGTCTGCGGCGATGATGCTACGCCATAGTTTTAATCGCGATAAAGACGCACAGCGCATTGAAAACGCAGTGCGGGCAGTTGTTGGGCGTGGTTTGCGTACGGCCGATATCATGGATACCGATAGTCGCTTGGTAGGGACTAAAGAAATGGGTGATGCGATCGCTGCAGCAGTTGTTAGTTGAGGTGGTGATGGCTGAGTCAACAGGTAAAACTTTATTTGAAAAAATCTGGCTCGCGCATGAGGTGATGCGCGATGAAGATGGTCAAAGCTTGCTTTACATTGATCGAAACCTGATCCATGAAGGTTCGCGTAATCCTTTTCAAGTGCTTGCTGCAAAAAATATCCCTGTGCGCCGACCCGACCGTACCTTTGCTACGCCTGATCACTATGCGCCTACAACAGGGCGGTCGCTCGATAGCATCGATGGGCCTGAGCGTCTGGATATGGTGGTGTCCTTGCAGCGCAATACTCAACAAGCCGGCATCACCATGTTCGGGTTGGATGATGCGCGTCATGGGATCAGCCATGTAGTAGGGCCCGAACAGGGCTTAAGTTTGCCAGGGATGACGATCGTTTGCGGTGATAGTCATACCTCGACTCATGGTGCTTTAGGCGCGCTAGCTTTTGGTGTGGGTGCCTCTGAGGTTGCCCATGTGTTGGCAACGCAGACGATTTGGCAGCGTATGCCGTCGACGATGCGTGTACGCATTGACGGCGTTTTGCAATTGGGGGTCTGCGCAAAAGATGTCGCGCTTGCCTTGATCGCCAAAATTGGTTCTGCGGGTGCAACAGGGTTTGTTATTGAATACACCGGTTCAACCGTAACGGCCATGTCCATGGAGGCACGTTTGACACTGTGTAACCTGTCGATTGAAGCGGGTGCCCGCGCGGGTATCATTGCCCCCGATGAAGTGACCTTTGCCTATGTGGCTGATAAGCCCTATGCGCCTAAAGGGATTGAGTTTGAACAACAATTAACGCGGTGGCGTGACTTATTTAGCGACTCGGATGCTGCGTACGGCGCTGAAGTTTTTTTAGACGCTAGTGCCATTAGTCCGATGGTGACATGGGGCAATAGTGTTGAAGACGGCCTGGCAATTACCGAAAACGTTCCAGATCCCGCCTTGGTCGCTGACGCCACGCGCCGAGCAGTGCTCGAACAATCGCTTCAATATATGGCGCTGACACCTGGGCAGGCATTGTCATCCGTCCAAATCGATTATGTCTTTATTGGTTCATGCACCAACGGACGCCTTGAAGATTTACAGGCCGCTGCAGATATTATTCAGCATAAAAAAATTGCATCTCACGTGCGTGCCATCGTGGTGCCTGGTTCTGGCACAGTGAAAGCTCAGGCAGAGTCGCTGGGACTCGATCGAATATTTTTAGAGGCGGGCTGTGAATGGCGTGAGCCTGCCTGCTCGATGTGTTTGTCGACAAATGGCGATATGGTTCCTGCGGGGTTACGCTGTGCCTCGACCTCAAACCGAAATTTTGTCGGTAGACAGGGGCCGGGTTCGCGCACACATTTGGTGGGCCCGGCTATGGCTGCTGCAGCTGCGCTTGCTGGCCACCTTGTCGATGTACGTGCGTATCTTTAAAAAGGTGCCAAGCGTATGCAGCCATTTATTTCTTTAGACGATATCGCGGTGCCGCTTCTTGAAGCTAATATCAATACTGATCAATTGTTGCCATCGCGCTATTTGCGCAAACAGCGGGCTGAAGGCTTTGGGCAGTATTTGTTTCGTGATTTACGCTACCGAGATGAGGTACAAGAGCACACGGGTTTTATCCTGAATCAGACGCCTTACCGTGCGGCAAAAATTATCGTAGCCAGTACAAATTTTGGCTGTGGGTCTTCACGCGAAATGGCGGTATGGGCTGTTGCAGACTACGGGATCCGTGTGCTCATATCGTCGCGATTTGCCGATATTTTTTATAACAATTGTTTTAAAAATGGACTGTTGCCGATTGTGTTGCCTCAAGACGTAATCGAGGCCTTGCAACAATTTTTATTGCGACACCCCGGCGGCACGCTGAACGTTAATCTAAATGATCAACAGGTAAAAAGTGAAGATGGGCAGTGTTACAGCTTTGAAATCAATCCCTTCAATAAGAAATGTCTGCTGCAGGGTATTGATGCAATCGATTACACCTTGCAGTTGGTCAAAAAAATTGAAGCTTACGAACAACGTACGCAATAATCGGAGTGATCTTGAAAAAAATACTTGGTTTGACGTTGATGCTTATGATGGCGACTTGTTGGTCTGCGCCTGACACGCGTCCTGAAAAAGTCGATGTCGCGATTGCGACCTCACCCTCGGTCATTTCATACTATTCTTTTGAAATTGCGATGGCTAAGGGTTACTTCAAGGACGAAGGGCTGAATATCACACGCAGTATGTTTGCCGGTGGGCCTAAGGCCATGCAGGCACTTTTAGGCGGTAGCGCCGATGTCGCTGTGAGTGCCTATGCGAATACGTTGAATATGGCCGCTAAGGGGCAAAACTTGCAGGCCTTTTTCTTAATGATTGATTACCCAGCTTACGCAGTTGGCGTCACCAAGGCGGGGCAGACTAAATTCAAAGGCTTTGAGAGTTTGCCAGGCCTCAAGGTGGGTGTGACCTCACCTGGTTCAAGCACCCACATGGTGTTTAACGCGATTGCGCACCGCCATGGGGTCAACGTTAAATCGTATTCAGTCATCGGAGTCGGGGCTTTGGCGGGTGCTGCGTCGGCTGCGCAAACTGGGGCCATTGACGTGTTGGTCGGCATTGACCCAGTGGTGACAATGCTGACAAACACTGGCGATCTTAAAATTGTGGCGGATTTGCGTACGGGGGCAGGTACTTTCGAGGCGCTTGGCAGTCGCACCTACCCTGAGGGATCCATGCTCGCCAGCACAGAGTTTGTACAAAAAAATCCTAAAACTATTCAGGCGCTAACCAATGCAATGCTAAAAGCGCAGTTGTTTTTGCAAATCGCAAGCGCGGCTGAAATTGCCGATTCGTTGCCAAAGTCTTATCAAATCGGAGAGCGCGACTTATATCTTCAGGCGATTCAAAATACCCGTTCTGTCTATTCAAAAAACGGGCGTTATGATCTAGAGGGCATAGAGGCGGTGTTAAAAGTATTGACCGAGTTTGATGCCGAGTTGGCCGCTGTGCAGACCAAAATTGATGTCAGCGCAACGTTCACGAATCGTTTTGTAGACGTCTCGCTCGCGGCGCAAAAAAAGTAGCGCACGGCGAATGCGCGGCAGCGTTCTGTACTAAGTCAGAGTCGCTCGTTTCTATATATCTTTAGGTTATGAAAGGCGAGGATAATCAATCGTTGGTTAGTCTCTCGCAAATGGCTATGATTCGGGGCTAGACTCGACGAACGCACATTGGTTGGGCTGCAGCGGTATGAGTCACGTTAGATGAAAAAATACTAGAACAATCTATGGATACAAGAGAAATACTACTTTGGTCGGGGCTGGTGATTGGCCTGTTATTTGGGATAAACGGACAGTGGTCGGGTTTTTGCCTGAACCGCGCCTTGAAAGAGGGGTGGAACTCTGGCGCAAGACAAAAGGCTCAGTCGTTTGCGTTGGCTCTGGTGGTGTCGATGCTTGGTGCACAAACACTCTCTGCTTTTGAAATCGTCGATTTAGGGACGTCTATTTACCGGGGCAACGGTGCCTCTTGGCTTTTTTCGATCTTAGGTGGCTTAATGTTCGGTTATGGCATGATGCTGGCCAACGGCTGCGGGGCCCGAGCAGTGGTGTTGCTTGGTCAAGGCAACCTCAGATCGTTCGTGGTCTTGTTGTGCTTAGGGATCTCAGCCTATATGACGCTGACGGGTTTATTGGCACCTTTGCGTTTGTCGCTCGCTCAGATGACCGCTTGGCCGGCTCATGGATTTTTTGAGTTTGAGGTGATCACGCGTTGGATTGCGATTAGTTTGCTAGCGCTAGCGTTACTCGCCTTTGTGTGTTCGCGGGGCTCAATTTTTAAACATAAAAAAGATCTCGCGAGTGGGCTGTTCGTTGGCTTGCTCATTACCGCAGGTTGGTGGGTAACAGGGTGGTTTGGGCTTGATGAGTTTGAACCTGCGCCCAGTGCCTCGTTCACCTTTATTGCTCCGGTAGGCGAAACGATTCAATACTCGATGATCGCAACTGGAATGCGTTTAGGTTTCGGCGTGACGGTGATGGTTGGTGTGGTGCTCGGGTCGTTCGTCTCTGCGAAGTTGTCTAAGACGTTTCGTCTAGAGGGGTTCGCGTCGCCCAACGACATGCTGCGTTACATGGGCGGCGGCACCTTAATGGGGGTCGGTGGCGCGTTGGCGATGGGCTGTTCGATTGGTCAAGGGCTCACGGGGTTTTCGACCTTGACCTATGCCTCAATGCTCGCGTTCGCCGCTATGTTGCTTGGCGCGCGACTGGCGCTTCGTTAAAGCTAAGTGTTGCGACTACTGCCAGATTGCTAGCCCTGACTAGCGTGCTGTTACCTTGGCGTTAGACCAATTGGCTCGTAATGAGCTCAATTTTTCTAGAGGGATCTTTGCCATCCCAATTGGCAGAAGCTTGTTGCATGAGCGACAGAAATTTCAACTGAGTATCGTTGTATTCGATTAGTTCAAGCATGCCCGGAAAATCGCCTGTGGTGTCAAAGTACGCAAACCGGATACCGCGCGGCGTTAAGCCTTCAAAGGCCAACACGTAGCCCATTTTTTTATAGCGTGCGACATCCACTTCGTATTGTGTGGTGGCCATGCCAAGATGATGAAAACCGTAGCCCTTTTTCTTGATGACATCCCAATACACAGAAGGCTTATCATCAAGCGGCTGAATGACTTCAAAGCACATATTGCCCGAAAAGCTCAACGCCAGGCCCATTCGCATATCGGTTGGCTCACCCCGATAGTAGGCCTCTTTCAAGGTGTAACCGTCTGAGTAAAACCAAGGGCCGATATTGAATTTTTGACTATATTCAAGAATTGCTTTTTGCAAATCTTCGACGACATAGGCGACCTGTACGATTCCGCCTAAGGGCTGTCCAAAAATGTTTTCAATCATGAGTGTCTCTCGTTGTATCGCGACGGTTATGTTCTTGCGCGACTTGACTTATTAACGCAGCGACTGCGCACTGCACGGATAACGCCTGACCAAGTCTCGTGTTTTTCAAGGTGCGAAGCATTTCTTTACGTCTAACAGTTATAGCAGAGCTAACCGCATAGTGATACATCTGCTGCTTTAAAACTCAGTGACGTTGACACGAGGCGGGTCTCCCCCTAAGCTGCACTAAGAATGAGGTTGGCGCAATCGACATGCGGCGCTGCAACAATAAAAATATCGGAGACTTTCTATGAAGCAGACATTGCTTGGCAGTATCTTGGTTGCTTGCGCGTTGCAAAACATGACTCCCGTTGCCGCCCAAACGAATGAGTACGGTAGCCCCGAGTTAATCCAAGCGGCTACTAAAGAGGGTAAGTTGGTGCTCTACACCACGATGGATAAAGAAAACACCATGCGTGCGATTGGGTT
>Ga0209829_10001674_pt1 | contig 17608 bp, 11 predicted proteins | sample C_140205_EF_Meta_FD_187311 | JGI IMG/M metagenome (GOLD analysis project Ga0209829, IMG submission 187311) | Freshwater microbial communities from Lake Croche, Canada to study carbon cycling - C_140205_EF_MetaG (SPAdes) (version 2) | ecosystem: Environmental > Aquatic > Freshwater > Lake...
ATTGCAAAAAGTTGGCTTGTACGCGCCTTTTCAAAATCGAATATTCAGCGGCCATGAAATGCCTAAGTCCAAGCCTGCGCCCGATGTGTATCTCGCAGCCATGAGGCACTTAAATACCAAGCCCAATCAATGTTTGGTGATTGAGGACACGGGGCCTGGTGCAACGGCTGGCATTGCCGCAGGCGCTACGGTTTGGGGTTTATGCCCATTTGGTGATGGGCGTGCATTTAAAAATTTAAATATTGATTGTGTTTTTAAAAGCATGCACGATTTACCCATTTTGTTGCAACAGCATGGGACAAGCTCCATGAGAAAAGGTTTGATATGACTGCAATCCAAACGCAATTGCAAAGCAGGTCGGCAGATTTTTTGGCCAATGTCAATGCCATGCGCGCATTGGTGGATGATTTAAAAACGCATATTGAAAAAATCTCTCAAGGTGGCGGCGACGCGGCACGCGCAAAACATGTGGCGCGAGGAAAGTTGTTGCCGCGTGAGCGTGTTCAGTTGTTGTTAGACCCTGGATCGCCTTTTTTAGAAATCGCACCCTTGGCCGCTCTTCATATGTACAAAGACGACGCGCCCAGTGCAGGCATCATTGCGGGCATTGGTCGCATCAGTGGTATCGATTGCATGGTGGTTTGCAATGACGCAACCGTCAAAGGCGGCACGTATTACCCGATGACGGTTAAAAAACATTTGCGTGCGCAAGAAATTGCGCAGCACAATCATTTGCCATGTGTGTACTTGGTTGATTCGGGTGGCGCCAACTTGCCCAATCAAGATGATGTATTTCCTGATCGTGATCACTTTGGTCGAATCTTTTTTAATCAAGCCAATATGAGTGCCATGGGCATTTCACAAATTGCAGTGGTGATGGGCAGTTGCACTGCAGGCGGCGCATACGTGCCTGCCATGAGCGATGAAACCATCATTGTGCAAAATCAAGGAACTATTTTTTTGGGTGGCCCACCGTTAGTAAAAGCGGCGATTGGTGAAATTGTTTCTGCAGAAGAGTTGGGCGGCGGTGATGTTCATACCAGACTATCGGGTGTGGCCGATCATTTGGCGATTGATGATGCGCATGCGTTGTCGTTGGCGCGTCAATGCGTGGCCAATTTGAATCGACAGATTGAATCATCGGTTGTTTGCAAGCCTGCTTTGCCACCGCGCTATGACGAACAAGAATTGTACGGCGTGATTCCAACAGATGCACGTAAACCTTTTGATGTGCGCGAAATCATTGCGCGTATTGTTGATGATTCGGTATTGGATGAATTCAAGGCGCGCTTTGGTGCCACCTTGGTATGTGGGTTCGCACATATCGAAGGAATGCCAGTGGGTATCGTTGCTAACAATGGAATTTTATTCAGTGAATCTGCAGCCAAGGGCGCGCATTTTATTGAGTTGTGTTGTCAGCGAAAAATTCCCTTGGTTTTTTTACAAAACATCACAGGTTTTATGGTGGGCAAAAAATACGAGAACGAAGGTATTGCAAGACATGGCGCGAAAATGGTGACCGCGGTGTCATGCGCGCAAGTGCCCAAGTTCACCATCATCATTGGGGGCAGTTATGGCGCAGGAAACTACGGTATGTGCGGACGCGCATTCAATCCTCGATTTTTATGGATGTGGCCTAACGCGCGTATTTGCGTGATGGGTGGTGAGCAAGCTGCCAGTGTGTTGGCAAGCGTTAGGCGCGACGCCATCGAAGCCAAGTGTGGTTCTTGGAGTGCTGAAGAAGAAAAGCAATTCAAACAACCGTTGCTCGATCAATTTGCCCATCAATCGCATCCCTATTACGCCAGTGCAAGAATATGGGACGATGGGGTGATTGATCCAGCCGATACGCGTCGCGTACTCGCCTTGGGATTGAGTGCCAGTTTGAATGCCCCGATCAACGACACCCGCTTTGGTGTTTTTAGGATGTAAATCATGCAACATATTTATCACTTGCCCGAACACACCACATTGCAAGATCAGATTGCTAAATTCATTGAGCGCGAAGTAGAGCCGTTTGGCATGCAATGGGAGAAGCAAGGTTATGTGCCTCGCGATGTTTTAAAAAAAATGGGCCAAGCCGGTTTCTTTGGCTTGATGTATGAAGAAGATTATGGTGGCGCGCAAGCCGATGCGCTCACCAATTTAGTTTTTGCCGAAGCCTTGTCGCAATCAACGTTTGCAGGTTTTGTGATTACGGTGCTGGTGCACACCGATATGGCGAGTCCTCATTTGCATCACGCGGGCAATGCGCAACAAAAAGCCAAGTACATGCCAGGCATTATTTCGGGCGAGACCATCACCGCTGTGGGCATCACCGAACCAGGTGCAGGCTCCGACGTTGCGGGCATTCGCACAACGGCCAAGCGCGATGGGGACGGATGGGTACTCAACGGCAGCAAAATATTTATTACCAACGGTGTGCATGCCAATTTGTATTTCATAGCGGCCAAAACAGGGCCTGGTCGTCATCAGATGTCGATGTTTATTGTTGAAAAAGGAGCGCCAGGCTTTACTGTGGGGCGTTCGTTAGATAAAACGGGATGGCTCAGCTCGGATACAGCCGAATTGGTTTTAGACAATGTCAGGTTGAGTGACGATGCCTTGCTGGGTGAGCAAGACAAAGGTTTTTATTCGGTGATGAAAAATTTTCAAACCGAACGCATTGCATTAGGCGCCATGGCTGTCGGTCATTGCATGAAAGCCTTGCAGCTCACTTTAGATTATGTGAGACAACGACAAGCATTTGGAAAAAGTTTGTGGGATCAACAAACCATTCGTCAGCGTTTATCAATGATGGATGCCAAGACACGCGCTGCTCGTCAATTCACCTATCACTGCGCGTGGTCTGTGACGCAAGGGCATGACATTGTTCAAGAAGTGTCGATGCTAAAAGCCCTAACGGGTGAGTTGGTCAATGAGGTGGTGTCTATCTGTCAACAATTTCATGGCGGTATGGGCTATATGAGAGAAGCACCGATTGAACGATTGTGGCGCGATGCGCGTGTGTTGGCCATTGGTGGTGGTGCAACTGAGGTTATGTTGGAAGAAGTCGCCAAGCGTTATTAAAAAAGCTGTTCATAAAAAAGTTAATCCATGAAAACACAAACCATTGAGATTCGTCAAAGCAATGCTTATTGCACACAAGTGTGGCTCAATCGCCCCGATGTGCGCAATGCTTTCAATGATCAAGTGATTGCTGAAATCACGCAAGCGTTTCAACAGATCGCAAAAGATCCACTAGTGCGCGTGGTTGTATTGGCGGCGCACGGTAAAGCATTCTGTGCAGGCGCAGATCTCAATTGGATGCGCGACATTGAGGGTTATTCGTGGGAAGAAAATAAAGCCGATGCGCAAGCCTTGGCCGATATGCTGTGGACCTTAGACCAATGCCCCGTACCCATTGTGGGTCGATTGCAAGGCGACTGCTATGCAGGCGGCATGGGACTAGCTGCCGTGTGCGATGTATTGGTCGCGGTCGATTCGATAAATTTTTGTTTGTCAGAGGCGCGATTGGGTTTAATGCCTGCCACTATCAGCCCGTATGTGATTCGTGCAATGGGCGCGCAAGCCGCGCATCGTTACATGGTGACTTCAGAAATCATCACGGCCGTTGAAGCGCATCGTTTGGGCTTTGTTCATCAAGTCACCAGTGCAGATCAAATCGATGCTGTGATTGATTCGTTCATTCAAATACTTTCAAGCAACGGACCACAAGCCGTCAAAGCATGCAAGCAATTGGTTAAAGATGTGACAGGTCAATTAATCACACAAGAGTTGCGCGCAGAAACAGCCAAACGCATTGCCGATATTCGCGTGAGCGACGAGGGCAAAGAAGGCCTTCAATCTTTTTTAAATAAGCGCAAACCCAATTGGTTGCCTTCATCGTCTTAAAGGTTCACCGATGTTTCAAAAAATACTCATTGCCAATCGCGGAGAGATCGCGTGTCGAGTTGCTGCCACTGCCAAGCGCATGGGCATTCAAACAGTTGCGGTTTATTCCGATACCGATGCAAATGCCAAACACGTTCAGATGTGCGATGAGGCTGTTTACTTGGGCGAAAGTGCGCCACAGAGCAGTTATTTACGTTGGGAAAAAATCATTGAAGCGGCAAAAAATACCGGCGCTCAGGCGATTCATCCGGGCTATGGATTTTTAAGTGAGAACCAAGCGTTTGCAAAAGCTTGTCTGCAATCGGGTTTGATTTTTATTGGTCCACCCGCATCAGCAATTGAGGCCATGGGACTCAAAGCCGCATCCAAACAATTAATGGAAAAAGCCAAAGTGCCGCTCGTACCTGGCTATCACGGTGCAGATCAATCTCCCGCATTGCTAAAGCAAGAAGCCAAACGAATTAGCTATCCTGTTTTGATTAAAGCCAGTGCGGGCGGTGGTGGAAAAGGCATGCGAATCGTTGAGCAAGAAAAAGATTTTGAAGACGCATTGGCATCGTGTCAGCGTGAAGCCACTTCAAGTTTTGGAGATGCGGCGGTATTGATTGAAAAATATGTTCAACGCCCACGCCATATAGAAATTCAAATTTTTGCAGACGCACAAGGCGATTGCGTTTATTTATTTGAGCGCGATTGCTCGGTTCAACGTCGACATCAAAAAGTATTGGAAGAGGCGCCTGCACCAGGACTCACCAATGAGATGCGAGTGCGAATGGGGCAAGCCGCGGTCGCAGCAGCACAAGCGGTGAAATATGTGGGTGCGGGTACGGTTGAATTTATTGTCGAGCAAAGCGACAAAGGCATGCAGTTTTTTTTCATGGAGATGAATACGCGTTTGCAAGTGGAGCATCCTGTTACCGAAGCGATTACTGGACTGGATTTGGTGGAGTGGCAGTTGCGAATTGCAAGCGGTGACGCCTTGCCGTTGAAGCAAGATCAACTTCAAATTAAAGGACACGCTATTGAGGCGCGCATTTGCGCAGAAAACCCTGATCGAGATTTTTTACCTGCGACGGGCTGTTTGGATGTTTATCAAACGCCGCAGGCTTCATCCTTTGCGGTGAGTGATGTGCGCGTCGATGATGGTTTTAGACAGGGTGATGTGATTAGTCCTTATTACGATTCGATGATTGCCAAACTCATTGTGCATGGCGAGACTCGCGAGCAAGCCCTTGCAAAACTCGATCAAGCCTTGTCGCAATTTCATGTGGTGGGTGTGGCTAACAATATTTCTTTTTTGCGCCACGTTTTAAAAACACAATCGTTCTCTAAACCTTATTTGGATACCGCGTTGATTGAGCGAGAAAAAAATCAATTATTTCATCAACAATCCATCAGTATGGATGTTTGCATGGCGAGTATGGTTGCTCAAGTCGTATCGAAAGAATTCAAATCGATTCAAGCCGATGCAAACGGGTGGGTGCATCCCTTTGCCAAGAGAGACGCTTGGACGCCATGGAATACACCACAACGCCGATTTGAAATTGAAAGTGGCGATGCACAATGTGTGGCACAACTCACCTATTTGCATCGTGGTGGCTATCAGTTATCGATCGATAGTGGCGAGTCTTTGATTTTTGAATTCCAAGCACATGACAAATCCATGTCGATACGCTTTGGCGATCAAACATGGAACGCGCATGTTTATTTACACGGTACACAGGCCAGCATCTTCACATCGCAGGGCGAGCATTGCGTGCAATGGATAGATGTGTTGACGCATCAACATGCAGACATTTCAACTGCGGGTCGATTGACGGCGCCCATGCCGGGCAAGGTGATTGCGTTTCACGTCAAAGCGGGTGACCCGGTTAAAAAAGGACAAGTACTTGCGGTGATGGAAGCGATGAAGATGGAGCACGCCTTGGCGTCGCCCGCAGATGGAGCAGTCGCTGAATTGTTGTTTGCTGTGGGGGATCAAGTGGCCGAAGGTTTGGAATTGCTAAAAATTGATTTAGCTTCATAGTCAATCATGCGTATTGCTGTTGCACTTTCTCACACCTCAGCAGATCCATGGGTTAAGGGTCTGCAAAATGAATTGCCTGCGCACCAGGTGTATGAATGGAACAGTGGCGAAGCGCCTGCCGATACGGCCGTGGTGTGGACGCCACCTCAAGTATTTTTTGATCAGCATCCTCATTTAAAAGTTGTATTCAATACAGGTGCAGGTGTAGACGCATTATTAAAATTAATTCTACCCATCAATACTTCTATTATTCGTTTGGAAGATGCGGGTATGTCGGTGCAGATGTGTGAGTATGTGTTGAATGCCGTTGTGAGACATTTTCGAGAGTTTGATGTTTATGCAACTTCCCAAGTTCAATCGCAATGGCAATTTCGTAAGCCCAGAGTTCGATCCGAATTTCCTGTGGGTGTGATGGGCTTGGGTGTGCTTGGAGCCAAAGTTGCACAAACCTTAAAGAATTTTGATTTTGTAGTGAATGGTTGGAGTCAAACACTCAAGCAAATTGAAGGCGTCCGCTGCTTTAATGGCATTTCGCAATTGTCTGATTTTTTAAAAGCATCCAAATTTTTGATTTGTTTGTTGCCTCTCACGACGCAAACAGAAAATATATTGAATCACTCACATTTATCTATGTTGCAACAAGGTGGGTATTTGATTAATGTGGCGCGCGGCGCGCATGTGGTCGATGGTGATTTGATTGCCTTGCTCGATAGCGGTCATTTGGCTGGTGCAACTTTGGATGTATTTCGACAAGAGCCCTTAACCGCTGACCATCCGTTTTGGCTTCATCCCAAAATCACACTTACACCACACACCTCGGCACGAACTATGCGTGACGAGACGATTTTGCAAATTGCAGGCAAAATCAAGCAATGGGTCGATGGAGTCCCGCTTTCACAAATTTCTGGATTGATTAACCGAGAACGAGGCTATTGATATGTTGCCAGTGCGCGTCAAAATTGTCGATGTGGGTCCACGCGATGGATTACAAAACGAAAAGCAACCGGTATCAACACAAACCAAAATTCAATTGGTTCATTTGCTTCAAGACGCAGGCTTAAAAGAAATTGAAGTGACCAGTTTTGTCAGCCCCAAATGGGTGCCACAGATGGCCGATAACGCACAAGTGATGGAAGGTATTCATCGCAAAAAAGAAGTGCGTTACTCCGTGCTGACACCCAACCTCAAAGGGTTTGAAGCAGCGCTCTTATCCAAGCCCGATGAGATTGTGGTATTTGGCGCAGCGACTCAATCGTTCAGTCAAAAAAATATCAATTGCTCGATTGAAGAAAGCGTGGAGCGTTTCTCGCCCGTTGTCAAAGCGGCGCGCGACGCGGGCATTTATGTGCGAGGGGCGATGTCGTGTGCGGTGGGTTGTCCTTATGAGGGCGATGTGCCCGCCAAGGCTGTGGGCTATTTGGCCAAGCTTATGAAAGACATTGGTGTGCAACATGTGGGCGTGGCTGACACGATTGGCACGGGTACGCCGCGAAAAGTGCAAGCAGCCATGGAGGCAACGCTTCAATATTTTGAAATCAACGATGTATCGGGTCACTTCCACGACACCTATGGTCAAGCCTTAGCCAATACGCTGGCCAGTTTAGAAATGGGTGTGTGGCAATTTGATACTTCGATTGCTGGATTGGGTGGTTGTCCTTATGCCAAAGGCGCGACAGGCAATGTGGCCACTGAAGACGTGGTATTTATGTTGCACGGCATGGGTATTGACACGGGCATTGATTTAGATGCGCTCATCAATGCGGGTCAGTTCATCAGCGATGCATTGGGGCGCGGTACGCAATCGCGCGCTGGCAAAGCTCTCTTTAATAAGCGCGTGAATGCATGAATAACCTAGACCATACGACCCTCCTCAAACGCATGCAAAGGGTAGAGCGCACACCTGTTGGCGAATGGTTGCCTTCACCATGTATGTCGGTGTGCAGCATGCATCCGCAAACCGGTTGGTGTTTGGGTTGTTACAGAAATTTGGCTGAAATCGCTGAGTGGGCCAATATGTCACCGCATCAACAACGCGATGTTTGGAACAACATTCATCAACGCATGGCATCGGAGACGTTATGAAACAGATTAGCTTTTATTTTGACGTCATCAGTCCTTATGCCTATTTGGCTTTTCATGCGATGCCAGAGAGTTTGCAGGGCAATCATGTTCAAGTGCAATACAAACCTGTTTTGTTTGGTGCGATTCTTCAACACTTGGGTCAACTAGGACCCGCAGAAATTCCAGGCAAACGCACGTGGACGTATCAACAAGTGTTGTGGCATGCGCATCAACACAAAATACCGATGCAGATGACAGCGACGCATCCTTTCAATCCCATTGGCTTGTTGCGCTTGGCATTGGCTTGTGATGCGCATGGCGCGCCCAACCGATATGTGTGCAACACTTTGTTTAATCATGTGTGGCGAGGTGGATTGGACGCGGCAGACCCTTTACGACTTAAAGAACTCACAGAAAAACTCTCACCTATTCGCGATCCTCAGTCAGATGAAGTGAAGCAAGAACTAAAAAATAATACGCAACACGCCATCGATCTGGGTATATTCGGTGTACCAACATTTGCTATTGATGAGCATTTGTTTTGGGGCTTTGATGCCTTGCCGATGTTGAATGCTTATTTGAATGGTGACACATGGTTTGCATCCGATGAATGGCGTAGTTCCAAAAGTATCCCTGAAGGAATTTCTCGTAAGAGATAAAATAGTGTTAATATGAAAATTAATACTAGGGTAAACACTTAAGTTGTAAGCCTAGAGCAAGTGCCCTGTCAGTCGGTGGAAAGCCTGCGAGCTAGAATACACATTACCCTTATTTCAAGGGCATAACTTGATGGAGACCAACGTATGGCAACTACCGACGTGAATCGCCCCATGACAGCTGAAGAAAAGAAAGTGATCTTTGCTTCATCTTTGGGCACTGTGTTTGAGTGGTATGACTTTTATTTGTACGGATCATTAGCAGCCATTATTGCTAAACAGTTTTTTAGCGGATTGGATGCAGGCTCTGCATTTATTTTTGCGCTGTTGGCTTTTGCGGCAGGTTTTATTGTTCGACCCTTTGGTGCGATTTTCTTCGGCCGCTTGGGCGACATGATTGGTCGTAAATACACTTTCTTGGTCACAATTTTGATCATGGGTCTATCCACATTCATCGTGGGTATTTTGCCAACCTATGCCAGCATTGGTGTAGCGGCTCCTGTGATTTTGATTGCTCTTCGCCTGCTCCAAGGCTTGGCCTTAGGTGGTGAGTATGGTGGTGCTGCTACTTATGTGGCTGAGCATGCACCACACGGTAAGCGCGGCGCCTTTACATCATGGATTCAAACAACGGCCACATTGGGCTTGTTCTTGTCCTTGATTGTGATTTTGGGAACGCGTTCTTACTTAGGTGAAGAAGTGTTTGCCGATTGGGGATGGCGTGTTCCATTCTTGCTTTCTATTTTCTTATTGGGTGTGTCGGTTTACATTCGTTTGTCAATGAATGAGTCGCCAGCCTTCCAAAAAATGAAATCAGAAGGTAAAACTTCAAAGGCTCCATTGTCCGAATCATTTGGCGAATGGAAAAACCTAAAGATTGTGATCTTGGCTTTGTTTGGACTGACTGCAGGTCAAGCAGTGGTTTGGTATTCAGGTCAGTTTTACGCCTTGTTCTTTATGACACAAGCGCTCAAAGTTGACGCTCAAGCCGCTAACTTGTTTGTAGCGGCGTCATTGATCATTGGTACACCTTTCTTCATCGTGTTTGGTACCTTGTCCGACAAAATCGGTCGCAAGATGATCATCATGGCTGGTTGTTTGTTGGCTGTGCTGACCTACTTCCCCGTGTTTGAAGCTTTGACCAAAGCTGCGAATCCCGACCTGCATGCAGCTCAACTCGCCAACAAGGTTGTTGTCGCTGCTGACCCTGCCGAGTGTTCTTTCCAGTTCAACCCCACAGGTACCAAGAAGTTCACTTCTTCATGCGATATTGCCAAACAAAAATTGGCCTCGAGCTCTGTGAGTTATACCAACGAAATTGTGCCTGCAGGCACCAAGGCAACCATCAAAGTGGGTGAAACGCTCATTAAGACCGATGTCTCAGCAGAAGACATTGCAGCAGCCAAAGAAGCCGCTGCTAAAAAATTGGAAGACTTGAAGGCCGCCACACCTGTGGATGAAAAAGCTGTGAAAGATACAGAAACCAGAATCAAAACTTTGAATGACGACACCAAAAACAAAGATGCGATTTTCACTACTGCACTTTCTGCTGCACTCAAAGAAGCCAAGTACCCAACCAAGGCTGATCCTGCAAAAGTGGACAAAGTCATGGTCATCGTTATTCTCACCTACTTGGTGATTTTGGTGACGATGGTGTATGGCCCGATTGCTGCGATGTTGGTGGAACTCTTTCCCACACGCATTCGTTACACATCGATGTCATTGCCCTACCACATTGGTAATGGGTGGTTTGGTGGCTTGTTACCCACAACGGCTTTTGCCATCGTTGCGCAAACAGGCAACATGTACAACGGCTTGTGGTATCCCATCATCATTGCAGGTATGACATTTGTGATTGGCATGATCTTCGTTAAAGAAACAAAAGACGTTGATATTTACGCCAACGACTGAGATTTGTAAGTTTTCCAGGGTGACCTGGATGCTACATTCAGGCCCTCCTTCGCGGAGGGTTTTTTTATTCGGAGAAAAAAATGTTAAAAATTTTGATTGGATTTGTTTTGTTCGCCGCCTTGTCTTTGTTTGTGATTTTCAAAGGTGGTGACAAGGTGGATATGACTGGTGAAAAACACGGTTCTGAAACTGTTCATGAAACGCCGGCACCAACTACAGCAGCGCCAGCGACTGCAGCACCTGCCGCAGAGCAGACCCCAGCCTCAACGCCTGTATCCACAACGGCCAAGTAAAAAGGTCAATAATCGCCCGCAAAGCAGCTCTCCCTAGGCATCTCTACAATATTTGCCTTCACTCCATCAGGCGCAAGATATGTCACAGGGAACGATTCGGATACGCGGTGCTCGTCAACATAATTTAAAAAATCTGAATCTTGATATTCACACCGGTGAACTAACGGTGGTGACTGGGCCCAGTGGCTCGGGCAAATCAAGTCTTGTTTTTGATACTCTTTATGCCGAAGGTCAACGACGTTATGTTGAAACCTTCAGCGCCTATGCACGTCAATTTTTAGACCGCATGGATAGGCCCGCTATCGATCAAGTCGAAGGCGTGCCACCAGCCATTGCCATCGATCAAACCAATCCCGTGCGCAGCTCGCGTTCAACAGTTGGAACGATGACAGAAATCAATGATCACCTCAAGCTGCTGTTTGCGCGTTGCGCGCATTTGTTTGATCGACAAACAGCGCAAGCCGTTCGTCATGACAATGCAGAAACCATCTATCAACAGATGCAAGAACGCGCGCAAGCAACAGACCCGCGTTTAATCGTTACGTTTCCTGTAGAGCTACCTGCCAATACAACACCCGAAGAAGTCACGCAGTGGTTGAGTGTGAGTGGATTTACGCGCGTGCACGCAGATCGAATCATTCAAGGGCAAGTGGTCGACCCAAAACCCACGCTGAAAAAAACAGCCGCTAAAAAAACAAACAAAAAGAAATCAACCAACGTTCAAATAGAAGATCGTCGCGTCTTAGATGTGGTCGCTGACAGATTTCGCTTAACCAACACCGAAAAAGCTCGTGTCATTGAAGCGTTAGAAACCGCCATCAAGCGTGGCAATGGACGCATGACTGTTTATGCAGTGAGTGAGGGCAAAGACGAAGAAACAAAAGCAGAAGAAGCTTGGAGATTTTCGACAGGCTTGCATTGTCCCGATAGCGATTTGCGTTATACCGATCCTACGCCATCGATGTTTTCATTCAACTCGCCCATGGGCGCATGCGAAACCTGCCGAGGATTTGGACGCGTGATTGGCGTTGATTATGGCTTGGTCATTCCTAATGAAAAACTCACGCTTCGAATGGGTGCCATCAAAACCATTCAAACGCCTGCATGGAAAGAATGTCAAGACGATTTGATGAAGCATGCAGAAAAAGAAGGCATTCCACGCGACACACCTTGGAGCAAACTCAAGCCTGAACATCAAGATTGGGTGATCAATGGATCGAGTTTGTGGAATGGTAAATGGAATCAACAGTGGTATGGCATCAAACGGTTTTTTGAATATTTAGAAACCAAGTCTTACAAGATGCATATTCGCGTCCTGTTATCCAAATACAGAAGTTACACGCCTTGTCATGTATGTGCTGGCGCGCGCCTCAAAACAGAAAGTTTGTTGTGGCGCATAGGTGAAAGCCAAGATGCGATACAAGCCATGGAAGGCTATCGGCGATTCAAACCTGTGGGCACACAGTGGAGCGACACACAGTTACAACAATTACCAGGCCTGTGTTTGTATGACTTAATGGTTTTACCGATTAATCGCTTGCAACAATTTTTTAATCGCATGGCGCAATCGTCTGCATTGATTGCCAATGCGGGCGCGCAACAGCAAGCGTTGGAATTATTGTTTGAAGAGATCCGCACACGTTTGAAATATTTGTGCGATGTGGGATTAGGCTATCTTACACTCGATCGACAAAGTCGAACGCTCAGTGGCGGTGAAGTGCAACGCATCAACCTCACCACTGCATTGGGCACGTCATTGGTCAATACTTTGTTTGTATTAGATGAGCCCAGCATTGGATTGCATCCCAGAGACATGAATCGCATCACCGAAGCCATGCATCGATTAAGAGACGCAGGCAATACATTGGTGGTGGTCGAACACGATCCTGCAGTCATGCTTGCCGCGGATCGCATCATCGATATGGGTCCAGGCCCTGGCGAGCGTGGTGGGCAAATTGTTTTTGACGGCACGCATGAGGCACTCAAAAAAGCAAACACGTTAACGGGCGCCTATTTGGGTGCACGCAAGCAAGTGGGCATGGGATTGAAACGATTGGTGTCCGATGCAACGCCGCGCTTGGTGCTGGAAGGTGCGCGTGAGCACAATCTCAAAAACATTAGCATTGAATTTCCATTGCAACGCATGGTATGTGTAACTGGCGTGAGTGGTTCGGGTAAGTCAACTTTGATTCAAGATATTTTAGCGCCTGCGTTACTGCGTCATTTTGGAAAATCAACCGAGAGTGCGGGTGCGTATGATCGTTTGTTGGGCGCCGATCATTTGAGCGATGTGGTGTTTGTCGATCAAAGCCCCATTGGAAAAACAGCACGATCCAATCCGGCCAGTTATGTGGGTGCTTGGGACGCAATTCGCGAAATATTTGCAACCACTTCAGAGTCTTTGCAACGCGGTTATACCGCTTCTAAATTTAGTTTTAATGGTGGAGATGGCAGATGCCCAACGTGCGGAGGGTCGGGTTTTGAGCACGTTGAAATGCAATTTTTAAGTGATGTGTATTTGCGCTGCCCCGATTGCAATGGGCAGCGTTACCGGCCAGAAATTTTAGAAATAAAAATTGAAAGAAAACACGACGGAGAAGATGCGCCATCTTTTTATACCGTATCAGATATTTTAAATTTAACGGTGAGTGAAGCTGTTCAAGTGTTTGCGGGTGACAGAGAAGTGGTGCGTGCATTGCAACCCATTGTTGACGTGGGCTTGGAGTATGTTCGTTTGGGGCAACCTGTGCCCACACTCAGTGGTGGTGAGGCACAACGCCTAAAGTTAGCAGGTCATTTGGCAGGTGCAGTAAAAACCGCATCCTCAAGCAAACAAAATTTGGCGCGCAAAGGCACCTTGTTTTTATTTGATGAGCCCACCACAGGCTTGCATTTTGACGACATCGCCAAATTAATGCGCGCGCTGCGTCGTTTGTTAGAGGCTGGTCATTCGCTCATCATCATCGAACACAACTTAGACGTGATTCGCGCCAGCGATTGGTTAATTGATCTAGGTCCTGAAGGCGGAGACGCGGGTGGTTGTGTCGTTGCAGAGGGCGCCCCTGAAGCCATGCGTTTGCATCCACAATCGCATACAGCCAAAGCACTGCGCGAATACATTGACGTGATGGGCGAAGTGGGCGTACAAGAGGCCACGGTTGCTTACACAGGCAGTCCATTGACAAGTCAAGTTGTCGTCAATAGTCCACGCACGCGACATGCTTCATCAATCAACCCATCGATTCAAATTGTGCACGCACGTGAGCACAATCTCAAAAATTTAAGCGTTGATATTCCACGTGGAAAATTCAACGTCATCACAGGTGTGAGTGGCTCAGGCAAATCAACCTTAGCCTTTGATATTTTGTTCAATGAAGGACAGCGCCGTTATTTAGAAAGCCTCAATGCCTATGCGCGAAGCATTGTGCAACCCGCAGGCAGGCCCGAAGTTGACGCGGTGTATGGCATACCGCCCACAGTTGCCATTGAACAACGATTGTCTCGCGGCGGCCGCAAATCCACTGTGGGAACGACAACCGAAGTGTGGCATTTTTTAAGATTGTTGTACGTTAAGTTAGGCACACAGCATTGTGTTCATGACAACACGCCTGTGGAGCCCCAAACCATTGAGCGCATCGTGGCGCAACTCATGCGTGCATACAAAGGCTTGTATATTGGTTTACTCAGCCCCTTGGTTCTTAATCGCAAAGGCGTTTATACCGAACTGGCCGATTGGGCAAGACCTAGGGGCTATACGCATCTGAGAGTTGACGGACAATTTTTACCAACGACAGGATTTCCACGCATCGATCGATTTAAAGAACACACGATTGAATTGCCTGTTGCCAGTTTGGATATCAACGCAAAAAATGAAAGCGCATTGCGACAAGCATTGGCAACCACCTTGGAGTATGGAAAAGGTGTGGTGCACGTTCTGAGTCACATGGAGGGACTCGAAACTGCGATGAAAAATGGCGAGTCCACTTCAAGCATTGGAAAGGTCGAGGTTTTTTCTACGCAACGCGCGTGCCCTATTTGTGCAACTTCTTATGCAGAACTCGATCCGCGATTGTTTTCATATAACAGCAAACACGGTTGGTGTAGAGATTGCGTTGGAACAGGAACTCAACTGACGAAAGATCAACGATTGACCATGGACGATTCGGTTCGCGATCAAGATCAAAAAGGAAGAGAGCAAAGTTTTGTCGAGCCGGAACTCGAAGAAGTGGCCGATCAGCCTTGTAAAACTTGCGAAGGTACACGACTCAATGCCAATGCACGCGCGGTTCGTTTCGTGGGCAAACGCATCACCGAACTCGCCCGTTTGAGCGTCATTGATATGAAGGCTTGGGTGTCATCACTCAAAATGTCAGGACGAGAAGCCGATATTGCGCGCGACTTATTGCCAGAGATCGAAGGTCGATTGTCCTTTTTGGAGCGAGTGGGTTTAGGCTATCTCACGCTTGATCGAGGAGCGCCCACCTTGAGCGGAGGTGAAGCGCAACGCATTCGATTGGCCGCACAACTCGGTAGCAATTTGCAAGGCGTGTGTTATGTATTGGATGAACCCACCATTGGTTTGCACGCACGCGACAATCAAATTTTATTGAATGCCTTGCGTACACTGAGCGACAAAGGCAATACCTTGGTGGTGGTTGAGCACGATGAAGAAACCATTCGACGCGCCGATCACATCATTGATATTGGCCCAAGTGCGGGCAAACGTGGTGGCCATTTGGTCGCACAAGGTGTTGCAAAAGATATTTGCAAGGCCGCCGATTCACAAACGGGACGCTATTTGTTGCACGCGATTCGTCATCCCATGCAAGAGCGGCGCGTGGTCACCGCCAAATCAAAAATAGAAAAAGACTTTATTCATATCAAAGGCGCATCGCTGCATAATTTAAAAAAAGTGGACGTCTCTATTCCATTGCAGCGATTGGTTGCCATCACGGGTGTGAGTGGTTCAGGAAAATCAACCTTGGCGCGCGATGTTTTATTAGCCAATGTTTATAACGCAGTGAGCAAACAACGCGCACCCACATGGCATGGGTGTAAGCGCATCACGGGTTGGGAAAATATTGATCGTGTTCTCGAAGTCGATCAAACGCCAATTGGTAAAACACCGCGCAGTTGTCCCGCCACTTACATTGGATTTTGGGACATCATTCGCAAATTGTTTGCTGACACTTTAGAGGCCAAAGCGCGAGGTTATTTGGCGGGTCGATTCAGTTTCAACACGGGTGAAGGTAGATGTGCGAGTTGCGAAGGCCAAGGCATGCGCACGATTGAAATGAGTTTCTTGCCAGACGTCAAAGTGTTATGTGAAACTTGTTTGGGCGCGCGATTCAATCCCGAAACACTGGCCGTAACTTGGCGTGGCAAAAGCATTGGCGATGTGTTGCAAATGGAAGTGGACGAGGCCGTTGATTTTTTTGCCAGCATGCCCGCCATCAGTCATCCTTTGCAATTGCTCAAAGACGTGGGCTTGGGTTATTTGACCTTAGGTCAACCTTCACCCACTTTGAGTGGCGGTGAAGCGCAACGCATCAAGCTTGTCACCGAACTCAGTAAAGTGCGTGACGACATCACACGACGCGGCCAAAAAGCACCACATACTTTTTATGTGTTGGATGAACCCACGGTAGGCCTGCACATGGCCGATGTTGACAAACTCATTCATGTGTTGCATCGGTTGGTTGATGGGGGTCACAGTGTAATTGTGATTGAGCATGACTTAGACGTGGTGGCCGAAGCTGATTGGGTGATTGATTTAGGACCTGAAGGTGGTGATGGGGGCGGACGTGTTGTTGCACAAAACACACCCGAGCAAGTGGTTCGATTAAAAACGCACACGGGCGTTGCATTGGCACCTGTTTTGGCGAGAACTGCATGACCAATACCGTTCGCGCATTGGTCAGCAATCAAATCTTTATGCGATTTTTTTATGCCCGAGTATTGGGCATCACCGCCAATCAAATGTTGATGGTTGCTGTGGCTTGGCACATGTATGAATTAACAGGCAGTGCATGGGACTTGGGTTTGGTGGGCTTGTTTCAATTCATTCCTGCATTACTCATGACCTTGCCAGCAGGGCATGTAGCCGATCGCATGCACCGCGGTCGATTATTTGCCCTATGTTTGGCCGCGCAAGCCGTTGTTAGTTTTGTTTTGTATTTATCCATCAAACAACATTTTGATAGTAGTCATTTGTTATTTTCAATTTCTGTGGTGCTGGGCATTGCGCGTGCATTTCAAATGCCCGCACAACAAGCCATCACACCGCTACTGGTTTCAAAAGAATTGATGCAACGCGCTGTTGCATTAAGCTCGAGTGGCAATCAAGTGTCGGTGATCTTAGGACCTGCACTGGGCGGTCTTTTGTATGTGTACGGTGCCGATATTGTTTATGGCGCTTGCGGCTGGATGATGGTCGCTGCTTGCATTTTTACAGTCATGGTGAGATATCAACACCGCGCATCGCAAGAAGCTGTTAGTTGGTCGTCGGCCATGATGGGGGTTTTTTTTGTTTGGAACAATAAAATATTACTCGGTGCGACATCCTTAGATTTATTTGCTGTTTTATTGGGTGGCGCTACTGCTTTATTGCCGATCTATGCCAAAGACATATTAAATACAGGACCCGAAGGATTGGGTTTTTTAAGAGCAGCGCCTGCGATCGGCGCGTTGGTCATGTCTTTGGTTTTGATGCGATGGCCCTTGCAGCGCAAAGTGGGTTATTGGTTATTGGCCTCTGTGATGATTTT
>Ga0209829_10001677_pt1 | contig 17605 bp, 11 predicted proteins | sample C_140205_EF_Meta_FD_187311 | JGI IMG/M metagenome (GOLD analysis project Ga0209829, IMG submission 187311) | Freshwater microbial communities from Lake Croche, Canada to study carbon cycling - C_140205_EF_MetaG (SPAdes) (version 2) | ecosystem: Environmental > Aquatic > Freshwater > Lake...
AACCCTCATACCCGCCCACGCTCACGGACTTCCCGTTATCTTTCGCTCCGAGCTTCAAAATAAACGGCGCCGCCGTTTTCGCCCACTCCTCCGCTTTCGGACAACTCGCCGCCCCGTCCCCCCAGCACGAGCGCAGCATCGCGGTATCGATCACCCCCGGATTCAACGGCACCGCCGCCATTCCCTTTGGCAATTCCTCCGCGAGCGCTTTCGTGAGTCCCTCGATCGCCCATTTCGACATGCAGTAGCTCGCCACCTCGGGCGCGACGCTACGGCCCCAACCCGAGCTGAAATTTACGATCACTCCCTTTTTCTTCGCCACCATCGCCGGCACGAAGTGGCGGATCACGTTCTGCGTTCCGCGAATATTCGCATCGACGAGCTTCGTGAACTCGCGGTCGTCCTGCTCCCAGAGCGGCGCCAGCCGATTTATCACCGCCGCGTTGTTGATCAACAAATCCGGCGGGCTGTCATTCTCCAACACCTTCGCTGCCCATATCGCCACCTTGCTGTCGAGCCCCACGTCGAGCACCGAAAAATCGTGCGGCGCCCCATGCGTCATGCGCAGATCAAAGATCGCGTCACCCGAGCGGCCGCAGCCGATCACCGTATGACCGCCCTTGATAAATTCCTCCGCCAACGCCCGTCCGAGCCCACGCGTCACTCCCGTCAAAACGATTTTCATGGTCCGAAGGTAGGAGCCTGCTTGCAGGCGATGCAATCGCTCCCGCCGTCCGGTCCGAAAAATTTTCCTACCAATAAAATCTTTCTACCCCAATCCGAACCAAAATTAACTCAACAGGTCGACCCGCCCGCGCCCCGCGCCTCAGCGCGACTGCAGCGAAAACTTGTTCAGCCCCGTCTTCCGGCACGCATCCATCACGAACGCCAGTTTCTTCAACTGCGTCGTCTCGTCCGCCTTGATCAGCACCGGAATATCCCGGTCCACCGCTTTCACCTTTTCCAACAGCTCGATCAACTCGGCATCCGTCACCGTGCGATTATTTGCCGGCGTCGTCGAAAATGAAATCGTCCCGTCCTTGTCGATGCTGATGGTAACGGTCCCTTTGAACTCATTCTTTCCCGCCGTGTCCACTTTCGGCAGCGTGATATTCAGCGTCGCCGCCGATTTGAACTGCATCGTAACGAACGCGAAAAAAATCAACATCACGAGCACGTCAATCAACGCGACCAGGTTCAATTCCGGCCGCCGCCGGCGTCTTTTCAAAAGACTGCTCATTACCGCGTGCGTTGGAGGATGCGCTCAAGCAGCACATCAAGTTGCGCCGCGTAATTCTCAATTTTGCGCTGGAGATACCCGCTCCCCACCAGCGAAGGAATCGCGATGGTCAGTCCGAGCACCGTGGCCGACAGCGCCAACGCCACACCGCTCGTGAACTTCACCGGATCGGGCAAACCCGTATCGGGCGAAATCTGGGAAAACACTTCCAATAGGCCGGTGACGGTGCCCGTGAGCCCGATCAGCGGCGCCGCCGCGTAAATCACATCGAGGTAAGGCACGCCCCGCTCCATGCGATTGATCTCCAACCGCGCAAAGGCCTTCACCGCGCCTTCGTCGTTCTTGTGCTGCTCGGCAAACTCGACGATCCGCGCGAGCACCGTGTGCTTTCCACCCACCAACGGCTTGCCCGCGACGACTGCGTCCACGAGGTCCTCCGGCATCACCGCCGCCTTGCGCAACGCGTAGGCCCGCTCACAGATGATAAACACCGCCGCCGCCGAGCAGACGCCCAGCGGATAGATGAGCATACCGGCACCCTTGAAGACTTCGATCATGGCGAAAAACATGTTTGGTGAATGTGAACCTGTCCGACGCCTACGCCCAGCAAAAGTTCGAAAAAAATTGCGCAGGCCATTTTACCCAGAGCCCGGTCTGAACGGACGGGCGCTTTTCCAAACGCCCCCAGCCCAAAACGGCGGCAGGAAAACCGCCGCTCCGCCCGCCGTCACGCCGCCATGTAGGGCAGTTTCGCTGCCGTCATCTTCACCGCCGGCACTCCGTCGATCAGCTCCCCGATCGCGTCCCACCGGCCGTTCACCAGCGCATCACGAGCGGACTGCCGTTGCGTGATTTTAATCGTGTCCGCGCCGAAGCGCACTTCGAGTGCCGCAACGTCCACGACGACCTCGATCGCAGGATTCTGCTCAATCGCCGCCGCCACCTTCGCGATGTCCTCGCGCGCCGCGTTCACACACGGGATGCCGAGCGTCGTCGAGTTGCCAAAAAAAATCTCCGCAAAATTCTCGGCGATGACGGCGCGAAAGCCCGCCTTGTGGATCGCCTGCGGCGCGTGCTCGCGGGAGGAACCGCAGCCAAAATTCGCGCCCGAGAGTAAAATCTCGGCGCCCTTGTGCTGGGGCTGGTCGATCGGGTGTCCGGTCGGCACGCCTTCCGGCGTGTGCCGCACGTCGTAGAACAAAAATTCGCCGAGCCCGGCGAACACCACGCACTTCATGAAGCGCGCGGGGATGATGCGGTCGGTGTCGATATCGTTACCGGGGACGTAAACGCCGCGACCGGAAACAGAGGTGATTTTTTCGAGAGCCATTTTAAAAGGAGGGCAATTCAGTCTTGGTGGAGTGTAATTCGTTTCAGCTGTTCACCGCGAAGACCTCGCGCGCATCCGCGATTTTTCCAGTGACTGCCGCCGCCGCGACCATGACCGGGCTCATCAACACCGTGCGACCGGTGATCGAGCCTTGGCGGCCCTTGAAGTTACGGTTGGACGACGACGCACAGAGTTCATCGCCGATGAGCTTGTCGGGATTCATCGCGAGGCACATCGAGCAGCCCGCCGCGCGCCATTCGAAGCCCGCCTCGGACAGAATTTTGTCGAGCCCGAGCTTTTCGCACTGGAGCGCGACGATCTGCGAACCGGGCACCGCGATGGCGCGCACGCCGGCCGCCACCTTGTGGCCCTTGATGTATTTGGCCACCTCTTGGAAATCCGAGAGACGTCCGTTCGTGCAGGATCCGAGAAACGCGACATTGATCTTCGTGCCCTTGATCGGTGCCCCCGCCGGCAGCTTCATGTAGGCGAGCGCCTCGATGATGCCTGCCCGCTCGTCATCCGAGGTCGCCTTCGCCGGATCGGGAATATTTTCTGTGATGGCGACGCCCTGTCCCGGATTGATGCCCCAGGTGACGGTTGGCGCAATGTCGCCCGCGTTGATCTTCACCACATCGTCGTAGCGGCAACCCACATCGCTCGCGAAACGCTTCCAGTTGGCGACCGCCGCATCCCACTGCGCGGGCTTCGGCGAATACGGACGCCCCTTCAGGTAGGCGAACGTCGTCTCGTCCGGATTTACATAACCGACGCGCGCGCCGCCCTCGATGGACATATTGCACACCGTCATGCGTTCTTCCATGGAGAATCCGTCGAACACCGCACCGGCATACTCGTAGGCGAAGCCCGTGCCGCCGTTCACGCCGAGCATACGGATGATGTGCAGAATCACGTCCTTCGCGTAAACGCCCGCCGGAAGTTTTCCGTTCACTTCGATGCGGCGGACCTTCAACGCCCCGAGCGCCATCGTCTGCGTCGCGAGCACATCGCGCACTTGGCTCGTCCCGATGCCAAACGCGATCGCGCCAAACGCCCCGTGCGTGCTCGTATGGGAGTCGCCGCACGCGATCGTCGTGCCCGGCTGGGTGATGCCCTGCTCGGGGCCAACGATGTGCACGATGCCCTGCTTGCCGCTCGCGCGGTCGAAAAAGGTGACATCGAACTGCGCACAATTCTTCCGCAATTCATCCATCATGGCCTGCGCGAGCGGATCCTTGTAGGGCTCGACCAATTCATTGGTGGGGACGATGTGATCCACCGTGGCAAACGTGCGGTGCGGCATGAGCACCTTCAGCCCGAGATCGCGCAGCATGCCGAAGGCCTGCGGGCTCGTCACCTCGTGAATGAGGTGGGTGCCGATGAGGAGTTGCGTCTGGCCGTTGGCCAACGTGCGGACAGCGTGGGCGTCCCAGACTTTTTCGAAGAGTGATTTGGACATGGGTTTCGGGTGTCATTGCGAGGAGCCGAAGGCGACGAAGCAATCCATCTAAACGGAAGGACTGCCCGAACCCCCTGATACCGATCTCGCAGCAACCCCGATACCATAGCCGATTCTTGCCATGCCTGGAAATACTTATTTAGGTCTCTGTGATACCTTAAACGTATCACAGGTTACCGATTTCCCAGGCCCTCCATTTCCCCCACCCCATGCCGCGAGCATATCAATTCCCCTTCGAACTCCGCCATCTCGTCTATTTCCGCGAGGTCGCCCGCCAGCTCCATTTCCGTAAGGCCGCCGAGACACTCGCCATTGCCCAACCCGCCCTCAGCCGCGCCATCACCCAACTCGAAACCGCCCTCGACGCCGATCTCCTCAATCGCACCCGCCGCGGCGTCGAAGTCACCCCCGCTGGTAAACTCCTCCTCGAGCGGATCGAGCCCATCCTCCGCTCCGTCGCCGCGATTCCCGCCGACCTCGTAGCCCTCGTCGGCGGCCAGACCGGCCACGTGCGCGTCGCCTTCACCGGCCTCGCCATGGCCACCGTCCTGCCTCCGATCATCCGCGAATTTCACCGCCTCCACCCCGGCATCCGCCTTGAGCTCACCGAGTCACCCACCTCCGCCCAACTCGCCGCGCTCCAATCGGGCGACATTGCCTGCGGTTTTTTCCACCCGGACGCACCGACCCCCGGCGTCCGCACCCGCGTCCTCCTCCGCGAGCTCAACGGCATCCTTCTCCCCTCAACCCATCCCCTGGCACAACCCACCCAAATCCACCGCGCCGCACCCCGCCGCTCTTCAACGTCCCCACTTAAACTGTCACGCAGCGCGGTGCGCCTGCGCGATCTCGCCGACACCCCCTTCGTGCTCTTCCCCCGCACCCACAACCCCGGCTTCTACGACCGCATTCTTGCCGCCTTCTCCAGCGCCGACATTACGCCCCGCATCGCCGAAGAAGTCTGGCCCCGCGCCAACGGCATCGGCCTCGTCCGCGCCGGCCTCGGCGCGACCTTCATGACGCCGTCCGAGGCCCAGTATCTCCCGCCCGAAGTCACCTTTCTCCCCCTCACCGGCCCCGCCCCCGAAAGCCGCCTTGTCCTCGGCTGGAAACAATCCCCCATACCCGATCCCGCCCTCGCGGCCTTCCTCGCCGTCGCCGGCGCCACCGGTTAAAGCCGCGAATCCGGCAACTGCCGCCCCGCGCAAATCCCGCGCACGCGCCAGCCAGCCTGACCTGAAGTATGAGGCTAATCCCAACGGCTGATGGAAAATAGATTTTTGCGGGTGGCGTCGGAACCTCGGGGCCCGACGGTTTTCGTCCGTTACTCACCGCTGGCTAGGCCCGGAGGTCCGGGCCCCACCTCGCTCCACCGAGCGTCCAGAAGTCGAGTGCGAGCGACGTTCGTGTAAAGCCTTGCCCGTCAGTCGGACGCGGGCTCCTCGGAGCGTGTCGATAAACCTTACAGTTCGGCGGGGTTCCCGCAACACACCTCAGGACAGCTGATTACACTACCATACGCAGTATCTCGCCCCATTTATGTGTCGCCAAATCTTCCATTTCTCGCGCTGCCGAGTCCACGACTCTAAAAATTAAAACAATTTTATACGCCTATAATTAAGCGATTAGCGTTAAAGACGGCTAAACTTAACCGAATGGCCGCAAACCCGCTGACTTATCCCCGTGCGTGTTCTTACCCGGTAGCAATTTAGCCACGCCACGCCTCCGAATCACCCCTCCGCGTAAGACATTTACCTCATGTATCCATCAAAAAAACTCGCCCTCGCCCTCCTCGCCGTCGCCGCCCACTGCGCCAGCACCGCGACCGTCTCAGCGATCACCATTTCTTCTGAGAACTCCACGGTTCTTTTGGATAGTAGTTCCGGCGGCGGAAACGACAGTTTTTCTGGAACGAGTATACCTTCCAGTCAACTGCTCGACGTCACGCGCGGTGGCTACTATTCACGGAATCAGATAGACTATACGGGTGCAGGGAACCAGGTAACTTTCTTAAACACGTTTAATCAGAAAAGAGACGGTGCAGATGGTAGATACACAGACTCATACCAACAAATAGATTTTACGGTGAGTGCAGACGTAGGCTATAGTTTGTCGGGTGATTTTCACCTGTCTGATGTCACCACATCAGGCTACGTCTATTTCTATAGCCGCCTGCGTGACTACAATGGCACGCTTTTGGCCTTTTCCACTCAGGTTTCCAAGGCTACCCAGAATGAAAACTTCGTGATTGGCGGTGCTGGAGGTGACAATAGTAACAGCAATTTTGGTTCGCTCACCGGCACATTACTCGCCGGGCACACCTACCAATTTGGGTATGAAGCCTATTCGAAAGCCGACGGCGACGACGGTGGCGCCACGGCCACCGGTTTCGTCCGCCTCGATATCGGCGGTGGCGCACCGTCCAACGCGGTCCCAGACGGCGGCACGACCCTCGCTCTCCTCGGCCTGACCCTCACCTCCCTCGCCGCCCTCCGCCGCAAATTCACCCGCGCCTGAGCGATCCCCGCGCTCAGTTCGCCCTCAGCCCCGGCTACGCCGCGGGGACTTAAAAAATGCGCTCGACACTCCTGTGCGCGAGTTCGATAGAGAAAGCGTTTTTTGCCCCATGCCGCCGCCCGATCCCGACCTTGACCTTTGGTTTGCCGAATACGTGCAACCGTACGAAGGAACCCTGCGGGTCTGGCTGAAGCGGCGGTTCGAGTATCAGATTGATGTCGATGACATCGTGCAGGAGGCATACATGCGTGTCCTGCGGGCGCGCGAGGGTAACGCGATGCCTTCGCCGAAGGCGTTTCTTTTCACGACCGCGCGCAATCTCGCCCTCGACCGCCTGCGCCGCCACGACGTTTCCCGCACCAATTATTTTGGGGAAATCGACTCGCTGCACGTTTTGGATGAGTGCACCGGCATTCCAGAGACCGTCGCACGCAACCAAGAACTTACCCTTTTGAACGAAGCCATCCAGTCCCTGCCGGCGCGCTGCCGTCAGATCCTCATCCTGCGCAAGCTCGACGGCTTGTCGCATCGCGAGATCGCCGAGCGCCTCGGTCTCTCCGAGAGCACGGTTTCCAACCAGATCACGATCGGCATCGAAAAATGCACTGATTTCTTCGCCGAGCACGGCGATGGCTCCAGTCTCCCGCGATGAGCACACCTCCTTTGAATCCCGCCAGCCAGCGCATACGGCGCGCCGCCGCCGAGTGGCTCACGAAACACGACCGCGGTCTCACCGCCGCCGAGCAGGACGAATTTTTCCAGTGGCTCGCCGCCGATGCGCTTCACGGCGCTTGGTTCTCGCGGCATCGCGCGAGCTGGCAACGGCTCGACGCCATCGCCGCGGGGCAGCCGGCGCATGGCGCGGAGCCCAATCCCGCTATCCTCGCGCGCCCCGTGCAGGCGGCGTGGTGGAAGCGGACCACTTTGATTGCAGCGATGGCAGCCGGGCTCGCGCTGGCGGCTGGTGTGATCTGGATGCGCACGCCGGCGAGGTTCGCAGCGACCGCGTCGGCCGAGGGTGGTTATGAGCGCCGGGTGTTCGAGGACGGTTCGGTCGTCGAGTTGAACCGCGGTGCCGAGATCGAGGTGAATTTTACCCCCACCGAGCGTCAGGTGGTTCTGCTTCGGGGCGAGGCTTTGTTTACGGTGACAAAGGATCCGTCGCGTCCCTTTTTAGTGCACACGCGGGGCGTCGACGTGCGCGCCGTCGGTACCGCATTTAATGTTCGTCTCGATTCAGCCTCAATCGAGGTCCTGGTAACCGAAGGCAAAGTCCAGGTTGCCCAGTCGATGGTCGCCGCGGCGAATGCCCCGTCCGCTTCCGGTCCGGTGGCGTCGCCGCCGCTCGTGACCGCGGGCGAGCGTGTGATAGTACCGCTCACCGTCGACGCCGCGCCGCAGATCGCGCGCACGACTGAGGCCGAGCTCGCCCGCGTCCGTGCTTGGCAGCCGCAGTTGTTGGATTTCTCCTCCACGCCGCTCGAGGAGGTTTTGTCGGAATTCAACCGTCGCAATCGCGTGAAGCTTGCGCTTGCCGATCCGAAGAGTGCTCGCCTGCCGATCGTGGCCTCGATTCGCTCCGACAATATCGAGGGCTTTGTGAGTCTGGTGGCCACGGCCGCTGGTCTGCAGGCCGAGCGCCGCAGCGACTACGAAATTGTGCTGCGCGCCGCGAAGTGAGCTGGCGCTGATCCGTCGGCGCCGCAGCGCGGTCGAAAAGTATTTCGAGTTTTTCTTGGGGTAAGCCGCACCCTCACCCGTCTCACTCCCAGACGTGCTTTGCCCTACCCCTCCACCTCCTCCTACGTCCGCTCCGCTTTGGCTGCGTCTGCCCCTCGTGCTGGGTCTGTTCGCCCTCGCGCTCGTCACGCGCGTGCCGTTAACAGTTGCCGCGCCTCCTGAACCCCCGCGGATGTTCGACGTGCCTGCCGAATTTCCCCGAATCTTTGCTTGAGTCAGAAATTAACCGGAGCAAAAAATTCGGTACCCCGGCCCCCTTTCGACAAGCGCCTCCCACGGCGCAGTGAAGGGTGATCCCCTCCTTCAGCCCCCCGTAGTAACCCCGACCCACTCTGATTTATGGATAGCCCCTCCGCTTGCCCCCACCCCGCCTCGCTCCGGCTGCTCGTCCGCATCGTCCTGCTGATCGCGAGCCTCGCCCTGCCTTCGGCCGCCTCGGCCCAAACCACCGCCAGCGGCACCATCGAGGGTCGCGTGCTCAACACCCGCAATGGCGAGTTTCTGGAAAACGCGCGTATCACGATCGAGGGGACGGCGCTCGTGGTCCTTACGGACTCGACCGGCCAATATCGTCTTCTCAACGTCCCAGTCGGCGTGGCCAAGGTCCGCGCTTTTTTCACCGGCCTCGAGGTGCTCACCGCAACGGTCGTCGTCACCGGGCGCTCGGTCGTACAGCGCGACTTCAACCTCGGCGACGCGGGAAAAACGTCCGCCGCCAGCAAGGATAGCGGCACGGTTAAGCTCGCCCAGTTTGTCGTGGGCGCCTCGAAGGAAATGGACGGCGCCGCGATCGCGATCAACGAGCAGCGGTTCGCGAGCAACATGATCAACGTTGTCTCGGCGGACGAGTTCGGCCATGTCGCTGAGGGCAACGTCGGCGAGTTTTTGAAATTTGTTCCCGGCCTGGCGATGGACACCGGCGGCGGAGTGTCGCGTTCGATTTCCATCGGCGGCGCTCCTCCGGACAACGTGCCGGTCTCGATCGGCGGGTTCAGCGTGGCCAGTGCGACCTCAGGCAATGCGAGCCGTGTCGTCCAGCTGGAACAGATTTCGATCAACAACATGTCGCGCATCGAAATCTTTCACTCGCCCACCCCGGAGTCCCCCGGCTCGGCGCTCGCCGGCGGCGTCAACATGGTGCCGCGCAGCGCGTTTGAACGCTCCAAGCCGCTGTTCAACTGGAGTGCTTTTCTCATGTTCCGCGACGCCGAGAAACAACTGCACAAGACGCCCGGACCCACCCGTGATGAGACCTACAAAATTCGCCCCGGCTTCGATTTCTCCTACGTCGTGCCGGTGAACAAGCGTTTTGGTTTCACGGTCTCCGGCGCCAACTCGTCGCAATACACGTTGCAGGACTACTTCTCGAACACGTGGCGCGGCGCGGGCAACACGACGAACGCTCCCGTCGTCGTCGCGGGCGTAACGGTGCCAGGCGCCCTCCCCGACACGTCACCGGACAAGCCCTACCTCTCCAACTTCAGTATCAGCGACGGCAACTTCCCTTCGATCCGCAGTTCTCTGGGCACAACCGCGGATTTCAAACTCACGCGGAACGACATGATTTCCTTCTCGTTTCAGTACGCACAGTTCTATTCGGATTTCAACAACCGCACCCTGACATTTAATATCGCGCGTGTGCTGCCGGGGCAGTTCGATGCCCGCACGGTCAATGGCGACGTCGGCCAAGGCAGCATACTCAGCAACGCCGGCGCCGCCGAAAAGTCCGGCACCACTTACACCCCCTCGCTGATCTGGCGGCACAATGGCCCGACTTGGAAAGCGGATTTCGGCGGCAGCTATTCCCATTCGACCAACCACTATCGCGACATCGACAAGGGTTATTTTCGGACGACCAGCGCTCAGCGGACTGATGTCACAGTGGCGTTCAACGAGATCACGGCCACGCGCCCCGGCATCATCACCGTCAGGGATGGCGCCAGCGGTCGCCTCGTTGATCCGTACAGCCTCACGGACTACGTGATCAATTCGGGGACGAGCACGCCGACCGAGGGCGCCGACCTCCAGCGGGGCCTCAAGGGCAATCTCGCCCGCGATTTCCAGGTGCGCGGCGTGCCCTTCACGCTCAAGGTCGGCGCCGGAGTGCAGCACTGGCAGCGGGACATGGAAGGCCGGAGCGACACCTACACCTTCGTCGGCGCCGACAAGATCCGCGCGACCACGCCCTCGGCGCCCGTGGTCGATGACGGCGCGGCAATCATCCTCGACAAAATCTTCTCGAAGCGTTTCGCCCCGTGGGCATTCCCCCGCGTGCAATGGCCCGATGGCTACGCGTTGTGGGAGCTCTACAACCAGCACCCCGCGTATTTCACCCGCGACTTAAACGCCGAATATCGCAACGCGGCCATGCGCTCGAAGTACGCGTCGGAGGTGGTTTCCTCCGCCTACATCCGCGGCGACACAGCCCTCCTCGGCGGCCGGCTGAAACTCGTCGGAGGCGTCCGCGCCGAGCAGACCAACGTGAACGCCTATGGCTTCATCAGCGATCCGACGAAAAACTACCGGCGCGACGCCAGCGGTGCGGTGATTCCGCAGCGCGACGCCACTGGAGCCATCATCTTCACCGGCACTGGGGTAAACCGCATCCCCGCGCCCATGTTGATCGAGCCGCTGACGATTCCCGATCCTGCGGGCGGAGCCGCGCTCTCCAATGCGCTCGCGATTTCCAAGCTTACTTATCTCCAGCGCGGCGGGCACGTGCAGAAGGAATACCTGCGCTTTTTCCCGAGCCTCAACGTGAGCTACAACCTCATGGAAAACCTGATCGTGCGCGGTTCCGCTTACCAGTCGGTCGGGCGACCCGGCGTGGATCAATATGCCGGCGGCCTGACCCTCCCCGACACCGAACTGCCGTCCAACGCTACCAGCAACCGGATCAGCGTGAACAACGCCGGCATCAAGGCTTGGACTGCCCGCACGACCAAGATTCGCTTCGAGTATTATTTCGAAAAAGTCGGGCAGATCTCGATCGGCGGGTATCGGCGCGATTACCGAAATATGTTTGGCTCGCTCACCTTTCAGGCCACGCCCGAGTTTCTCGCGCTCTACGGTCTCGATCGGGAGACCTACGAACCTTACTACGTCGCGACCAACTACAACGTCCCCGGCTTGGTCCGGATGGAGGGCACGGAGTTTGACTACAAGCAGGTGCTCACGTTTCTGCCGCAGTGGGCGCGCGGCGTACAAGTCTTCGCCAACATGACGGCGCAGCGCGCGGTCGGCGATGTGACGGCGAGTTTCTCCAACTACCAGCCACGTATTTACAACTGGGGTGCCAGCCTCACGCGCCCCAAATATAATGTCCGCATGAACTGGAATTACCGCGGACCGCGCCGTACCGCTCCCATCGCGACGTCTGCGCGCAGCATCGAGCCGGGCTCCTTCAACTGGATTGGGCAAGCCCTCTACATCGACCTCAAGGGCGAATACAATCTCAGCGATCACTTCGGCGTCTTCCTCAGTATCCGGAATCTGGGTAACGCCTATGAGGACGTCGAGCGCCGCGGCCCCAACACTCCCGATTACGCGAAAATTTATTCGCGTTACGACTACGCGCAACTCTGGACGGTCGGCGTCAAGGGCTCTTTCTGATTCTAATTTACTTTCAAGATGCACGTAAGCGGTCGGGAGGCAGGAGCCTGCAGGCAGGCGATGTTGGCCTCCTGAATCGCCTGCCCGCAGGCCGCGAAAAAAGATCGCCATGCGGATATTCGCTCCACCTCCTTCAAAAAATCTGCCGCACGGGTTTTTCCGAGCTGGAAATTCTTGAGCTTGAAGTCGCGCGTATGCTCCACCCCGGAGCGCTGTACTGCGGATGTCGCTGAAGGACCCGCTCCACCTCCGAAGGATGGGTTGTTCTCCGAGCAAGCGCCCTGCCAGTAAAATCGTCGTACCCCAATTCCTGGGAAGCGATCTTGATCTTTCCCTGCATTACCGCTCCGGCGATAGATTGGACAATGGCGTTAAAATGGGTGTCCGGCTTTTCGGAAAGCATCATGCATCCGAGATAGTCCGTCGCAGGGTATCTCTGGTAGTTGGCAATCCAGTATTCATGAATGGAGAGGGGGTTGAGGTCATTTCCGGCTGCCTCATAAAATTATGGATCGACTTGAGCTTTCGGCCCGTGGGATCCAGAGCATGTCACCCGGATGCTTGGGTCTACTTTTCGCATCGCTCCGGCTACATCGCGTACTTTGTCAATATACGCATTTGCCATCAATGCGGACGGCTTAACGCCATGACTGCTTGCACGTAGGCGGCGTTCCAGCCCTGAATGTACTTCCGAAGGTTGGTGCCGGTCTCGCCATCCAGATTTTCATGGGGGAGAAAATCGCCAAACCGCTCGAGATCCCATTCGCCCAGTTTTTTAAGTATGCGCAAGGCGGCGTCGCGGTGACCGTATCGAAGGCGTGCCAGCACATCAGCGCAGTTGAGCCATGGCCATACAGATCCATTGTGGTAATCGCCGCCTTTGAGGCCAAACGTCTTCTCGTCGTAGTAGGGTACGGTCTCGCGCACGCCCCAGGGCTTTTCGCTGCGCGTAGTCAATTGCGCGCGGATGCTCTCGAAGCGCTCCTTGGGAATCACGCCCCACCCTCCGGCAACCATCTGATCCTCAAGCAGGGCATCGTCCTGCCGCCCATCGTGCCAGACATTCACGTAATACTTGCCGTTCCATTGCCCTCCTTGGGCCACGGGCAGGTTGATTTGATGGTCGGCGGCGGCCCGCGCGTGATCCCAGGTCTTGGCCAGATCGTCCTGTCCCATCTCGCCCGCTAGATACGCCATCTCCTGAAGGCAGGCCAGATAGAGGAGCGTGAAATGCGGCCCGTATTTGCGGCCGATGACGCCCTTCACATCCTTCCAATCCGCCCAGTACGACTTCTGCTCTGGCAAGGCCGAAGGTGGCACGCAGCGCTTTACTAGGTACTGCATGGCGCGGGTGCAGTCCGGCCATATTTTTTGCACCAGCGCCTTGTCTTTATGCTCGCGGTAAAAGCGGGTCACTCGCAGCAGGAAGTATTCGTTGATGTCCAGATCATCGTCGCGCTCAATGGTGGGATAAATGCAGGTGGGCACCTTGCCGCTGGGTGCCACCGCGGCCGCGCTCTCCTCCAGCATGCGGCGCTCGGCTGCGGGCCAGAAATATAAATGCGAGAAACTGGTCCAGAAGGAATCGCGTTGGTTGAGCTCGGCATACCCCATGGTCAAAGTGGTGTCGTCCTTCAGCACTCGGGTGAGCATGATGGCCGCTGTCATATACCAACGCATGTATTCATCCACCTTGGCATCGCCGCTGGAGGGAAGAACCCCAGCAAAAGCGGCCGTGCTTTTTTCAAGGGCGGGCAGGCGCTCATGCAGGCCCTTGAAGAGGGCGGGCAGATCCGCATAATCTGCAGCCGCGCGGCACTCCGGATGCCAGAAAAGCTGATACAGATAGACGGTGCGGCTGCCCGAAGAGGGCAAGGTCACACGCAGACGACCCTGCACGGTGTGGTCGTCCTGGCGTGTGAAGCCGGGTTCATCGCCGGTTTCCAGCCGATCCCAACCCAGGCCCCAATCCGGAGACGCATCCAAGTGCGTGCCCGCATCGCCGCTGGCGGCAAAGGAGTCGGCCGCAAATGCTCGTTGCCGCTTGGCAGTGTAGATCAAGGTGACCGTGGTTCTTGGAGGCCCAACCACTTTTACAGCAGTCACCAGCACGGGCAAGGCCGTGCTGGCCACGTCCTTGACCACCACCGGCGCCCAGGCGTCAAGGTGCAGGCGCACGGGTAGGCTCTTGTCAGCCCACTGCACCGAAGCCTGTGGCCAGGATCTCAACACTTTGTTGTCGTGCAAATCCTTGGCCGTATAGCGCGTTCCGGCCACCTCCACAGCCAACTGTCCGCCGCCCCATTCCTCCAGCCAGCTCCCCTTTTTCGGTGTCCCCAATACCGGCGGATTGAACAAAATGTGTGGGAACAGATCTCCGCCTGGGGTCACCTCCGCACCCACGGAAAAATTGGCGCAGGGAAATCCTGTACAGCCCTTAATAAAGTTCGGGTCGCCGACGGCGAGCGATGCCAGCGGAGCGAGCAACAGGGTGGTGAGTAGCGTGAGAGTGAGCTTCATTATTTTTATCGATGAGATGAGATGATAGGAATTCGCTTTTAGCTCCACGCCGCAATTCGCCCATTTTCCGTAGCATCAAAAGCAGATCTCTATTTAGCGCGCCACGCGGTATCAGCGCGCGCGCGAACTGCGGAAATAGGGCCAACCGTAAAATTCTATCGCTTAAATCTCCGCTACACCACCAGCTGCTCCCTCGAATCCCCAAAGCTATCCAAAGGCAGCCCCATGCGGTCGGCGAGGGTGAGTAGCAGGCTGGAGAACTTGCGGTTGTTGCTTTTTTCGAAGTCCAAGGTGCGGCCGGTCTTGAAGGTGCCGCTGAGGCCGCCGGCCATGAGGAGGGGGACTCGGTCGGCGTTGTGGGCGATCCATTGTTCGTTGGCTAGGACGATGCAGCTGTTGTCGAGCACGCTGCCGTCGCCTTCTTGCGTGTTGGCCAGTTTGTTGAGCAGGTAGGCGTATTGCTCGACCCAGAAGCGGGTGATGGAGGCGAACTCCTTGCCTTGCCACTTATGCGAGAGGCTGTGGTGGTCGTCGCGCAGGCCTAGGAAGGGATAGACGTGACCGGAGAGGTTGTTGGTCATCAGCATGGTGGCGATGCGCGTGCGGTCGGTCTGAAAGGCTAGGGCGATGATGTCACACATGAGACGGGCGTGGGCGTCGAGTTGCGTGGGCAGACCGTCGGGTGGACGCTGCGATTTGATCACTTGGCTGAAGCTGCTGTCGGCTCCAGCTTGCAGGCGGGCGAGGCGGCCTTCGACTTCGCGGATGCTGGTGGCGTATTCGTCGAGCTTGGCTTTGTCGGCGTGGGAGACTTTGCGGCTGACGTCGCGTAATTGGCTGGCGACGTGATCGAGCACGCTGGCTTGGGCGCGGCTGCCTTTGCTCTGGAACAGGCTGTCAAATGCGAGTGAGGGGTAAAGTTCGGTGGGCACAGGGGACACGGGCGAACTCCATGACACGTGTGAGGAATAGAGCATGGAGTAGCCGGACTCATGGAAGCCACTGATCGGGCGTTCGCAGGCGAGCACGAGGCTGGACAGCGGGGTGGCGTCGCCCATGCGCTTGGCCAGCACTTGATCCAGGCTGGCGGCAGCGCGGATCTCGCGGCCACCATTGGGCTGGATGCCGCTGAGGATGCCGGCGGCCCCTTTCGCATGTCCACCGCAGACGTTGCCGGCGTGCCGCAGGCCGTGGATGAAGTTGACCTTGTCCTTCACGCCTTCCAGCGAGGCGAAGGCGCCGCCGAGTTCGAGAGCGGAGCCGCTGCCCTTGGACCACCATTGATCCGCGTGCACGCCATCGCCGAAGAACAGGAAGGCAAAGCGTTTGGGCGGTCCCTTCTGCGGGCTCTCGGCGGCGGAGCACAGGGATTCCAGCCATGGCAGCGCTACGGAGGCTCCGAGTCCTTTGAGGACCACGCGGCGCGAGATAGGATGAGCAGTCATGGGATTGGCGGTTGTTGGTTTCATTAAAGTTGAGGGGCTTGGGAAATCGGGGTTCAAGGGGCGGCGGCGACAAAGTCTCGGCCCCGTTGCTGGCGGAATTGCGGGCTCAAAACAACGGTCTCAAACAATACCGATAAGCCTTGGCCCCCCTGTAGTTTCTTCTCCATGTCTGCGAGCAAGGGCTGATCAGATAGCGTCACCGAACGTCCCAGCGCGTAGCCCAACAGCTTGCGGCTGAGGTTGCGCTGGAAGTCGGATGAGCGGCGGTGCTCGATGTAGTCGATCAAGCCCGGGATGCCTTCCGCCTGGCCACCTCCGGGCATGGGGCCAGTGGCTTGGATGGCGCGACCGGCGAGGTCTTTGTTGCGCAAGCGTCCGACGGCATCAAACGCTTCCATGGTCAACCCTAGGCCGTCGAAGTGAACATGGCACATGGCGCACTGACGGTTCGAGGTGTGGTCAGCGAGCAGTTCACGGATGGTCTTGGTGGCTTCTTCCTCGGTCTTGGGCAGCTCGGGCACATCGGCTGGCGGCGGTGGGAAGTGCTGACCTAGCAGGTGATGCACGACCCAGAATCCGCGCTTCACGGGGCTTGTTCGGCTCCCCGCCGAGTTCTTTGCCAAAATGACCGGCATACCCAGCAGTCCGCCACGGCCCATGCCGCGCAGGCCCTCGACGCGACGCCAGTCCGAGGGCGCTCCTTTGTCATCAGTGCTGTGGTATTGGCGCTCGATGTCGCCACCGTAAAACTTGGCGAGAGCCGCGTTCACGAAGGTGCTGTCACCATGCAACAACTCGCCTACCGGCTGGTCTTGCTGGAGCAGATGCGTGAGGAGCCGCGTGGGCTCCTCGAACATCGCCTGGCGCAAGGGCGCGTCGTAGCCGTCGAAGGCACCGGGCGGGATGGGATCCTTGGACAAGTAATCGCGATAACGCAGCCACTGGCCAAAAAACTCGCGGGCGAGGGATTCGATCCGCGGATCCTTCAACATGCGGCGTGTCTGCGCTTGCAACGCCGCCTCGTCTTGGAGCTTGCCCGCACGCGCCGCTGCGAGCAGTTCCTCATCCGGCGGCGACGACCACAGGAAGTAGCTGAGCCGCCGCGCAAGCGCTGTCTGGGCCAAAGGCTGCACGCCGCCACCCTCAGGTACTTCGGGGCTGCGATAAAAAAAATCCGGCGACATGAGCACCGCGCTCAACATGCTGCGCAGCGAGCCCTCGACGTCTTCGCCTTGCTCGCGCAATTGCTGGTAAAGCTTGCGTAGGGCCTTCGACTCATCCGCTCGCAAAGGCCGACAGAAGGCGCGTTCGGCGAGTTGCTCGATATCTCGCAGCGCGGGCGCCTCAGCTTGTTCCAGAGTGCGCTCGTAGCCCGTGAGGTCCGCACGGACCCGCTCGAAGAAGCCGTGGATCAAGTCGAACTGCGGATTCGGCTTCTCAGGTTGCATGGCATCCGGCACCAGTGTGACGCCCAACTTTTCAAGGTAGTGGCGCTCGAACTTGGCCATCAACTCTGGCTTCATCAGCAGCGGATCCTCCGAGCGCAGGAAGTCGAATCGCTGATCCTGCAACACATGACGCTCGGCCCGCTCGAACCACACAAAGCCACGGAACATCGTCTCCACACTCTGGGTCACAAAGGCCAACGCCTTCCACAGCCGATCCAACTCGGCGCGCTCAGCATCGGTGAGCACCTTCTCCATCAGCGGCTGGTCATCGCGGAAGAAGCCCTCGACGAGGTG
>Ga0209829_10001680_pt1 | contig 17587 bp, 14 predicted proteins | sample C_140205_EF_Meta_FD_187311 | JGI IMG/M metagenome (GOLD analysis project Ga0209829, IMG submission 187311) | Freshwater microbial communities from Lake Croche, Canada to study carbon cycling - C_140205_EF_MetaG (SPAdes) (version 2) | ecosystem: Environmental > Aquatic > Freshwater > Lake...
ATGTTGAAAAAAGAGAAAAAGAAGGGGTTAAAAGGGTGTACCAAATTTTAACCTTGGACAATAAGGATGTAATTAAACAAGAAGCTTCCTCTGAAATTACAGGAGCAGAAAAGAATAAATTATCCCCTACCGATTTAGGCTTGGTGGTGACCGACTTCTTAAAATTACATTTCTCCAAAGTAATGGATTTCAATTTCACCGCTAAAATTGAAGGGGAATTTGATGAAATAGCGGCTGGTAAATTAAAATGGAGCGATATGTTGGCTTCCTTTTATGAGCCATTCCATTCAACCATCGAACATACCCTTGAAACTGCAGAAAGAGCTAAGGGTGAAAGAGAATTGGGTTTTGATGCCATTTCTGGGAAGAAGGTAATTGCTCGTATGGGCAGGTATGGACCAATGGTTCAAATAGGTCACCAAGATGAAGAGGAAAAGCCAAGATTTGCAAAATTAAAGGCTTCACAAAGTATAGAAACCATCAGTTTTGAAGAAGCTATGGAACTATTTAAGCTTCCTAGAATGGTGGGGCAATTTGAAGACGAGGATGTATCAGTCAATATTGGACGCTTTGGCCCTTATGCGGCGCATGCTAAGAAGTTTTACTCCTTGAACAAGGAAATGGACCCTTATACTGTAACGCTGGAAGAATTGACTCCTATGATTGCAGAGAAAAGAAAGGCCAAAGATGAAAGAACCATTAAGGTATTTGAAAAAGAAAAGATCCAACTTTTACGTGGTCCGTATGGCCCCTATATCAAACAAGGTTTGCGCAATTTCAAGTTGAATAAAGAACAACAAGAAAAAGTAGAGACTTTAACCATTGAAGAAGTGAATGCCATTATTGTTGAATTAAAAGCCAACCCTCCTCGTAAAATGGCAAGAAAAAAGAAAGTTTCCTAATAGATACAACCTACGTTATCAATAAAAATCCCCTTGCATTTACAAGGGGATTTTTTTATGGACCAGTAAAACTTTATTTATTGTAAAGCGGGCTTACTCATAAGCTTTAAATATTGAACATGCGCTTTAATAGCACTCAATACCGTTGGATATTCAATGTATTTTAATTTAAAATCGGCACAGGTTTCTTTGACTATTTTAGAAATAGCAGGATAATGAACGTGAGAAATTTTTGGAAACAAGTGGTGTTCAATTTGGAAATTCAATCCACCTACCAACCAACTAACCAATTTGCTTTTGGTAGCAAAATTCGCAGTAGTTTGTATTTGATGCGTAGCAAACTCATCGGGCATTTTATTTTCAGGTTGATTGGCCACAGGAAAAGCTGTTTCGGTAACGGTATGTGCCAATTGAAATACAATGCTTAAAACAAAACCAGCAAAAAAACCAACAACAAGAAATCCTACCAACCAACTTACCCAGCCAACCATATAAATAGGTAATACGACAAATATAAAGGCGTGGTATACTTTAACTGCCCAAAATTCAATGTGATCGGCAATACTCATGTCTTTAATATCAACAGAACCAATTTTTCCTGAGAAGTATTTTTTATAATCCGCAAAAAAGATCCAAAATATATATAAAAACATATACAAAATCCAAAAATAAATATGTTGGAAACGATGTAATACATAATGTTTTTGTGTGGGCGCCATTCTCATTAAAGCACCAACTTCAATATCGTCGTCTACCCCATCAATATTCGTAAAAGTATGGTGCAAGGTCACATGTTTCATGGCCCACATAAATCGGCTAGCCCCTAACACACTAATAGAAGAAGAAGCCAATTTATTTAACCAAGCATATTTACTAAAGCTTCCATGACTACCATCGTGCATCACATTAAATCCTATGGCTGCAATCAACCCTCCAAATACAATACATTCTATAACAGCATAAAAAGTAGCGGGTGTAAAAAATACCAAATGCACATAAACAATCACAAATAGAGAAAGTAATAAAATTGCTTTTGAAAACAATTTATAGTTACCTGTACCTTTAATTGCATGATCTGCTAAATATTGGTTCACTCTGCTTTTCAATTCGGCATGCAATGACTTAGCCATTACTGGGAATTTAGGAGTGGCTGTATTTGTTGTTGACATTTGCATAATGTTGATCTTACAAAGAAACGTCAATTAGCAATATCAGCGCGTATAAATACCAATTATTTAGCCGAACGTTTAATAATTCTATTTATTATGTAATCATTTGTTAAATATATCCACACCTGTAGGATAAGTATAATCGTATTTTGCCAATAATTTGCGTTGATTTGAACATTATTTGTAACCACCATTCGCTTAACTATGCAACCAGTATCGGAAATAAACGCCTTATTTAAATTAATTGACGACCCAGATGAGGAGGTTTTCAATACCATTGCAGATCGACTTTTGGTTTATGGATCCCCCATCATCCCCGATTTAGAACATCTTTGGGAAAATACTTTAGACGAAGCCACACTAGAGCGGATAGAAATGATGATCTATAAACTTCGTTTACAAGATTTAAAAGAGGCTTTTACAAAATGGAATGCCGATCCCAATGCGACTTTATTTGAAGGGGCTTTGTTGGTCACCCAATACCAGTTCCCAGAATTAGCATTGGATACCTTACGCCATCAAATGGAAAAAATTAGGCGTAACATTTGGTTGGAGCTAAATAACTATTTAACTCCGTTAGAACAAGCCAATGTAATTCGCAATATTTTATACAACTACTATCAAATAAAGGGAGTAGAAGTGAATTACGAAAAACCTGAAGAATTTTTGATTTCAGCACCCTTGCAATTCAAAAAAGGGAATGCCATCGCCAATACTTTATTGTATGCCGAATTGTGCCAACAATTAGATATTCAAGCCCACTTTATTAATATCCCCAAGCAATGCATCATTGCTTTTTATACCTCCGATTGGGATCCTGAGGAAATAGTTCCCAATCCACAAGAATTTATTCAATTTTATGTAGAAGGAACTACGGGCAATGCTTTTTCTCAAAAAGATTTAGATCAATACATGTTGAGAACCCATATCGAACCTAAAAACATTTATTACAAGCGGCTGTCTAATTCCCAAATTATTAAAAAGCATTTACTGGAATTTGCAAAATGCTTTCAAAGCCCAACCCTCCAGTACAAACAAAAAGACCTTATAGAATTAGCCAATTTATTGGCATAAGCGATGTACTTTTAGGAACCAATTTTTGGCCTTATGATAACCTGGGACGATTTTACAAAAGTAGACATCCGTTGTGGCACTATCCTGTCGGTGCAGGCCTTTCCCAAAGCAAAAAAACCAGCTTTCCAATTAAGTATTGACTTTGGTCCATTAGGCATTAAAAAATCATCTGCTCAAATAACACATCATTATACCATTGACAATTTGGTGGGCAAACAAATCATTGCAGTAGTCAATTTTCCTCCCAAACAAATTGCCAATTTTGTAAGCGAATGTTTGGTTCTAGGCGTGTACGATGAAGCACATGAAGTGGTTTTACTTCATCCTTCTTTACCAGTAACTAATGGACAACCCATCGGATAATGCCAACTAACTATACTCAAATTTATCACAGCCCCATTGGCGTCATTAAAATAGTAGCCGATGATTTTTGTATTGAAGAATTGGTTTTTATAGAGGATACACAATTAAAACAACTTACTATATCCACCACTACTCCAGATGTTATCAACCAATGCATTGATGAATTAATTGAATATTTCGCTGGCAAGAGAAAACATTTTAGTGTCGCTATCAATCAAGCTGGCACTGAATTTCAACAAAAAGTGTGGAAAGAATTGTATGAAGTTCCTTTTTCAAAAACTTTAAGCTATGGCGAATTGGCCAAAAAAATGGGTGACCCCAATTTAGTACGCGCTGCTGCTTCGGCCAATGGAAAAAATAAAATTGCCATTATTGTTCCTTGTCATAGAATTGTAGGTGCCGACAGATCATTGGTTGGATATGCTTGGGGAAAAGCAAGAAAAAAATGGTTGTTACAACACGAATTCAGATTAGAATTGGGGGTTCAAACCTTGTTTTAAAGGCCTCCAAAATAAATGGCTATTTTAAAATAGACCCATCAAAACCAAAGGGCAATAAATGTGCCGCGCTGGGCAATACCATAACGGGCCCAGTTTTTCCAGCCAGGATCATTTTTATAGGAGCCTGGTATCTGTTTTCATAATCCAACAAAGACTGTCTACACATGCCACAGGGAGAAATAGGTACTGTTGAAGGCTTATTGAAAGGATCATAACTAACTGCCATAGCAATGATAGTTGCTGCTGGATACTGACTACCAATGCTATTTAATAAAGTTCTTTCGGCACATATGCCTACTGGGAAACTAGCACTTTCTTGATTAGACCCGATAACAATTTGACCTGTTGACAAACATGCTGCGGCCCCAACTTTAAAATTAGAATAAGGAGCATAAGCAGTTTCAGTGGCTTTGATTGCTGCCTTTAAAAGCGCTTGATCTGCAATGGATAATAAACCAGCATGGTCTACCAACTCATATTCAAATTCGTATTTTTTTTGCATGTACTTATTTGATGCGATTAAAGAGTCGATTCCAACGAATACTTTTATTGTAACTAAACCAAATTAAAGCAGCTCTACCTACAATATGCGTTTCAGGTACATATCCCCAATAACGACTGTCCTGGCTTCTATGACGATTGTCTCCCATCATCCAGTAATAATCCTGTTTTACCGTATACGTAGTTGCCCACTTTCCATTTAATTGGTATTGACCATTTACTTTTTCTAAGGTATTGTGTTCATAATTGGTAATCAAACGACGATACAATTCAATCGTACTATCATTCAAAATAACAATGTCTCCTTTTTTAGGAATGCGAATGGGACCAAAATTATCTACAGAAAAAGGGAAATGCAATACATCATTTGGGAAGGTATACCCCACCGTATTTTCAACATAACTCATTACAGAAATTACTTGAGGCATTCTCTGTAAACTTGCAGCTGCGGTTGCAGTCATATTGATTAAATAAGTATTGGCCTTGCCATCTATGACTCTAAAGTCACTGGTAGCTTCTGTGGTACTAATACCCAAACTATCTTCTATAAAGTCTTCTGCAATGGGTTTGCCATTGGTTACGACCAAATATTCTGTTTGCGCATTTGCGGCCACATAAGCAGGTTGACCATTCACCCATAAATGGCTTTCTTTTACTTGAATGAGGTCTCCAGGAATACCCACACATCTTTTGATGTAATTATCTGTTTTATCAATGGGATGAACTAAGATCGGAAATTGTGCTTTCAATTTTTCTCTGTCGCCATTAAATTCAGGCGATCTTAACACATCGTAATAAGGATTTTTACTTCCATAATCAGGATCGTTGATGATGGTATCTCCTGCTGGAAAATTAAATACCACCACATCGTTTCTATTTATGTTTCTAATTTTAGGCAATCTATTGTAATCTAGTTGAATCCATTTTACATAAGAAGGTGTGGTAGGTGCTAAGGGCAAAGTATTGTGTACAAAAGGAAAGGACAAAGGCGTTTGCGGAATTCTTGCACCAAAAGTAATTTTATCAACGAATAAAAAATCATTTACCAATAAGGTTTTTTCCATACTCTCTGTAGGAATCACATAGGCTTCAAAAATAAAAGTTCTAATTAAGGTAGCAGCTACTACTGCAAAAACGGCCGCGTCCATCCATTCTCTTGATGCAGGTTTATGATAATGTACCAATGCATCGGTACCATACCATTTTTCTTTTGCCGAAAAACCTATATAAGGCAAATAAATAAAAGGAACCAACACGGTTAAAGTATGTTGGATCAAATTGACTTTTTTAAAATGCATCACAAAAATGATAGAAATCCATAAGCTCACAAACTGACCCAAAATAGGTATAAGTTGTATCCAAAACCAAATTTTTGGAATTTGACAAAGCTTCACTACTTCCCAAGTATTGTAGATAGGTATCAAGGCTTTGGCACTTTCTACGCCTGCTTTTTTAAGCATGCTATAAATACCCACATACCAACCCACCCAAAAAATAATCAACAAAATGAATCCCATAATAATGTATAATAGTTAACAACAAAAATATCCCTTTGTGAGGGATATTTATAAAAAGATCTTGAATTAATTGTTAAACTGGATAAAAGGCTCAAATAAAGGATTACTGCCCTCTATTTATATTGATGCATGACATCCTTTACCAATTGTACCGATCTAGCGATGTCAGGAATGGCTAATGCAGTTAAATTGGGTGCGTAGTGCATCGGCGCATCAGCACTGGTTATTCTTCTTATAGGTGCATCTAAATAATCAAATCCCTCTTTTTGAATGCGGTAACTTAATTCAGAAGAAATGGAAGCAAAAGGCCATTGTTCTTCGATAATGACCAATCTATTTGTTTTTTTAACGCTCTCTAACACCGTCATCCAATCCAAAGGACGAATTGTTCTTAAGTCAATGACTTCGGCACTAATGCCGTCTTTTTCCAATTCTGCAGCAGCCCCTAAAGCCACTTTCATCATCTTACTATAGGAAACAATGGTGATGTCTGTACCTGGTTTTTTAACTGCTGCAAGACCTAATGGAATATAGTATTCTTCATCAGGCACTTCCCCTTTATCACCATACATCACTTCACATTCTAAAAACATAATCGGATCTTCTTCATACCTGATGGCTTGTTTAAGCAATCCTTTAGCGTCATAGGCATTGGCAGTAGAGACTACTTTGATACCTGGGATATTGGCTAAATAACTTTCAAATGCGGTAGAATGTTGCGCCCCTAACTGACCTGCACTTCCATTGGGACCACGCATCACTATAGGGCACCCAATTTGACCTCCACTCATGGCCAACATTTTACTGGCCGTATTTAAAATTTGGTCTAAAGGCAACACTGCAAAGTTCCAGGTCATGAATTCCACAATGGGTCTCAACCCATTTTGTGCAGCACCCACTGCCACTGCGGTAAAGCCCAATTCGGATATGGGAGTATCAATAATACGTTTAGGGCCAAATTCGGCCAACATGCCTTGACTCACTTTATAAGCACCATTGTATTCGGCTACTTCTTCCCCCATCAACAAAACACGCTCATCCCTTCTCATTTCCTCACTCATTGCTTCGCGGATGGCTTCTCTTAAGGCTATTGATCGCATGAATCTAATTTTAATTTGAGATGCAAAAATAGAGTTTTATACAAGAAAAAAGTAATTCTACCCCATAAAAAAAATCCCCTCCGCCCAAGCTGGGAGGAAGGGATCATAGGACTAACCCATCCTAAATAACTAGAATATGTTATAAGCAAAGCTTACATAGTACAATCCTCCAATTTTTGGACTACCGTAAGCAGTGTAATAATATTGATTGAAAATATTGGTACCACCAGCTTTAATCAAAGATTTAATAGCAGGAACCTTATAGGTTAAAACCGCATCCACTGTGCTGTAAGAATTGACTCTACCTGCAGCGAAACTTCCTTGATAATCCATTTCATCTTGATAATGAAGTGATGCACTAAAGCCTAATCTGTTTTTAAATAAAAATCCACTATTGTTTAAACCAAAATTAGCCCTCCACAATGGCGTATTAAAATAAGGAATAAAGCTAGTAGGTAAATCTCCAATTTCATCTGTAAACAAACTACTACTAAAGCTAAAATTGCCTGGTAATAAGTAATCAGCAGAGATACCCCAACCTGAAGTAGACACATCGGTAGTGGCATTGGTAGAAATACTATAAGCCATGCGTTTATTTGCATCTAATAAATCTAATATACTTGGTGCGGATACATTTTTAGATTGTAATACAACTACACTTCCAATAAAATTGGAATAATGTCCTGCATAATAATAAAAATCAAGTAATAATTTTTTACCAATCAAAGTTTTATAACCCAATTCAATAGAATTCATGGTTTCAGGTTTAAACTCTCCAAAAACTTGTTGTTGCAATAGTCCTGGATTAGGTGCGCCTGCTAATGCAGAGGCTCCAAAAGCAGTTACACTTGAAACAGTATACACAGGATTGGTTGAGAAATTATAAAAATCTCTCAAAGCAGGTAAACCACCCATTAATCTAGTACCACCTCCTACTAATAAATTAATATATTGGTTTTGAGTGGTAGGGAAACGATACGCTGATTGATAAGAAAGACGAATGTTATTGTCTTCTGCTACTTTGATTACCCCTGTAAATCTTGGCGTAAATTGACCTTTAAAGTTTTGATTTTTATCGTAACGGCCTGCAAAAGATAATTTAAGAATATCGCCAAAGAATTTTTTAGTGATTTGAGTAAAAGCCCCATTTTCACCAATGCCAATTTTACCAGCTGTATCAGTAAATAAAGTTCCTTGTGAGTTTAAAGTATAATTTTTAATACTTCCGCCCACCAACATATCCATATCATATTTTTCAAGTCCTAAAGCATTTGTCAAGCTCATTTGTCCTTCAAATACAGACAAAGAAGATTTATCTAATAATTTAGCACCTCCTTGTGACAAAGGTGTAGTTGTTAATTTTTGAAAGGCATCTGTAGAACCAACATGACCAGTTGGTCTTGTAGCATCAGCTGCAGCTCTTGCTAAAGAATGAGCTGCTTGATCGGATAAGCCACCATCTTTGTAGGAAACATAAGCAGCAGTATAAGTAGGATACCAAGTAGTAGTACTATTACTCCATGTTTCATTGAAATAACGTGTGGCAATAGTAGCATTGTAAGTATCTCCTGCATCCTCTAATGTTTGATACCCTCTGATGTACCAATTCTTTGATTTCAATTCCAATTTGAATTGACTCATTTGTAAATTTCTCAATGTATAACGGTCACTTCCTGTATAAACCGTATTACCCATTCCTGTATAAGCACTAAAAGAAGCTTCAGTATTGTCATTCACTTTGTAATGGATGGATCCAGTAACTTTACTGTTTTTAGTAGTTGGATCAATTACATCTATTTCATTGTAACCTGTTCTACTCACATTCACACCAGTAAACATGCCTTTTGCATCCCCATATAAAAAAGGTGCTGCAGAAGCTAAAGTAGGCGCTTGTGACTTCAAGAAAGCAGTGTAAGTAGCAAGTGTTGGATACGATTTAGCTGCACCATATAATTGACCGTAAACTGTAGCTGCCGCTGCCCCATAACCAGCTAAACCTGCCATCACTTGAGCTTTAGCACCATTGTAAACAGCACTTAATGGAGAAGTTGTTTCATCACCATACACGTTTACACCATCATAATTTGGATCGGTAAATCTATTTCCTGAAATGGTTTGACCATTAGGAGTTCCAGTTGAACGAGAATAGTTGTTTGTATTTTGAGCCAACCAATCTTGTCCTTCCATCGACTCTGCAGAAATTTTATATGCAAAACGCTCTCCTATTTTACTAGCCCATCTTACTGAATAATCATTATAAGGAGCAGAAGGTCGCTCATAATTATCAACATGATTCATACCTTGTTTTAGTTGAAAACTTAACCCTTGGTATTTAAAAGGACTTTTGCTATTGATTAAAACGGTACCATTCATTCCACCTGCACCATACAATGCAGAAGAAGCACCGGCCAATAATTCTATATTGTCAACGTCTAATTCGGTTAAACCAATCACACTACCTACTGAGAAGTTTAAACCTGGAGCTTGGTTGTCCATTCCGTCAATCAATTGATTAGAACGAACGTTACCACTCACGTTAAAACCTCTTGTACTAATACTTTTAAAAGTTAAACTTGCAGCAATTATATCTACTCCCTTTAAAGTTCCAAGGATGTCATAGTAATTAGATGCAGGTGCATTTTTAATGGTTGAATTACTAATTCTTTCAATTGATACTGGAGATTCTAAAATTCTTTCAGATGTTCTTGATGCAGATACTACTACTTCTGAACCTAGTACATAAGCAGGAGTAAGACTCACATTCACTTTATTGGAAGCATCTACTACCACTTCTTTATTTGCAAATCCTACCGAAGCAAATACCAAAGTGTAAGGTGCTTTTTGAGAAACTGCTAATTTAAAATTACCTTTATTATCAGTAAAAGTTCCTTGATTAGACCCCTTTAAGGTAACAGAAACAGAAGCCAAAGCTTCTGACGAGCTTGAATTTTTAACGGTACCAGTTACAGTACTTGCATTTTGAGCTTTTGCACTCATTACCAATGTGGTAGTTAAGAACAGAATGGCAAAATGTCTTAAAAATCTTTTCATAAATTATTGTTTTAAGTTGAATTATTGGTACAAATTAACATATTGTAAGCATTTTAGAAAAAATTATCATTTGTATCTTTAAAAATATAATTTTACAGCATGAATCAGCCTCCCTTTCCCCATCAAATAAACGAGTACCATGGCAAAGTAAGAGATGTCTATTACATTGATAATGAATTACTTGTAATGATTGCCAGTGATAGAATTTCCGCTTTTGACGTAATTTTACCCAATCCCATCCCTTTTAAAGGACAGGTCTTAAATCAGATTGCCGCCTATATGCTGGGCGCCACCAAGGATATTTGTCCCAATTGGTTGCTTTCAACCCCTGCTCCCAATGTGGCCATTGGCAAAAAATGTACCCCTTTTAAAATTGAAATGGTGGTTCGTGGAAACTTAGTGGGTCATGCCTGGAGAACCTATCAAACTGGGGGACGTCGTTTGTGTGGAGTTACACTTCCTGAAGGATTAAATGAAAATGATTATTTCCCAACACCCATTATAACACCTTCTACCAAAGCAAGTGAAGGTCATGATGAAGATATTTCTAAAGAAGAAATCATTGCTCAAGGATTAGCCAGTGCAGCAGATTGGGCCGTATTAGAAAAATATGCTTTGGCTTTGTTTCAAAGAGGAAAAGAAATTGCAGCCAATCGTGGCTTGATATTGGTAGATACCAAATATGAATTTGGAAAAATGGGTGATACGATTTATTTGATGGACGAAATTCACACACCCGATTCGTCTCGCTATTTTTATGCAGATGGATTTGAAGCAAGACAAGCCAAAAAAGAAAAACAAAAACAATTAAGCAAGGAGTTTGTAAGAGAATGGTTGATTGCCAATAATTTTATGGGCAAAGAAGGTCAAACGGTTCCAGCCATGTCGGCCGAATGGATTGATACCATTTCTAAAAGATACATTGAATTGTATGAGCAGGTGATTGGCGAAAAATTTGTACCACAAAAATTATCAGACGAAGCAACCTACCAAATTATTTGCGCTGCATTAGAGGAACTTAGTTAATTGAAGTTTAAAATATTTCACTAAATATCTATCCCCAATCTTGGTCTTAAGCGTTGTTTGCTTTTGTTGAAAATTTGTTGGCCTTTGTCAATGCCTTTTCTTAATTCAATTTGCTTCTCTATGGGCAAATGCACAATATCAGTACAGGCCTGTGTACAGCACCCTGCATAAGTTTCAGCACAGGTAGTACATTGTATAAACAACAAATGACAGCCGTCATTTTTACAATTGGTATGCGTATCACAAGGCATGCCACATTGATGACATTTAGCAATAATGTCTTCGGTAATTTTTTCGCCTAATCGGTCATCAAATACAAAATTCTTTCCTTTGAATTTACTTGACAAACCCGCTTCTTTAATTTGGTTGGCATAATTGATAATGCCCCCTTCTAAATGAAATACATTTTTAAACCCTTCATGCAACATATAAGCACTTGCTTTTTCACAACGAATGCCTCCCGTGCAGTACATAATAATATTTTTATCCTTTTGCTCTTTCATCATTTCAGCTGCCATGGGCAGTTGTTCTCTAAAAGTATCAGAAGGAATTTCAATAGCATGGTCAAAGTGCCCCACTTCGTATTCGTAATGATTCCGCATGTCAATGACAATGGTATCTTTATTTTCTAACAAGGCATTCATCTGTTGGGCATTCACATACTTGCCTTTGTTCTCCATACTAAAACCGGGATCCTCAATACCGTCGGCAACAATTTTCTCTCGCGTTTTAATTCTTAACACCCAAAAACTTTTTCCATTGTCATGCACAGCGATATTTAAACGCAAGCCTTCTAATCCAGCAATGGAATACAAATACGTTTTAAAATTTTCAAATAAATGAGTGGGTACACTGGCCTGCGCATTGATGCCTTCTTTGGCCACATAAATACGACCAAATACTTGCAAATCATGGAATCCCTTATAGAGTGCATCTCTAAAAACTGCCGGATTTTGAATGGGGAAATACTGATAAAAACTAAGGGTAATACGAGGAAAAGTTTCCTGGTATAATTTTTCTTTCAACTCCTTATTGGAGATTCGATTGTGCAATACAGACATAAAATTAAATTTAGACATCTAGGATGTTCCGGTTAATGGACCCAATTACAGGTTGGGCAAATTCAACACAAAGTTAAGCCTTATTTTCTATTTCATTTTTATAAAGGAACCCGTTAAGGAAGCTAGCCCCCCCAATAATGCACCTACAAAACTCGTAAGAACAAGGAGACTGATATAAGAACCCTTTAGAGGCAATATGGTAGCCACTTTTGTAGATAAAATATGATGGTTCCCTTGATCTATACCAATGGCCAGACCTGCCCATAAAAGCCCTATGGATAAGAAACCGATTAAAAAAGAATGAAATGATTTTTGAGGAACCACTATTGCTACTATCAAATTGGTGACTACAAAACTCCACCAAGGTAAATTTCCATAAATACCCACTGCATAAGCAAGCAAGGCACACAATAGAATACTGATAATTATTTTCATTGAATGTATTTTAACTTAATTATAATTTATATTTTAGGAAGCGGTCTTGAATTGAATATGCCATTTGGTTCTTTCATTTTTTATCAAGTTTTCCTTAGACAAAAACAACAAACGATAATATTTTCCTGCCGCCCAGTAATCCACAAAACTGTCATAATAGGGACTTCCAGGATTACCGCTTTGTCCACCTGGATACAATCCATAGGCTTCTATTTCGTCTGTTAAGTGAACAATCATTCTCCAACTAGGTCCATGATTTTCAGTAGTAGCATTAATGATATTCATTCCTCCTCCAATGGGCAAATTCATTCTACTCAAAGCCGGGATTTTAGTTAAATGCAATACCCTGGTTGCTTTAAATAAAGCCCATTCCAATTTATTTTCTTTTTCCAATTCCAATAATTTCAATGTTGCGTTTTCAACCCCCAAGGTTACTTGGTCTTTAAAATTTTCTACTTTATCCTTGGTACGAATGTCATCGGCTATGGACCAATTGGAATCTTTTAACATTTGATCTAGCAAAACAAAATCATCGGGCTTGGTCAATGCCAAATCAGACCCAGCTAATTCATCCCCCCAAACAGCTTGTGCTACACTGTCCCAAATTATTTTAAAAACAGTAATGCCTTTTGCATGTTCTTCATTCACCAAATTCCAATTCGTCATTTCGGCGACCATTCTTTTTGCATCTGGACTTAATTTATCTAACTGTACATATTTCATTAAAGCAGGACGAGCAGTTGCAGCAAAAACATTGTCATTGTTGGTTTGCAAAGCCTGCATATCCTGAGCGGTAATTTGATTCATGTTAGCCAAATGCTTGTTTACACTTATTCCACGATACAAAGGAAAGTAACTAGCCGTACCTAAATAATAAGGATAAGAAGCATCCGTAGGTTTTTGATTGGCACTGCTTACAAAACCTCGAATAGGATTTTTAATGTTAGGATTTTCATTATTGGGAATGATGCCTTGCCAATCATAAGTACTGTCTTGACCTGGCATGATAAAATCACCTTGACGTTCCCATCTGGCTACAAAAGCCCCCTGTTGTTTGATGGCAATGTCTCCTGATTTAGTGGCTAAAACAAAATTCTGGCCAGGACAGGTCCACAAAGAAATAGCATGAATATAATCGTCATAATTTTTGGCACGATTCAATTGATAAAAAGCTTCTACTCCAGAAGAGGGCGTAAAAGCAGTCCATTTTACAGCCAAGTTGCGACCCTTGGATTGTGGATTTTGATAATGGGCATCAAACATAGCAGGACCCCAATACGTCATTGCAATTTCTTCCACTACATCGGCACTGTCTTTCACTTTTATTACTTCTTTTCTTTTGGTCACCGATTTCCATTCACCATTGAACCAATATTCATTTTGTGAGCTGTCCTTAAATTTCAATTCATAATAATCCAATACATCCCTACCTGCATTGGTCACACCCCAAGCCAAACTATCATTGAATCCTATAATCACAGCAGGAGAACCAGGGAAACTAGCCCCATAGGTACTGTGTGTGGGAGTTGTAATTTGTACTTCGTACCAAAGAGATGGAAGATTTAAACCCAAATGAGGATCGCTACATAATATAGGACGACCCGATTTTGTTTTACTACCAGCTACTGCCCAGTTATTACTACCATTGTTTTTATCGGGCGCTTCTGGACTCGGTTGTGTCTGATAAGCCAATGTATTTTTATGCATTAAATAATTAGTATCCGAATTGGCAGGTTTAATAGGAAAAATCGATGGCTTTTGATAGACGGTCCCTTTAGGAATAATTGGATCTAGAGAATCTTGCGTATTGGTATATAACTTATTAAATAAATCATACCCTAAAAAATCACGGGTATTGGTCAATTGTAAATCTAATGCTGCCGAACGGCCTGTTAAATCATAAGACATAAACATTAAAAATAGGTAGGTCTTCTTAGGGGTCCACAATTCAGGCTCATAATTCATTAATTTAAATTCAAAAGGCAAGTCTTCTGGAGCCAATTGTTTCATATAAGCATTCACCCCTGCTGTATATGCATCCACTGTTGCTTTCATAACAGGATTGGTCTCATTAATTTTAACTTCTGTTTGTTCTGCACCATACACCATGCCCAATCTTCTAAAAAAACGATCAATGGATAATTTATCTGCACCAGCAATTTCACTTAAGCGACCCGATGCTACCCTGGTTTGAAAATCCATTTGCCACAATCTAAATTTGGCGTGCAAATAGCCCTGAACGAAATAAGCATCTTCGTCATGGTCTGCATAAATATGAGGTACCAAACGATCGTCTATATAAACATCTACATTGCCTTTTAATTCACCTGCCACTAAATTGGCGTCAAAATTGGTATTAATTTTTTCTGCATTTTTCCAAAAGCCATGTTGGGGCGATAAGAAATAACCCAATTTTGGTGATTTGGTGGGGCCAATGGATAACTGTGTATTTAATAGAGAAACGAGTCCAATAGTCACTACAGCAGAAGCTAGAAAAGGCAATAAACGCATAACAAATATTTAGACGCCTAAATTAAGAATTTATTTGCCAATTTGTTGATTAAAAAACTGAAGTTGGTCATTCAATGCTAAATAAGGATACAGATTCAATAAGTGCTCCGTTTTAGTGACACAATTTTGTAAAAATGCTTGGTGCTGACTCGACCCAGTAAAAAATGGTTTATGCTGCATGGCCAATTGTAATGCTGCTACTTGCTTCATGATGGTTTGGGTTTCTTCATTCATATAGGTTTCCACCAGCTTTTCCCAAACATAATTAGAAGCTGCATAATTCGGATGAACCATATCTTCCGAATAGAAACGGTAATCCCTCAAATCATCCATAATGTATTCATAGGAAGGGAAATATTCGATGTTGTCATGCATGTCTATTAGTTCATGAACCGCATGAATTAATACGGCTTTACTACGGTTGTTTTCTACCAGGCCCTCTCTTAAATGGCGCACAGGACTGATGGTAAATACAATATGCAAGTGAGGATTGAATGCAAGCAATTGATGCACTAAATTTTTTAACAATGTAATAAGCTCAATGGGCTGCATCAATCTTTTATTGAACCAATGGGCTGGCGCCTTATGATTGTTAGCAACCACCTGACCAACTGTGAAATTGGATTCATTATTTAATTGATATACCCAGGCAGACCCCAGTGTAATAACCATGTGATCGGCTGTTTTTAAAAAGGCATGCGCTTGGTCAATGGAATCATTTATTTTTCCCAAAGCTTCTTTTGGAGTAATTCCTGAAAAACGACTGTGGTGATTCCAACTGTTCCAAACATCATTGAGCAAAAACAAATCGGCTTCCTGGTAAGTTTTATTTTGAATACAATCTATTAAAGAATGGGCAACGCTGATAGGGTTAAATAAAATACCATGTGGGTTTTCCAACACCTGAAACAAATGACTGGATAATTTAGAACCAATATTCTCCGAGAAGCAAGACCCAATAAGCAAGGACTTATCTCGATACCCCATAGGATAAGCAGATTTTTTTGCAGCAAGTGTTAATTTAAATTTGAGTTGGCTCATACAAAGGCCTAATTTATTTCTTTACTGGGAACATTCTTTGTTTCATGGCCTCATACAAAATAATACCAGCTGCGACAGAAACATTAAAGGAATCAAAATTAGAGGCCATCGGTATTTTGAAAAAATAATCAGCTGCTTTTGCCAAATAAGGTTGTACCCCTCTTCCTTCATCCCCCATAATAATACAAGCTGGTAAGCAAAGGTCTAATTCATGAATATTTTTTTCGGCGCGCATTTCACTGGTAAAAACCTGTATGCCGTTTAAATGCAACAAGTCCACCGCCTTTAATAGACTTCCCACTCTTACAATATGTATGTGCTCTAAGGCACCTGCACTACTTTTAAATGCTTCTTCATTTAAAGCCCCCACTCCTTTGTCAGGAATAATTAAGGCTTGTGCTCCACAACAATGAATGCTTCTTCCTATAGCACCAATATTTCTTACATCAGTTACCCCATCTAACATTAAAAACAAAGGGGTTTCTCCTTTGGCCACCACAAAATCAATGACTTCCTGTAATGCTAAATATTTTACTTTAGAAATAAAGGCCAATACTCCTTGATGATTGGCTTTGCTTAATCCGTTTAATTTTTCAATGGGCACCAATTGCACCGGAATATTTTTTTCACGAGCGGCCTGCTTAATTTCATTCAAGCCTTCTCCTTGAGCATTTTTTTGAATTAATATTTTTTCAATATTGGTGTCAGAATCAAAAGCTTCTATTAAAGGTTGGCGACCAATAATAAATTTGCGTTCGGTAGCAACAGAACGCTCCGAATTGAATCTAGGTCTGGGTTTGTAAGGTCTGTCCGATTTTGATTGTCTTTCCTCCATAGAATTCAAAGTTAGTCGATTTAGCTTACTCCTTTTACTTTGTGGGTATTTTTGATTGAAGCAATTGCCACTTTAAAATAGCGGCTACTGAAATGGAATCCGTTATTTTCCCCTCCATGACCCATTGCAAGACAGTTTCGAAAGGTAATTTTTTAATAGTCAATCTTTCTGTATCCTCAGGTTCAGCTGCTCCTGCTATTAAATCCTGTGCCACATATACTACCGCATATTCATTCGAAACCGAATTGGAAACATGCATACGCAATATTTCGGTCCACCTGTTAGCTTCAAAACCAGTTTCCTCTTTCAATTCTCTTTTTGCAGAAGCTAAATAATCAGTGCCTTGCGGACAGCCTCCTTCTGGAATTTCCCAACTGTACTCATTTAAAGGAAAACGGTATTGACCCACTAAATAAGTATTGCCTTCTTCATCAAGTACAATAATGCCAATCGCAATATTTTTAAAATGAACCTTTCCATAGATGCCAGGCGTTCCCGCAG
>Ga0209829_10001681_pt1 | contig 17577 bp, 16 predicted proteins | sample C_140205_EF_Meta_FD_187311 | JGI IMG/M metagenome (GOLD analysis project Ga0209829, IMG submission 187311) | Freshwater microbial communities from Lake Croche, Canada to study carbon cycling - C_140205_EF_MetaG (SPAdes) (version 2) | ecosystem: Environmental > Aquatic > Freshwater > Lake...
GACCGCAAGCAATGCCGTTGGGACCTCTGAACCTTCCGTCATCGCCGTCACCCCAGCAGCTCCGGTAGTGACAGCTGCAATCGCAAAACTTGCAGCCACTGGCTCGGACCTGTTTAACCCTTCTTGGCTAGTCGTCGCACTCTTTGGACTGGGCGGGGGAGCACTACTGGTCAGTCGTCGAAGGAAAACTCAGCCTCACTCATAACTCGCTAGAGCTGTAGTCCTGAGTCGGGCCATGGACTCCAACCACGGTTCAATCGTGTTCCAATCCATTTGCGTGAGGGGTACCTAAGCCTCAGCGGAACATTAAGAGCCGGGAGTCCAGCCAGGTGGTCGCCACACGTACCCCACCTTGGATCGCCAACTCTTTTCGGTGACAACAGACTTTGCAATATTCCAGAATTCGCCATATGCAATAACAAAGGGGTCCCACCAACTTGACCGTTTCTCAACCAACCCGTATCGAATCTCGACGTTTTTGAGTTCTTTCTGATACGTCCCGAATAGATGATCCCAAATCAGAAAGACACCACCAAAATTCTTGTCAATATATTCATGATTGCTGCCGTGGTGGACTCGATGCGCTGACGGAGTGTTCACGATCCACTCAATCCCGGGAATATGAGGAACAAGCTCAGTGTGGACAAATATTTGATAGAGCAAACTTACGGAAATCATGACGCCAATTATTTTTGGTGAAAATCCTAACAACACGAGGGGAAGATAGAAGAAGAAAATCCCAGAGAGCAGAGCCGTCCAGCCAAGTCGAATTGCTGTTGAAAGAACCATGTCTTCGGCGGAGTGGTGCACGCTGTGGGTTGCCCAAAGGAAGCGGACTCGATGTGACGTGCGATGTTCCCAGTAAAAGAAGAAATCACAAGCAATGAAGAGTGCAAAGACAAGAGGAACATCGCTCCACGAAAAGTGAACGGTAAACAGCCGAAAGTGGTACGCAGCTTCTCCTATGACTCCAATAATGATGCCGTAGGTAACTGCCTGCGTCAGCACGTGTCCTACGCCAACTGCGAATGAGACCAGTGAATTTTTGTAGGGATATCCCCTCTTCAACACCAGACGTAGCGCCATTTCTACGATCACCGCTATCGCAAGAATTGGCAAAATTATGAGAAAGAGCGTGCTGACGCCAGAGAAAAAATGTGCGATCTGACTAAACGACACAACAATTTCCATTACTTAGTTTCCCTTCGTCCACTCGAAAACAAATTCCGAAATCACTAGGTGTGATTATAAAGACCTAGGCACAAAAATTTGCCAGTTTCGCCTTCATCCGTTCCTAGCCTCGGTAGATTCCATAAAGTCAACACGAATCGAAACATTCCCCCAAGAGCCCTGGCAACAATCCCTATGAAGCTTGACGGTTCCCTCCGTTACCATCACAGATACTGTGGAGGCCATGAAGACCTTCCTTGCTGACAACCTTGTTGAGCCAGTTGCCAGTGGACTTCTTGGCGGCGCCACTGTTGATGATGGCCCGACTGCTGAACAGATCGCTGTTTTACAAGCAATTGTGAGTCACCTGTGGCATCGACCAGATATTGACGTTAAGGAACTGACTCCTCTTGATGCTGACGCTTTAGCAAAAATAACTTCCGATGAACCACTCCGTCATCTCCTCGTAGGGATCCTAATGACACTTGAGTGTTGCCGGCATCCTGAAACGGAAACGCAGGTTCACCAAATCGAGCGCTACGCGAACGCACTGAGCATTTCTGGTGAACCGCTTGGTGTCATCCGAACATGGATTACTGATGGGGCCGTACAAGCAAGCGCAGATTTAATGCGCTTTCAGAAACAAAAAGAGGATGAGGCGATCGAGCCAACTTTTCTCCATCGAACACCCTCCACAACCGAACCTGATCCAGCAGTCAGAGAGAAAATTCTGGAGTTATCCGACCTTCCCAAAGGAACGCTTGGACGAAGTTATATCGACTTTCACGAAGAATTTGGCATCGCGCTTCCAGGTTCAGGAATAGATGCGACCTTCTCTGACGGCGTCCTCATTTCCCACGACCTCAACCACGTTATTTCTGGATACTCACCGACCGGTGAAGGAGAAGTTGCTCTTGGCGCAATGGAGTTCGCAATGAACGATTCAGAGGGAACGTGGTCACGTTTTCTCGCGAGCTTGGCAATTCATGAAGCTGGCATGTCACGATTCGAAGATTTCAAGGCAAAAGAAGCAACACTCTCTCGCCCAGGTGCAGCGGATCTTCTCGGAGAAGCATTCGAACGCGGCAACCTATGCACCAGTGACTTTTCGAGAATCGACCACCTCTCCATGGCTGCGTGGACCATGGAGGAAGTCCGGGAACACTTTGGAGTTGTCCCGCTCGCCCGAGGCGACTGGCTTCGCTCCTGAGCACCTCTGCTGAGGATGAGGGCACATCCGTTCGGCAAGTTTGCTGTGAGACATCAGGTTAAGGATTGCTGAATCCACCAGTAGTGGACGATTCTCGGCTGTGAGTGAAGAGGCAAGGAAGGAAGAAGTCAGTCATCTGCTCTCAAGCCGGTGACGCTGGTAGCTCACAACGCTGTTCAAGAAGATGAAGTCGAACAAGTACTGCCGAAATTCTGATGCGATTCTTTGCAAAGAGGCGATAACAAAAATCATTGACCGCCCGGAGTGGAGCGATGGTATTGAGTGCCAGCACGGTTCGGCCACATACGCCTACGTAACCGGGCACGTTCGCTAGAGCTAGAGCAACTGCATCAGAATGCAGTGAAATCTCACCATTCGTGTCACGAGTCAGCACTGTCTCGGAGAAAGGAAGACTTTCGATGTCGGGCCACCTACAACTCGATGAGGGTGTACAGACAATGTTTCCATCACGATCTCGCCTCTGCAGCCATCGGACGCATGCGACGCAAATCCCGCAGTCGCCATCGAAAACTACTTCGATCGGCGAGTGGGATCTCATCTCTCTAGTTTACGCCGAACATTCGATTTCTATGTCTTTCGTCCTCTTCGTTCAGGGAATCGAGAATCGTAGATTCGGGCGGTCTCGACCTTCTCAAAGACCCGAGAGGATAATTCAATTCGCTATCCTGAAGGCATGAGCAGCGCTCGAGTACCCGGAGGAGTTGTTCATACACTTCCGAAAGACTTGCGTGTCGCGCTTCTTTCCAATCCCATCGCAATGACTGCCTGGAAGGACATCACACCGTTAGCCCGTAATGAATTCATTTGTTGGGTTGAAGATGCCAAGCAAGAAGCGACACGCATTCGACGGATTCGACGCACGCAAGAGGAACTCGAAGAGGGGCAACGCCGGCCATGTTGTTGGCCAGGCTGCAAACATCGATCAACCCAATCCAGGAGTTAGTGCGTATCCAGCACTGAGAGTGAGCTCTTAAGGGATGGCACCCTTCTCATCAGGACATTGAATCTGCACTCGCGTAGACTTTGAGAACTATCAGCGATCTCACTTTCGTGTATACGTCATGGGGGGCAAAGTGGATTCAGAACACACACATCGTTCATTTTCACGAAGGAATCTTTTCCAGATCGGAGCAGTCACGGCAGGTGGGTTAGTTGCCGGGAGCGCCGTTGCTGCGTGCTCGTCGAGTGCTCAAGATGTAGCTGCTAGCTCAACGACGACAACGATGGCTGTCAATAACCCCCAAGACGCTCTCGCTCGCTTGATGGCGGGAAATGCACGCTTTGTTTCTGGGGAAGTATTGAGTCAGGGACAAGATGCCACGCGTCGAGCTGCCGTTTCCGATACACAGACACCGTACGCCGTGATACTGAGCTGTTCCGACTCTCGTGTCGCTCCAGAGATTGTGTTCGATGATGGAATCGGTGATCTCTTTATTGCACGCGTTGCGGGGAATACTGCGACAACGCCAATCGTCCAAGGAACGATCGAATACGCAATCTCCTCCTTGGGCTCGGTCTTGATCATGGTCTTAGGACACGAAAACTGCGGTGCGGTTAAAGCCGCGTTGGGCTCTGTTCATGGGGATCCACCACCGCCTGGACAGATTGGCGCATTTGTCGAACCCATCATTCCCGCTGCGCAATCCGTTCAGTCACTTCCGAGTGATCAGCAGTTGAACGCTGCTATTCAGCAAAACGCACGAAATCAGTGTGCTCTGCTGAAGAGTCTGCAGCCAATTATTGCCCCAGAGATCAGCTCTGGGAAAGTGAACGTGGTCGCCGCAGAATACGAACTTGTTTCAGGAAAAGTACTTCTGTTGAACTAAGTCATCTGTGCGAATTTCCTTCACGTAGGTGTCTTCAATTGGAGCTCAAAACGGAAACCATGAGCGCACCTCAGTTGATAGGTGCCTCACCTTTCACTCCAAACGTTTCTTGCCTCCATTGCCTGGCGCCCTAGAGATCTAACGCCGGGTAATCACTGCTCTGGGGCCCTTGAAGGAAGTACCCATAGAAATCTTCTATTCAGAGAAGAATCACACTCCCATCAGGCGTGTGAGGGTACTATTTCTGGCGAAGCATCCATAGGTAGACGAAAGGTGAATTTGATGACTGTTGGAAAAGTTAGAAATCCATGGGCCGTGATTATTTTTTCAATCATCACGCTCGGTATTTATTGGTTGTATTGGAACTACGCAACATTTAGTGAGATCAAGAAATTCAATGATTCAGGAATTGGTGGAGGACTTGGATTAGTTCTTGCCATCTTCCTTGGCTTCTTGAACTGGTTCTTGCTTCCATCCGGAATCAAGGCGATGTACGAAACACAAGGTGAAGAAGCGCCAGTGAGTGGAATTTGGGGACTTATTAACCTCATCCCATTGATCGGATTCATCATCTGGACAATCAAGGTCCAAGGTGCAATGAACAACATGTGGAAATCAAAAAGCTAAGAACTCATTCAATGAGTACGCAATGCCCTGGCTCCTTTGCGGGGCCAGGGCATTGTTCGTTCTTGGGCTCATCGCAGCGAAGTGTTCGCTGAGTCAGCAAGTCCTTCGAGCACATAGCCACGAATGTGTTGCCAATCCCGGCTCGCCCATCAGTTTTTCATTGATTCAAGTACAATTGCTCTATGACACAAGCCCCACTTGAATCGACGCCAACTCCAATTTCCAATACCGTCGGCCAACTAACGCTAGTTGCGGTCACTCTCGGTGGACTCTCAATTCTTTTAGCGGCCTTTGTTGTTTGGGGGATCATCGCGCTCCCACTCGGGATCGCCAGCACCGTTCTGGCTCTCATTGTTCGAAGTCGAATCGTGCGATCAGGCCAGGCCATGCCTCAGCTCGCCACCATCGCGCTTGTCCTTGGACCAGTTGGAACTGCATTGGCTGCTGCAGCCATTCTTGCCGTTGCGCTTGGTCTTCCATTTCTTGGAGGTACTATTTCGAATTCTGCGGACACCGTTCAAAAGTATGTTCAGACCGATCTCAATACGGTGAACAATGACTTAACAAGGAGAATGGATCAGATCAATCATTCACAAGAGCTATTCCAAAAAGATGTGGCGACCATCAATACCGATACGTCGAAGCGCTTTGATCAACTCAGCCAGAGCCTCGCAAATGGTGACAAGGCTCTTGCGTCGTTGCGCTCAGACACCAGCGACCTCCGCACTAGTCTCAGCACCGATATTCGCTCATTAAAAGATTCAACCGGCGCGCTCACGAAGTCGGTCAGTGATCTCGATAAGCAAGTGACAGCAATTCAGAGCCAAGTGGACTACCTCTGCGCACATTCAACCCCTCGATGTCCCTAAACCGTCACTTCGCAGCCTCTCGCCTCCAGATTCGGCAATGTCGTTCCTCTTGAGTGGTCAAAGCCGCAGAACAGGCCTACGCTAGAGACCAAGGAGGAAACGATGCCCGAGATTCTGGAAACTCAAAAAGCAACCCTCGCCCAACCGCCGACCTTTGATTCTCTCGAGGACGAACGTCAATATCGGAAAGAGCGCCTCGCCGGAGCGTTGCGAATCTTTGGTCGCCTCGGATTTGGAGAAGGTGTCGCCGGCCACATCACTGCTCGGGATCCTGAGCGAACTGACCATTTTTGGGTCAACCCATTTGCGATGAGTTTCCGCCAAATCAGCGTCTCTGACCTTATTTTGGTCAACCATGCCGGTGAAGTCGTTGAGGGGAATGGAGTTGTCAATAGAGCCGCATTCGTCATCCACGCTGCAGTCCATCAAGCTCGACCCGACGTCATTGCCGCTGCCCATGCACATTCTCTCTACGGAAAAGCACTGTCGTCACTGGGTCGAAAAATCGATCCGATTACTCAAGATGCTTGTGCGTTCTACGAAGACCACGTACTCGTCAGTGAGTACGGCGGCAAGATCGTCCTCGACGAAGAGGCTGGAAAAGCCTTGGCGACAGGTCTCGGTCCCCACAAGGCTGCCATTCACCAAAACCACGGACTCTTTACCGTTGGGCAAAGCGTGGAAGAGGCTGCCTGGTGGTTCATCACGATGGAGCGATCCGCGCAGGCCCAACTCATTGCTGAAGCAGCGGGGACCCCACTCCACATCAATCATGAAGATGCGAGTTACACCCGGGATAATCTCGGCTTCCCCCTCGCGGGCTGGTTCTCTTTCCAGCCCCTATGGGATGAGATCGTTGCCAGTGATCCTGATCTCTTTGACTAGGGACCTGCGACCCTCGTTACCTTGTGTTGAGAACGTCTTGATCTTCAGGTGATTGAAATCGGCGTTCAATGTTTCCGAATCGCCAGACTGCCATTGCGATCACCCACGTTGCGAGAAAGAGACCCACAATCACAAAGCCAGCTTTGTTGATGTCGAAGGATCCAAGAAAGTGAAAGAGGGTCCCATGAAGGTTCAGTTGATCTCCTAAGAGACCACCGAGTTCGATTGTGCCGATCACCACGGCGACCCCTACAGAGAGTCCTGTAATGATCAAGTTGTAGTAGATCTTGCGAACTGGATTTGAAAATGCCCAGTGGTAGGCAAAGTTCATGAAACAGCCGTCCAAGGTATCGAGCAGACTCATTCCTCCGGCAAAAAGGAGGGGAAGGCTGAGCATGGCCCAAAAAGGTAGGCCGCTTGCGACCGCACTTCCTGAAAGGACCAGCAGTCCAATCTCAGTGGCGGTGTCGAAACCCAATCCGAAGAGGATCCCAAGGGGGTACATCTTCCAGGGTTCATCCACTCGACGAGCGACGGGGAAGAAAAGCCGATTCATGAGACCACGTTGTTCGAGTTGCCTCTCAATCTCTGCGTCACTGTGGGTGCCAGTTCGAATCGCACCAAAGGCGCGAACAATGGAAACGAGGATCACAATATTGATGGCGGCAATCAGATAGAGGAAGATCCCAGAGATCGAAGTACCAATCAGCCCCGTGACATGATGAAGACTCGAGTTTGGGTTCGACACTCCTGCTCCCAGACTTTTTAGTCCAAAGCCTAAGAGAACAGTGAGCGCAAAGACCACGCTCGAATGTCCTAACGAAAAGAAGAATCCAACACTCAGTGGACGCTTCCCCTCCGACATGAGTTTGCGAGTCGTGTTGTCAATGGCAGCGATGTGGTCCGCATCAAAGGCGTGTCGCATTCCGAGCGTGAGGGCGAGGAGTGCGGTCCCCCATCCAAAGACTTCGCCCTTCTTGATCTCGTAGTGGTGCTGCGACGCCACCACGACGAGCATGGTTCCGCTCGCTAGGAGTCCAATAACAACGGCACCCATCAAAACGAGGCGAACACGCTCTGAGGAAGTCAGAGAACCCGTGCCTGGAGCTATTCGCTCACGACCAGCCTGGGGTGGGGCCAAAAGTGCCATAGTTGCAACTTAGTTGCAAGAACAACTCCCCAGCAACAGGATTCCCGGCACCAGCCCTCGAAGCGCTTCCACAGAAGAGCGGGCGGTTTTGCCGGTGTAGCATGAGGAGCCGTCCCGGAGCCCTCAAAAGCCTCGGTATGGAATGTAGCGAGGACCTGTGGTGCAGTCTGGAGTGCACGCCGCCCTGTCAAGGCGGAGGTCGCGAGTTCAAATCTCGTCAGGTCCGCTCGAAGTATGCCGGTTCTACCGGTATGCCTCGGGGAGGTCGGGTAGCTCAGTTGGCAGAGCGCGCGCCTGAAAAGCGTGAGGTCACCGGATCGACGCCGGTCCCGACCACCAGTAGGAAACCCTGAGGGTTTCCTGTCTTGTCAGGAAAGAGCTTGCACCCTCGAAGGGCTAGCAAGGAGTATTTTTTGTCAGACTTTTCAACTGGGCCAAGAGAAGTGCATCTTTCCCGCTATTCGCAGCAAGACTTTGCGCAGTTGCCGCAAATCGTCCGGTGTTCATGTGTGAGGGAGAAGATGTTTGGGGTGGTGGTCCACCTTGGGGCGGACCACCTTTGGCATTGTTCACCATATTTTGTAGCGCTTGGGTATACGCGCTTGAGACCACTCCGTGAAAACATCTCAGTGACGAGTGTTCATTCTTCACATTCTCAAGAACGTAGTGATAAATCGCTTTTGAATATCCCGGCACGCTTGAGACAATGCCATTGCACTCATCTAAGGCCGAGACCGGAATAGTTGTGCCATTCATCGCAATATTGTCGTAGATGCCGTAGCCATCAAAGGAATAGCCCACAAGGACAGGTTTTTTCGACGCAGCGTTTGTTTTCTTTACTGCTGCAGTAGTTGTTCCTGCATTGGATACCACTGGGGTTACTGAAACTTTTTGGCCCGTTGCGAACGCAACTAGACAAGTTGGTAAGCCGTGATAGTGAAAATCAAATGGATTCGGATGGCTGTTACATGAATCTAAAAATGAAGCCGTCACGCCATTTGAAGTCACAAAAAAATTATCGCTCGTTGCTACCGTCTTGGCGCCACCGGCCTCATAGGGGTTGTAGAGAACGGCACCACTGAGCATGACGCCTATCGGCCCCATCGGAGCTGACGTTGTCGTGCTTGACCACTTCGGAATCAGCGGCAGAGTGTAGGAGTACTGCTTTGCCTTGACTTCTGTGGAAGTTGCCCCGATGGAGGCGCCTGCCGCACTGACATTCAAGGGATCTTTCGGGATGGCGTAGTACGACGCCATAAATTTTGAAGCCGGTATTCCATCTGCCGAAAACGTCCACGAACCATTTCCGATTTTTGCCGTGACGTTTGTTGCCCATTTTGTGGACTTCAGCGCCGCAGTTTCGTTCGGGCTCTTCCCAGCCGAGGAAGAAGTACTCGAACCGAATGAAGATGGCGTCAGCATCATGATGGCGAAAGCAGAGAATGCCATCACCAAAATAACAATCACCATGGAACGTTTTAACGTGTTCGAATGTTGACTCTGGACCGCACGATTTGACATCCGATACTCCCTTCGATTCTCACCCATACGAACGAGGAGCGAGTGGTCATCACACTACTCTCAGCACATATGAAGAACGTAAGGAGGCACTAAGAAAATAAATTTCTTTGGAGAAGATCTGATCTCATGATCAACCTTGCCTTCGGCCAAGCGAATCTGCGGCGATGATTCCCTTTTCAATCATTGAGGCTGTCACAGCGAAGGGCTCATGATGTGCAGTCTCACCTTCCGCAACAGAACGAGTCGCAATGGCACTCAGCATTGAAGAGTCAAGGGAGACTATTCCAACTTCCGCGAGGGTGACGGGGAGTCCAACGGAGCGACTAAACGCCAGAACTTCATCGATTTCTTCCTGGGGTCGTTCCTCGACGATCAACTGCACGAGCAAGCCAAATGCCACTTTCTCTCCGTGGAGATACTCATGCGTCCCTGGAGCCGTGGTCAGGCCATTATGAACAGAGTGTGCGATGGCCAAGCCGCCTGACTCAAATCCAAGCCCGGATAATAGCGTATTCGCTTCAACAATCCGATCCAACGAAGGGGTAACGGTCTGCGAGTTGACACTCTGGCACGCACTAAGACCATCGTTCAGCAGTATTTCGTAACAACGTTTTGCCAGTGCACCTGCAGCCTGGGTCGTTCCACCGTTGAGCTGATTCGGGGATCCAGCTTCAATCACCGTGCGGGCCTCAAACCATGTCGCCAGTGCATCTCCCATCCCTGCAACCAAGAAACGTGTTGGCGCCTTCGCAACTAGGGCCGTATCTACGAGGACAAGGTCAGGGTTCTTTTTGTAGAATAGATACTGCTCAAACGCTCCTTCATCGGTGTAGACAACCGAGAGTGCACTACATGGTGCGTCAGATGATGCCAGGGAAGGACAGTTCACAACGGGTAGATCTAGTGTCGCGGCAATCGCTCGACCCGTATCAAGACATTTTCCTCCACCCGCTCCAACGATCGAGGTCGCGCCTATAGATTTCGCTATGTCAACTCCAGCATCAATCGCATTTTGAGAACATTCGCCTCCAAACGTTTGGATTGTCAAAGGAATATTTTCAGTTTCAAAAGCTACTTGCCATGTTGCTTCTAACTGCTCCCGGACAATTGAACTCGCGAGAAGCAGAACTGGACCGATAAATCCAAGCCGCGACATCTCTGTCCCCAGGGTTCTCGTGGCATCCTCTCCTTGGACATAGCGAGAGGGAGATCCAAAAACAAGAAGATTGGGGGATCCGGCTTGTTGCTTCATCTCAACATATTGCTTCAGATTGGAGAACTGCTCGCATTACGGGCATCCAAGGCCCGCCAGGGTGGCGCACTCTTGGCAAAGTTGTGCTGGCCCATCGGGCGCATCCCACGTTCGCGCCAGAGGGGATCCACACCCTTGGCATGGCGCAGGACCCACAGTGCCATCCTCTTTGTTGCGCGCACCTTGGTTTTCAGACTCAACACTCACGTCTTCATCCTACTAATGGTCTCTTGTTGGCACGTGGCGAGCGCAGGCAAGAACGACATCAGCCCCACACCAAGGGCGTGGGGCTGATGAAGTACTCCTTGAGCTGTGGAAACACAGCAACCAATTAGTTGTTGTTCTGATTGTTATTTTGGTTGTTATTGTTTTGGTCGTTGTTTTGGTTGTTGTTTTGGTTGTTGTTGTTGTCGTTGTTTCCGTCGTTATTGTTATCGCCACAGTGCTGTGGTGTGGTCGTTGGGTTCACGCAAACATTTACGTACGTGGTCCCGCCGTTACTACCAGCTTCCACTGCTGCATGGTTCGTGCTTGAGGTCGCCGTGACACCTGCGCCACCGGCATTTCCCCAACCGCCACCGCCTGCGCTATTTACCGTCCAACCATTGCTCTTGAACGACGCAGTACATGCGGCAATAACCGCTTGATAGGTATCGCTCGTGGTGTAGTCAGTCTGTGTGGTTCCACCACTGAGGGTCTTTGAGCCAGTTTTTGTGGCCGACGTACTTGGACAGACAACTGCACCAAGTGACGCTCCTGAAGCAGGGGCAGTCGTTGCTGAAGAAGCTGCTGTCGTCGCTGTTCCACCTGAACTTGCCGCAGTCGTGTCACTCGAAGAGCTACTTCCACTGCTGCATGCTGCAAAAATGAGTGCTGCGCTTGCCACTGACGCCACTCCGACCAATGATCGTCGTACTGAATTCATTTGATTCCTCCGTTTTTTTAGATCTTCCGAATAGATACCACGATAGCAGTCACTGTGTGCAAAGTCTCCTCCACTGCGTTACTCCTGCAGTTCTTTCACGAGCCTATTAATGAGCCGCTGTTCATATCGAACCCACGCCTCATGTTGCCAAGGAGACAACAGGGGCTCACGGAGTCGATCGATGAGGATCGCTTTGTCGTGGAATCCATCGGCGAGGTGCTCGAAAGCTTGCACACGAATCGACCAAAGATCACACTGAACAAGTTCGCTCTTGAAGACTAAGTCATTGCCTGTCCGAGAGATTCTCCATGCGTCTGGGCCAAGTGCCTTTCGAAGTTGCCATGTCATCGTGGCGATACTTCGTTGGAGCCGACTCGTCGGGGCCTCTGGCCAAAGTCGCTCTCCGAGTTCATCAATGTTGAGTTGGTTTGTTGGCGCGAGTGCAAGAGAAAAAAGGGCTTGGGCCGCATGGCGCGTCGGGAAGGAGACCGCCGTGCCGTCGACTTGTGCTTCTGGGTTCCCAAGTGCCCGGAGCGTCAGCATTTCCTCTCTCCTTCCTTGTCAGAATGTGGCCTCACCTGCCGGCCCTTTATGTCACGGAAGTATTTCAGGGGGCTGTAACGCCTGGAATACTTCATTTCCTAAGCCACGCTGACTGCTACCGCCAAGAAAGGACTCGCCGAAGGCGTATCGCCTCTACGATAAGAAATTCAAGGAAAAGGACGAAGAAGAGATGAGCGAACTCGGCTACCAGGCATTCGATGCTGACAATCACTACTACGAGGCGATTGATGCCTTTACTCGGCACCTCGACCCAGCGATGGGGCCGCGTTGCGTCGAGTGGGCAGAAGTCAATGGACGGCGCTACCACGTTGTGGGCGGACAACTCAGCCGAGCAGTTACCAATCCAACCTTTGATCCCATTGCTCCCCCGGGGGCTATGCACGACTACTTCCGCGGGAATCCAGAGCGACGTAATCCGCTCGAGTTTTTGAAAACCCGAGAAGCTATTCGTCCGGCCTATCGGGACCGATCAGCTCGAGTAGCTACCTTGGACCACTTTGATCTCGAATCAATTTGGCTGTTTCCAACCCTTGGAATGCTCTACGAGGAGTTGCTCAAAAATGACCCTGAGGCAGTCTCGACGACCTTTGAAGCCTTTAACCGCTGGCTCGATGACGACTGGGGATTCGATCGCGGCGACAATCGTATTTTTGCTGCCCCCTACCTCTCATTGGCCGATGTTGACTGGGCGTGCAAAGAGCTTGACTGGGCACTCGACAAGGGAGCTCGAGTGATTGTCATGCGTGCCGCTGCTCCCACCACTTCGACCGGCCAATGTTCACCCTTTGATGAGCGCTTTGATCGATTTTGGGCTCGTCTGAATGAGACTGGCACCCCAGTCGTCATTCACGCTGGCGATTCTGGATGGGGTTCGAACGGTTACGCCGAGGATGGTTTTGGTGCCACCTTTGGTGGAGGGTGGAAACCTTCGATCAAGAGCTTCGCCATCGAACGCGCAGCGAATGACTTCATTATGTCGAGCATCTTTGAAAAGATGTTCGACCGCTTCCCAAATCTTCGTATGGCGTCTATTGAAAACGGATCAACATTTCTTCCCGACCTCGTCAAGAAACTCAAATCGACTGATCACAAAATGCCCGGCTACTTCAGCCAAGACCCACTGTTGAGTCTCCAACAGAACTGGTGGATCAACCCATTCTGGGAAGATGATGTCGATGAGGTGGTCTCAATCATGGGGGCTGACCGTGTGCTCTTTGGTTCTGATTGGCCACACATCGAGGGCATGCCTGAGCCTCTTGACTACGTTTCAGAATTGGCGAAGTTGACCGAAGCCGAGCGCCGACGGGTCATGCGCGACAACGCGGTTGAACTCAACTCCCCTCGGCCCCTTTAGACAATCATGGTGGCGCTTCCTCTCGCTATCCACGGGGGTTACCCCACAGAGCACGCGGAAACTCCCTGGCCACGAGAACACTTTGAACAAGGACTGACGCCTCCTGGGGTCGATCTTGAGCCACTCTTTGAGGAACTCTTTGTTGAGCAGAGCCCTCTTGGAACGACTCATGCAGCATTGATTGTCCATCAAGGAAAGATTGTCGCCGAGCGTTACAACGGGGCGCTCGGGTCTTTTGTTGGCGAGCCAACTCCAGTTGAGCCCGCCACGCCCCTCCTGAGTTGGTCGATGGCAAAAACAATGATTGGTGTCGTCGTTGGGATGCTCGTTACCGACGGCCTCCTTGACCTCGATGCACCAGCCGCCGTGCCCGAGTGGAGCAGCCCCGGTGACCCAAGGGGGGCCATCACCTTGCGCAATCTCATGGAGATGCGCGACGGACTCGATTTTGCCGAGGAGTACAGCGATACCGAGGCGAGTGACGTTATCGAGATGCTTTATGGATCTGGCCAAGGTGACATGGCGCACTTTGCAGCAGATCGAGAACTCGCAGCCACCCCAGGGACTCGCTACAACTACTCGTCAGGAACAACAAATATCATTTCTCGACTTTGCGGCGACGTCCTCGGCGGCCAGGACGCCATGGCGGAGTTCCTTACTACTCGGCTCTTTGGGCCACTCTCAATGAGGCACACCACACCGAGCTTTGATGATGCTGGGACCTTTGTTGCGTCTTCATTCGTTCACGCAACCGCACAAGACTTTGCCCGTTTTGGATTACTGCTCTGTCGAGGCGGAGTGGCGGACGGTGCTCGACTGGTGCCGGAGTCTTGGGTTGATATGTTTCGAACTCCTGTATCAATTGATGACGATGATCGCTTTTACTATTCGTCGCAGTGCTGGGCGGTCGGCGATGACCTTGGAACGTTCTGGGCGTCTGGCTTTGAAGGCCAAATGATTTCAGTGTGCCCACCACTCGATCTCGTGGTGGTTCGTCTTGGTCAAACGACGGACTCTGAGACGTATCGACTGAAAGAGTGGCGGAATCGAGTGACTGAAGCATTTCGCGCAACCCTGAGCGGCTGAGCGATTCACGTGTGTACTGAGAGCTATGCCCCGCCTTCGTAGGCGAACCCAAGATCTGGTGCCGTGAGCACCGCTGCAAATTTGATTCCTTCGGCTGCAGCCATCTCCCCCACTGTGCCGCCACGATCGACCAGTGCGGTCACGAGGACGACCTCGGCGCCAAACTCTTGCACCGCGTGAGCTGCTTCAAGAAGGGACGTCCCCCTCGAGACTGTGTCTTCGGTGATGACCACCTTGTCCCCAGGTTCAAGAGCTCCCGCAATTCTCCCGCCTGCGCCATGGTCCTTCACTTCTTTTCGAACCGAAAAGGCCTTGAGCAAACGACCATTGGTTGCTGCGACCCCAGCCGTAATGAAGGCCACGGGGTCGGCACCCATCGTCAGCCCACCAATCGCAGTGGCATCATCTGGAATCACCGCGAGAAGAGCCTCGGCTACCAGGATCATCGCCTCAGGTCGACAAATCGTCTGTTTTGAATCGATAAACCAGCTTGATTTCTTGCCTGACTTGAGCGTGAAGTCGCCAGTCTTTACAGAGTGCTCAAGGAGATGGGCCCGGAGGGCTTCGCGAGTTGGATCAAGTTCAGTCATTGTGTTATCTCTCCTCTAGCGCTTGGCACAACGGTGCCGATCATCGCAGCATCGTGCCCCGAGGACTGAAGTGACGAGATGACTGTGTCGTGGCTCCCTTCGGCCACGATCAGCACCATGCCGACTCCCATATTGAAGACCCGATTCATCTCGTCGTCGGCGACCGACCCAAGTCGTTGGATCTCCAAAAATATCTCCGGCGTTGCCAAGCCTGATCGATCAATGTTCGCTCCGAGTCCGTCTGGGAGTGCTCGCGCCAGGTTCCCGGCGAGCCCCCCACCCGTGATGTGGGCCGCTGCGTGAACGACCCCGTCACTCTTCGCTAAGAGATCAACCACCGCAGGGGCATAGATCACCGACGGTCGCAAGAGCTCATCGGCCAAGGTCGTGGATACGCCTGAGAATGCAGGCTCATCGAGCGACCGTTTTGCTCGATCGAAGAACACATGGCGAGCCAAGGTGTAGCCATTTGATCGAATCCCAGGAGAGCCGATGCCTACCAGGGCGTCGCCCTCCCTGACTCGATGTGGGCCAATCTCTTTTCCTTTTTCAACGACACCTATGGCGAAACCAGCGACGTCGAGATCGTGAGCGCCCATCACGCCACCGTGTTCTGCGGTCTCTCCCCCGAGAAGTGCAATTCGAGCTTGTCGACATCCCTCAGCAATGCCAGTGACGACTTCTTCGATACGAGAAGGATCAACTGCACCAACGGCAATGTAGTCAAGGAGGAAAAGTGGTTCAGCTCCCACACAGATCAAGTCATCAACACACATCGCAACAAGGTCAATACCGATCGTGTCGTAGCGATCAGCGGCCCTTGCGACGTCGACCTTGGTTCCCACTCCGTCGGTTCCCGCAACCAGAACGGGGTGGCGATACTTCTCGGTGTCGATTTCGAAGAGACCGCCGAACCCACCGATTGCACCAAGCACGCCAGGTCGGTTCGTTGAGGCGACGACATTCTTGATTCTCTCAACAGCCTCATCCCCGGCCTCAATGTCAACGCCAGCGCCAGCGTAGGTTGCGCCCTGTTCGTTTCCCATCCCTTAAACCCCCGGAAGGGCTGGTTGCAAGTCGGCAGGCTCGTCAACAGCTGCTGGTCGCGTCTTTGGCATCTCAAGAAGAACGTTCGTTGGATAGTTTCCGGTCAAACACGCGTCACAGAATCCGTCCGTGAAACCAATTGCGGAAACGAGATTTTCCAAACTGATATAGGCCAAGGTGTCGCAACCGAGATACGCAGTGATTTCCTCCAGCGTGTTATTTGCAGCCAGTAGTTCTGTGCGAGTTGGCGTATCAATGCCATAGAAACACGGCCACTGAAACGGAGGCGACGAAATACGCAGGTGGACTTCCTTCGCTCCTGCGTCTCGCAACATTCGAACGAGTGCTCGAGTCGTTGTTCCCCGAACGATTGAATCGTCAACGACAACGAGACGCTTTCCCTTGATGTTTTCTCGCAAAGGATTGAGTTTTCGACGAACATTCTTGTCTCGGGCATCTTGATCCGGGTTAATGAAGGTTCGCCCGATATAGCGGTTTTTCACTAATCCTTGGCCGTACACCGTGCCACTCGCCAACGCGAATCCTTCGGCCGCAGGAACTCCAGAGTCGGGAACACCCATGACCATGTCAGCCTCGACGGGAGCTTGCGCGGCGAGCAACTCGCCCATTCGTCGCCGTGCTCCGTGGACTTCTCGGCCCCGAAGTGTGCTGTCGGGTCGAGCAAAATAAACAAACTCAAAAATACAGAGGTGCGGAGCAATGACTCCTTCGTCAACGTAGCGCTCAGAGCTCACACCATCTTTTCCAATCGTGACCAGTTCGCCTGGCTCTACTTCTCTGACGAATGTGGCACCAATCACGTCAAGCGCAGGGGACTCAGAGGCCAGTGCCCATCCAGTCGGGTGTTCTTCGCTCCCAAATCGTCCAAGACACAGTGGCCGGAAACCATGTGGATCTCGAACACCATAGACATGGTCGGCGTCGAGGAGGGTGAGTGAAAATGCCCCTTCAATAAGGGGGAGGGCCGTCTGAAGGGCATCTCGAAGGGCCCGATCACTCTGTTCACTCCCTTCAAACGATCGAGCAATCAGTTCAGCCAGCATGTCAGAGTCCGTCAAGCCGATTCCAGGAAGTGATCCGACTCGCTCGGCGAGACCTTCGGTATTCGTGAGATTGCCGTTGTGTGCCAACGCGAAGCCGATCGAGCCAACAGTTCGATAGACCGGCTGTGCACTCGTCCAGTCCATTGAACCAGCAGTTGAATACCGCGTATGCCCGATAGCAAGAGAGCCTGAGAGTCCGTGAAGTGTTCGGTCATCAAAGACGCTGGCAACCAGCCCGGTGTCTTTGACTACCGTGATCATTTCACCGTCAGCAACTGCCATTCCCGCGGATTCCTGGCCGCGATGTTGCAGCGCAAAGATTCCATCAAACGTTTTGTGTGCGACGTCTTCACCTGGCGCATAGATGGCAAAAACGCCGCAGGCTTCCTTCATCAGTTTCGGCCGCCTAATGGGTA
>Ga0209829_10001682_pt1 | contig 17574 bp, 12 predicted proteins | sample C_140205_EF_Meta_FD_187311 | JGI IMG/M metagenome (GOLD analysis project Ga0209829, IMG submission 187311) | Freshwater microbial communities from Lake Croche, Canada to study carbon cycling - C_140205_EF_MetaG (SPAdes) (version 2) | ecosystem: Environmental > Aquatic > Freshwater > Lake...
TGAAATACCCGTACCTTTCATACCAATCCTTCCGAAGAATGCCGCAAAATGATAAAAATCATCTTGGCCGTAAACTTCAAATGGATGGTGATGGCATTTGGCACACTCAAGCCTGATACCTAAAAATAGCCTGCTAATAACGGTGGTAAGTTCATCAGGTTGCCTTTTATCTCGAATGACCACGGATGCACCATCGCGAAAGGTACTACCATCTGCTGTAATAATTTGTTTTGCAAACTGGTCATAGGGAAGGTTTTTACGAAAGCAATCGCGCAACCAAGTATGAAGCACAAAAACCGCTTTCATTCCAACATGAAAAGGGTTTGGCCTTAAAAGATCCGCCCATTTGTTAGCCCAGAAATCAGCGTATTCCGGTCGCGAAAGTAAGCGCAGTGCAAGCTTTTCTTTTTTGTCAGGGGCGGTTTCTGCCAACCATGAGCGGGATTCTTCAGGTGTCGGTAAACGCCCAATAAGATCAAGATAAACCCTTCTTAAATAGGTATGATCCGGAGCAGCAGCAGAAGGGGAAAGCCCTAATTTTATAAACTTATCAGAAAGCAATCGATCGATGTAATGCTGAGAATCAATCCTGGAGGGTAAATTTACATTTAAAGTTTCAGGCAAAGGCAAAGTAACCAAACAAACGCTAAACTTCTCCATAAACCGGGCCATGATAGCGGCTTCACCAGGAAGTGGCCCCGATTGAATCAAACCTTCGGCATCAATTGAAGCAAGAACGCTTTCACTGGATTGAAAAGCGGCTAGATGGGTGACATCTTTACTAGAGCCATCACTATAGCGCGCTAAAACTCGAGTCTGAACCTTGGTTCGAGGAAGCATCTTAACTTCAGAAGGAATTATTTCAATGTTAACTACTTTAAGTTCATCATGTGTGGATCTAGGTTGACCATTCTTAATCCACTCCAGAACTTGGGCATAGGCATTACCATCTTCGGGAAGCTTTTTTCCACCCCCATGTGGAACCTGACCGGAGGCCTTTTTCAAAAGTAAACTGTCTTTAGGCGAAGCTGGGAAAATCCGTCGACCGCGTGATTCCGAAGTAAGCGCATAAAAATCAAAATCATTATCGAACCCTAAAAGCGATAATTGAAAACCATTTTGACCTCTTTGCTTTCCATGACATGAACCAGCATTACAACCATACCTGGTTAAAATCGGCTGAAGGTCTTTTTCAAAGGTTACTTTTGATCCCGCATCTGCTTCAGATATTTTAACTGAAATGAATTGAACCAAACTTTGATTGACAACTTCGATTTTCGTTTGGCCGGCTTTGCTGGATATTACTTGCCCCTTATTCGAAACCCGCACTATGTTGCCATCGCTTGACTTAAAAATACAGGCTGCAGTTACATCTTCACCTTTGTTATTCAAAACTCTGATTTGAACTTGTTCGCCTGGGCCTTTTAACTCAATAACTGGAGGTTCAATTGTTAAACTATCAGCACCCCAAGAATAACTTGTGGAACTTATATACATTGCAAATAATAACGTAAAAATAAACAGCATATAGGCTTGTCTCAAGGCGGGACCGATGAAAAACTCTTAAAACCTTTATAAATTTATAACACAAACGAATGCTTTTATGAAAACAAAAAGGGTTAAACAAAATACCATTTTAACTAATCGGCATTAAAACCGATTAACTTTAAAACAAGAAGTTACAATATCACCAATGAAACGCATTCGATTCCGAGGAAAGCTTTCTAATGAAAACGATTTTACTGTTTCTTCTTTTTTTTATTCTCGGAGTTGCCATACGCTTCTTTTGGGGAACCTACATTGTCTTTCAAATCAGATCTCAATTTTGCCAACTCCACTTTCAACTCTTTAACAACATCAGCATAAGAAGGATCAGCATAAAAACTTTTCATTTCATTAGGATCTTTTTCACGATCATAAAGTTCCCAGTAATCAACATCTGGCTTATAAAAGTGAACCAATTTAAATCGATCGGTGATCACACCATAATGGGGCCTGACTCGATGAGGCTCTGGATATTCGTAGTAGTGATAATAAAAACTCTTGCGCCAATCTTCAGGCACGTTTCCTTTTAAAATAGGAATCAAACTTTTACCCTGCATATCTTTGGGAGCTTCCACACCTGCTGCTTCTAAACAAGTTTGCGCAAGATCAATCAATCCGGTTAGATTTTTGTTTACGGAAGGAGTTTTCGAGATTTTTGGCCAACTAATCAGCATTGGAGTTCTTACCGATTCCTCGAGTATCCAACGCTTATCAAACCATCCGTGCTCACCAAGAAAAAAGCCTTGATCAGCAGCATAAACAATAATGGTATTTTCGGCCAAACCTTCGGCATCAAGATAATCAAGCATTTTGCCAACAGATTCATCAACAGCCTTAATCGTTCCAAGATAATCATGCATGTAGCGGTTATAGCGCCAACGAACCAAATCCTTTCCTTTCGGATCATCCTTTAAGTACTTATCATTTCGTGGTTGATAGTACGCATTCCATGTTTGAAGTTGCTCAGGAGTCATGTTGGTTGGAGGAACAAGTTTAGCATCCAATTTAGTAAATGTTTTCTCAATAGTCATGTCTTGATCTTTTACTGCAAGTCCACGATTAGAATAATCATCAAATAAACTTACAGGTTCAGGATAAACTCGATCATTATCATGGCCTAGATGACGAAGCGCAGGGGCCCATTCTCGATGAGGCGCTTTATGCTGACTCATCAAAAGAAACGGCTTCGATTTATCCCTGTTCTTCAACCAATCAATACTGAAGTCGGAAATAAGATCTGTGGTATACCCCTGATGCTGCACCTTTTCGCCATTGCGAATCATGGGCGGGTTATAATAAATCCCCTGCCCTGGCAGAATATGCCAATAATCAAATCCAGTCGGATCAGATATCAAGTGCCACTTGCCTATTACCGCAGTCTGATAACCAGCCTTTTGCAGCAGCTTTGGGAAAGTTTGCTGTGTGCCATCAAATTTGCTATTTATGTTATTGTAAAAGCCATTCATATGACTGTATTTGCCTGTTAGAAGCGTCGCTCTGCTTGGGCCACAAATAGAATTCGTAACCAAGCAACGATCAAACCGAACACCTTTATTTCCTATCCGATCGATATTCGGGGTGTTAATAAGTTTCCTATTTTCGCCATAAGCGCTTATTGCCTGATAAGCATGATCATCCGAAAAAATCACCACAATATTAGGCTGCACGCTTGCAGCATACGAAATTGAAAAACCCTGCAGAATTATCACAGCTACCAAAAAACTTCGTATTGATGAAGATAACATTATCTATTTCCTTTAATCAAGAAGATGCAATCTCGGAATTTGCATTATCATCAAATTCGCCTTCCCACCTAGCAATAACACAAGTTGCCAGGCAGTTACCAACAAGATTTACAGTTGTACGAGCCATATCCATTAATTCATCAACTCCAAGTATCACAGCAACAGCTTCTAAGGGCAAACCAAAAGAAGCAAGGGTTCCAGAAAGTATGACCAACGAAGCTCGAGGCACAGCAGCAACCCCTTTGCTAGTAACCATCAAGGTGAGCATCATGACAAGTTGTTGCTGCCAACTCATTTCAATACCAGCAGCTTGTGCTGCAAAAACAGAAGCGACTGCAAGGTAAAGCGTAGTCCCATCAAGGTTGAAGGAATATCCTGTAGGCATGACAAAAGCAACAATTTTACAAGGAACCCCAATCGATTGCATAGCAAGCATGGCTTTAGGAAGAGCAGCTTCAGAAGAAGTAGTAGAAAATGCAATTAGGGCAGGTTCTTTAACCGCCCGGGCAAACTTTCGTAATGGAACACGGGCAAAAAACGCTACCGGCAAGAGAACAACCAACATAAAAAACACCAGCGCTACATAGAGAGTTAAAATCAGCTTGCCAAGATTCAACAATATTCCAAGTCCACTATGGCCCACTGTGACGGCTATTGCTGCGCCAATCCCGATCGGGGCATACATCATCACCAACCCAGTAAATTTAAACATCACTTCCGCAAGCGCCTCAAGCCCTTGTATTAATATTTTACGATGCTCGCCCTTTACTTGAGTCAACCCTATTGCAAAAAGTATGGCCCAAAAAACAATTTGTAACACTTCGTTTTTTGCCATTGCATCGATTAAACTAGTGGGAACAATATGTTCTAAAACCCCGCCCAAAGTTGTTTGCTTAGAGGCAAATTCAGCACCTTCTTTAGCAGGAACATCCAAGGAAACACCAACACCAGGTTGAATTAGATTCACAGCAGCTAAGCCGATAACCAATGCCAATGTCGTCACAATTTCAAAATAAATAATCGATTTTAATGCAATTCTGCCGATCTGTTTTAGATCATCTCCATGGCCTGCAATCCCAATTACTAAGGTTGCGAAAAGCAAAGGTGCAATGAGCGATTTAATCATTCGTAAAAATATTGAAGACATGGGCTTTAGATTTTGTGCTGTTTCAGGGAAACAATAACCAATCAAAGTACCCACAACCATGCTGATTAAAATCCAATGGGTAAGAGAAAGTTTTCGAAAAAGATTAAACATAATACCCGCTTGTTATTAAATCCAATGAGTTAAAGATTTACATGAATACTAATTGATTTGATCTGAATAAAAAGAGATTACTTCAAGATTTGGGCGAACTCTTTTTTAAACCACCATCAGCAAGACCATTTTTTCCATATCCCCATATTTTTAGCATCAAACCATACCCAAGTCGAACAAGAGTTTTGTTGCATCACTTCATCAGAGATAAAGCATTTAAAATATTCGATTGAATAAGTGGAGTATTTTTTATTACTACTTTTCTTAGTAGCCTGTTTGTTTTGCGAATATCCAGAATCATGGCAAATAAATAACAAGCTACGTATAAGAACGAGGAACTAAGCACCAAATTTGTTAATGGTAAGTCTTAAGATTAATAGGGATCAAACACACCAAAGAAGAAAATAACCGCAGCATACTTAGGGTCAACCCCCTTAGCACTTCCGATACTTCTACCATTCTTTCTAACGGTTCCATCTTTTTCAATCTTCCCAACATTTGAACCATCCTTGTGAACCGTACCATCGCTATCAACTTTCCCAACATACCTGCCATCAATATGAATGGATCCACTGGAATCAACTTTCCCAGCATTTCGACCTTTAACGCGAATGGAACCATCTCTATCGAATTTACCAACATTACTTCCACTAATCCGAACTGTTCCATCACTTTCAACACTTCCAGCATGCCTACCTTCTACACGCAAATCGCCTCCCGCAAGGGTGATATTGGAGCAAAGAAAAATACAAACCAAAGCATAAAAACGAATCATCTGTTACACCCCAAAAAGATCAATAATTAATTTATTTCAATCCATATCTAACTGAAAACGAAATAATAACTCTTTAAATATTAATTTACATTACCTGCTTTAACAATTCGAATCTCCCAATAAATGTTGATATTTATTGCCTAAACAATAACAACATAAAAGATCAAACAATATGAATCTGATAATACTTACAATGTTAATTTTAAATTTTATACCAATTTGCCAAAATCCAACGAATCTTGATTGGATTACTATCACCCAAAAACCTTATAAAAATGCAATAATTCCTGATATCGCCTCACATCACTTATTAACCCAAGCATTCCTACTAAAGAGCAATTAAACACCATTAAGTGCTTACACTCTTTGCGCCAGGGCAGATATTAATCATGGGAGTGAACAGCGTAGATGGCGATTCAAATTTGCCATTCATAATTATCTGTGAACCGATTATCTCAAGCTAACGAAAAAATAGGATCTACTAAACACCAGAGGAAACACACGTTTCCAAATTCTGCAAGAGAAATGATACACCAATGGTTCGACCATTGGTTAGATAATTTACCAACAAAACATGCAAATTTAACTAGCTCTTGCCGTCAAGTTTTTGCTCTAATTCTTGCCAACGGTTATAAAGCAACTCGATTTCTTTTTGAGCTTTCTCCAAGGCATTACAAGCATTGGTCAAAACTAAATGACCTGCTGTAGCTGATTTTTCCACTTCTTCATGAAGAACAATAATCTTCTCCTCAGCAACCATTACCTTAGCTTCCATCTGGTCATATTCCTGCTGCTCTGCAAAGCTCAATTTTTTGCGCTTTGCGTTTGAAGGGGCAGCTTTTACAGAAGAATTCACGGTGGTATTACCTGTGTTCTTACTGGAAAGCTTCTGCTCTTTCGCTGCGGCTTTTTCAAACACGTTCAGCCACTGTTGAACCGTGGCATACATTGCAGAACCCCCACGACCATCCAACCCTATAACCTCGGTGCAAATCCGGTCTAATAATTCACGATCATGACTAACAATGACCAATGCCCCAGTAAAATCGGACAAAGTATCCTCAAGAACTTCCAACGCAGGAATATCTAAATCATTGGTCGGCTCATCCAAAAACAGCAAATCAGCAGGCTGTTGCATCATTTGTGCCATGCGCAAACGAGCTTGCTCACCACCCGAAAGGGCTCCCACCAATACATCAAGTTGTTCTACTTTAAATAAAAACTGTTTAGCCCATGCAACAACATGAATCTGCCTATCACGATAGGCAACCATATCACCATTAGGGCAAAGAGCCTTTCTTAAAGTAACATTATGATCAAGAGCGGTTCGGCCTTGTTCGAAAATAACTTTTCTTAAGCCCTCGGCTTCAGTGACAACACCCACATCGGGCTTATGCTCACCTGAAAGAACTTTAAGAAGCACACTTTTCCCACTACCATTTGGCCCGAGTAAACCAAGTTTAGTACCTGGACTTAATTGAATATCAATGCCTGAAAACAAATCTCGACCAGGAAAAGATTTGGCGATACCAATAGCATTCATAAGCTTACGGGTCTGTCTACCTGTTCCAACAAAATCCAAACCAGCAGAGCCAGAATCCGCGGTCCGATACTGAAGTTCTTTAAGTTCACCCCTTCGTTTAGCAGCTTCGTCAATACGTGAGGTAGCCTTACAGGTGCGAGCAGCGGCCTTACGCCCCAACCATTCTGTTTCTCTTCGAACTTGATTCGCTACAGATTCCTGCATACGGGCCTGACCATCTAGGAAAATTTCTCTGTGCTCAAGAAATTGATCATAGTTGCCAGGGGCACGATAAAAACCACCTGGATATACCCGGTTAATTTCAAGGATCTCATCGGCAACCCCACGCAAAAAAGCTCTATCATGAGTGGCAACCAAATAACCGAAAGGTGAAGCACGGAGAAGCTTTTGCAACCAAACTATTCCAGGAATATCAAGATGGTTGGTTGGTTCATCAAGCAAAAGAAGATCGGGCTCAAGCGCCATTTCCCTAGCAATACCAAGCCTTTTTCTCCAGCCACCAGAAAGCAAATGAGCCGGCTTATCAAAATCATCAAACCCAGTCCGGGTTAAGACCTTACTAATCCGGGTTTCTTTTTCATGCTCTTCAAGCGATTCGTTATCCAACCGAGCCCGAATAATATCTTGAACGGAAAGCCCTTGAGGGAAAACGTCATCCTGTGCAACAAAACCCATTTTTGTTGCTCTACGTAATGATCGAGTTCCTGAATCCAATTCTTCTTTACCTGCAAGAATTTTCAATAGCGTGGATTTACCTGCACCATTAGGGCCGATCAAGCCAACCCGTTCATTGGCAGAAAGATCAAATGTCAATTCGGTAAATAAAGGACGAACCCCATAGGATTTTGTAAGCCCTTGAACACTAAGCAACACAGCCATGAAAACCTCTTATCAAAATAAACAGAGCGATTAAATACTAGAAAAACTAAAACTAATCTTTGTTTTCTAAAGAATAAACATGAGTTTTAGTACGAACAATAATATATTTTCCAACTGCAGCGGGAGATGCCATGCAACCATTTTCTAATTTATTAGTTGCAATTAATTTCCAATCTTTTCCCGCTTGAACAACGTAACCCGAACCTTGCTCATTAAACAAATAAATCCGTCCATCTGCAAAAAGTGGGGATGTCCAAAAAACGCCAGCTAATCTTTCGGTCCTCACAACCTCGCCAGTTTCTGAATCTAATTCAGAAAAAATGCCGTCTTTACTTACCATGAATACCTGATTTCCAACAACCAATGGAGTTGAATAGGAAGGTACATTCTTAATTGTTTTCCAGCTAACATGGGTATTGCTGACATCCCCTTTGCCATCTGGTCGAACAGCAAATAACTTCCACCCGCCATCCCCTGTCGTTATAAGAATTTTTCCATTAGCCATAATTGGTTTGCAAGATGCATTCATACCGCCATGATGAACTTTCCATAGTTCTTCACCTGTTGCGGGATCGTAAGAAACAGTACCAACTGCAGCAGCGCTAACCAGTTGGTTTTTGCCATCAATCTTAAATACAGAGGGAGTTGAGAAAGCTTTTTTATTATCGCCATTATCAGTGCCATAAGTAATGGACCGATCTTTCTTCCATACAGTTTTCCCAGTAATTTTATCCAATGCAATCAGATATTGAACATCAAAACCATCGAAGGTAAGAATTAAAAGGTTTTCAAAAATGATGGGAGAAGAAGCAGGCCCGCGATGATGGTTGCAAGGAATATCCTGTCTTGCCCAGATAGTATTTCCGGTATTAGTATCAAGGCAAACCGTACCCGCACTGCCAAAATGATGGTATACCCGACCTTCTTCAATCACTGGAGTAGGCGTAGCATAACTATTTGCAGGAAGAGTGAACATCGGTTTTTCAATCGTAAACAAAGGAATATCAAAAATCACTTTGCCAGTATTGATATCCAAGGCAATGGCACTTAACTTGTCACCCTTTTCGGTAGCATTGCTTAACCAAACTTGATTCCCCCACACCACAGGCGATGCCCACGCTTTACCAGAAATAGAAGTTTTCCATCGGACATTTTTTTGCTCATCCCATTGAACGGGTAAACTTGTGGCATTAGAATGCCCATTACCCTGAGGACCACGGTAACTAGGCCAATTCGCATCCTTGGCAGGAGCAAAAGCAAGTAGAAGGAAAAGAATCTTATCCATAAAAGCCTCAAATTAAATATTAAGCATTAACTAAATCAAACTTGATCAGATGCATCTTTAAATTTTACGGTAATATAAAAGTAAATGTAAGTATATAAGGGTGAAAAGATAAAAAAGATAAACCTCAAATTATTAACTTAAATAAAAACTACATGTCTATAAATATTTTAGGATGGTAGCGGGATTTTACTGGGAGTTTTACTTAGCTTAAGTAGATCGACATTATTAAACCAAAACCTCAAAAAATATGTGTTTCATGCAACAGACCTTTTTCTTGGCGGAAGAAGTGGGAAAAAGTCTGGAGCGATGTAAAATACTGTTCTGAACGCTGCAGAAGAAATCGGAAATAATCATAATGAAAAAATTAACTCAAATAAGATCATTGTACTTGGTTCTTGGAGATCAACTTACAACCAGTTCATCCTTCTTTGAAGACTACGATTCAACCAAAGATGTCATATGGATGGCTGAAGTAAAAGAAGAAGCAACCCATGTTTGGACCCATAAAGCCCGTATTGTAATGTTCCTAAGCGCCATGCGACATTTCAAAACGGAACTTGAAAGCACTGGAATGCGTTTTTCATACACGGAAATGACATCAAAAAGCCCTTCCACTTCTTTAGATTTAGAATTGTCTGCGTTTTTAAAATCAACAAAATGCTTATCAGTTAAAGTGAGAAAACCGGGAGAACACAGAGTCGAGATGCTTTTAACAAAAGCAGTAAGTGAAAATGGTTTAAACTTAGAGATAATTGAGGACGATCATTTCCTTAGTACCATTAACGAATTCGCTCTTTATGCAAAAGATCGCAAGCAACTTCGTATGGAATATTTCTACCGAGACATGCGTAAGAAACACAAAATCCTTTGCAATGATGATAAACCGGAAGGTGGAGAATGGAATTATGATTCTGAAAACCGCAAAAGTTTTTCAAAAGAAGGGCCAGATCTGCTTCCATCACCGATTTCTTTTCCTCCGGATAAAATCACCAAACAAGTCATCAAACTAGTTAATGAAATCTACCCCGATCATCCCGGAGATCTGGATTATTTTGATTGGCCTGTAACTGCCTCCCAAGCTGAAGAAACGCTTGAGGATTTTCTCAAAAACCGATTAAACCAATTCGGGGATTACCAAGATGCTATGTGGACAAATCAACCTTGGCTATACCATTCCCGCTTAGCTGCTGCGATGAATTTACATCTCATTCACCCTCTTAAAGTTATTACCCAGGCGGAAGACTATTTTAAATCAGGCAAAGCACCCTTGGCATCTGTCGAAGGCTTCATCAGACAAATTCTTGGCTGGCGAGAATATGTTCGCGGAATTTACTGGCTTTACATGCCACAATACCTCGAACGCAACACGCTTAATGCCAATCACGATCTTCCCGCTTTATTCTGGACAGCAAACACTGATTTAAATTGCCTTAACCAAGCTATTGGACAAACCCTTAAGCATGGTTATGCCCACCATATCCAACGCCTTATGATTACTGGGTTATTTTGCCTTTTATATGGTGTAAAACCAAAGCAGGTACACGAATGGTACCTCGCCGTTTATGTTGATGCAGTGGAATGGGTGGAACTTCCCAATTCACTTGGGATGTCGCAATACGCAGATGGGGGCGTGATGGCTTCCAAGCCTTATATTGCATCAGGAAAATACATCGATCGCATGGGAAATTATTGTAAGAAATGTAAATACGACCCAGCCAAATCCGTGGGAGAAGATGCATGTCCATTTACTACGATGTATTGGGATTTTCTTATGCGCCACGAAAAACTTTTATCTTCAAACCCTAGAATGGGAATGCAAGTAAGAAATCTAAAGCGTCTAAGTGATGACGCAAAAAAAGATATTAAATCACAAGCTAATGCATTTAGATTATCATTGAAAATGATTTAAATAACTTTAATTAATTGAATAAGCCCAGCTATTTACCAAACTTATCCATAGCCCAATTCCTAAATGCACCTTGAGCTTTACCACCTTCGCCAGGAAAGCCACCATGCTGAACCATCCACACTAGCACAAGGCCCTTACCCGATCGTATTTCCATATTGGTTGCATGTGCGCCGCCATGACCATAACTATCTGGGCTTACCGAAAAACCTAAACCATAACTCTCTTTAATTGTGGGTGGTGTTTGCCTTTTCGAAAGCTCATGAATCGCGTTTTCGCTCAAATAACGCTTCCCATCAAGCTCACCATTATTCAACAACATCCTGCAAAAAAGGGAGGTATCAATTGCAGTAGAAAACAATCCACCTGCGGGCATCGGAAAACGATGAACCCTGTCAGTTAAAGGATAAATAAGTTGACTAACAGGAAATTCATCAAGTTTCGTTTTCGAAGCATCAGGGCGATAAGATTTTGCAACTCGCAACGATTGTGCTTCATTAGGCCAGAAAGTAGTGTCTTTCATCCCAAGAGGATCAAATAGTTTTTGTTGTATAAAATCTTCGTACTTAACTTTCGCAACAACTTCAATTAAACGAGCAGCAGTGTTTATACCAGCATTCGAATACCTGTATACAGCACCGGGTTCACTCAAAAGAGGCGTCATCGCATAACTTCGAACTGCAGAGGAGAGCGAAAGGCCATCTAGGGTCGGTTCTTCAATTGCAGACTTAAACGGCAAACCACTTGTATGATTAAGTGTTTCACGAATTGTAATCGGGTGTTTCGGCTTCCGTAGAACAATATGCTCGTTATCTTTTTCAGCAACAAACATTTGACCACGAAATTCGGGAAGGTATTTTTCTATAGGGTCATCAAGCGAAATTTTCCCATCATCTACTAGCATCATTACAGCAACTGCAGTCATTGGTTTTGATTGAGAAGCAATCCAGAAAATATTGTCTTGCTTCATGGCTTTTCCAGCAGCAATATCAGCAAAGCCTACCGCTTCTACCGAAAGAACCTTGTTTTTGTCGGCAACTAAAGCCACTGCGCCGGCGAGTTCGTGTTTATCAACAAAAGGCTTCAAAACAGCAGAGGATGTTACCGGCGCTTCTGCAAAAAGCAACTTAGAAAGGCATAATGCTGAAACAAAAGCGATTGCAGATAATTTAAACTTCATGAAAATGTACACCCTTAATTCTAAACACTATTAAAACAAAAAATCACGTTACATTACTAAGGCCTATGCTACAACATAAAAACAACACCAAAAAACAGGCCCAATCAATAATACAGTAAAAGATAAAAACAAGCATTCCAATCAACAATCTTTGAAATTTAGATTAAAAAACACAGTATTTTACTATCTAAAGTTTTGTTTTACCTTGACAATAAATTATTCAACAGCACTTTCACAAGGAGTTCCAATGCAAGATTTTAACGCAGATATAATACGGTGCACAACCGCTATTGAATTAAACCCAAAAGATGTGAGTGCCTACTTAGCTAGAGGCAGAGCGCATCGCTTTCAAGGTGAAAACCAGGAAGCAATTGAAGACTATTCAAAAGCTATAGAACTTTCCCCAAAAGATTCTTCGGGTTATTCAAATCGAGAACAAGTTTACCGGTCCATGGGTAAAATCAAAGAAGCTGATGCAGATTTTGCAAAGGCCAAACAATTACAAGTAAAGCGCTAAACAAGCATTTATAAATGAGCAACTGATCGCACAGCCTTCAAAGTTAATGAAGGCTAATGCGAGCGTTTGTATCGTGAAGTTAAAAGCATAATCTCAGATTACAATGATGATAAGATTAAATTAATTAGGTTTTCTTAGCAGGTAATGCAATTATTGCCAAACAAGAAGGGCAAAGGCACCCTTTTTCCTGCCATTCTCTTCGTGAAAACGTACTGACTTTGATAAAACTCATACACCAACAACTTTTAGCACCTGCGCTAATATCGCAAACAAATGGCCCAGAACACCTAGGGCAAACCAAATTAGTTGCTAACTTTAACTCCATAAACATTCAAACCTCAACTACGAATCTGCTAAACAGTTCACGTTAAAATAGGAAAATCAAAAACACTAAAAATCAAAAGGAATTTAGATTTTGTGTTCACTAGAAAAAAACCCATTGCACATGCTAACCACTACTGCTAACATCAAAAACATTGGATGTATTTTTTAGAACTTAAGCTTAAATGCATTTTGTTTTAGTTCTATTTTAATACTTCAGGGCTTACCCTCACCCATTATAAGGTGTTTCAATATTCAAGAATTGTTTTAGTTACTTACATGTTGTAGGTAACATCTTTTGGTAATGAGATTTAGGAGACTTTATATGAATCTTTTCCGCATGTTTGCTGTTTGCACATTAGGTTTAGGATTAGTAATCGGTAGTATCCAAGCTGCTGATGCAGTTAAGTCCGGACCACAGGTTGAAGAAAAAGTTCCTGGCCCATTTCATCCGCTGAATGTAACAGGTGAAAACGCTGGCCAAAAAAGCTGCTTGTTCTGCTCCAATGGAGACAACCCTGTTGCTGTTATTTTCGCACGCAATCCAGATGAATCCCTTACCAAGCTAATCAAGAAAATTGACGAAGCAACCGCCAAAAATAGTGACTCCAAAATGGGTAGTTATGTTGTTTTCCTTTCTGATTCCCAAGATTTAGAAGCCAAATTGAAGGCAATGGCTACCAAGGAAAATGTAAAGAATACCATCCTCAGTATTGATAATCCTGCTGGCCCTGAAAGATACAAGATTAGCAAAGATGCTGATATTACCGTTCTGCTTTATACCGGTAGAGTTGTTAAAGCTAATCATGCATTCAAAGGCGCTCTCAAAGACGCTGATATTGAAAAGATCACCGGCGATATTTCAAAAATCACCAAGTAAACACTTGTAGCTTTATATTTACCCATAAAAAGCTCGGCCCTTTCTTAGGACCGAGCTTTTTTTATGCTAACAAACAATAAGAATCGCCCTTTTAGCCCATCTTCGGCAAACTCACAATCGTGCCGGTTCTTCAACTGCTATTAACAGCAATTCTAGAAGATTAATCGTTATTCCTTGACAAAATTTAAAGGCAGGCTTTAGAATAAAAATATGGATTTCCACAGTAAAACTATTGGTCGATATATACTTTTCACTTTTACGCTAATTAGCATCGTATTAGGGTGGTCCCTACCTACTATTTCCTGTGCATGCGCTAACTCATCAAATATTTCAATCACTTACAAACATGATGAACTCGAATCATCTTGCTGCTGGAAATGTAAAGAATTACGAAACTGTTCATGCTGTTCAATCGAAGAAAATCAAGTAGTTTCAGTATCTAATATTATGAGCGCCACTGGATGCCAATGCGTATTGCATTCAAATAGTTTACCTTCATCAAAAATGCTTATTTCAGAAATCGCAGAACTACTTAATTTAAAACCCCAATTAATTAACAGTCTCGATACTTTAATATTGAACACACACTTAAATCAAGCTTCATCAAGAAAAAATGAAACCTGCTCTTTTAAAATTAAAGATTCAACTTCATTAGTACTCATCTATTGCCAACTCAACATTTAAATTCCAGTCTGATTAATTAATTCTAGCCAAACATAATAACTAACTTGCAATATAAAACGATCTAAGCTTTTTTGAAGGAGCGAATCATGGAAACCCCCAATAAAAATGGATTGAGTTGGTTTCAACTTCTTGTACTAACACCCCTTGCTAGACTTCGGTTTATTTTAATCCTTGGTGCAATAGGTTTGGCCCTTGCAAAATGGGATACTCTAATTGCCCTAGGGCAAAAATGGTCATGGAGTCGTCAGGGAGCGGAAGGTGCAGGTGAAGGTTTAGAATATTTCTGCCCCATGCATCCCACATTCATAAGTGAGAAAAAAAACGAGAAATGTCCCATATGCTTCATGGGTTTAAGTAAACGAAAAAAAGGACTCTCTTCTCCAGATGTGCTTCCACCCGGCGTAGTTAGCAGGGTTCAATTAACACCATACAGAGTGGTTCTGGCAGGGGTTCGAACTCAACCGGCATCCTATGCACAACTCATCAAAGAAATCAGCACAGTTGGTACCGTGGAATTTGATGAACGAGAACTAAAGCATGTTGCCGCCCGTGTTAAAGGAAGAATTGAAAAGCTGGTGGTAAATCAAACAGGCCAAATGGTGCATCAAGGTGATGAGTTAGCGGTTTTATTTAGCCCTGATATGATAATCACGGTGCAAAATCTTCTCGATGCACGAAGATCTAACAATACTGCTCAGGAAAAACATTCACGCGAACGCCTAGAACTATGGGGCGTTGGACCTATCGAAATTGAAAAAATCCTCCGCGATAATGTACCGGTTCAAAGAATTGCAATTCGTTCGCCAATTAACGGCCATGTGTTAAAAAAATACCCCAAGGAAGGTCAATATGTAGAAGAAGGCGGTCCGCTTTATGATGTTGCAAATCTTGAACGCGTCTGGGTTCTGGCTCAACTTTACGAAGATGACCTTGGTTTTTTTACTCCAGTGAATCATCAATTGGACCAAGAGAAAAACAACACCAACCATTGGAAGGTATTTGCTACCAGCAGAGCTTACCCAGGAGAAAAATTCGAAGGAACGCTTTCTTTTATTTACCCCCATGTTGATCAGGAAAGCCGGACTCTCTCCGTTCGCTTTGAAATGGCCAATCCAGGAAATCGCTTACGCCCAGGCATGGCAACAAAAGTTGAACTACAAACCAATGCTTCGGAACTTGCAAACTTCAAGCGGGCAGATGGTAAAGCATTATTCCCTTTTCAAATCAAAGGCGACAAAGTCCTTTCGGTAACCGAAGATAGCGTGATCGATACAGGCTCCTCGCAAGTGGTTTATAAGCAAGAATCGCCGGGCGTTTATGTGGGAGTAAGCGTCCAGCTAGGCCCCCGCATGAAGCTTCCAAATGGGCAATCGGCTTTCCCCGTATATTCTGGGATCAAAGAAGGAGACGATATTGTTACACAAGGTTCTTTTCTTGTTGATGCCGAAACTCGCTTAAATCCTGCTTTAGGTTCTATCTATTTTGGGGGCACCGGATCAAGCAAGGCTGCAATCCGCCCCTCTACACCCGATGACGAAGAAGCAACCATTGCTGCAAATCTATCAAAACTATCACCCGCGGATAAGAAGTTAGCTCTAGAGCAACTGTTATGCGCCAGCCAAGAAAATTCAAAACTAGGCTCCATGGGGGTACCCATCAAATTTACCATTGAGGGCCAGACAGCTTTCGTTTGTTGCGATGGGTGTTTAAAAGAAGCAAAGACGGATTCAGCAAAAACCTTATCACGATTGAAAATGCTCAAAAGCAAGAATCCTGCACCTAAAGAAAAAGCAGGAGTCACACCATGATTGGAAAATGGATTGAATTCTCAATTCGAAACCCTTTTGTAGTAATCATGATTTCCTTAGCCCTTGCCGGCTGGGGGATTTACGCTGCATATGATACCCCTATTGATGCAATACCCGATCTTGGAGAAAACCAAGTTATTGTTTTTGCTGACTGGCCAGGTCGCAGCCCCCGCGAAATCGAAGATCAAGTTACCTACCCGCTTTCTAGAAAACTTCAGGGTTTAGCGGGGGTTCGAACGCTGCGTTCTTCTTCAGAATTTAATTTCTCAATGATCACTGTCATTTTTGAAGACAAGATAAATTTCTACTTTGCGCGACAACGAGTATTAGAGCGCCTAGCTGAAAATTCAGATAAACTTCCAGCCGGAGTTACCCCTTACCTAGCGCCTGACGCTACTTCATTAGGGCAAATCTATTGGTACACAGTGGAACCAACTCCGGGCACAACGATTGATTCTGCAAGATTGTGGGGTCTTAATAAATTTCTCATCGCGCCACAGATAAATTCCGCTCCGGGCGTTGCCGAAGTTGCAAGTGTAGGCGGTATGCCAATGGAATATCAAATCGATGTCAACCCGGAAAATCTTCGTGCCTATGGTATCAGCTTAGGTGAATTGTTTGACTCCGTTTCTCGATCGAACCAACCTGCAGGCGGGGGCGTTATTCAAAAAAATAACGCTGAATATATCGTTCGGGGTATAGGTTGGATTCGCGGAAAAGAAGACATCGAAAATACCGTCATCAAAGAGGTGGAAGGTACTCCCATTTATGTAAAGACAATTGCAAAAGTTCAAATAGGCACCCGATTTCGAAGAGGCGTTTTCGAAAAAAATGGTTCTGAAGTTGTTGGGGGCGTTGTGTTAATGCGATATGGCGAAAACCCGCTTGCTGTTACTGCGAGGGTCAAAGAGAAAATCCGATTACTACTTCCTAGTCTTCCTGCAGGCGTTCGCATTGTTCCCGCCTATGACCGTACAAGGCTTATCGAAGGCGCCATCAACACCTTGGCCGAGGTAATGTGGCATGAAATGCTGATCGCTGCGGTTGCTATAATTTTAATCCTTGGCCATATTCGCAGCGTTTTTGTAATCTGCATTACTCTGCCACTTTCTGTTCTTTTTTCATTCTCAATGATGTGGGTACTACGCCATCTTGGCATCATTGATATTCAAGCAAACATAATGTCACTAGCTGGAATCACGATTTCAATAGGGGTATTGGTCGATCAAGCAATCGTTATGGTTGAAA
>Ga0209829_10001685_pt1 | contig 17547 bp, 11 predicted proteins | sample C_140205_EF_Meta_FD_187311 | JGI IMG/M metagenome (GOLD analysis project Ga0209829, IMG submission 187311) | Freshwater microbial communities from Lake Croche, Canada to study carbon cycling - C_140205_EF_MetaG (SPAdes) (version 2) | ecosystem: Environmental > Aquatic > Freshwater > Lake...
AAAAAAATGTATAATATGGCGTGGGTTTAACTTTATTTGGAATTAAATAATCTGACCTGTAAACTCTTGTAGTAAGACCCGGATGACCAGCCGCAAGAGATGAAGTAGCACCCCATTTTTGAGATAAATAGGCTTCAACTTGCTGTCGTTGAGTAGTTCCTAAAACTGAATTGTAAAAGATTACTTCTGATATTGTTCCAACAAATCCATTTTGTGATGGAGCACCATTTACTCCCGATGAACTTGTACCAATTGTCATTATGCCTCCAGATGTAAAACTAGTTGACCCAGCTGTATCTCCAGTTCCATTCAGATACATAACATTTGTTCCACCGCTATTTGTACCACAAACAACATTTGTAACATTATTATAAAAAAGTAAATTAGCACCACTGCTATTATTTTGACCAAAAGGATTCCATGCTATAAAAGTTGGATTCGCATTATCCATATACCATGTTGCTCCACCGGAAATAGAGGTTCCATACGGTGTATTCCATATTGTGGATGTTCTTCTTAAAACCATAAATAGAGTTTCATTAGCCGGAGCGGATGATATTCCAGTAATATAATAATAATTAGTTCCAAAAGTAACATTTGAAGTCGCAGAAGAATAAGATGGAGCAGTTGCTCCGGTATAGGCAATAGCGTTATTTCCACTTCCAGATTTATCAACCCATGTTGCTAAAGTTCCCGAGGCTGGAACCACACCTGTTCCTGCTGGATCCGCTCCATCTAGCCACAAGGCGCACCCCGTAATAGAAGTGGGCGTAAAAGCATATGCTGTTCTTACAATAGACATTCCCTATTTCAAGAGCAGAATATACCGATTCAGACGACGCATCCTTAATATGATGAATATACATAGGCCAAAGTAACTTTTGGAGTTATATTCCAAACCATTCCATATGTCGCAGCACCCGGTGGTTGAATTAGTACACGGTCCGCGCCCGAATCATATGTCACCTGCCATGCTGAATAACTAGGATAGTCATTGTAAATTAAATAACCAGAACCCGAGGAAACAAATTTCCAAGCAAAATCGTAGTTATTGGCTGCGAATGTAGATGTCCACATAACATAACCGGCGTGTCTTACAGCATTATTAGTATCACCGTTATATAAGAGAGCAACGCGGCCGCCAGCAGAATTGAATACATCAGAGCCCGCATAGATATTAAGACTCATAGAAGCACCACTATTTAATCCAATTGCGTAGTTCGCATAACCTGGATTGTTCGCAGTCGCTTTCCAAGTGCGGCCATCTTGATGTGTAATCACAAGACCAGTTGAGGCAAATGTTATTCTTGGTATTCCTACCATACTAAATTTAGTATTTGCGACTGTTGTTATAGCCCCTGCTCTTTGTGTAAAGTGTGAATGACCGCCGGGAAGAGACGCAGTCAAGCCCCATTTTTGGGCCAAATAACTTTCCACTTGCTGCTGCTGGGTTGTTGTCAGTCCTGTATTATAGACCAACATTTCACCAAGTCTAAAGTTTGTAACACCTGAATTAATTATTGTTGCTGATTGAATCCATACACCTAGAGTAAAATTAGTTGAACTAGTATCATTAGGAATAGCAAATGATCCTGCTGTAGTTTTTTCAAGTACTCCATTCTTGTAGAAGTATAGATTGGTTCCATCATAGGTTAAATTACCTATTTGTAGAGTTGATGTAGTAATTGCTCCGGTAGAAGCTAACTGAGATCCAGCATTAAACGAACGCCAATATAAAAATCCTGTGGAACCTGTTTGAGGCCCTCCACCACTATTTGTATTACTGGTCATTGAAAGAACATTATAAGTGTTAACACCATCTTTCTGTTTTACCATAATCCAGTTTGTAGAAGAGATTGGATTAATTACAAAAAAAATAGACCATGTAGATAAGTTATTGACTGCTGCTTGTGGAATATTCAAATAGTTATTTGATAAAAAATTCAAAAGATTTTCTGTTCTAGTTGGTTGTGAACCAGTGCTACCTTGAGTCAAGTTATATCCATTTCCAGATTTGTCATTCCACTGACTAACACCTGTTACAGTTGTGATTGTGCTAGAATCTGCCGCATCCAACCAAAGCGCGCAACCCGGAATCTGTGTCGGTGAAAAAGCAGTATAATACGGAATAGGTTTAGTAAAATTTTTTGGCACTGTATTTTTAATATAATCGCTATTATAAACTGTCGTAGATAGACCAGGATGGCCAACAGAAAGTGTTGAAGATAAACTCCATTTTTGAGCTAAGTATGATTCTATATTCTGGCGCTCAGTTGTAGATAAAGGTTTATTATATTGGATCATTTCTAGCAAATGGGATGTAACACTTCCTGTTGCTGCTTGTTGTCGCCTACCAAGATACCACACACCAGCAGTTGTATTAAACGCTGTTGATCTTGTTGTAAAATTACCAACAGTTGTAGTTCCATTGGTGGCACCAGAAGTCGCATAATAAGCAGATATAGTAGAAGCAGTTGAATCATATTGACAATAGGTTATAATTGGATTCGGCGTTGAATTCTCAAAAGTATAGATATCATAACCAGCACTACTATACATGAAAGGATAATCAATATCAGCATTCGGATTTTTGCAGTGCCCCCATGCTGTAGGTGGCGAGGCCCCGCTTTCAGTCCCTGTAACTGAATAATATCCGGAACTTGATGTCGGGCACCAAAAAACTTGTATAACTGTTCTTGAAGCATTTCCTGATGTAGCATTATTTTGAGAACTTACTAATTGTTGATTTGTTGTAGCAAAATAAATTGTGGGTAATCCGTTGGCAGATGTTCCGACTGTCGGTGAATTAGCAGTTGTTGCTTGAACAAAATGATTAGCAGAAGTTGATTTATCATTCAACTGAGTTATCGCACTGGAAGAAAGTGTGACTGTGCTAGAATCTGCGCCATCTAACCAGAGCACACATCCAGAAATCTGTGTGGGCACAAATCCATATGGCACTTTTTTAGCAGACATCCCTATTTCAACAACAATATTATCAGTCGCATAAAACTACGACAAACCAAATCGCGCCTTAGAAGCATTATAATTGGTAGACACATCCGATGCTCCAATTGCTCCATTATAAATGCGTATGACAGCTAAACTACCTCCCCAATAATCCGGATTATCCCATCGTCTCATGAAGCGAATACCACTTGCGCCAGATGTGGGAGTTTGAGTATTTGCTGTATTTTGAGTCAGAATGTTGTTTACATATAATTTTATGTTGGAGCCATCAAATGTTCCAACCAGATGATACCAGCCATTTGATGGCAAGGTATACCCAGATGGCGTAATATTAAAAGAACCATTGAAAAAACCAACTTGAAGTTGAGGAGCAGAAACAAGTAAGGCACCAAGGAAGAAATTAATACCACCACCAACATAAACTTCTGATAAAATACACCCTTGCCCACCAGTATAAGTACCATCATAGTAATGCCATACTTCAACAGTCCATGTTGTTAGCAATGTAAGCGATGCTGATGTTTGAGCATACTGACTACTGCTGGGAACAAAGGACAAATAGCCGCCATTTGCTGAACTATACGTAGGCGAATTATATAGTGTTGTTGTCAAGCCCGAACCGGCCAAATCAGTCCATGTAGAACCCGAGCCAGGATAGGAAGCAGCATTTCCAGCATCCAAATGAAATACAAGTCCAGCCGAAACAATCGGTGAAGCCCTAGAAGTCATTGATATGGTCGGATTTACAATTCCAAGTTGCGGCCCGCCTCCAGGATTTGTATAAAATCCGTGGTTATTCGGCAGATATCTTACGAGACCCCACTTTTGGGCCAAATACGATTCCACCTGTTGCCGTTGTGAATTTGTAAGAACAGAATTATAGTGCATCATCTCAGCAACATATGTTCCAGTATCAAAATTAAAGGAGTCATTTCCATTCAACCATAATTGATTTGTTGATGAAATTGCTGTATTAACCGCATTAGTAGTCGTAGTAGTTCTAACTGTTCCATTAATTGTGTAATTAGATGCTGTCGTAGCATTTGATTGATATCCTAATGACAGAATAACCCATGAGGATACACCATCCGCGGCAGTTGTAAAAACTGAGGTAGCTAGTGTCACACTAGAATCAAGTGGGCTAAAAAAGTTATTTACATTTATTAAACTTTCATTACCCGCAAATATATAAGCCAAATATGCTCCGCCAGAATTAAGAGATGATAACCAATTTCCTGTATTACATTTTACTAAAACAATTTGTGTAAATGATATCTGCCATGGGAAATTTGTTTTAGAAGCGCGCGATGAACCGAAGTTATAAACCGTTTTTCCTCTTAAAAAGTTAGTTGCGGCTGATATTGTTCCACTCGGTGTAAGTGAATTTCCACTTCCGCTACGATCAACCAGAGAAGCAATTGAAACGCCGTTAGCAGTTGTATCCTGCGAAGCATCCAACCATAATGTACATCCAGTAAATGAAAGGGGTGTAAATACACTAAAATATGGTATCTTTGTAAATTTGGATCTTTGTGTTGGATTTGAAACATCAGTCTTATTCGTTATGGGCATCCCTATTTCAGTGGCAGATTATCCACTCTAAGGTGCTGCTGATTTATAAGGATGTCCTATAGGCAGTGATGTTTGAAGCCCCCACTTCCACGCCAAGTATCCTTCAACCTTCTGTCTATCAGTGTTACCCAGATATTGGTTAAACATTAGGATTTCAAAAGGATAATAGGTTCCATCAATATCAAAACCAGAAGCTCCATTAGCTCCAATACCCATGCGGACAGTTGCTGAAGGAATACCATTTGCTGTATTATTTGAATCTATTAAACTTCCATCACGATAATATGTGTAAGCTCCAGTTCCATTTGTGTTTTCAGCAGATGTATATTCAATATGACTGCCAGTCGCATCACTTACACCACCTAATTTATCAGGAAAAATCTTATTTGCACCATTATGACCCATGCCCATTAATACAATTTCTAAATCATTATAAGGCGATATATACCAACGACCACCCAGTGTAACATTACACATACATGAAAAAACTGACCATGATGTCGTATAGGGATAACTGGGAATATAGAGTGCTTGGTTCGGTGCCAATGAAACATATTTTGTCGTGCCAGTTGAAACATATTTGGGGACAGCCCATCCAACATAACTATTAGTAACAGCATTGAGACCATTTGATGATTTATCACTCCACTGCGAAATATTGGATGTAGCATCTTGAGTAATCGTGGCTGTATCATTCGCATCAAGCCAAACTTGTAATCCGGTAATTGATAAGGGTGAAAACGCGGAAACACGAGGCAAATAAGAAATTGTCTGCTTTCCAACACCTGTTGCTGGAGCACCAACTGGCATTGAAATGGCCGGATGACTCGTAGATAAAGATGAAACATATCCCCATTTTTGGGCCAAATATCCTTCTACCTGTCTGTATTGCGCCAAGCTCAACGTGCTGTTATAAATAAGAATTTCGTGAATATATCCGTTCAGAACACCGACGTTCCACGAACCCATATAAAATCGCTGATTAACAGGACTCAAATAATTTACTGTTGTAGTATTACTAACAGTCTGTGTTCCATTTCCAAAGGCTGTAAAGTATCCTGCAGTATCAATAAAACCACGAATGCCGTTTACATTGTTATTTGTATCCTGCCGGAGAACTGTAGTCGTATTTCCAACATTACTATTGATTGAATAACAGGTCGCATTTATATTACAGTTAAAACGAATGGCTTTTTCCGGATTATTAGTCGCAATGACTAAAGAAGCATCAACCGGCGTTGTTCCCGTAACTGGCGTTAAATTTACAGCCGATGCTATCCATGTTGAACCAGTTCCCGATAATGATAAGGTATTTGTTTGTATGTAGGTTGAAAGTCCGTCAAACCCTAGTGCTGGACGATTACTATAGGTTGTATACAATGGAGGTTTCCATCCGCCTCCAGTTACAACAGATGTACTAACAACAGCAGACCCTTTGCTCAGCCAAGAAGTTACTAAACCACTTGAAATGTTCATTGTATTACAATCCGCTGCATCAAACCACAATGTCAAATTGGGTATTGTTCGCGGGTCATACACTTTATAATAAGGTAGACGAGCCAACGGAACTTTCCAGCGATACAAAGTTGGTCCTAAGCCAGGATGACCTGCTGGAAGCGACCCAGTAAATCCCCATTTTTGGGCCAAATATCCTTCAACCTGCCGGTATTCTGCCAGCGTCAAAACACAATTATACACGAGTGATTCATAGATATAACCGTTCAAGAAGCCAGAAGCCCATTTGCCCATTAAAAATGGCTGATTGTTTGTTGCTACATAATTCACGGCGGTTGTATTACTAACAGTCTGCGTTCCGTTTGTAAAACCTGTGAAATAAGCCGCTGTATCCATATATCCACGAATTCCATTTGCATTTTCATTAAATACACCACGGAGGATACCGGCTGTATTTGTAAGATTGCTATTAATGGCATAATAAGTTATCCCTCCAGTTTGAACATAACGAATTGCTCTTTCACTGGGCGATTCGGTTGCTAAAACGACAGAAGAATCCACCGGCGTTGAAATTGTAACAGGCGTTAAATTCACGGAACACGTTATCCATGTTGTTCCAGTACCGGGAACTGACACATTCCCCGTTTGAACATAAGTTGAAGTTCCATTAAAGCCCAGTGCTGGAAGACTATTGTATGATGTATAGGTCGGATTTGTAAAGCTACCAACAGCAACATTTGTGCTGACAGCAGAAGAGCCTTTGCTAGTCCATGAAGTAACAGTGTTACCCGAAAAAGTCATTGTGGCGGTATCGGCAGCATCAAACCAAAGAACACAGCCGGAAACGCTAAGCGGACTAAAATATGGTGTTCGGAAGATTGGCATTCCCTACTTTTCCCTCTATCAAATTAAACCAAGACCATAACGTCCTGCTAAAGCATTGTAGTTCTGCTTAATCTCATTCGCAGTTAAAACAGAATTATAGACTTTAAAAGCGCCAATGCGTCCTGTAAAAGTAGCGTCGGGATTTGCTTGTCCACCTGTTGTTAAAAAGACAGAGCTCGGCCATAATTTGGTCGCTGTACCTGTTGAAACATAGGCACCGTTTACATATCCAACTACAGCATTTGTACTATTATTGTATGTATAGGATACATGAGTCCATGTATTCGCAGTATACGAACCAACGCTTAATTTATAAAAAGAACCAATCCAAAAACCAACACTAATTGTATTTGTATTAATGCTAATAAGTGTAACACTCCAGCCTCCGAGACTTCCTTGACCAAGTTCACCAATAACGCTTCCACTAGCATTCGCAGCAGCATAGAACCAGACATCCAATGTATAAGAATACATGGTTGAGGATGTTATGCCTGTCAAATCTTGAGCATAGGCTGTTCCATCAAAGATGACTGCTGACGAGCCAGTTGTTAAAGTTCCATTAATAGTATAGTTATTTCCAGTCAAAGCAGTCCATGTAGAGCCCGATGTATAAGATGCTGCGTCTAAGTTCAATAACATATTCGTTGTAACTGGTGTGGTCACTGGAATCTGCTTATTTGTAATCATTATTGTTGATGTAACTCCTCCAAGTGATCCAGCAGGAGGTGTATCAGAATAATAAGTTTGAGTTAAACCAGGATGCCCGCTAGGAAGTGACGCCGTCAAACCCCATTTTTGGGCCAAATAGCCTTCCAGCGATTGTCTGCTTGTATCACTCATTGTGCCTGTGTAGATCATAATTTCCGCAATTTCACCAGTTATCGCAAAATTATCACCTTTACCTATTGTAACTGTTGTAACCGTCTGATTAAATGAATCAGATGCTGGCGTGGTCCCCGCATTTCCTGTAATATACAGTTTCTTCACAGATGAAATGCGTGTTCCAACTTGAACAACAAAAGCAGGTGTTGTTGTATACGCAGATTCAAGAGATCCGTATTGATAAAAGTTGTATTTATTTCCATTAAAACCGAGACTCTGTGATGATGAAGCAACTGTCCCTAAAGATAGAACTGTGTTGGTTCCCGCAGAAGATTGATACCAAACCGCAATCAAAGTAAAGTCGCCTGTGCCCACTGCGGAAGCAATAGAAGATGAAATTACATTGTTATTAAAAGACATTGTATTCTTACCGTTTCGTGTAGTTGATCCATATGTGGGCCCACTTGTAATTGTAACTGTTCGTCCATTACCTGATTTATCCGTCCATCCAGTAATTGGAGCTGTACCAGTGACTGTGCTAGAATCCGCAGCATCCAACCAAAGAGCAATACCAGCAACACTCAAAGGGTTAAAAGCAGTTACAAATGGAACTAAATACCAAGGAAAATTGGTTCTAGCACCAGGATGATTTGCTGGAAGGGATGAGACAAACCCCCATTTCCAGGCAAGATAACCTTCAATGTTCTGCCGCTGAGCAACACTAATCACTGTGTTAAAAGCAATAACTTCAGCAATTGAACCATTAAAATAATTTAGATTTGTTTGAAGTGCGCCAAGTGATATTCTTGATACAGAATTACGAATACCTGTTGGACCTGTTGTAGTAACTGCTGTTCCGCCTGTTACAATGTTAGACATCGCACCAGTAGAGGAATTTCGTAGAAACCCTGCTATGAATAAATTTCCATCATTTACTTGACTAACTGATTGGATAGTTGTATCGGGATTACCGACACCGGTTGCCAAATAACCACCGACAATATTCATACCATAGTCATTTTGTGTATTGGTAATTTCGGCGTCAAAAAGTCCTGCTCCTGCCCACCACTGACCCCCAGAAGTTCCAGTTGTCTGTGTTGTTTTTGCTACAATAAAGATAGACCAATCAGTGCTAAAAACAAGTGGTAGAATAAGTTGCGCAGAGCCTCCGAAGACAACAAAAGGGCTGGTATAAGTGGGTTGGCCTGTTCCGGCTGTCGTGTGATTCGCATTTCCGCTCTTATCACGCCATTGCGTTACATTTCCGCTAGTTGTGCTAATTGAACTAGAATCCGCAGCATCTAGCCAGAGTGTACATCCAATAAAGACCGTGGGTGTAAAAGTATTGTAAGTTGACACCCTCGTCCATGGTATATTTGGCATTTGTTCTCTATACTGTTCCTATTAAAAAGGTATTATACTCCACCACCTGTAGTAAAAAGTGTAAAGACATTCCATATTATGCCATAACGGTAAGCAGTCTCATTATCATATGGAGAAGCATCAACAGGTGGTTCTTCTACAACTTGAGATGAATTACACCATCTATAATTATCATTATCAATATCATTGAGGACGTAACCATATCCTGCTTGTATAAAGTCTGCTGTAACTAAACCAAGAACATTATAAGTTGTTCCATTCTTTTGCGCAGCTATAAGAGTAGGTCCATCATATATTTCGTGATTTGCGATTTGAGGTCCCGGTTCGGGTGTACCACCACTGCTGGCCCAATAAAGTGTACCATCTTGTGACTGGACAACATAACTATATGAACCATTATTATCATAGCCTGTGCCTGTACCTGAACCAGTGCCTGTGCCTGTGCCCGTCCCACCACCGCCGCTGCCAGTTACAATAATATCAACAACCGGCCAAGCGATTCCATAACGAGTTCCTGCTGGAGCAGCATAAGGCGCCGCATTGACAGGAGGACTTTCTGTAATTCCTCCGGAAGTACACCAATAATAAGTGCCAGTGTCGGTATTATTTAGTACATATGTGTATCCTGCTTGAATGAAATCGGCTGTTCGCACTGTTCCGCCAAGTACAGAATAACGGGTGCTATCCTTCAAAGCACTTAGAATTGTAGCACCACTTATTATAAGACTTGTTGCTTGAACTGGACCTGGTTCCGGTGAACCACCCGCACTAGACCAATAATATAGACTTGTTTGTCCTCTTAATAAATAACTATAAGAACCATTTTCTGGATATGTGGGTGGTCCTGCGCTGTAATTAACACTACCTGTTAATGCTCCCGCATTATATGTTAATCTTATAACATTTGATGTAGAAGAACCAGGTGTTAGTCTGATTATGGGCATCCTTAGTATATGAAAGAGTTTATAAACCAGGCGTGTATGTTACATATCTTTCACCAGCTAAAGCAGAATACGCACTTTGTCCACTTTCATTTACTGCTGCCACGCTAAATTTATAATACCCTGTTATTGAAACGGCATACTCATAATCAGTTTGGTTAGTAAGAGTGAAGATTGTTGTTTCAAGTGTATATGAACCAGTATTCCGGTATATTTGAACAGAATAATTTGTTGGCGTGCCTTCATTGGGTCCAGAACTAGCATTCCAATATATCTGATATAGACCTCCATTAGTGTCTGAATCACTAGGTGTAGGAACACCAGGTAAATAGGGCGCATAAACAGTTTGAGATTCCACATATACTGAAGCAAGAGGGCCACTCTTTGCTCGTATACTAAATTTATAATACTTTCCGAGTTCAAAAGGACTAGGCATTAATGTATAAGAAAAAGTGTTTGTTTGTAATTGTTGAGTTAAAAATGTAAGATAATTTATATAAGTTATATCATTAGTACTTTGTTTAAGAATAATATCATATGATTCAGCAGATCCAGTCAATGAAATAGTAATTGCGCCAGCCCAAACTGAAGGAACACCTAGTATGGGTGGAGGAGGAGTTCTAATTTGTTTCATCGCTGCTATTCTTGTATACTGATTAGGAGCATTAGCCAAACTTGTTCCACCTAAGCTTAGAGGTGATTTTGTCAGATGACCCGGATGTGTTACCGGCATAAAAATAGGTAAATTCCATTTATTTGCTAGATAACTTTCAATCTTAGTGCGATTTGTTGTATTTAGAAGATTTGAGAAAGAGATAATTTCACAGATAGATCCATTAAAATTACTGTCAGTGGAAGAGTAATCAATACCACCTACATAATATCTAAATGCGGTATTTGAATTAGCATACGTTGTCCAAGTACTATAACTAGTGGTCTCTGCTAAAGTTGTTGCGTACCGTTTGATATGATAATCGGAGTTTGAAATACCCCAGTTTAACATAATAAATCCCATGGAAGTTTCTTGTACACTGGGAACTACATTACAAGTACGTGAATAATTGGATGAGTTAATAACCCATTTTTGTGAATAGTTTATAGATCGTGGGTTATTAACTAAGCCATAAGCCAAACTATTCCAATCCTTATTTGAGCCAAATTGGCCTCCAGGATACTTAACACAAAAAACATTCATATTAGCATTTGTTAGAGCAGAAATACCAATATTATTATAATTACACAATGATAAAACCATATATACATCAACCGGATACGGCGCCTGTACTAAATTAGTTAAGACACTATTTGAAAATGTAAGTCCACCTAAATTATTAGTTAAGTTAGCATAATATTGCGGCTGTGACAATTGACCTCCTGTTATAGTATAAACATGATTTCCATTACCAGATTTGTCCTCCCATCTATAAATAAATCCACCATTTGCTACATTAGCTCCTCCATTTGATGCGTTATACATTGTGCTAGGATCATTTCCATCAAGCCACAAATCAAGTCCTGTCATACCTAGTGGTGAAAAACCAGGAACATTTAGTGGATCTATTTTTTTTTGTATTGTTGTCATTTTACCTTACTGTAATACTATAATTTATTACTCAAAGTCCGGATTCCAACTCTTTTCACCATCTAGGGCCTCCCGCAGAAACCAATTTGTTGCTTTTTTATCTTTCGTTGTCGTGTAATACGCATGTCCGAAATCAATAATCCACACTTTCTGCGTATCAGTTTCCAGCATGAAGTTGTAGCTGGTAATATCCACATATTCAATGCCTTCGCATTCAAACAGGACTGCTAGAATCTTGTGTATCTCCGCCCACACAAAGTCTGGGACTTTGGCGGGGTCATCCGTATAGATATCCGCTAGACAGTGACCCTTAATTTCATCCATTTGAACCACGTTTCCGTCAACACGATGAATACGTGGAGCAAATCCGTAGCCCGCAGCCACATCTTGTAGTTCAATTTCTAACTTATTGGGAATTACTTTGGTAAACATCTCAGGCATTTAGCTTAGGTCTGCTAGAATCGCACAGGTCAATTTTATCCTGTTCCGGCATAGATAGCTGAAATCTCTCCTCCAGATAAAACACGATTATAAATACGATAGTCATCTAGATAACCCGAAAAGGCATAGGAGCCACCACCATCCTGAACATTACCAATCATTAGACCATTAATGGAGGGAGTTTGTGTAATTGTGCTTCCTACTTGTGAGCCATTTATAAAGAGTGTAAGTCCATTGCTTGAATTTATTGTTATAACAGCATGATACCATGTTCCTACACTAATTGCTGAAGAACCTCCAACATTCTGTATGTTGTTATATGCTGCAGAGATTGCTCCACCTTGAATATATAAATTAACACCATATGCTGTTACACCAGTGCTGTTATAAGATGAAAATAAAGAACCGCGATTTGTATTTGTAGGATTAAACCAAACTGATACGCTAAAAGGAACACTTACATTATAAGCACTTGTTAGATAGTTTGTAGCAGTTGAACCATTTGCTGAGTTTGCTTCATTTGCTAGATAAATAGCCTTACCATATTGTCCGTTTACATAGGGAATTGATCCAGTAACACTTAGTATTATTGTATTTTTAAAATCAAGTAAATGACTATTAAATGAAAAATATGAAAGAAGACCGCTTGAAACTGAGCCTGTAAATGTTAATTTAAAATTTCCGGTTAAAGCAGGCTTAATACTTGTCACGTAGGGCTGAATCGCAGTAGGGGAACCTGCTGGAAAGGTGGCGTTCAAATGTCCTGCGATTAAGGATGAGGTGAGCCCCCATTTTTGGGCAAGATAACTCTCCATTTGCTGGCGCTGAGTTGTGGTAATCGCAGAATTAAATACAAGTATTTCACCCATTTGACCTGCGAATACAAAAGGTGATGTATAAGAAGTACCACTTGCTCCAATTACTATTGTGCTTCCAGCAGCAAAGCCTGTTGTTCCAGTACTAGAATTTACAGTTCCATTTATCCACTGAGAAAATGTTGATGGAGAAACTACCAATGAAAAAATAAAAGGAACGCCTGTAACAATAGTAAGGGATGTTGATGAAAAAAGATTATTAACATAAGTTGAAACAATATCTGGTGCAATCCCATAAATCTGAAGAGAACTTGATGTATTTGTTATAAATCTAGCGCCTGTAGGAGAAGAATTTGATCTAGATGCGACAAAAAAAATACTAAATCCGTTTGCGGTTGATGTTGCCGCACTTGAATTTATCGCATTATTATCACCACCCGGAAATGTAACTGCTGGTATTCTGTTTATAGTTCCCATGGTGAGTCCACTTCCTCCAGCAACATAACTTGTATTAAGTCCACCACCCGATTTATCTGTCCATACACCTGATGTAATTGATGTAGTAGTGGCTGAATCTGCTCCATCTAACCAAAGCCCCAAACCCCCAATCTGCCTCGGCGAAAACGCAGTATAATACTGCTTCTTTGTAAGCGTTGTTTGTAGATTTCTGTGTATAATTTTCTGTAATCCCGGATGAGTTGCTGGTAAAGACCCAGTCAAGCCCCATTTTTGGGCTAGATAAGCTTCAACTTGCTGGCGTTCTATACTTGTTAGAACTCTTGTAAAAAACACAACTTCATAAATTAAACCCTGCCAATTTTCATAAGGATCATAGTTATCACCGCCAATAATTATGGGTAAATTTGTTCCAGAGCCAAATGAAGCACTTGTTATAGTATCACCTGTTAAATTTCCATTAAGATAAGCGATATCCGTTCCATTATTATTTGTTGAACAATATAATGAAACAACATTTTTGCCAATTGCACTTGTAATACTTGAACCTGTATGTGACGTAATAGGGGCGCCATTAAACATGGCTGTTCCACTATAGTCATTTATAAAGTAATAATTAAAAATGGTGACTCCACCACCTGGGGCACGAATACCAAAAAAAGCAGGATTTTGAACAGGATCTCCAATATTCCATGTAGGCTTTAAAACATAAAATAATGATAATCCTGTAAGTGAATTTAAGGAAGATTGAATTGCTGTATCAAGATGTTGTGATGACGCATTTATGAAATTTAAACCAGGTAATCCATTTAGTGAATTAGTAACCAATGTAGGCCGTTTGCCACTTGTTGCCTGAGATACATTCCAACCATTTCCAGATTTATCATTCCACTGAGTTACACTTGAACCTGATAGAGTAAAACTACTTAAGTCTGCGGCATCTAACCAAAGCGAACACCCAGTGATCTGCGTTGGTAAAAAATATGATTGACGCGTTATTGGCATCCTTCTACAAATGCTCATCAAATAGCCCCTGCGCATTCCGCACCGCTCCTTCCATCCATGTTTGACAGCACGACCATGACTCCCCGCAGACATAGACATTCGGCGCCGTAGAAGGGAAAGGATAATGGACTTCATGCTGGGCTTTCCGAGCATCTAACGGCCCCACTGGATAAGGTAACCAATACGAGCATCCATCAGACCAAGGATGATAGGACCAGTGCTCAGGTTCCGGAATCTCTTTCTCAGGAAACAATCTCCGAATTTCCAGCATGATTTCCTTCTGTCGCTGCTCTTTCGGCATTCCAATCCAGTGTAGAGCATCGCTGGCATCTGTGTACGAAATCATGATTAAGCCCTCGGCCGGATTTATAGGTATAACATACCGAACCACATTATTTGTTGTGGTATGTCCTATATCATGAAACCACGGTTTTCCCTCGACTAAAGGAAACCGCGCATATATCCGCACCAGCGGCTCCATACGAACACCCGTTACCATCCACTTTCCCGCAAACATAGGTATCGCAGCCAAAGCATTCCGTGTTACAGCGAAGATAACCCGCTTAGCCCTTGAAGCCCAAGGCTTTTCCATACAGACACCCACAACTTTCCAGCAGTCTTCATCGCGCTCTAAATCCCGAACCGTGACATTCGTTACCAAACGAACGCCCATTTCAAGATTATCTTTTGCTAGACGCCGAGGAATCTCAGATAGCCCTTCAACAACACAATAATATGTGCCCTTTTCACCCATGAAGCCATTGAAGGTATCAAAGGCGATATCTGCTCGTAGCACCTCAGTCTCCGCCTTGTAACCGAATTCAGAAAAAACTCGGTCCACAATCGCTGATCCATATGCGGTAGCACAAGCCTCCTTAATCGTCATTGTATGAAGTTGAGCCTTTATGCCAGAAGGTAAATCAGCCAACATTTGTCCGATGATTTCCGTAAATGAGTTTTCACCTACTGTAAGTGACCCATCCGCCTCCACATGCCGATGTGTAATGTTCGCATTAATATATGCCTTCGTTAAGCCAAATTCCTTGACATAAGTCGCAATCATTTTGTGCTGGTCTCCAACACGCCCAGCCCCCGATTCATAGTGAAGAGTCGGCTTGTCCCGCGGAACAAAAGTATCAACACGCCCACCAAATGACCCATATTTTTCCACAATACAGATACTCCGGTCAGGATATTTCTTTGCTAGAAGCTGAGCAATATGGAGACCGGCCATCCCTCCGCCAACAATTAAATAATCGTACACATAGTCTGGCATACCCTACTTTTCAGAGACATAATCTATCCATGTAACGACGGCCTCAGTCTGATTACTCTGTAAACGATTCTTCTCCTTTCCCAAGTTATAAGCAACAAATGTTGGAAATCCTCTAACCATACAGTATCCCGGTGTATACTCATTTGTTGTTAGGTCGCAAATATAGATGGGAATTCCTTTATCTTTGGCCGCCGCCACAATTAGTTCTTTATCAAGTTTCTTGCAGGGGCCACACCAGGCTGCTGTAAAATAAACAATAAAAAGAGTATCAGAGATACGCCGGCCTTCTGCTTTCGTGTCTCTAAAAAGTGTCTCAAAATGTGCTTGATCCGCAATTGGCTCCATTCTGCTCTTGTTATTGTTTTAAGTTTTAAATGACTTGTACACACTATATCCAGCAATACTAGAAAGACCTAGAACTACAGCAGCAAAGGCTGCTTGTGTTACACTGCCTTCCTCTGTGCGGGCGCCACCCCGCTGAACTACTTTTGATGCTAATCTAGCAGCCATTCCCGCCGGTCCCGGTAGCTTTCCTGCTAGACTACCCAGAGCACCAAGACCAGGTAATTTAGGTGCGCCAGCAGCGCCAGCAGCTCCTGCTGCCAGACTCATCATAGAAGGCCCCGCTTCTTCTTTCGCCTTATCTGCTAGAACGCCTTTCTCCTGTCGTGTCAATGTAACTTGGAATAAATCGCCAATATAAGATGCTTTAGGAAGGTCCCATTCTTCATACATAGCCGTAAAAGGAAGAGGCACAATATATCCGTCAGATAAAACGGAAGCGGGTTGAAATAGAATTTGATACATATCAAAAAGTACCCAGATTAAACCGATAAGAATAAAGCAGGAAAGAAATTTAGCCCATCCCTGCCAGACAAAATCCCCGCCCAAATACATGCGGTCCAGACCAAAAATACCAAAGAAAATTGCTAGAAGCATGAAGGTTAGAAAATCCTTTTTAGGAACAAATTCGGGTTTTTCATCCGTCATTGTTCCACGACCGATACCACGTTCATAATCTAGCACATAGTTTAGACCATAATTAAGAACATGCTCCTTTTCAAACCAGAACTGATTCGCATCCCAAATCCACCAAAGTCCAAAGGTTAAACAATTCACAATAATTTTAGCAAAAGCCGTTGTTGGACTCCGTAAATAGAAGTGGTCTAATGCTAGAAGTCCGCCCCATGTTGAGAGCATTTTAGCTGTTTCAAAATCGCGATCTGGATTAATGTATGTACAGACATCACTGTAATGGACCTTAAAATCTTCATAGAATACCCCCTGTGCTCTAGGCATCTTGGGTGGATTTGGGCAAGGAATAGCAGGCTCTGCTTTAAGAGTATCGTGGCGCGGATGAAAATCCGAGATTGGTACATTCATTGTTTGTTGTGCTGGTCCTTCTGCCGCCTGTGGATAAGGCAGCGCTCTTAGATTTATAGGTGTCTTCTGCTCTTGTTTTGATGAGACTGATTCACTCATACCCTATTTACTACGCGATAAATAAGCAAGCCCCCATACCCGCAACAATACGCAAAACATTATAGTTGACAGCATAGACAACACAAGTAGCATCCCGCTGTGTGATAGGAGCAATAAACATGGATGAATTTGTATTATTCAGTGTATTATTCATTGTTAGTGTAAGGACGAGTGAATCTAGCCGACTGGCATTAAAAGAACCCGAGGGTTGACTATCCTCAGGATTAATACTGAATGAATAAAGATAAATAAAATCGTCCGGCACAGTCGTGTGGTACTGCCACGGTTGAACTAGACGGAAATATGAAATATCCCGCTTGTGAAATCTGTCAAAACCATCGAATTTAATAAGAGCATCTAAAATCAAATCATAAGGGCGTCCCGCTTCATTCAGTTGTAGACTGCTATAATTGAATACTTCATTAGTTTCATTCATACGTGTCTGCTGGACAACCCAAATGA
>Ga0209829_10001686_pt1 | contig 17543 bp, 13 predicted proteins | sample C_140205_EF_Meta_FD_187311 | JGI IMG/M metagenome (GOLD analysis project Ga0209829, IMG submission 187311) | Freshwater microbial communities from Lake Croche, Canada to study carbon cycling - C_140205_EF_MetaG (SPAdes) (version 2) | ecosystem: Environmental > Aquatic > Freshwater > Lake...
AGGCTTGAATCCGATGTGAAACCACAAGGTGAAGAAGTTGTCTGCCGAAAAATCCCTCTGCCGGTCGGGGCGGTTTTATTGCATTGCCAAGCACTGTCGGCGATTTGGCCCCGGGCAAGGAAATGGATTTGGATGTCGTGGTTAAAGATGTTCACTGCAGTCCGTTTTGGTTCGGAGCCGCAGGTTTCCTTTGTTTTCGGGGGGGGCTATGTCTTGCGCATTCCTTCATTTCGCAACGCACCGTGTCGGGTATGCAGCGGGGTCACTGGGGCGCTGGGATGGAGGCCGGGGGGACATAGTTACGGTGCCAATACTGATTCCATAAATTAAAGAGTTTCACCACTTCCACGTGCCCGTCGAAATAGCCCAGATTGATTGCGCCGCTCATCCCTCCGCCGCTGGTGCTTCGCGCAGTTTGCCTGATTTGAGTGCTGTGCCGGGCGATGCTCCAGCGCCCCATGCCTCCGCCAATGGCTCCGCTGCCCACATTCCCGGCATAAAGGTTCAGGGCGGGAGGATCCTGCGCCTCCGCCCAGGCATCGACCCAGATGGCATCTCCGAAAAAGGGAGTTTGAGCGGGTTTTTGGACCCCGTTTTCCGTGCCAAACCCGAATTGGGTCGGCGTCCCATACGGATCGCTAGAATCATAGAGCCATCCGTTGAGGGCGTAACTGCCGCGCATTGGCGGTGTTGAACCCCATAGCCAGGCCACATCGGCACTGCCCACACCTGTGGTTGTCGTGTTGGTCGGGGCCGCTGGGCAGTAGCGCACCTTGGTCACCGAGGACTGATACTGGATCAGGCTGCCCATCCAAAGGGTGGACACATAGGTTGGATCATATGGGTAATACGAAATAAGTTTGCGCGTATCCTGAACATACATGAAGCCGCAGACGCTGATTTGCTTGAGGTTGTTGACGCAATTGACTTCCAAAGCCTTCCGCTTGGAGGCCGAGAGCGCCGGGAGCAGCAAGGAAGCAAGAATGGCAATGACCGCAATCACCACCAGCAGTTCTATCAAAGTGAAAGCCCTCTCGTTGATGGAGCCATCGGAGCGGGAGGCTTGAGGGTCGGGAAGCAATCCTTTCATGCGACGCGGTTGATTCGTGACTGATTCAGACATTGTGACGGGATTTTGATGGAACTGTAAGTGGGTGTTTCCATCCAGGTCAAGGTTTTCAATCGTCGCTTTTTTCGGCTGTATCCTGTGCGAGGGGAATCAAGAAAGCAGCGCTGCGCGGCGGTCGGGATTTGTTCCGGATAGCGCGCTGCCGGGCCTCCGCTGGTTTGGGGCGGGGCACACCGGCTTTAGGAGGGGAAGTCTGGTCGGTTCAGCCTGTCAATCCAGCGCCCTGCTGGATCAATCGCCGAACCCCAACAAGCGATTGAAAGGCGTGGTCATGGCGCGCAAGGGGATGGTGCGTGCATAGAATTGAATGGATGGCCAAGGCGCACGGCCGGGACGCGCCGATGGTGTCCCCAGTTCTGGTGACTTTGTAAGGGGCTTGTGTGTGGCTATGGTGGGGTCGTTAGAAGGCGTTGCGTTCTCAGCGCCGTGTGTAAAAAGCCGGACTTGTTATCCGGCTTTTTGTTTGTACACGCATGGGGTCGGGAATGGCGTTGGAGGGGCTGAGGCTATCAGAACAGTTTCCCGAATTTTTCTGAATTGCGGCGGTTTTTGATTTTGAACCATCAAGAAACCAAGCATCCGAAAGAAACTTCTGAGGACTGCGCGGTTCCCTTTTTCAAATGTGGTTAGGGTTTCGTTTGGAGTGACTCTTGCACCGTTGTGCTTGTGCGCAGGCCTCGTTCGTCTGTGAGGCAAATGTAAAAGTTTAGCGGGCGCTGATCAGGAAGGCGAGCTGAGATGGTGCCTCCCGTCAGCAGGGCTGGAACGGCTGTCCATGCGCGCTTATGCCAAACTCCCGTATCCGCGGTGTAAATCAGTTCGGCCTTTTTGACCCCGCTTGTTCCTTGGACAGGGGCAGAGACCATCCCATCGCGGAGTGTGACCGGGCCCGGTTCCGGGAGTGGCAGGAGGCCGCGCAACGCGGTGTCCACAAAGGCGTCCACCTCGCCGAAATCCCAGATATGACCATGAGGCAGGTTGAGGATGATGCTGGTGTGACGATAGGAGTGTTGGACCAGGTTGCTGGTTTTCTTAAGGCTGTCGAGGGGATAGGCGAAGTCGTTTGAACCATCCAGAAACAGGATGGGGCAGCGGGTTCCGCCGACATAGTTTGAAGGATCGAAGGTGGCCAGCCAGAGGTGCCGCGCCGCGGGCCGCATTGCGGCAAGGGATTTATCGGTCCAGTAGCTGTTGTCTCCCAGAAAACCGCAACCATAGACCGGCACAGCCACCTTGAAGCGGTGATCGATGCCCGCGACGATGCAGGCCAGATAGCCGCCCCAACTGATGCCGGTCAGGCCGATGCGATCCCGGTCCACTTCAGGGAGGGATCGCAGGAGTGAATGGGCGCGAATCACTGCGGCCACCGCATGGTAGGTCCACATCTGGGGGATTTCGGCTGGGGAGAAGTCGCGGAATTTGAGTTCGTCGCTCTGGCCTGGTCCGCCGTCAGGAAGGTGGCCGTTGGGGCCTGCGCCTGCGGTGTCCATGGCGATGGCCACATAGCCGCGGTCGGCCCAGTGTTGGGCCCAGTTTCGGAAAGCCTTCCCGCCCCCGCCATGCACCAGCACCATCGCTGGAAATGGGCCCCGGCCCGCCGGACGCGCAAGATAGGCAAAGATCCGGGTGGGTTTTCCAGCGAAGGGCTCTCCCTGATAGAAGACCTCCTGCACCAGACCGGTGCGGGCCCCCCATTCGGTCACCGGAGACTGCTCGAGCTGCGGAAGGTTCCAAGGACCGGATTGAACGGTTGCGGGGTGCTTAGTGGCGCAACCAGAGAAGAGCACCCAACATGCAAGCGGCAATATTGCTGCTATCGTCAGGGGCAAGACACGGAGGTTTTTCATCGGTGGCGTTGGACAACATTGGGTTCGGAATTGGACTCGAATAGGCAGGTGCCGGTCAGAGCGCAGTTTTATTACGGGAACGTCGGAATAGTCCGATGCCAAGTCCTGCGGCTGCGGCCACTGCGAACAGAGCATAGCGCAGGCGTTTGGGGCCCGTGTCTTGCTTCCTGTAGTGTTCGAGTTTTTCCTCGAAGCCTTGACCGTGCTCCGCCAGATGCCGCACGTTTTCGATTCGCGCGATGCGTTCGAACTCCTTCACCACGCTTCCATAGTTTGCATCGGTGAATCCGGGGCCGCGGGCGCACTGCAGGTAGAGCAGAGGCAAGCGGGCCCGGTCCACCCGGCGGATGAGCTGGGGGTCCCCTTCGGCCAGAGCGCGGGCCTTTGCAAAGAGCTCCGCGGCCCGCATGGCGAATTCCCGGGTCAGGAATGGGGCGTCCATGTGGTAGTGAATACCTCCCGCCGGTTTGTCCATTTCGGTGGCGAACTGGGAACGCATTTGCTCCAGAAGCTTTTCGTAGTCCTCGAGGGGCTGGGCGGCTTTGCCATAGTGCCCCCAAATGAAGTCCTTGGTCAGGGCCTTCTCGTCTAAAGCCGGGTTCCAGAGCAGCTTGCTGGCAACCCAGCTCTTGAGCTCATCCCGTTCCGCAGGCCCCTGATAACCGCCCTGAAGCATGACGCCTTCGGCATGGTTGGTGACCCAGAAGCGGATGTTCGAGGCGATGATGTCCAGGTTGGGCATGGGTGCCAGGTAATGGCTGAAGTTGACGTTGTAATCCCAGATGTAGATGCGGTTGTGCACCTCGCTCCAGGCCTTTACCAGTCGGGCCACGTCGCATTGGGCTGCTGGAGTGAAGGGTTGCCGCCATGCGCCCACGTTGTCATTGCACAGTCGGATCGCCACATTTTTGCGGGGACGAATGGTCTTAGGAACGCGGATGGTTTCCAGATACGCCAAGGTGTCTATGGTGACTTTGGGGTAGTCGGATTCGATCGCTTCGGCAACGCGGTTGACGAGGACCAGTTGATTGGCCATGTCTGATCCCTCCTCGGTTCGCAGTTTTGAACAACGCTCGCAGTGGCAGACTGTGGTGTTGTCGTTTTTGGAGATACTGATCAGTTCGGTGTCGGGGTTTTTTTGCAAGACCTGTCGGACATAATCGATTGCGATAGCAGCCACTTCCGGGTGGGTGGGGCAGAGCTGGCGCGCGGTGCGGGTGCCGTTGGTGAGTTGGGCGAAATAGTCGGAATACTTGGCGAAATATTTGTCCGGTGGAACGAGCTGTTCGGCGGTATGGACAAACATGTTGGCGTAATCCATATGGCCGCCGCTGACCTCCGGAACTGCGGCGTGGGGGGCGCTTGTCCGGTTCCGCAAAGACCAGTCCGCATCGAAAGCGCAGTGATAGAAGGGATCCCGCAGTCGCAGCTGCGGGGTGTAGCGCCGGCCAACCGGACTGATCACCAGTGTGTTGGTTCGGGGGATGCGAATGGAATCCGGTGTGTAGAACCGGCAGCCCATGTCCTCCTCCAACAGTGCATATACGGCGTTCATCATGCCGCGGTGGGTGCCGCCGGTAAGCCGGATGTGGGAGTAGAGATTGGTGATGGTGTAGCCTCCGTCACCAAGTGCCGGGTCGGTGCGCATGAGGATGAGATTGCCGCGGGCACCTCCATAATTGATGTCCAGAGTGACCCCCGTGATCTCCCGGATCCACTTTTGCAGTTCGGTGGCGGCAGCCCTGTCCTGAGGCGTGGCGTTGTCCGGGCATACGATGCCGGACATGGGTTTGCCGTCGTTCACCAGGACCAGCTGCCCACACGGGTTGCCGGCGGGCTTCAGGGAATTCCGCCATTCCGCCCGGGCCGGAAAGCCGATCAAGGAAATCAGGAGTGAAATGCCGAGTGTTCGTTTGAGTGACAAGCGCCGGGGCGACCGGCCTGCGATAGCGGTTTGGGGTGGTGTTTTGTCGTTCATGCTTGGGTTGAAATTGATGAAAAAATTGGCTTTTTACAATTTTTTTTGATCGTCAGGGCAGGGCCTGATCACAAGGTTCAACATCATATCCAGGAAGGTTCGATTTCCGTGTCTCCGATGGAGGTTCAGTTTCCAATCGGTTTGATGCGGAGCAACTTCACGCCATGCCTGGGCACCGGCGCGCCGAAGGATTTATCGAAGGATCCCAGATCCAGTTGACGCCAGAGATCGCGCACGGTTTGCTTGCCATTGACCCCGATTTGGCTCCAGCTCACGGTGACGGAATTCCCGAACTCTCCGCGGTTGAACAGGCCGACTGCTTTGCTCCCATCCTCCATGTCCTTTGCCCAGACCTCCACATTGTCGTCTCTGGAAATCCGGCGGGCCTGTCTGCCCAAGGGATCCTGATTGACCTCGATGACTTCATCGTTGCTGAGGAGGTTGAGCGTGAATGCGTCGAGTTGAGTCATGTCACAGCCGATGAGGAGCGGGGAGGTGAGCAGGCACCAGAGGCTGATGTGTGTGTATTGCTCGTTCGGGGTAAGGCGGGTGGGATGGAGTTTGCCGCCGCCCAGCTTGCCCACGACAAACATGTCGCAGTCGTTCCAGTGTCCCGGGCCGGCATATTTCTCGCGGCCGTTCTGGGTGAACCCGATGGCGTCATAGCTCTCCCAAGTGTCGGAGATGTCGCCGGTGGTGCGCCAGGAATTGGCTCCGGTGGACTCTGCCCAGGACCACATTTCCAGGACCTGGCTCAGGCTGAAAATGATGTCGCGGTCCACTTTTTTCAGGGCTGCCGCCATGGTGACCCAAGGCTTTTGCTGTTCGGAAAAACCGTGATCCTTCTCAACGCTGTCGTAATAGCACCAGTCATATTTCAAATAGTCGAACCCCCACCGGGCATATTGGAGGGCATCTTTTTCCTCATGCTGATAGCTTCCGGGAAATCCCTGGCACGTGTAAATGGCGGGAGACGAGTAGATCCCCGCTTTGAGGCCCTTGTTGTGGATGTAATCGCAAAGCCCTTTCATGTCTGGAAACCGCTTGCTCGGAACGATCATGCCGTCGGCGTCGCGCGGCTCGCCTTCGTTGAGCAGGGGATCCTTGGAGCCGGGTTTGCGTTCCCAGCAGTCATCGATGTTGATGTAGGTCCATCCGTGGTCGATCAGTCCGCTGTTCACCATGGCATCGGCGGCCGATCGGACCTTGAATTCGTCCGGCTCGCGCAGGAAAACATTCCAAGTGTTCCAGCCCATTTGGGGGGTAAGGGCGAGCTGGTCTCCGCAGACAATTTTGAATCTCCGCTCCGCGACGCCCAGGGCATTGTCGGCCCGGAGTGTCACCAGAGTTTCTCCGCGCTTTTTCAGAACTCCGGTGATTCGGCCCGAATTTGGGTCCAGGCTTAAGCCCTTGGGAAGATTTGCGGCTGCGAACTTGATGGGGCGCTGGCCGGTTGCGGCGATGGTGAACAGAAAGGGGGAGCCGGGGCGCACGCCGAAAACGGAAGCTCCGTTGATACGGGGTTTGGGGGAAGTCTTTGGGGTGAGGCACTCGGCCTGTTCCACCGGAGGTTCAATCGTTTTGGGTTTGGCTCCGGTGACTGTGAAATAAGCATTGGCCCAGTCGGCATGATCAAGCTTTGGACTGTTTCCTGCACTGCTTGCCACCAAGACCAGGGTGTGGATTCCGACCAGATTCACCTCAGCCTTCTCGGCCGGAAAACAGGTGCGTAAAATCCCGCTTTTCCAGAGCAGCCGGCCATCGCCATAAATCTGGAACACCACACTCCCGTTGATGTTGGTGACAGGGTGCCCCTTTTTTCCGGCAGCGATGAGTTCGCGCTGAACGGTTGGGGGCACCACTTCGTCATCCACTCCGACCAGAGCCGAAAAGTGGCTTGAGCCGCCCTGAAGGTCGATCCAGAGGACGCTTCGTGCGGCGGTACCGACTCCGTTGGTGTATTTCACACCTCCGATTTGCATGGGATGCTGCCCGGTGGATCGGTTCGCTTGGACCCAAAGATCCTCCTGGTGGAGTTCCTGCAGGTTGAGGGAACTGAGTGCAACGGTTTGCGCAGTTGCAGAGTCTTTCTTGGGTGCGATTTCCTGCGCGGCTGCAAGCAGGCTCAAAAGCAGACAGTAGATAAGGATCAGTTTTTTCATCGGGATCAGGTTTCAGTTTTTTGGTGTTCAGTTGAGTGAAATCTTTAGGGTCTGTCCGGCTGTGATTTGCAGGGCTTCTTTCAATCCGATTGCAACCCTGCCGTTGTTGCGGTGGAAGGATGCAGAAACGGTGTTTCCATTCCACGCGAGGCCCGGGGTGGTGAGCGGGATTCCCGGCGGCAGGGCCAGAGCGATGCGGCTCAGGCGCAGCTGGCCGTGTTTCAAGGAAATCTCGGCCTCCATACTTTGGCCCTCGATTTTCTGAGAGAAAGTCCCCCAGCCCTCAGCCGCTGTGAAGGGGGCCCTGAAATTATCCGGCGTCAGGCGCGGGGCAAAAGCGATGTGACTTTTCGGTCCATGATATTCAAAGCCGCAGGCCGCCAGAAAGGCGCCGTAGCTTGCCATGCTCCGGGCGTAGTGGTCGCCGCATTCCACTTCATTCCACGGATTGCGCTTTGACGCATGGTATCGGTCGTGAACCGAATGTTCGATTGCCAGTCCCTCCGTGACCAGGCCTTCCCAGATCATATGTCCCGCGACTTGATGTTCGAAGCCATTCATACACTCGTTGAAATAGCCGGCAACACCTTCAGAGGATCCCCCCTGACCCTTGGCCTTGTAGTAGTCCCAGTCCGTGCGTGGGAATGTGCACATCAATAATCCAGCCTCGCCAGCCATTGCATACCGGCGGCCCGGTTTGTTGGCCGCCCGGTAGGGCCCCAAGTCCGGGGAAAAGTTGTAGTGCCAGAGCGACTGCAGCGCTCTGCGCGTTTCGTGTTCCGGAAGGATTCGCTCCAGCCCCACTTGACAGGCCCAGCCCCCAAGTTCCACCTGTAATTCACCATTTCCTGGATTGCGGACGGTGAATTCGAGAATGGTGGCCGGCGGTGACGAGTCGTCTGTTTGAAGCGGAGTGAACGGTGAGAATGCCTCCAGACCGATGGTGATTGGGATTTCCGAGTCGCGATACTCCACATAGCCGACGGGATATTCGCCGGTGAAAGAGACATCGTTCCATCCTGTTTCGTCAAGCAAGTGCATCCGTGATTTCCCGCCGCCAGTGGTCACCTGCACTGCGAATCCATGCTGAAGCGGTGAAGAGGGCGAAGGCGGTTGGGAGTAATGCCCGTCGCCCGTGCCCATATGCCGGTTGAAAATATCCCAATGCCACAAACGGCCGTCGCCTCCGAGATAGAGTTGACCGCAGGTGAAACCCCCGACGGGCATGCCGATCCATTTTAATTCCGCGCCTCGATACGTGGTGCGCTCGCCCTGGGAAGTCAGGGACTTGACCCACTCCGGGCGCAGCTTTTTGTCCGCAGGGACGAGTTTGTGGAAATCCTCCCGTGTGAAAGGTCCGGCCATTGAGGGCAACCGTGAGAAGGAGAGGCCTGCGGCCACCAGCGCCGAGGACTTCAGGAAATCGCATCGATTGACTCCCAGTGCCGCGGCAAAGAGTTGGGACGATGATGAGGGCTTCATGGTGGGCTTGAGTTGTATCGGTGGGGCTGCCGCTCGTTAGCGTGGGATTTCAGAGCTTGGATACGACAAGCGCGTCGAGGCCGAAGAAATATTTAGATCCGGTCGCCGCCGGATTGCTGCCTGTGACTTCGATGCGGATCACATACTTTCCATTTTTTGGCACATGCAGTCCGAGGTTGATCGCGCCCGAGGGAGTTGGAGTGCCGGCATAGCCGTCAAAGATCGTCTGGACGTGTTCGCCATTGACCGTGAATCCAAGAGTTCCGTAATCGGAAGCTCTAGTGGCGTGGAGGATGATTGATTTTGGGGTGGCGCTTCTGGATAGGATTTCCAGTTCAACGAAGTCCCCGGGTTTCTGTGCCTGAACGAAGAGTTGGGCTCCGCCACTCCAGCCATTTCCGTAGGCGGTCAAGTCTTGGGGAGCGGCGGAGAATGAGGAGGAGCTGGAAGTGGGTTTGAGGGATTCGCACTCGATGGCTCCCGGGATTTCTGTTGTGCCCGGCTTGGGTTCCCACAGGCGCTCGGCCAGCGCGGGGAGCTTGGGAAAAGGTGTATGAGGTTCGGTCTGATACCAGTAGGCGACGGAGGCGATGTTGTCGGAGAGCTTGAGGTATTTGCCGCCCGATCCCCAGCCAAGCGCCTGAATGGTGACCTTCAAATCCTGCTCGAAGTTGACGGGGTCCTGGATGTGCCAGCGGTAGAGGCTCCAGAAATTGGGTGGGACCGCGTTTTCGGAGGCCGGCAGCACCGTCCCTGAATACGCTGTCGTGTAAGGTTGTGGAAATCCATAGCTGCCCTGAAAATAATCCTCCGTGCCTGTGCCGCAGATGGTGGGGAACTGGCCGTCCCCATCCAAATAAAACTTGATCTCCCCTTCGCCGAACCAGCCTTTCTTCATTTGCGTCCATGCCAGGAAAGTGCCCACATAGCGCCCGTTGCCCTTCACCCCATCGAGTATCACGTAGGGATTGCGCTCAGCGGTTGAAGCCCGGCGGTATTGGGCGTGAAAGGTTCCCGCGTTGGCGGGGACTTCGGTTTCGAGATAGGTGATCTGATAGGCAACCAGCTCGACATCCTTGTCGGTTTCGTTGGAGAGGGTGATCCTAGCATGCTTATGAAAGGGCATTGGCCAGTAGCAATTCAAGGCATTGGCCGGATTCACCACCACGGGCAGGGAGTTGACCGGTGCGAACCGGCCATGACCGACGCAGAAAAAGTCCGGCACCGGCGATTCAATCGAGGGCGTCTTCTCATCATCCCAATAAAACCGCAGCACCAGGCCGCGATTCAATCCTTCGACGATCCACATGTGCTGGATGATGCCCGGGCCGGCCACATCCATGAGAAGGGCTGTCTGGCCCGCGTTGACGCGCAGGAAAGGGCGCACCTTCCAGCCTTGGCCGAGAGTGTCGGCAGCTCGGCCACTGGCCGCCGGCTTCGGCTCGGTGGGATTGGGGATGGCCATGCCGCCGCGTCCCTTTTCGCCCGTCGGATTTTCGGCGGAGACCGAGCGCGTGCGGCCCCGGCTCAGAAACGGCAGGCTTCCAAGTCCGGACTGGAGTGAGGCAAGGGAATCGTGGTTTCCATCGCCCGGCTTGACTTGTGAGTCGGATGCACGGAGGACGGGAATCACAACCAAGGCGAGGAGGACGAGTGCAAAGGCTTGCGGGAGAAATGTGCGGACCGGGATTGGGTGGGCGGGTTTGCAAAGTCCGGTTCGGCCGGATTGGGATGAGGTTTTCACTTTGATGAGTGCAGGCTAACAAGGGCAAGATCCGCGCCCAATAGCACATTTGCGTTTGGCCGGCGCGGGGCACCGGTGGGACCGGGTGCGCGAGCCGAGGATTACCTCTCGAGCCGGCCTGCCGGGAGGGAGGGAGGGCGATGAGTGCTGGAGGCGCGCTTGTCCGACATGAATTTCAACATGGCCTCGGCGCGTGAGCGGACGTGGAGTTTGTCGTAGACATGTTTCAAATGGACTTTGACCGTGTGATAACTGATGGAGAGCCGGTCGGCGATTTCCTTGTTCAGCATGCCTTGGGAGAGGAGCTCAAGGATTTCCTGTTCCCGTGATGAAAGGGTGACGACTTCCTCAGTCGGCCCGGCTACTGCCCCTTGAAAGGTCATGATCACCTTGCGGGCCACCTCCCCGGTCATGGGCACACCGCCTTGGCGCACGGCGTTGATGGCATCGAGGATTTCGGCAGGCGAGGAGCGCTTGAGCAGGTAGCCGCAGGCGCCGGCTTTGAGCGCGTTGAAAATACTTTCCCCGTCCTCGTAGACGGTCAGCATAATTACTTGTAATGCAGGTAGTTGCTGTTTCAGCTGGACGGTGCAGCCGATGCCGGAAATGCCGGGAAGATTGATGTCCATGAGCACCACATCCGGGGTTGCGGCGGGGATTTGCAAACAGGCATCCTCGGCGCTGCCGCAGGCGCAGACACATTGGATTCCGGGGGCGCCGTCCAGCAGTTGCCTGAGTTGTTTGCGCAACGGAACGCTGTCCTCCACCAACGCCACCCGGGTCGGTGAGGCTTCCGCAGGGGTTGCGCGGCTTGCTCTAGTGTCTGTCACAGGGTTGAACATAATCAATTCCCGCTCCGGGTGGAAAGGGTTTGTGGCTCTGGGGATTGTTCATAACGGCCCGCCGGATTGCAATAACTCCGGAGGATTAGGTCATCTTGGCCTCAGGCAGGTTGTTCAGAGGCAGTTCAAAAGTGACTGTGGACCCTTGTCCCAAGGAACTGGACAGGGTGCAGACTCCTGCGATCTGGCTGAGACGGCGGCGCATATTGCCCAATCCATCCGCCTCGCTGCGTGCTGTGGAGGGATCAAACCCGCAGCCGTCATCCGCCACCACCACTATCAGCAGGGGCGGGCGGGTCTTGATGATCAATTCCACCTCTGTGGCCCGGGCATGCTGGAGGGCGTTGTGCAGCGCCTCTTTGACCGCCAGAAACAGATTGTGCCGCTCTTCCGCATTGAGCGGCACGGCTGGCAGGTTGCGGTCAACCCTTAAGCGCAGGCGCAGTCGGGTGGGCTTGAGGAAACGCTCGGCAAACTGGCATAGGTAACTGGCCAGGGAAGCCACCGTGTCATTCTTCGGGTTCACAGCCCAGACGATCTCATCCAAACTTGTCACCAGTTCTCTGGCCCGGTTGCCTATCTCCCGAGTGTGCCGGCGCCGGGCCTCGGCTTCCAAGAGTGGATCAAGGGCGAACTCGCTGCCAAAACTAATTTCGGTCAGTCCGGCGCCCAATTCGTCATGGAGGTCTTCGGCGATGCGGGTCCGCTCCCGTTCCATGGCGCGCTGACGTTCCAGTTGCTCGATGCGGCGGCGTTGTCGCAACCGGACCCGCCAGGCCACCAGCCCGGCGAAGAGGAGGCTGGCGCCGGCTGTGGCCAGGATTCGAAAGCCCCAGGTTTGCCAGTAGAAAGGGAGGATTTTGAGACGGATTTTCGCTTCGGTTTCACTCCGGATGCCCTGTTCATTGAAGGCGGCGACGCGGAAAACATAGTCCCCTGCGGGGAGATGCGGGAAATAAACCTCTCGCTTTGTGCCCGCATCCAACCAGCGCTTATCCAGCCCCTCCAGTTTGTATTGGAACAGGATGTTTCTTGGCGAGGTGAAGCTGGGGGCGGTGAATTCCAAATCCACCCGCTCGTGATCCGGGGCAATGCGGATGGTGGAGTTCATCTGGCCGGGATTTAGTCCCGGCATTGCACCCGCCTCGATCAGCGGTCCGCCTGCATCGATGGTGGCCACCGTCCGGCCATCCACCGCCACCCGGGTGATGAGAATGGGGGGGGGCTTGGGATTGTCGTTGGGAGTGATCGCAGCCAGTCCGGTCAGTGTGGGGATGTAGAGAGTTCCGCCGCGGTCCAGCAGTGCTCCGGGCCAAAAGCCATGACTGGCTTTGAGGCTGGGCAAACCTTCGTTTCTTCCCAGAACAATGGAGCGGATGCGGCCTGCTTTCCCTTGGGCCAAGGCATCGAATTCCAGGGTTGGCACATGGAAAACACCCTGGTTTCCGGCAAACCAGAGTTCTCCCTGTCGGTCGGCCACGATCTGGGAAACATAATTGTCATGCAGACCCTCTTCGGCGCCGAATTGGAAAAACCCCTCCCGGCCAAGCCTCCCAACACCCCGTCCGGCATATCCAATCCACAGGTTCCCCTCGGGGGTGGCGCACAGGCAGTGGATGGACTCGGGTTGTGCGAGGGTTCGGTGGGTTTGATCCACAAGGCTGTCCTCAACGGCTTGCAGCAGGAACCCTCCGGCCGTGCCGACCCACACCCTGCCTGCGGCATCCACCACCATTGCGGTGATGATTCCGCTGCCGGCGGGCAGAGGGAACGGACGGAATTTTCCGGCGCGCATCCGTTGCAGCGAGTTTGCCGACTCTGTGCCGATCCACAGGTCCCCGTTCTGAGTGGCCAGCAGGGTGCGGATGGCATCAGGACTCGGAGTGGGGGGGCGCCCCAAATTGCTGATCCCCCTGCGGTCCCAGTGGAATAACCCAAGATATTGGGTGCCGATCCATACACCACCCTTTGGATCGGCGGTGATGCATTGGGCATATTGGATGGGCCAGTTGGCGTTTGTGGAGAGGTCGATCCAGCCACTTCCGCTGTTGCGGGTCACGCTCCCGCTTTGTGTCGTCGCCCAGAGGTCGCCTGTGGTATCCTGGCAAACCGAGCGCACGGCCTCGGCGCTCAATCCCGAAGCCACATCCAGCAATTCCACAGTGCGCCGCCCCACCCGGTTAAGACCCCCCCCCCCCGTGCCGACCCAGACGTTGCCTTCCCGGTCTCCGGTGATGCTGAGAATATCGTGATGAGAAGTCTGGATGCTGCGGAATCCGGAGCTGTCATGCCGGAAGAGGCCGCTCTCCTGGGTGCCGATCCAGATGGCTCCCAGAGAATCCTCGTAGAGCACGGTGGCATTGACGGTGCGCCTGCTGACTGGCAGATCGCCTGCTTTTACCAGTCCGTTCGCCTCCGAGAAGTGGAAGAGTTGTGCGAGGGCGTAAATCCAAATGCCACCGGACCGCGCCGCGGCGATGCGTTGTGCGGGGATGTTCAACAGCTTATTAAACTTGCCGTGGCGGAACACCCCGATCTGGCCCGCTTTGGCAAACCAGATTTGCCCCCCTTTGTCGCACGTCAACTGACAGGTGCCCCCGTCAGGCAGCCCTTCGCTTGAGGTGTAGGAGCGGGCTTTCCCATCAAATATCCGCGTCACTCCTTCGTTCAGGTAGGAGACCCACAGCCCCCCTTGCCGGTCTTCCACCATCAGGTGGGTGGTCAGGTCCGGCAACCTGTTTTCCGGGATGAAACGGCTGATCCGTCCCTGTTCCAAGCAAATCAAGACTCCGTGATCCTTGGCAATCCAGAGGCGATCTTGCCGGTCCAGAAACAAGGAGTGCAGCGGGGTGCTCGGCTCCCCCGCCGCGTTGAGCGAGGGGAATTCCCGGAACCTCACCCCGTCGAAACGGGCCAGACCGGACTGGCTTGCGACCCATAAGAAACCATCCGCCGACTGGGCCAATCCGACCACGGTATTGTCCGGCAGTCCCTCATCTGACTGCCAGGAGCGATAATAATAATCCGGTTGGGCCGTGGCGGCTTGGGCTGCTAAGGTGACCATCCAGAGCAGGCACGCCCACCATCGCCCCATCGACCTGAAACTCGGCACTGGGAACATGCTGAAATTTTAGTTCCCCCTCCAGGTGAAGCAAGATCAGAGAGAAAACCCGCCCAGGAAGCCCCGGGTGCCCTCGGTCAACGGGTGTGATACGGCGCGCGGCTGGCGGTCGTTTTAGACTGGACCCAATCGACATCATCCGCGGTAAAGGGATTGTCCCCGCGCCATTTGTGGATTTCCGAATGGCCGTCGACAAAGGAAAAACCGGCGGACCGGTTATGGTAGGAAGCGGGTTGATCCCCAAAGTGTTGGGAACTGGGCACTCGCGGATCGTAGCCGCCCATGTCCGCCATGAACCACCCGTCGTTGATGCTCGGACCCTCATCCAGAAATACGAAGGTGTTGGCCGGACCGGGGCGGATAAAATCTCCCATTTTCATGAATTGAAGAAACATGTAGCCCGGCCCGATCTGCGTCGTGAAGTAGTCGCCGATATGGTTGTTCATGGAATAACTGCGGGCGCAGACCTGCCCATAATACTGCGGATCGTTCAATGTGCTGCGGCGGGTGTTCCCCGGGCATTTATACACCTCCACATTTCCGTTGAGGTAGGCGGTTAGGGCCGATTGCTGGAGGTGCCCATACCCGTTGACGAATTCCATGCTGGCAGGATCCGCCACCCCATCCTGCACCCAACCCATCGATGTTAGAAGTCGGTCCTTGTTGTCGGTCGCATAGAGAATCCACGCCAATGTGAGCTGGCGCGAGTTGCTCATGCAGATGGTGGCATGCGCCTTCGCCTTTGCCTTGGAAAGGGCCGGCAGGAGCATGGCCGCCAATATCGCTATGATGGCGATAACAACCAACAGCTCGATCAGGGTGAAGCCACTGCGGGGCTTGGCAAGGCCGGCGCGGGCTTTGATACACAATTGGGGGGAACGTAGTGAAAACATTCTGGATTGATCGGTATGATTTTCGGGCCTGTTCAATTTCCTGGTGCCAATGCCTGACCATGATTACTTATCCGCTCAAGGCTTGAAATCAAGAATATCAATCTGGCTTCCAGAGTCCATACCTCTGTGGAGGTATGGGGGCGGTGCCTTTGGCCAACTGTCTTGAATCCAGGTTAAACGGACAACGCCCGCAGCTTTTTAACTTCCCGCCAGTCTCGGATATGACCGATTAACCACCACAACAACCAAATGAAAGGAAACATGATTTTCTGCTCCAGCTCAAAGTTGCTGCCGTCGTGGGTTGTTTCGAGATAGAGCGTCTGGCCGACGGCGTGTTCGGTGGGGTTCAGCACCAGGTAGCGGTTCTCCAGAGAGGCACCCGTCCACTCGTGGTGCGAAGTCGTCGCGCTGCTGGCCGGGTCGGTGAAATGTTTGTGGTCGTGGTTGAGCTAAAGTCCGATCGTGTAGTTGTCTGTGACGCCGTGCTCGATCTCCTCGCGTAACTGCAGGTGTTGATAATCTTCCTGTCCGACCCTTGGGTTGCGCCCGGCGCTAAGGGTGACGGATTGCTTTTATTTCCGATCGCCGCGCTGGTTCGGGGCCGGCTCGCGGGTGTAGGTGAAGATGCGGTTGTCTGCGCCCGCCTTGTGGGCAAGCAGTGGGTTGTCGAGAGTGATGGTGCCGAGCAGATTCAGATTTTTAACGGCTCGATGACAAAGTTGTTGCTGTGGCATTGAAACAACGCTCTTCACCGGCGCGCAGGAATGTGCGGCAAACCACTGCGGATTCAATTTCGTTCTCAAGGATTTGATGAAGTGAAAATCAATTTAAGTAACGGTCGATTCCGTAGTCTGTCGCCAGCTGGATATGGAAGTGGATGAAAAAGATCTGGCGATTTGCAACGCAATCCGTCAGGAATAAAGGAATTGTAATGAACTCAGCACGAACCTCCTTCTCAGATGCCATTGCAGCGCCCCGTCAGGCTTTACTGCAACATGGCCTCTACGCGCGACTGCGGACGGTGGAAGACATGCGGCTTTTCATGGAGCACCACATCTTTGCGGTCTGGGATTTCATGTCGCTGCTCAAGGCCTTGCAGGGCCACCTGACCTGCGTGCAGCCCCCTTGGATCCCGACCGGAAATGCCCGGACCCGGCGACTAGTCAACGAGATCGTACTTGGCGAGGAGAGCGACATCACCCCGGACGGGCGGACGGTTAGCCACTTCGAACTCTACCTCCAAGCAATGGAGGAGGCGGGTGCAAACACCGGACAGGCACTGGCTTTTGTGGAACGACTGGGCGGCAGCTCAGATGTGGAATCGGCGCTTGCGGCTATTGAGGTACCCGACTTTGTGGTCGCTTTTGTTCGCCACACCTTTCAGGTCATCCACGGAGGCAAGCCCCATGAAATCGCCTCTGCCTTCACCTACGGCCGGGAGGATCTGATTCCGGACATGTTCGGCGAACTGGTGGCGCAACTGCAGCGTGATTTTCCGGGCCGGTTCGACACCTTCCGCTACTACCTCGACCGCCATATAGAACTCGATGGAGACGAGCACGGAGAACTGGGGCGTGAGATGGTGGAGTTGCTTTGTGATGGCAGTGCCACGCGGCAAAATGAAGCGCGGGCTGCGGCCGTGGCAGCGCTTGAGGCGCGACTGTCACTCTGGGACGGCATCGCTGCGCAGATCGCAACTCATGGCGGCTGATTATGGCCGAGGTTCCTTCGGTGGGATTCCTCGAGGTGCAATTGGTCAGCGTCATAGCCCCGTTTCTTCTGAATGCCCGCCTGAAGCCCCCTGATGCTCCGCACCCCGGAGCACAACGACCACGCCGTGAACGTCTCCGATGTGGGGGGGCAGTCCCACCGAAATTTCAAGACCACCCGGCATTCTCACACCAACATGGCCGGAGCCGCGTTAAACAGGATGAATCTCGGCTAAGCCCAAACCGTATTAGCTCACTGACCTGGGCGAAGGACGGACCGGAACCCCAGACCATAGCCGCTGAACGTCGGATCGTCGCCATACCGACACGCCAAGCGATAGCCGAAGGCGAGGTCATTCCAACTGCCGCACAAATTCTTACGGGAGAAGCCCGACCCAACCCTGTGAGGATCGTATCCGACCGGCGGATCCACGCCTCAGGGCGCGCAGATTTCCTGATCAGGAAGGTTCGGAGGGCTTGCCCCGCGACTTGGCCCAGGCTTGCGGTGTGAGGTTCTTCACCCCGGCAGCGCTCGAGGTTCCAATCCTGGGCAACACATCCAATAAATATTCCCGCGCTGAAATCCCCAGCCGCTGGCACGTCGCCAGCACACTCAGGATCGCCGCGATCTTCGGA